>ENA-UOJJ01000065-UOJJ01000065.1-human-gut-metagenome-genome-assembly--contig:-CS66-NODE-65-length-169380-cov-44.959610_pt1 | contig 169380 bp, 157 predicted proteins | sample MGYA00242343_ERZ723890 | MGnify/ENA metagenome assembly ERZ723890
GCCACGAGTTCATCCTCTTTCCGCTTCTCCTTTTCCTCTTTCGGCTTTTCCCCCAGATACACGTGCATCCCGGCATCCTTATCCCATGCAAACTGCATGATAGGCACATCCAGCGGGCTACCGTCACGCACCTTCAGCGCCTTCACCACCGACACCGACGGATCAGTATCTTTCTCTATCGAGAGGATAGCCGCCGCCTTTCGTTGCAACTCACTACCCAGATGCCCGCGCAACTTCAGCCCCGAAGGAATAAAATGCAGGATAGTAACGATACAAGTATTGTAAATCCCCGCCAGCCGGTACAATTCCTCCACCACGGCAATACTTTCCGTTTCATCATTCGCACCCTTTATCAAGTCCGCAATCCCGTCAATCACCACCATGTGAATCCCCCGGAACTGATAATGAAATTTATCCATGCTTTGGATAATCGCCTGCAAACGCTCTTTCCGGCTCATTCCCGTCAGGCAATACGCTTTCAGGTATTCCGGCATCGTTTCCCGTCCGCAACGCCTTAAAAGGTTTGTAATGTTCTTGTACGTCTGCACCTCCGACTGTTCCGTATCATAAAACAGAATCGCCTTTCGCTTGCTGTTTTCACAAACCGACACCCCCAACGTATCCATCACCTTATCCTTATTCTTATCGGATTGTCCGATGGCACCGGCTATCAATGCCGTCACATAATTACTTTTTCCGGTTCCCTCACCACCGGTAATACAGAGGATATTCCCTTGCGTGCTTAACGGCACATCATTCACCGACACAACCATTTGTGCCACGGGCGGCGGATTATTAAAATCCACCTCACAAGATTTCAGAGCAGACATAGTTTCGCTGTATATTGTATCCAGATAATCCAGAAATAGTTTAATCAAATCCTCCCGGCTGTTTCCCAAACGGAAAAAGTCCGAAATATCCTTTTCCACCTTCGTTCCCGCCAGTGGCAGCAACAATCGTTTCACCCCATAGTTCTTCAACGCCAGTTCTTGTTTTGCCAAACTGTCCAGCCCCGCTTTATCCACATCATAGAGCAGGACAATATGTTTGAACCGGAAAGAGAGCCTATGAATAATCCCCACGGGAATAGTCACCGTTTCCGAATTGAAGCAGATAGCATGAAACCCGTGAACCGTCAGGCTCATCACGTCCTTCTCACCACCCGTAATAAAGAGCAAATCCCCCTTAGCAGGCAACTGTTCCAGCCCAAAGCAGTAATTTTCCCCAAAATCCCCGGCATATAAAAAGCGCATCTCCGAGTGCGGGCGGTACACCTTCACATATTGCTTTGCAGTATATCCGAATACCGGTTCTTTATCCGTCGCCACAATGCTGAACGGTTTCCCTTCGTTATTCTCGCTGCTGAACTTCTTCAACGAAACCACCCGGAACAATTTCAGCACCTCTTGCGTGATACCACTTTCTCCCCAAAAGGCAAGTTCCGCAGCCGTAAAGCTCTTTTTTCGGTACATGTGTAACTTCCGCAATCACCGGAACAGATGTAGTAGAGGAAATTCTCATTTCGGACTTGTCAGATAAGCCCAAGTGCATATCCCGATCAATGATAGCCAGTATTTGCACAAAGTCTTTAGGTTCTTTACAATTCAGTCCGTTTAGCTTGCCGACCAACGCAAAACAGTCCCCCGAATAATCATCATTTCCGAAATCCTTCATTTTGTACATTCCGTTTCTCCGGTCAAAATACACATTACACGAAGCCTTGCTATCTTTGTACAGCGGATTTAAGAAATTACGTCCGAGTTTAAAAGAGAAAGGGATATAATACTTGAAAACCGCCAACCCCTTATCCGTTAGCAGAAGAATATCCTCTTTATCCATTCTCGTTATCATTCAAGAAATAATTCCTCCGAAAATTCTCCCTATCCTGTGGTTTGCATTTGATGATGCGTTCATTCAGTCCCCGTTCTATTTCCGAAAGTTTATAAAGACACCGCCCTCTCAGCATAGAGTAACTTATCAGGTTTTCGTTTCTCAATCGTTGTAATGTGCGTGTACTTATATTCAGGGCATCCGCCACCTGATTACTATCCAGCCACACCTCATTTTCCTCTTTGGGCATAACCTGTGCCTTTGCCACGAAGTCGGCAATTCGTTGAATTTTCCCGACAAGGTCTTTATACACCTTGCTATCCATTGTTATTACTTCCATATTACAGTTATCATTTTAATTTGCTGCAAAGTTCATCCAATAGTGCCGGAGCATTTGCCAACTTGTTACCAACTTGGCATAACTTTTTTTTCAATATCTGAATATGTAGCATAGCGGGAGGGAGGTACAGTGCAAGTCAGAATCTGGTGCAAGGTGCAAGCCTATACTTATATATATAGGCTCGCACCTTACACCGGAAAAATATTTTTATCTATTTAATACTCAAATAGTTTGGTAGATTAAAAGGAAAGTTGTAGTTTTGAACCCGGAAAGTTAAGCAGACACAACGGTGTCATAAGCAGACAAATCAACATTTTGGAAATCGTTACTAAATCGTTACGGTACGATTTTAGTAGTTTAGAAAGCATTTGTGTTTCAAACACATACAGCCATAAAGTGAAAATCCCAAGCGGATCACACAAAAGGAACTTTGAAAGTTCCTTTTTTTTATTCAAAGAAGGCTAAAGCATCTGATTGATAGCTCCTTACAAATCAAAACACAAAGAAGACTTTAACTAAATAACTATATCTAAACCATTCGTTATGAAGAGAAAATTACTATTGCTGGCCCTTTTGGCCTTATCCTTATCTGCCGTTCAGGCTCAAACCAAACTCAAATGGAACGCTTTGTATTGGGCTATGGGTGTAGTGAACATGTCAGCAGAAACCAAACTTGCAGATAAGTGGACATTCAATGGAGATGCCGTATACTCACCCTGGAAAAGCATCGAGGGCAACCCTATGAGATTCGGCCAATTAATTGTAGAAGGCAGATATTACCCTAAAGGAGCATTCAACGGACTCTATGTAGGAGGATATGGCAGTTATCACAGACTGTTTAAATTCACAAAATGGAATTATATCAATCATGATAAATATCAAAAAGGCAATGGCATGTCTTTCGGAGCAACTTTAGGCTATCAAATTAAAATAAACGACCGTTGGGCAGTAGACCTTTTCGCAAGCTATGGATGGCAACATTCCAGATATAAAGGTTATATAAAATCTACCGGAGAAATGTATGTGGGCAAAAATGCCAGCGCCGAATGGTTACCCTACAAATTAGGCGCATCTTTTGTTTACCGACTGGTAAAATAATTCTAAATATCATTAAATAAGCACGTACCTGATTATCTTTATCAGTACATTTGATTGTTACTCATATATATAACCCATAAAATATAAGTATGTATGAAAGCAATCCGAATTATTTTTTCCTTATTGCTGATTATGGCAATCAGTATACCGACTCTTTCTGCACAAACTAAGAAAGAAAAGAAAGAGCTAAAGAAACAAGCGGTTGAAAAACTCATCACATCCGGGAAATATAAAATAGATGTGAACCGGGCACTTCCTGCAAGGGGACGGTCCGTGATGCTGACTTCTCCATATTCTGTAGAAATCAGGAACGATTCCATCATATCCCATCTACCTTATTACGGAAGGGCCTATTCAATTCCTTATGGTGGCGGAGAAGGGCTTAACTTCAAAGCTCCACTTACCGACTATAAACTGGATTGGGATAAGAAAGGAACAGCAAAAATCAAATTCACCGCACGGAGCACGGAAGATAAATTCGATTTTGATATCGATATTTTTAGCAACGGCTCCTCTACCATATTCGTAAACATGCAAAACCGCCAGTCCATCAACTTTCAGGGAGAAGTAGATATGACGGAAAAAGAAATGGAAAAATAAGGTATATAACCTGCCAATGATTACCTTTGTGCAATGACATCCTAAATTTATGTACAAAGAATACCCACCATGCAGTCTGCTCTCCCCCTATATTGACAAATATTGGGAATTTAAAGGCAATCCTGAATATGGAATGCGCATCAACATACTTCCCGACGGATGCACGGATTTTATCTTCACCCTTGGAGAGGCTACACAGACGGTAGATGGCAGGCTAACCATGAAACCTTACCGTTCCTACTTCATTGGACCGATGAATAGTTACTCGGAACTGGTAGCTTATGCGGAAACCATTCATATGCTGGGAGTCCGTTTTCTACCTTCCGGATTATCACGTTTCATACAATTACCCCTGCATGAACTTACCAATCAAAGAATCTGTGCTGATGAAGTAACTAACTTCTTCGATGCCTCATTTGCAGAAAGACTATGTGAAGAGGATAACTTTAGAGATAGAATAAAGATAATAGAAGAATTATTCATCAAGTCTCTATACAAATATGATCTACAGACGGACCCACAGATTGCGTTTGCCATAGAACAAATAAACCGTCATCAGGGAAAGCTCCCGGTACAATCATTAGTGGAAGATATTTGCCTATGCCAACGACAATTCGAACGTAAATTCAAAATAAATACAGGATACACTCCCAAAATATACAGCAGAATTATGCAGTTCAAAAATGCGGTAGATTTATTGAGGAGTGCTACCTGCGACAACCTGTTATCTACTGCTGTTCACGCAGGATACTATGATGTCCCCCATCTTTCAAGAGAAATAAAAAGGATGTCAGGTAATACCCCCTACTCTTTTCTGGCCCTTCCTTCGCCGGAAGAAGAAGTCACGCTGACTTACATAGAAGCATAAATGTCGTTTTTATACAATGAAGGAATATCTCCGGCTACTTATATTTGCACCATTCAATTAACAAAACAGATTTAAAAGATGGAAACACTTGAAAAGAAAGCCGCAGAAATGCTTCAAAAGAGCGAAGTAGTAGTTCTTGCCTCTATTAACCAAGAGGGGTATCCCCGCCCTGTACCTATGAGTATGGTTAAAGCCGAAGGTATTTCAACCGTTTGGATGTCAACCGGAAACGACTCATGGAAAACAATTGATTTTCGTAAGAATCCGAAAGGGGGGTTATGTTTCTATGCTCAGGGAGACAGCGTTTGCATGACCGGTGATGTAGAAGTTATCACAGATGCAGATACCAAACAAGAACTTTGGCAAGACTGGTTCATCAACCATTTTCCCGGTGGCCCGACTGACCCCAACTATGTTATACTAAAGTTTGAGGCTAACCATGCTACTTACTGGATAGAGGGAAAGTTCGTCCACAGAAAAGTTTAATGAGTATTAAGTTACGTTCAATAAAAAGATAATCCACCGAAAGTTAACCTAATAAAGAATATAAATTCATATATTTGCGTTTACTATAAAACAAACTCATATATGAAGATCAAAACTTTATTATTCCTGTTTATCTGCCTCTCTTTAAGTGCCTGCAAGGATGATGACGGTCCAAGTGGTAACAGTGATCGTCCTGAGACGCAGGCATGGATAGAAGATACCATGCGCGAACATTATTATTGGTACAATGAAATACCGGCAGCCGGCAAGCTGAATTATGCGAATGATCCGGAAACTTTCTTTTATTCATTATTGTCTGATAAAGACGGGAAAGTTCGTGGAAGCAAACATCAATATTTCTCCTACATCAAAGAACTCACAGGAGAAAATACACGTAGCACGATAAATGAAGAGTATTCATACGGTTTTGAATTTACGGGTATTTATGCTGATAAAACACATCAGGATATACTTGCGCTCGTACTATATGTAGTGAAAGGTTCTCCGGCCGATGATGCCGGATTGCAACGAGGCGACTGGATTACAGAAATCAATGATGCTCCAGTTACAGATGCTAATTTTGCATCATTATCCGGAGGTGAGGCCTGTTCATTAACAATAGCCAAATGGGACCCGGCAACAAAGAAGTTTGTGATTCAGAATGAAAAAATAAATTTAGCATCAGCCCGGAAAGTTGAAGATGATCCGGTGTATACATGGAACGTCATCGAAAGTCCTGTTAAAAATAAAAAAGTAGGTTATCTGCTTTACAACCATTTCACTGCAGGGAAAAGCGATGATGACACATCTTACGACGACCATTTAAAATCTCTTTCAGGCTCTGACTTCAACGGAGTGGATGAATTTGTCTTGGATTTACGATACAACAATGGTGGAGCATTATCTTCCGGTATCTTATTATGTACTATTCTCCAACCGGGAAATCAAGTTGGCAATAAATTAGGTTACCTACAATACAATGATAAACAAAAAAATAAAAAGGTACAATTTAACACCAACCAGAGTTTGCTCGGATCAAACGGGAAAAACCTGAACCTGAAGACACTGTATGTATTAGTAAGTAGCTCCAGTGCATCCGCTTCGGAAATGGTGATCAACTCATTGGAACCATTTATGAATGTTGTGGTAATTGGAGAAACGACTGTAGGTAAAAACGTCGGTTCACTGGAATATACAAGCGACGACAAGAAGTGGGAAATGCACCCTATCGTTTGTCAAATATACAATTCAGTAGACTTTACTGATTATGCTGATGGAATAGCGCCGGATGTACAACTTGACGAAGCATTCACATACGTTGATGCTCAAACAGTATCTCCCATTGAAATGTTTCCTTTAGGAGATCCGAATGAACACTTATTTAAAGCTGCCATAGACCTGATTGACGGGAAAGCCACCCTTACCCGTAGTATAGAAGTACCGGGCACAGCTACTTATAAAAAGGTTCCTGGTAACTCAATAGACAGAAAAGCAACCGGCAGTGTGATTATTAACAAATAATCCGTAAATTTGCAGTCCGAAATTTACAGACTGTAAATCATGCAAGGAACAAAGAATCTGACTAAAGGGTCTATCAATCGCCAGTTATTTAATCTGGCGATACCTATTATGGCCACTTCCTTTATCCAGATGGCATACAGCCTGACGGACATGGCATGGGTAGGTCGTTTAGGCAGTGAAGCAGTTGCTGCTGTCGGTGCGGTAGGTATACTCACCTGGATGTCCGGTTCCATAGCCTTGCTGAATAAAGTAGGTTCTGAAGTCAGCGTAGGGCAATCTATCGGGGCTCGTAGCGAACAAGATGCACGGCAGTTCGCTTCACATAATATCAGTATTGCCCTGCTCATTTCTGTATGCTGGGCTGCTCTTTTATTTTTGTTTGCCAATCCTGTCCTGCATATATTCGAACTGAAAGAGCATATCACAGAAAATGCCGTAACTTACCTGCGCATTGTCTCAACAGGATTACCTTTCGTATTTTTATCGGCCGCCTTCACAGGAATATACAATGCGGCAGGACGAAGCAAGACACCTTTTTACATCAGTGGTACCGGGTTGATAATGAATATCATACTCGACCCGCTATTTATCTTCGGTTTTGGCTGGGGAACAGTAGGTGCAGCCCTTGCCACATGGTTATCCGAAGCTACTGTATTCGGTATTTTCATTTATCAGCTACGGTACAAAGACAATCTGTTGGGAGGCTTCCCTTTTCTTACCCGTCTTAAAAAGAAATACACCCGCCGCATATTCAAGCTCGGGCTTCCGGTAGCTACGCTGAATACCTTGTTTGCCTTTGTCAATATGTTCCTTTCGCGTACGGCTTCGGAACAAGGGGGACATATCGGACTTATGGCTTTCACTACCGGAGGACAAATAGAAGCCATTACCTGGAATACCTCGCAAGGTTTCTCTACCGCATTAAGTACCTTCATTGCACAGAATTATGCTGCCGGAGAAAAATCAAGAGTAAAAAAGGCCTGGCGCACTACACTCTGGATGACATCTATATTCGGTACCCTATGCTCATTACTCTTCATTTTCTTTGGAAGTGAAGTGTTTTCCATTTTCGTACCCGAACCGGAGGCTTTCCGCGTAGGTGGTGATTTCCTGCGTATAGACGGTTATTCACAGCTCTTCATGATGCTGGAAATCACCATGCAAGGCGTATTCTACGGATTAGGAAGAACAATTCCGCCAGCCATCATCAGTATATCATGTAACTATATGCGTATTCCCGTAGCCCTGCTTCTGGTACACATGGGAATGGGGGTAGACGCCATATGGTGGGCTGTAAGTGCAACCACCATTGCTAAGGGACTTATACTCACATTCTGGTTTATACTTATAAAAAGAAAAATTCTCTAAAAAAGGAGAACAAAATACCTAAACATAACATCAACATATTTGTTATATATCTAACTTTGCATTATAAACATAGTAACATTTTTAAAAGAACAAATTATGAAAAAGATGAAAATTAGTGTACTGTTATTGAGCGGTGCTATATTATTAGGAAGTTGCAGTACAATGAACAATACCGCAAAAGGCGGTGTGATTGGTGGTGGATCAGGCGCAGCAGCCGGTGCTATCATTGGCGGACTTATCGGTAAAGGTAAGGGCGCAGCTATCGGTGCGGCTGTCGGTGCGGCAGTAGGTACAGGTGCCGGTGTTGCCATTGGCCATAAGATGGATAAGAAAGCTGCCGAAGCTGCCAAAATTGAAGGTGCACAAGTAGAGAAAGTAACCGATACCAACGGACTTGCTGCTGTAAAAGTAACTTTCGAATCAGGCATCCTGTTTGGTTTTAATTCATCAGCATTGAGCAATACATCAAAAGCTTCTTTGCGCGAACTGGCCCAGATTCTGAAGGAAGACCCTACAACGGACATTGCTATCGTAGGCCATACAGATAAAGTAGGTACGTATGAAGCAAACATGAAAGTTTCAAAAGACCGTGCATATACTGTAGAAAACTATCTGCAGGATTGCGGCGTTTCTCCTGCACAATTCAAGCAAGTGGAAGGCGTAGGCTACAATCAGTATGATGACAGCATGACAGCCAGTCAAAACCGTCGTGTGGATATCTATATGTATGCCAGCGAACAGATGATTAAGAACGCAGAAGCAGGTAAATAAGCTACAAGATACAAAGCTACGAGCTACAAGTTGCTACGCAATGTTTTTTAGGAAAAAGCAAAGATTTTGCTGTCACACCTAAAAGCGTCCGTACTTGTAGCTCGTAGTACGTTACTAACCAACAAAAGCCACGGCAATAAATATGAAGAAGGTTTTGCGAATCCTACGCAATCTGATACTCTTTTTCTTTATCTCCACTATTCTCACGGTGGTGATCTATCGTTTTATTCCCGTTTATTTCACTCCCCTCATGGTTATCCGGAGTACCCAACAGATTTTTAAAGGCGAAAAACCGGTCTGGCATCACAGTTGGGTTTCTTTTGATAAAATCTCTCCTCACCTGCCGATGGCGGTAATCGCTTCGGAAGACAATCGCTTTGCTACTCACAATGGTTTCGATTTCATAGAAATAAAAAAAGCTATGAAAGAGAATGAAACACGAAAGCGGAAGCGAGGAGCCAGTACCATCAGCCAACAGACTGCAAAAAATGTATTTCTTTGGCCCCAATCTTCATGGACGCGAAAAGGACTTGAAGTTTACTTCACCTGGCTTATTGAACTCTGTTGGTCGAAAGAACGGATCATGGAAGTATATCTTAACTCTATCGAAATGGGAAAAGGTATTTATGGAGCAGAAGCTACCGCCAAATACAAGTTCCACACCACTGCTGCTAAACTAACAGCAGGTCAAAGTGCATTGATTGCAGCAACCCTTCCTAACCCCATACGCTTTGATTCCGCACACCCGTCAGCTTACATCCTGCGCAGACAGTCACAGATATTAAGGTTGATGAAGTTAGTTCCCAAATTCCCTCCGGTAGAAAAAGCAGAAAAGAAATGAAGAAAACCTTGCCATTGTTCTTAATTTGTATACTTATCTGTTGTGGAGCACATGCCCAACGTACAGAAGTTTATAACCCGCATATACATACGGTGCAGGTCATCGCCAACAACGACTATATGGCTCCTGCCGTCATCCGGTTAGGTGAAGGTGAAACTGTAGAAATCTCATTCGACCACCTCACGCACGATTACCATCGTTATCAGTATGTCCTCACACATTGCAATGCAGACTGGACCCCGTCCGACCTTTCCGAAACAGAATACCTGGATGGTTTCAATGATAATCCGATAGAGGATCACGATATTTCCGTCAACACTACTCTGCCCTACACACACTATCGCCTAACGTTTCCCAATGACCAGGTACGTCCCAAACTTTCCGGTAACTATCGTCTGTTGGTTTATGATGATGCAGAGGGCAAGAATAAACCCGCTTTCAGCACTTGCTTCCGGATATTGGAGAAAGAGGTAAACATATCAGCACAAGTCAGCAGTGATACAGAGATAGATCGTAACAAAAACCATCAGCAAGTCAGCTTCAGTATCCAGCATAAGGGGTATCCCATTCGTAACCCTCAGAATGAAATCAGAGTACACGTTTTACAGGATAATCGTACAGACAACGAAGTTACCAATCTTCAACCTTCTTACGTTGGCCCTGACCAGTTACGCTACGAACATAATCGTGCGCTAATATTTCCAGCAGGAAACGAATACCGCCGTTTCGAAATGGTGAGTACACGATATGCCTCACAAGGTGTGGAAAGTATCCGCTATCATGCCCCTTACTATCACGTCACGCTGCAACCGGATCTGCCTCGTCTACTCAATTATAGTTATGACCAGGATCAAAATGGACGTTTTGTAATACGGTATGATGAAGCGGTGGATAACAATACGGAAGCAGATTACTTCTTTGTGCATTTCTCTCTGTTATGGGAGAATCCGCTTACAGAGGGAAAGTTTTATCTGCAAGGAGCTTTCACGTATGATGATTTTAATGAAGAGAATCTGCTGAAATACAATCCGGAGACTCACGCTTATGAGTGTGCCCGATTGCTGAAGCAGGGAGCATATAATTATCAGTATCTGTATGTAACACCTGGAAGTACGGTAGGAAGCACCGCACAGGCAGAGGGGAATTTCTATGAAACGGAGAATGAATATCTGATACTTGTTTACCACCGGCCCTTTGGCGAAAGATATGACCGGCTGATCGGTATGCAACAGGTTAGTTATAAATAAGAAGCTACCTAAACAGGTATTTACCCAGCTCATTTTGCATCTAAACAGTAAGTCTTATAGAGTGTTGACCTTGGTTAACAGGCCTGTCAACCTTGGTTAACAGAACCGTCAACCAACGTTGACAGATCTGTTAACCAAGGTTGACACCCAATTATTCCTAAGAGCAAACGTTATATTCATTAGTCCTGAACAAAACAATCCCTTATATAAAACAAATGAATCAATAGTCTTTTAGTACGAATGCCCTCCGTCCTTCATCTCTTTCTCATCGATCTTATGTATATCAATGCTCCTCCAAGCATAGAAGATATACGCAAGCACAAATGGAACCAAGAAAGAAACATAGAACATCACCCTCAATGTAAACTCACTGGAACAACTGTTTGCCAAAGTCAATGAACTTTGCAGATCATTTGTAGAAGGATAATAAGCCGTATGATTGTAGCCCGCAACAAGCAGTAATGCCAACACTGCAAGTACCGTACCGATACCTGTAAACCAAATACCCTTATCAAATTTAGGCTTCAACAAACTCTTCCCAATACCAAAAAGCACTAGTACCACCCCAATAAGGAAAAGCACCAACACCACCGGCATTTCAATAAAGTTCGTCAGATACTTATAAGGCTCCATAAAGATTTCTCCCGTCTCCGGATTCACAGCATATCCATCCGCCAACAGTGTACGGATAACGAATGACAAAAAGAATACCAGGAACAACACCGAATTTCCTATCAGGGAACGACGGCTACGTGCCACCAAATCTTTATCATCAATATTATTAATAAAGTACAATGCACCCAAAATACGTGCAAGGAAGAATACAGCCAATCCCAACACTACATTCCATGGGTTAGCCAATGCATCCAGTCCGTGCCAGCCATTTGCCCAATGGCTGATAACAGGCATCACCGTATTCGTCATACTGGCTTTATTGATATAAAACTCCGAACCTGTAAAGAACGTAGCCACCGCACCACCCAGCAGCACCGGACCTACTACACCGTTAATCACCAGGAAAGTACGATATGTATTTTTTCCCAGCAGATTACCCGCCTTGCTCTGGAATTCATAACTGACAGCCTGCAACACAAAGCTAAACAGGATAATCATCCACAACCAGTATGCACCACCAAAACTCGTACTGTAGAACAATGGGAACGATGCAAAAAATGCACCGCCAAACGTAACTAACGTCGTAAATGTGAACTCCCATTTCCGCCCTGTAGAGTTAACCATCATCTTCCGATGTTCTTCCGTCTTACCCAGACAGAAGATAAGCGAATTACCTCCCTGCACAAACAGCAGGAATACAAGAAGGGCCCCCAGCAATGATACCACGAACCACCAATATTGTTGTAGAAAAACGTAAGACATGAACTTTAATTTTTAATTATTAATTTCTAATTATTAATTATTCTCCGGTCCTTTCTTTATTGCCTTCAACAGAATACCGATTTCTGCTATCAGCATAATAGTAAACAACACCAGGAAGATAAAGAATGTCGTCTGTACGGAACCCACATCCAGCTTAGAAATAGCCGCATTCACAGGCAACATATCCTGTATAGCCCACGGCTGACGTCCGCACTCTGCAACTACCCATCCGGCTTGTCCCGCCAGATAGCCCAACGGAATGGTCAGTAATGCAACCCAATGCATCCACTTCATCTTCGACAAATCACGCTTATATACCAGGAACAGTATTACAATAAAGAACAATATAAAGTAACCACCCAGCATCACCATCACACGGAAAGCATAGAATGTCAACGGTACATTAGGTACCAGATCATTCACATCCTTAATATATCCATAGCCGAAATAAGCTACATTTTCTTTCAACGTTTTGGCCGCTATCTTCGCATCTTCCTCGTTACCTGCCGACTTGGCATCACGATAAGCTGCCAATGCAGCAATTGCTGTCTTCCCACGCTCTATCTTCTCTTCTGCGGAAAGTGCTTTGGTACCGTCTTTCAATTCATATCCACCCTCCAACAAGTCTGTAATACCGGGTACAAATGCATCCATTTTTCTTTCAGCAAGCAAAGAGAGCATCTTTGGTATCTCCATCCTGAACAGGAAAGGAGCCTGTCCGTCATCGTATGTCTTCTTTTCAGGATTCAGCATACCGATTGCTACCAATCCGGCCCCTTGCTGCCCCTCGTAATAACCTTCCATTGCTGCCAGCTTCATCGGCTGCGTTTGCGCCACCTGATAACCCGACCCATCACCGGTCCATGCAGAAAGCACAGCCGAAACCAAACCTACCCAGGCAGCAATCTTTATGCTTGACAATGCAAACTTCTTATCCCGTTTCTTCAGCAGGAACCAGCAGGCAACACCTACCACAAATACAGCACCCAGCACCCAACCGGACAACACGGTATGGAAAAACTTATTTACTGCTGTAGGTGATAATGCTACTGCCCAGAAATCTACCATCTCATTTCTCACCGTATCAGGATTGAATTCCATCCCCACCGGATTCTGCATCCATGCATTCGCCACAAGTATCCACCAAGCAGATATTGTGGCCCCCAATCCCGTCAGCCAGGTAGATGCCAGATGGAATTTCCTGCTCACCTTATCCCAGCCAAAGAACATGACTGCAATAAAAGTAGCTTCCATAAAGAAAGCCAAAATTCCTTCGATGGCAAGTGGTGCTCCAAAAATGTCGCCCACAAACCAGCTGTAGTTACTCCAGTTGGTTCCGAACTCAAATTCAAGAATCAGTCCCGTGGCCACTCCCACGGCAAAGTTGATACCGAACAATTTCATCCAAAACTTGGCGGTGCGTTTCCAAAACTCATCCCCCGTACGATAATACATGGTCTCCATGATACCCATGATGACTGCCAGCCCCAATGTGAGCGGCACAAAAATCCAGTGATAAATGGCTGTCAGTGCGAATTGCGCCCTCGACCAGTCAATCAGAGAAGTGTTGATGTGTTCAAGCATAAGAAATCAAGTTATTAATTATGAAGTTATAAGTAATTTACAGTATTAAGCGCTGGTCAATCCGGAGTGGAAGAAGGAGGATCACCAAGAGCACGGTCAATAAGTTCCCTACTTACATATTCCTCTTTATCTTCGCCTACCGCAGACGAGTTCAGATAATTGGGGAAGAAGAATATACGCAATATGAAAAACATGATGAACAGTTTCACCAGAATAATGAGCCACAGAGTTTTCCCGAGCGTCATACCCCGGAATCCATCGACGTAAAACCGCCAGATTTTCTGGATTGTATTCTTCATAATAGAGAAATTATAATCATTACAAATATAAAACTTTTATATTCTAAATAACAAATAAAAGGGCAAAAAGTTAGTTATCGACACAAAAAAGCATTCCGGCGTCGAAAAATTCCGAACCGTCTATCTATTTTGCAGGGCATTTTACGACACTGTATCTTCGCAAACGTAAAACAATATAGCATAACGAAGATATGAGAAACGTAAGAAGATTGACAGTGATAACACTCAGTGTGGCAAGCGCCTGTGTCGGCAGCACGACTCTGCAGGCACAGGATGCGACTCCCACTGCAGCGCAGGAAATCACAGTACAAAGTACTTCATCGCAAGACGATGCGGCGCTCCCCTCTCAGTGGGACTTGCAAACCTGCATTGACTATGCCCTGCAACACAACATCACCCTGAAGCGTAACCGTATCAGTGCGGAAAGCGCCGAAGTGGATGTGAAAACTGCGAAAGCAGCCCTGTTTCCCAGTTTGTCGGCAAGTGTCAGCCAACGTATCGTAAACCGCCCCAACAGCGAGACAAATACGATTATCGATGGTGACAACATCACCAGCAGCACCAGTAAGACGTCGTACAATGGTAGCTATGGTATTGATGCCAGTTGGACCCTCTACAATGGTAGCAAGCGCCTGAACACCATCAAGCAGCAGAAGCTGAACAACCGCATTGCCGAACTCAATGTAGCCGAAAGTGAAAATTCTATCGAAGAGAGCATTGCACAAATATATGTGCAGATACTCTACGCTGCCGAAGCTGTTAAAGTAAATGAGAATACTCTTGCTGTCAGCCAGGCCGAACGTGATCGCGGACAACAGTTGCTGGAGGCCGGAAGTATCGCCAAGAGCGACCTCGCACAGTTAGAATCACAAGTCAGCACTGATAAATATCAGTTAGTGACGGCACAAGCCACCTTGCAAGATTACAAATTACAACTGAAACAACTTCTGGAGTTGGATGGTGAAAGTGAAATGAATCTCTATCTGCCTGCCTTAGGTGATGAAAATGTGCTGACGCCCCTGCCCACCAAAACAGATGTGTATCGAGCTGCTCTCACTTTCCGTCCTGAGATAGAATCGGGTAAGCTGAATGTACAGGCTTCCGATTTGGATATCAGCATTGCCAAAGCAGGATATATCCCTACACTAAGCCTCAGTGCCGGTATCGGTACTACGAACGCCAACGGAAATGATTTCTCTTTCTCCGAACAGGTAAAGAATAACTGGAACAATTCATTAGGTCTGACTGTAAGCATTCCTATCTTCAACAACCGTCAAACCAAAAGTGCGGTACAGAAAGCCCGCCTGCAAAAACAGACCAGCGAACTGGACTTGCAGGATCAGCAGAAGACCTTATACAAGACTATTGAAAGTTTATGGTTAGATGCCAATAGTGCACAACAACAATATGTAGCAGCTGCCGAGAAACTACGTAGTACACAAACAAGTTACGATCTCATTCAAGAGCAGTTCAACCTGGGCATGAAGAATACAGTAGAACTGCTGACAGAGAAGAATAACCTGCTCAATGCGCAACAGGAAACATTGCAAGCCAAATATATGGCTATATTGAATGCACAGTTATTGCGATTCTACCAGGGAGAAGGGATAAGGTTGTGATAGAATGATAAGATGATAGAATGATAAGGTGATAGAATGATTAGTGATAAATAAAAGAAACGATATGAGCAAGAAGAAAATTATCAGTATGGCGGTCGGAGTCATCATTGTAGCCGGCCTAGCTATTTGGGCATTTGGCGGAGAAGCCAAAAAACGGAAAGTGGTATACGAGACGACTACCGTAAGTCGTAGCGACATTTCCAACTCTGTGACTGCCACAGGCACCATTGAACCGGTGACTGAAGTGGAAGTAGGTACACAGGTCAGTGGTATCATTGATAAGCTGTATGCAGATTATAATTCGGTAGTGACCAAAGGGCAACTCATTGCCGAAATGGATAAAGTGACCCTGCAAAGTGAGCTTGCTTCACAAAAAGCAACCTATGATGGTGCCAAAGCCGAATATGAATATCAACAGAAGAACTACGAACGCAACAAAGGTCTGCACGAGAAGCAACTCATCAGCGATACGGATTACGAGCAAAGCCTCTACAACTACCAGAAAGCCAAAAGCGCCTATGACAGTAGTAAGGCATCTCTTGCCAAGGCAGAACGTAACTTGTCGTACGCCACCATCACCTCTCCTATCGACGGCGTTGTTATCAGCCGTGATGTAGAAGAAGGACAGACAGTAGCTTCCGGCTTCGAAACTCCGACCCTCTTCACCATTGCTGCGGACTTGACACAAATGCAAGTAGTGGCCGATGTAGATGAAGCTGACATAGGCGATGTAGAAGAAGGACAACGTGTGAGCTTTACAGTAGATGCTTATCCGAATGATGTATTCGAAGGTAAAGTTACACAAATCCGTCTTGGAGCAACCAGCAGTTCAAGCAGTACCACTACATCTACCACTGTGGTAACTTATGAAGTAGTGATCTCCGCCCATAACCCAGATTTGAAATTGAAACCGAGATTGACAGCAAACATTACAATCTATACACTGGATAAACAAGGAGTACTGAGTGTTCCAACAAAGGCTTTACGCTTTACACCGGCAGTTCCATTGGTAGGCAAGGATGCCGTAATCAAGGACTGCGAAGGAGAGCATAAGGTATGGACCCGTGAAGGAGATACGTTTACCGCACATCCGGTCAGCATCGGTATCTCTAACGGAATTATGACGGAAATTACAGGTGGCATCAATGAAAACACGCAAGTCGTAGCTGATGCAGTAATCAGCACAGGCAGCGGACAGGCAGCTGTAGCCGAAGGACAGGAAGGAGGAGAAAGAAGTCCTTTCATGCCTGGCCCTCCGGGAAACAATAAAAAGAAAAATAATAAGTAATCATATTATGAGTAAAACAGTCATAGAATTGCAAAACATCCGGCGTGATTTCCAAGTGGGTGAGGAAACGGTGCATGCCCTGCGTGGCATCTCCTTTTCCATTGCCGAAGGAGAGTTCGTCACCATCATGGGTACGTCCGGTTCCGGTAAATCGACACTGTTGAATACCCTGGGTTGCCTCGATACTCCTACCAGTGGAGAATACTTGCTGGACGGTATATCCGTACGTACCATGAGCAAGCCTCAGCGCGCCATATTACGAAATCGGAAAATCGGTTTCGTATTCCAAAGCTATAATTTGCTGGCAAAGACAACTGCCGTGGAGAATGTAGAATTGCCTTTAATGTATAATGCTTCTGTCTCAGCAGCCGAACGCAGACGCCGGGCCATAGAAGCTCTGCAAGCCGTAGGGCTGGGCGACCGTCTGGAACATAAATCGAACCAGATGTCGGGTGGACAGATGCAACGTGTAGCCATTGCCCGTGCCTTGGTAAACAACCCTGCGGTAATCCTTGCCGATGAGGCAACAGGTAATCTGGACACGCGTACTTCTTTTGAGATATTGGTTCTTTTCCAAAAACTACATGCCGAAGGACGCACCATTATATTCGTTACCCATAATCCCGAAATAGCCCAGTACAGTAGCCGGAACATTCGTCTGCGTGACGGGCATGTGACGGAAGACACGGTGAATACGAAAATTCTATCGGCAGCAGCGGCACTGGCAGCATTACCGAAAAATGATGAAGATTAAGAAATATAAATTATGAACGGAACAAACCTTTTCAAAATAGCCCTCCGCGCCCTTGCCAACAACAAGCTTCGCGCCTTCCTCACCATGCTGGGTATCATCATTGGTGTGGCCTCCGTCATCACCATGCTTGCCATCGGACAGGGTTCGAAGAAAAGTATCCAGGCACAGATATCGGAAATGGGGTCGAACATGATCATGATTCACCCGGGCAGTGATACGCGTGGCGGTGTCCGTCAAGATGCTTCTTCCATGCAGACTTTGAAACTGACCGATTATGAAGCATTACGGGATGAGACTAACTTTCTGACAGCTGTCAGTCCAAACGTATCGTCCAGCGGACAGCTCATTGCCGGAAACAATAATTATCCTGCCTCCGTAAATGGTGTAAGTACCGAATACCTCGAAATTCGCCAGTTAAGTGTGGAAAGCGGCGAGATGTTCACCGAAGCTGACATCCAGAATGCAGCAAAAGTCTGTATCATAGGTAAGACTATTGTAGACAACCTCTTCCCTAACGGACAGAACCCTATCGGACATATTATCCGTTTCAATCAGGTTCCCCTACGTGTAGTAGGTGTGCTCAAAGCGAAAGGATACAACTCCATGGGTATGGACCAGGATGAAATCGTGCTGGCTCCCTACACCACCGTAATGAAACGTATGCTGGCAGTTACCTATCTTCAAGGTATCTTTGCCTCTGCCCTCTCCGAAGACATGACAGATTATGCCACGGACGAAATTACCACCATCCTGCGCCGTAATCACAAGCTGAAAGAAAATGATGACGATGACTTCACCATCCGTAGCCAGCAAGAACTCAGTACAATGCTGAATTCTACCACTGACTTGATGACCACACTTTTGGCATGTATTGCCGGCATTTCTCTGGTAGTAGGTGGTATCGGTATCATGAACATTATGTATGTCAGCGTAACCGAACGTACGCGTGAAATCGGTCTGCGTATGTCCGTAGGCGCACGTGGCGTGGATATTCTTTCACAATTCCTGATTGAGGCCATCCTTATTAGTATTACAGGTGGCATCATTGGAGTCGTCATCGGCTGCGGAGCCTCATTCATTGTGAAGAACGTAGCCCACTGGCCCATCTACATCCAGGCATGGAGTGTATTCCTCTCCTTCGCAGTCTGTACCGTCACTGGTGTGTTCTTTGGCTGGTATCCGGCTAAGAAAGCAGCAGATCTGGATCCGATAGAGGCAATCAGATACGAGTAAGAGAATTATGAATGATAAATTATGAATTATGAATGGCTATGTAGCAGACGATGCAGTAAAATTTATAATTCATAATCCATAATTCATAATTAAAATACCTATTTTTGTAATATGATTATGCAAGAACCCAAAACACGCCGGATTGTAGAAGTCCTCATTCATATCATCGGATGGGGCATTGTTTTTGCCTTTCCATTTCTGCTGATGAACCGCAGTGGATTCACGGTTAGCTGGATAGACTACCTGCGTCATGGCAGTACAGTGCCGATATCGTTCCTTATCGTGTTTTATATAAACTACTGCTTCTTTATTCCCCACTTTCTGTTTGAAGGACGAATTAAACAATATATCATACTGAACCTCCTGCTTATACTTTGCACCGCTATTGGTGTACACTTCTGGCAGGATTTCATCTTCCATACCTATGTGAAGTCCACTCCTCCCAAGCGTCCCGGACCTCCCAGTTGGATATTTATTCTGCGCGACGTATTCTCAATGGTTCTCACTGTCGGTCTGGCAGCTGCTATCCGTATGAGCGGTCGCTGGATAAAAGTGGAAGCTGCCCGTCGTGAGGCAGAGAAAAGCCGTACAGAAGCTGAATTGAAAAACTTGCGTAATCAACTGAATCCGCACTTCCTGCTCAATACCCTGAACAATATCTATGCCCTTATCGCTTTTGATAGCGATAAAGCACAAGCTGCTGTCCAAGAGTTGAGCCGTCTTTTGCGCCATGTTCTCTACGATAACCAACAAAACTTTGTTGCCTTGGGCAAAGAAATGGACTTCATCCGCAACTATATCGAGCTGATGCGTATCCGTCTTGCCTCCAACGTGACCGTAGAGACCCAAATCGATGTCCGTGCCGATAGCCGTACGGAAATAGCCCCACTCATTTTCATCTCCCTCATAGAGAATGCCTTCAAACATGGCATCTCCCCTACTGAGCCCAGCTTTATCCGCATCCATTTCAGCGAAAGTCCCGGTCAGGTGTGCTGTGAAATAACCAACAGCTACCATCCCAAAAGCCAAGCTGATAAAAGTGGAAGTGGTATAGGGCTGGAGCAGGTACGGAAACGTCTGGAACTGACCTATCCCGGTCGGTATGAATGGAAGCAGGGAGTAAGTGATGACAGAAAAGAATATAAATCAATATTGGTGATAAGGTTATAAAGTGATAGAGTGATAAAGTAATATCACCCTATCACATTATCATTCTATCACTCTATAACCCTTAAATATTCAACATTATGAACTTGACTTGTGCCATAGTAGACGACGAACCGTTAGCTTTAGACCTATTGGAAAGCTACGTCAATAAGACCCCGTTCCTGACATTGGACGGAAAGTATTCCAGTGCCGTACAGGCTATGAAAGAGCTACCGGAGAAGCGAGTTGACTTGCTTTTCCTCGATATACAAATGCCAGAACTTAATGGCCTCGAGTTCTCTAAAATGGTAGATCCGCATACCCGTATCGTATTTAGTACTGCTTTTGAGCAATACGCTATCGATGGTTATAAAGTAAATGCCCTGGATTACCTGTTAAAACCAATCTCCTACGTAGATTTTTTGCAGGCAGCCAACAAAGCAGTGCAATGGTTTGAGCTATTGCAGCAGCCCAAAGAAGAAATTGAAAGCATATTTGTAAAAAGCGACTATAAGCTAGTACAAATAGAGCTTAAAAAGATACTTTATGTGGAGGGTTTGAAAGATTATGTTAAGATTTATACAGAAGATAGTGCCCGGCCTATATTATCCCTTATGAGCATGAAATCAATGGAGGAATTATTACCAGCTTCCCGTTTCATGCGAGTTCACAGATCTTACATTGTCCAGAAAGAAAAAATAAGAGTTATTGACCGTGGACGAATTGTGTTCGATAAAACGTATATCCCCGTCAGCGATAGTTATAAACAGGTATTTCAGGCATTCCTGGATAAAAGGAGTTAGAATATAACATTCATTTGTCGATAAAATATCCGAATCTGTCGACAAAACATAATTTCCTATTGCATATTAAAAAATGTTTTTTTACCTTTGCATCGAACAGATAAAGGAAGTTGTGAAACTTCCCCCAATAGAATAGTTTAGTTAAGTCTAGTTTAGTTTTTGTGTGAAGCACTTCCTCCGTGAGCGAACGACAGGAAGTGCTTTTTTGTGTATCTCAACTATTCCGCTCACTTTATTCCCAAAAATTGGAAAGGCTTAGTAGTAACAAAATCTTTAGCAGTATTTCCCGCATACGTCTTACCATCAAGGAGGTTCAACTTCTTGACGGATGCCTTCTCTGAAAAATCCACATCCTTGAAGTCAACCCAGAATACATTGGGATATAAAGTAGATTCAAAGTAATAAACTTTATCCTTTTGATCGGAAACCGTTCTCCAACGCGTTGAAGATATGTTCGGCTGATCAGGAGTACTAATGCCAAACGGAACAGAAGTATTGCGTATCACGCTAAAAACACTGGCCAGTGCCGTACGTGTATCTTCGGTCTTAGGAATTGCATTAATATAGAATGAAGCCCTCACAAAACGATCGGCAGCCCGGTTAGTGCCGGGTAAGAAGGTCGTTCCTCCAATAGTCTTCCAATAATCATCAAGTGCCAGTTGCTGGTCGAAAACGGGTGAATTGGTCATCACCTGATAGGACCGGTTATGGTGTATATTCAGCTTTCCATCTATATATTCAAAGATAGCATTATCACCCGTAGCATCTGAAATGGAGAGATGAAGAGTAGCCATACGTGTACCGTCAGGCATCATATCCGATACCACATCGAAGGTATTCTTTTCTATTTCGGAAACCGCTTCACTCACCGTTGCAAAATTATCAAGCATATATTGCACCCAGGCAGCTATGGACAAAGCCGGTTTTTCACCATTCCATTGAGGATAAGACGATTCTGCCAACCATAATAAATTAGCAACGAGTCCTTTCTCATTCATGCCGTCAGTGCTGCATATATCATAAGCCGAAGTAACGACACTACCATATTTGGATTTCCAACGCATCGGGTCCTTTCCCACCTCTCCATTACGCTCCATGCCTCGCGGAAAGATCCAGATATTACTACGGGTATCTTCCTTCCAATCCATGGTACGGCCTGTTATCACCATATCTTTGTTTCCTTGATAAACTACACGTGTACAAGCCCTTACACGTTTCTGAGGTATTACTGAAAATATAATCACAAGCGCGGTGATTAAAAATACATTTGTCTTACACATAATTATCTGATATTAAGTTGTTAGTAAGTATGAATACTAACAAAAGTACAGACTACAAAGTTCTTAAAAGAACCGGGAGACTATCTACCGGAAATAAATAAATATTAAAATTGAAAACAAACCACAAGAAATGCTGTTGGAAGGGGAAACTTAAAAACGATAACAGTTATGAATTACGGTATTAGTATCCTTTTCAGGGCTATCCCACTGCTGATGGCCCTCTTCTGTTTTGGCTACGGAGCCTTTGTGCTCGACATGGGGACGGACGTAAACCGATTTGTTGCCGGGCCCGTAGTATTTTCATTAGGAATGATATGCATTGCATTGTTTGCTACTGCAGCTACCATCATCCGGCAACTCATCCACACATACAGTACTGCGGCAAAATACGTATTGCCTATTCTCGGCTATCTGGCTGCAATAGTATGTTTCATTGGTGGAATGACTTATATAAATGACGGTATTACTGCCGCCCATTTCGTAGCAGGGCACGTCATTTGTGGAGTAGCATTTATCACCGCCTGCGTAGCTACCACTGCCACTGCATCCACCCGTTTCACTCTAATCCCACAAAACTCAAAACGAACGGATCATACCGTACCGGCAAAAGCTTTCTCATCTGCACAAGGAGATGCGCTGATTATTCTTGCTGTCATCTTTGCTGTAATTACATGGGTATGGACTTTCTGGCTATTAGGACAAAGCAGCACTCATGTTGCTTATTTCGTAGCCGGACATGTTATGGCAGGATTAGCTTGCATATGCACCAGCTTAGTGGCACTTGTAGCTACCATATCACGCCAGATACGGAACACTTATGCCGGTTCGGAACGAAAATGGTGGCCTGCCCTTGTATTGGCAATGGGTACACTTAGTATCCTCTGGGGACTTTGGATACTGACTGACATCGATCCTGATAAGTCCTCCATCGGATATATAATGATAGGTCTGGGTTTGGTTTGTTACAGCATTTCCAGTAAAGTGATCCTACTGGCAGTTATCTGGCGGAATGTCTTCAAACTGGCGAATCGCATTCCGCTTATTCCAGTACTCACTGCACTGACCTGCCTTTTCTTATCTGCCTTTATGTTTGAAATGGCGACACTGGACGACGTTTACTTTGTTCCTGCACGTGTATTGGCCGGATTAGGAGGCATCTGCTTCACACTGTTCTCCATCGTCAGCATCCTCGAAAGCGGGACATCCAACTCATAAATCACTCTCTCAATAATTGCTTTTATGGATGGGCTAAGGTTTTGCCAGCTCATCCATAAATACTTCTACATTCCATGCATGATGGGCTACATAGGCAGCCGGACCGGTATCACCCGAATCCAGAATATCCTGCACGACATTAGCCTTATTTCTGCCTGTAACGAAGAAGATCAATTGCTTGGCATTGAATAACAGACAGCCGGTCATAGCAATACGCTTCTGACCGTTGTAAGGATTCACACTCACCTCATAAGGATGAAAGGAAGAAAGTAAATGCTCCTGTCCGGGAAAAATAGACGAGGTATGTCCATCTTCGCCAGCACCGAGCAACACAATGTCAAGAGCCGGGAATCCATGCCAGAGAGATGCATGACAACGTACTACACTGGAGTAACGCTTCGCCTCATTGTCGGGACGATTGTTACCATCGATAGGAAAAATGTATTCCTCCGGCATATGAACCTTATCCAACAACAAACGGCGCATAGTGCCATAATTACTTTCTGAATCTTCGGCAGGCACACAACGTTCATCCACCCAATAGATGCGCATACGCAACCAGGGAGTGGCATCCTTGAACTCATCCGCCCACAAATCGAACATGAGCGAAGGCGTACTGCCTCCGCTGAATGCTATGTGGAAAATCTTTTGCGGCTCTGCCTCCATCAGACTTATGATGTGTTTGATAAGAGCTCGTGCCGTTTCAACAGCTGTACTATAGATATAAGTTTTCATAACTCACAATATTGATCAGTGTTCGTTAAGTTTTTACACGGATTGGTCCAGTCAGCACCATGTTCGTGCATCATAGCTTCACTCTCCAGAGGTCCCCAGGTTCCGACGGGATAGCCATAGAGAGGTGCATCCGGATATTCGTTCCAATAGCGCAATACCGGATCGAAGAAACGCCAGGAAGCTTCGACGGCATCACTACGAGTGAAAAGGGTCGGATCACCCTGAATACAGTCTTCTATCAGGCGGGCATAAGCATCACCTGTAGCCTTTCCGCCCAATTGGTCATAACTGAAATCCATCATCACCTGCTTCACATCGAATCCCGGACCGGGCACTTTCATACCAAACTTCAGTACGATGCCCTCATTGGGTTGCAAGCGAAGGATAAGTTTATTAGCCCGCGGACAGTGTCCGCCATGGCAATGAAACATTTGATGCGGTGTCTCACGGAAATGCACTACAATCTCCGTCACCTTCGTAGGCATCTGCTTTCCTGTGCGGATGTAGAAAGGTACACCACTCCAGCGCCAGTTATCGATACCGATTTTCATGGCAATGTAAGTTTCAGTGCGCGAGTCGGCAGGAACGTTCTTTTCTTCACGGTAGCCCTTTTTAGAACCGGAAGCCGTATATTGCCCGCGGACTATATGTTCATTCAAATCTTCATCCGTCAGAGGTTTCAAGGATTCATAGACCTTCACCACTTCATTACGGAAATTGTCAGCCGTAAAAACTGCAGGAGGTTCCATAGCGGTAAGAGCTACCAACTGGATAAGATGGTTCTGTACCATATCCCGCAAAGCTCCTGTTCCATCATAGAAACCGCCACGCTGTTCAATACCCAGATTCTCTACTGCAGTAACTTCTACATAATCGATATAATTACGGTTCCACAGCGGTTCGAAGATGCCGTTGGCAAAACGGAAAGCAAGAATATTTTGAGCTGTTTCTTTACCGAGAAAATGATCGATACGATAAATCTGGTGCTCCTCAAAGACGGAAGCATATATTTTGTTTAGTTCTTGTGCTGACTTCAGGTCGTAGCCGAAAGGTTTCTCAACGATGATACGGGTATGCTTACGATTCAATCCGGCTTTTTTCAGATGCAGGGGAATAACTCCATAAAGTGAAGGAGGCGTAGCAAGATAGAACAGCAAATTATCCGGAGCTTTCTCACCTGTGATTTCCTGTAAACGCTTGCCCAGCATTTCGTACCCTTCTTCTTTGGCAGGATCTATGCTGAGATAATGTAAATGAGTACAGAATTCCTTCATCCCTACTTCAGCGGGAGTGACAAAATGTTCCAGTTCATTCAATATATAGTCACGGTAAGTATCATCCGCGTAGTCTGTGCGCCCAATTCCTAAAATGCTAAACTCTTCCGGCAACCGATTATCTTTATAAAGAGAGTAGAGTGCCGGCATAAGTTTGCGCTTCGTCAGGTCACCCGAGGCGCCGAATATGATCATTACAAATTTACTCATTTAATTTAGTGATTAGTGGTTAGTGATTAGTAGTTAGTGACTACACATTATATGTACCTGATTTTGTATCTCCGCCATGTCCGGTCCAGTTCTCATGGAAGAATTGCCCGCGAAGTTCATCAGTACGTTCGAAAGTATGTGCACCAAAGTAATCGCGTTGTGCCTGAATCATATTGGCAGGTAACTTCGCAGATACCAGTGAATAGAAATAGTTCAGTGCAGAAGAGAAAGCAGGAACAGGCAGTTCTTCTTTCATTGCATGAGCTACAAGATGCTTCCAGCCCGAAAGCAATTCTTTAATTTCTTCCCGGAAGTAAGGAGCAAGCAGCAAGTGCTTCGGCTTCTGTGATGCTTCAAAAGCTGCGGCTATATCATTCAAGAATACGCTACGAATAATACAACCACCACGCCACATACGGGCAATGGATGCCAGGTCGAGATCCCAACCGTAAGTTTCGGATGCCTTTTGCAATACAGCAAAACCTTGTGCATAAGATACCAATTTGGAAGCATACAAGGCCGAATAAATATCCTTCACCAGTTCCGGTTTATTATATACCACTTGTGAACGCTGGCAAGCGAATTGCTTGGAAGCCGCTTCACGCAGATTTTTCTGTGCCGAAAGGCTACGCTCAAAAACAGCCGTAGCAATCAGTCCCAAGGGCATTCCCAGTTCCATAGCATTGATAACAGACCATTTACCAGTACCTTTCTGTCCGGCAGTATCCAAAATCTTATCAATCAGATATCCACCTGCCTTATCTTTATGGCGTAAAATGTTGGCAGTGATTTCTATCAGATAACTGCGCAATTTACCCTCATTCCAATGAGCGAATACGGAAGCCATTTCTTCATTATCCAGTTGCAATAGATTCTTCATCACCCAGTAGGCTTCGGCAATCAGCTGCATATCGCCATACTCGATACCATTATGAATCATCTTGACAAAGTGTCCCGAACCAGCCGGACCAATCCAGTCACAGCAAGGAGTACCATCGGCAGCACGTGCAGCGATACTTTGCAGAATGGGTTTCACTTCATCCCAGGCAGTAACAGAACCACCCGGCATAATAGAAGCACCATTCAGCGCTCCTTCTTCTCCGCCGGAAACACCAGCTCCGACAAAGCGAAAACCTTTCTGTTCGGCCAATGCCACACGGCGATTGGTATCTTCATAATTTGAATTTCCACCATCTATTAGTATATCTCCCGGAGAAAGATACGGAAAAAGCTGTTCCATCAACTCATCTACCGCATTACCCGCACGAACCATCATCATGATTTTGCGCGGTGTAGAAATGGACTCCACAAAGTCGGGTATTTCAGTATATCCTTCAATAGTCTTTCCCTTGGCACGGCCATTGGTAAAGCGTTCTACCACGCCTTCTTCTACTCCCGGAACGGTTCGATTATACACGGATACGTGCCATCCCTTATCTGCCATGTTCAAGGCCAGATTCTCCCCCATTACGGCAAGTCCAATTAAGCCGATGTCTGTCTTTTGTTTGTTTTTGGTCATAACTTGCATTTTTTTGTTATTGTTTCATTGAAATGGAAACAATATGCCAAGGGCATTTGTTCGTATGAATTTCGAATAAAAATCGTACTTTTGCAAACATGACTACATTTCACCTGAAAAACTTAAATACAGATTTATGAAAAAACTACATATCGGACTACTGCCGCGTATCATAATAGCCATAGCATTGGGTATTCTTTTGGGTAATTTTCTTCCCGGAGGTATGGTACGCTTTTTCGTTACGTTCAACGGTATTTTCAGTGAGTTCCTGAACTTCTCCATACCACTTATTATTGTAGGGTTAGTAACAGTAGCAATTGCCGATATTGGTAAAGGTGCCGGAAAACTATTATTAATTACAGCACTGATTGCTTACGGAGCAACCTTGTTTTCCGGTTTTTTGTCTTACTTTACTGGTGTAACTGTATTTCCATACCTGATAGAATCGGGAGTTCCGCTGGAAGAGGTCAGTGAAGCGCAAGGCATCTTGCCTTTCTTTTCTGTTGCCATACCTCCGCTGATGAAGGTTATGACAGCTCTGGTATTAGCTTTCATGTTAGGACTTGGGCTTGCTCAACTGAAAAACGATACGTTGAAGAATGCTGCACGCGATTTCCAGGAAATTATTATTCGCATGATCAGTGCAGTCATTCTGCCATTGCTCCCTATTTACATATTCGGTATATTCCTTAATATGACACATTCGGGACAGGTATTCTCTGTATTAATGGTCTTCATAAAAATAATCGGTGTGATCTTCCTGCTGCATATCTTCCTTTTAGTGTTCCAGTATTGCATAGCTGCACTATTCGTCCGTAAGAATCCCTTTAAATTATTGGGACGGATGATGCCTGCCTATTTCACCGCCTTAGGTACACAGTCTTCTGCTGCCACTATTCCTGTCACATTGGAACAGACTAAAAAGAATGGGGTATCATCTGACATAGCAGGTTTTGTGATTCCACTTTGTGCTACGATACATCTATCCGGAAGTACGCTCAAGATAGTTGCATGCGCCCTTGCCTTGATGATGATGCAGGGTATACCTTTCGATTTCCCACTATTTGCCGGTTTTATTTTCATGCTGGGAATCACCATGGTAGCAGCTCCCGGAGTTCCTGGTGGTGCTATCATGGCATCTTTGGGTATATTGCAGTCCATGCTTGGTTTCGATGAATCGGCACAAGCATTGATGATTGCGCTCTACATTGCGATGGATAGCTTCGGTACTGCCTGTAATGTGACGGGAGACGGGGCGATTGCGTTGGTAGTGGATAAGATATATAAATGAAAAAAGTTTTGTTTTCTCGTAAAAAACAACGAATTTTGTCCTCTTAAAATCAATTTATAACGAAGCCTACAATATGAAAACAGCTCTAATCTCCGGAATAACAGGTCAGGACGGTTCGTTTCTTGCCGAATTCTTATTACAAAAAGGATATGAAGTTCACGGTATTCTCCGCCGTTCATCCTCATTCAATACAGGACGTATCGAACACTTGTACTTCGACGAATGGGTGCGCGACATGAAACAGAAACGTACTATTAACCTGCATTATGGCGATATGACGGATAGCAGTTCGCTCATTCGAATCATTCAGCAGGTGCAACCGGATGAAATCTATAATCTTGCCGCACAAAGTCATGTAAAGGTATCTTTTGATGTACCGGAATACACAGCTGAAGCGGACGCCATTGGTACACTCCGTATGCTGGAAGCTGTCCGCATCCTGGGCATGGAGAAAAAAACAAAGATTTATCAGGCATCTACTTCGGAACTCTACGGAAAAGTACAGGAAGTTCCTCAAACGGAAACAACGCCTTTCTATCCCCGTAGCCCGTACGGAGTAGCCAAACAATATGGTTTCTGGATTACCAAAAACTACCGCGAAAGTTATGGAATGTTTGCCGTAAACGGTATCCTTTTCAATCATGAAAGTGAACGCAGAGGTGAGACATTTGTAACCCGCAAGATTACGCTGGCTGCTGCACGCATAGCACAAGGTTTTCAGGATAAATTGTATTTAGGTAATCTGGACGCACGCCGTGACTGGGGATATGCGAAAGATTATGTAGAGTGTATGTGGCTCATTCTTCAGCATGATACACCGGAAGATTTCGTGATTGCCACAGGAGAAATGCATACTGTTCGTGAGTTTGCCACACTCGCCTTCAAAGAAGTAGGTATTGAACTGCGTTGGGAAGGTGAAGGTATCGAAGAAAAAGGCATTGATGTGAAGACAGGCAAAATCATTGTAGAAGTAGATTCAAAATACTTCCGTCCTGCCGAAGTTGAACAATTGCTGGGTGATCCTACCAAAGCCAAAACACTTTTGGGCTGGAACCCAAGACAAACCAGCTTTGAAGATCTCGTGAAGATTATGGCAACGCATGACATGAAGTTCGTGAAGAAGCTGTATCTGAGATCACAAGAGAATTAATACATAAAACTTAAAATATAATGTTAGACAAAAACGCCAAAATCTACGTAGCAGGTCATCGTGGCCTGGTAGGTTCTGCAATCTGGAAGAACCTGCAAGATAAAGGATATACCAATCTTATTGGCAAAACCCACAAAGAAGTCGACTTACTGGACGCCGTTGCCGTTCGTAGATTCTTTGATGAAGAACAACCGGAATATGTATTCCTTGCTGCCGCTTTCGTAGGCGGCATCATGGCAAACAGTATCTATCGTGCTGATTTCATCTACAAGAACCTGCAAATACAACAGAACGTCATCGGCGAAAGTTTCCGCCATAATGTAAAGAAACTCCTCTTCCTGGGCAGCACTTGCATTTATCCACGCGATGCCGAGCAACCCATGAAAGAAGAAGTACTTCTTACCTCTCCCCTGGAATATACCAATGAACCCTATGCCATAGCTAAGATTGCCGGACTGAAAATGTGCGAAAGTTTCAACCTGCAATACGGTACAAATTATATTGCTGTAATGCCTACCAACCTCTATGGCCCGAACGATAATTTCGATCTGGAACGCAGTCATGTACTTCCTGCCATGATTCGCAAGATACACCTTGCCCACTGTCTGAAACAAGGTGATTGGGATGCCATACACAAAGACCTGGATCTCCGTCCCGTAGAAGGCATTGACGGAACCGGCAGCAAAGAGGATATTCTCACCATTCTTGCTAAATACGGTATCAGTGACAATGAAGTGAAACTTTGGGGTACCGGTACACCGCTTCGCGAATTCCTTTGGAGCGAAGAAATGGCAGATGCCAGTGTATTCGTCATGGAACATGTAGACTTCAAAGACACCTATAAACCAGACGATAAAGACATTCGTAACTGCCACATCAATATAGGTACAGGTAAAGAAATCTCCATCCGCAACCTTGCCGAACTGATTGTTTCTACTGTAGGCTACAAAGGCCAACTGAGTTTCGATAGTAGCAAACCGGACGGCACCATGCGTAAACTGACCGACCCTTCAAAACTACATTCTCTGGGTTGGCACCACAAAGTAGAAATAGAAGAAGGCGTACAACGCATCTATCATTGGTATTTAAAATCGTAAATATTTCAATAGCCTTGGCCATATTTTAATATGCCAGGGCTAAATTATATACATATCCCGCTTTTTTTAGCTAAAAATTTGCTTTCTTTTGATAAAGCCTTATATTTGCACAAATTTCAAATAAATGTGCAATATATAATATCATGGAACAAAGCTTTATCGCCTACATTGAGAATAGTATTAAAGAGAATTGGGACCTTGATGCCCTGACAGATTATAATGGCGCTACCCTACAATATAAAGATGTAGCCCGCAAAATAGAGAAAGTACATTTAATCTTCGAAGCAAGCGGTATTAAAAAAGGCGATAAGATAGCCATCTGTGGACGTAATAGCTCACACTGGGGAGTCACCTTCCTTGCCACACTTACCTACGGAGCAGTTGCAGTTCCTATCCTTCATGAGTTCAAAGCGGACAATGTACACAACATTGTCAATCACTCCGAAGCAAAATTACTCTTTGTGGGCGACCAGGTATGGGAAAACCTCAACGAATCTGCAATGACTATCCTGGAAGGCATCATTCTGATGACGGACTTCTCCATCCTCATCTCACGCACACAGAAACTGGATTACGCCCGTGAACATCTGAACGAATTGTTCGGCAAGAAATACCCCAAGAATTTCCGTAAAGAACACATTGAATATCACAAAGATCAGCCCGAAGAACTGGCAGTCATCAACTATACTTCCGGAACAACGAGTTACTCCAAGGGGGTAATGCTGCCCTACCGCAGCCTGTGGTCCAATACGGCATTCGCATTCGAAGTATTGCCATTGAAAGCCGGAGACAAGATTATCTCCATGTTGCCAATGGCACACATGTACGGGTTGGCATTCGAATTCCTGTACGAGTTCTCAGCAGGATGTCAGATCTACTTCCTAACCCGCATGCCAAGCCCCAAAATCATTTTCCAAGCATTCTCGGAAGTGAAGCCCCACCTTGTAGTGGCTGTACCGCTTATTATAGAAAAGATCATTAAGAAGAACGTGCTTCCGAAACTGGAAACACCTACCATGAAGCTATTGCTGAAAGTTCCCATCATCAATGACAAGATTAAAGCAACTGTACGCGAAGGAGTAGTCAATGCTTTCGGCGGACGTTTTGCAGAAGTCATCGTAGGCGGTGCCGCTTTCAATCAGGAAGTAGAACAATTCCTGCACATGATAGAATTCCCCTACACGGTAGGTTATGGGATGACAGAATGTGGTCCGATTATCTGTTACGAAGACTGGTCACGCTTCAAACCGGGTTCCTGCGGTAAGGCGGTTCCGCGTATGGAAGTGAAAGTTCTTTCTTCCGATCCGGAAAATATACCGGGGGAAATCGTATGCCGCGGACCGAATGTTATGCTTGGATACTATAAAAATGAAGAAGCCACACGTGAAGCAATCGACGCTGACGGTTGGCTGCATACAGGCGACCTTGCACTAATGGACGCCGAAGGGAATATCACCATCAAAGGACGCAGCAAGAATATGTTGCTCGGTTCCAGTGGACAAAATATATACCCCGAAGAAATAGAAGATAAGTTGAATAACATGCCGTACGTTGCCGAAAGTATTATCGTGCAGCAGAATGAAAAGCTTGTCGGACTGGTATATCCGGACTTCGACGATGCCTTTGCACACGGTCTGACTACCGCAGATATAGAACGGGTCATGGAAGAAAACCGTGCCACGCTAAACACCATGTTGCCTGCATACAGCCAGATATTCAAAATGAAAATCTATCCCGAAGAATTTGAGAAAACTCCAAAACGCTCCATTAAACGATTCTTATACCAGGAAGCAAAGGGATAAGATTGTAATTAACCGACTAACCTTTATTAAAGTATTATCTCAAATGAAAAGCGAATTATTAATATCGGCTGCCATGATTCCAATGTGGGGCATGGCAGGAGAAGCGATTGCAGCATCTCCGGAAAAAGGTGTGCCGAAAGAAAAGCAACGTCCGAACATTGTTTTGTTTCTGGTTGATGACATGGGATGGCAGGATACTTCTCTGCCCTTCTGGACTCAACGGACACACTACAACGACACCTACCATACACCGAACATGGAACGTCTGGCAACACAAGGCAAGATGTTCACACAAGCGTATGCCTGCAGTATCAGTTCCCCTACCCGTGTCAGCCTTTTCACAGGAATGAATGCAGCCCGCCATCGCGTAACCAGTTGGACATTACGTAAAAATACCACTCACGAACAACCCGACTCAGTAATGACCTATCCCGAATGGAATGTAAACGGCATTTGCCAGGAACCGGGAATTGAATGTACTACCCAAGTGACTACGTTGGCACAGGTACTTAAAGATAACGGTTACCAGACCATACATTGCGGTAAAGCCCATTTCGGAGCAAATGATACACCCGGAGCCGATCCGCTGACAATGGGATTCGAAGTGAATATAGCCGGACATGCAGCCGGATCACCTGCCAGTTATTACGGCAAAAATAATTTTGGGAATAAGCCGGATGGCAAAAGTCCGTTAGCTGCCGTTCCCGGATTGGAGCAATATCATGGCACGGATACTTTCCTCAGCGAAGCACTTACATTAGAGGCTATGAAAGCTTTGGATAAGGCACAGCAAAAGGATAAACCATTTTTCCTATACATGGCTCATTATGCCATTCATACTCCCATACAACCCGATTATCGTTTTTACCAGAAATATCTGGATAAAGGGCTTCCTCCCGTAGAAGCAGCTTATGCCACCCTCATCGAAGGCATGGACAAGAGCTTGGGAGACCTGATGGATTATCTGGAACGTAACCAACTAACAGACAATACCGTAATCCTTTTCATGTCCGACAATGGCGGACTGGCCGCACATACCCGCGCCGGAGAACTCCATACTCAGAACTACCCACTCAACAGTGGAAAAGGTTCCGCCTATGAAGGAGGTATCCGCGAACCAATGATCGTAAGCTGGCCTGGTGTAGTGGCTCCCGATACGAAATGCGGAGATTATCTTATGATTGAAGACTTTTATCCGACCATCCTCGAAATAGCAGGTATTCAAGAATATACCACCGTACAACAACAGGACGGCATCAGCTTCATGCCATTGCTAACGGGAAAAGGGAAGGTAAAAGACCGCGATATCTATTGGCACTATCCTCATAGCTGGGGACCTTCGGGGCCGGGTATCGGAGCAACTTGCTCCATTCGTTCCGGTGACTGGAAACTCGTCTACTACTTTGTAGACGGTAAGCGTGAACTATTCAATATCCCCGCTGATATCAGCGAGAAAAACGACGTGGCAATGGAAAACCCACGCATTGTAAAGAAATTAGCACAGAAATTAAGTAACTACCTTCGGTCGGTAGATGCACAGCGTCCTACGCTCCGTGCAACCGGTAACTTAGCGCCCTGGCCGGATGAAATTAAAGATTAAAATCAATGAGAAGATTATTTCCATCTATTATTGCATTACTGATGGTTGCAGGAACACTTTCTGCACAGACTACAGACAACAAATCGACTGAAACAACCAAGAAAAACAGAGAACCTGTCGGCGTCAATCTCTCCCTGTGGAAGAATATGTCCACACAACAGACTGATACTGTAGGAAGTACTTGTTTCAACCTCGGTCTATTCTCTTCTATGAACCGTCTGAACGGCGTGGGTATCAATCTACTGGGTAGTGTGGTATACCGTGACATGAACGGTGTACAGGTTACAGGTCTTGCCAACCTGGTAGGAGGCAGCATGCGCGGTGTTCAGATAGCAGGTATCAGTAATGTGAACGGAGATAATCTCTGTGGTGTATCCTTGTCCGGTTTAGTCGGTATCACAGGAAATCATGCACAAGGTGTTATATTCTCCGGACTTACCAATATTGTAGGAGACAATGCCAGTGGTGTTCTCATTGGTGGCTTGCTGAACATTGCCGGAGAGAATTCTTCGGGAGCACATATTGCAGGATTAGCCAACATTTCAGGCGAAGATTTCATTGGTATCACCGCTTCCGGCTTGCTGAACATTGTAGGCGAAAATCTGCGAGGCGTACAAATCAGCGGTTTGGGTAACATCACAGGAGAAAACATGCAAGGTTTACAGATATCCGGTCTGGGTAATGTGGTAGGTGAACACTTCACAGGAGCACAAGTTGCCCCTTTCAATTTTGCCGGAAAAGGAAAAGGCGTACAGATTGGATTAGTCAACTATTATAAGAATAGTTTCGACGGTTTCCAGTTAGGTCTGGTCAATGCCAATCCGGATACTAAAGTGCAGTTAATGCTTTTCGGAGGCAATGCTACAAAGCTGAATGTAGGTGCTCGCTTCAAGAACAATCTGTTCTATACCATCTTAGGCAGTGGTACGCACTATCTGGATTTCAGCGATAAGTTTTCAGCCTCTCTCTTCTATCGTGCAGGTCTTGAGCTTCCCCTATATAAGCAATTATTTATCAGCGGTGACCTGGGCTTCCAGCACATCGAAAACTTCAAGAACAAAGACTATGGCTTCCCTGCACGCCTTTACGCTCTCCAAGCACGTGTCAATCTGGAATATCGTCTAAATGACCGTTTGGGTGTATTCGTCACAGGTGGTTATGGTGGCAGCCGCTACTACAACAAAGGGGTCACTTACGATAAAGGAGTGATTGTGGAAGGAGGAGTGGTGTTGTTTAAATACTAAAATCACTTTTCCTTTATAAGTCCCGTCCTGTACGCCACCAGCAACTTCTTCAAGTCTTGTACCTGTGTCACCAGTATTTTTCCTTGATCCGTATCTTTCACCATCATACGTTGTGAATTGAACTCTACGACAAAGATATTAGACTTGATGTCCTGGCCTTCCTCTATCGCCTTCTGACGGCTTTGGAACGGTTCATGTTGCACTAATTGCAAGCCATGTGAATGATAGACCAACGTATATCCGGCAATGCCTGTTTCCGGTTGATATGCCTTGGAGAACCCGCCATCAATCACCAACAACTTACCATCTGCTTTTATCGGTTTTTCACCCTTGATGATCTTCACAGGTACATGGCCATTAATGATGTGTGAATGAGGTCCCGTGACTTCGAACTCTGCAAGAATGCGTTCACAAATATCAGCACGATTACGTAGAGTATAGTAATATCCTTTCGTCTCTTTAGCCAATTCTTTTTCTCCAATGAAATAGCGTTCAAAAGTCGCCATTTTATCTTTGTCAAACGATGGAGCATCCGGGCCACACCACATATACCACACATAATCCAGTGCAAAACTCTTCTCCTCCGTACCGTCTTCATCGAAGTAAGCCGTACGGATCAACTGGTCTGTCTTGCACAATAGTTTCCTGCCCCAATACTCCTTCTTTCCAATACGGACATGTTTGAAACTACCATCCTCATTCAGAGGCATGGAAGCATGGTACAGCAAATTACTGTTACAAACCAGATACATTCCTCCATATGTAAACAAGCAACGCATATGTTTCTTCAACTTCTCACTATTCATGAACGAAGCATGGATTTTATCTATCAGTTCCCGTTCCTCATCAGACAGACGGTATGGATCAGCCGGATCTATGGTCGGGAAGTTTGTATCGCGCAATGGATATTCTTTTCCTTCATATACAAAGACACCTCTCTCAAAATCAATCTTATCCAGTAACTTCCGGTTCTGCATACCGAACTCCGGACGACGGTCTATAATCTCCGCTTCCAGCTTGAACTGTATCACCGTAATCGCCTTATGCATCTGCGTAATCAGCCGTAAAGTCTTCTCATTGTAGTTGCTGTCCACAAAGTTCATCTTCGGAGCGAAGATTGTACAGGGATCATCCGCATACGTATCCATGGCAAACGTGGCAAGTGGTAACAGGTTAATACCATATCCGTCCTCCAGTGTAACCAGGTTGGCATAACGCATCGACATACGGATCACATTGGCAATGCAGGCATCATTACCGGAAGCGGCTCCCATCCACAGAATATCATGATTTCCCCATTGAATATCAAAATTGTGATAATCACAAAGTGTATCCATAATGATGTGTGCTCCCGGGCCACGGTCGTAAATATCACCTACAATATGCAGAGAGTCAATCGTTAACCTCTGAATGAGATTACACATTGCAATGATGAAATCATCCGAACGCTTGGTGGAAATGATAGTACTGATAATTACATTGATATAGGCATGCTTGTTTGGCTCTACGCTCGATTCATGCAGCAACTCCTGAATAATGTACGAGAATTCAGCCGGAAGTGCCTTACGCACTTTAGAGCGTGTATATTTGGAAGAAACATTCTGGCATACCTTCACCAATTGATTCAGTGTAATCAGATACCAGTCATCCAGATCGGCTTCCTGCTCTTTAATCAACTGTAACTTTTCTTCGGGATAATAAATCAGAGTACATATTTCTTTCTTCTCACTCTCACGCAATGTATGCCCGAAGATTTCATTCACTTTCCGTTTCACCGCTCCCGAAGCATTCTTCAACACATGTTGAAAAGCTTCATATTCACCATGAATATCGGTCAGGAAATGCTCTGTCCCTTTCGGGAGGTTCAGAATGGCTTCCAGGTTAATAATTTCTGTACTGGCATCCGCAATCGTCGGAAAACTGCGTGACAGCAACTGCAAATAACGCAAGTCGCTCATGATGCTTTCAGGGGTAATATTACTCATGATATCTAATTACAATTTACAAATTACAAATTATATATGGGCTTGTGTCTTCATTTCAAACCTCAACTCTACGTTCCTAATCCTCAACTTTACGTTCCCAAACCTCAACTCTCAACTTAAAAAGAACATCAGCAGCACTTGGGCGATAATCACACGCAGGAACATGCACAAGGGATAAACCGTAGCATAAGAAACTGAAGGATTATCACCGGGAATGGTATCATTAACATAATTCAAAGCCATTGGATTCGCCATACTTCCGCACAGCATTCCGGCTACCGAACCGAAATCGACTTTCATCCAACGGAAAGCAATGACTCCCATTATCAACACAGGAACCACGGTTAGTGCACAGCCGATAGCTATCCACAACAACCCTTCCGGACGGAATACCGTATCAAAAAAATGAGCTCCCGCATCCAGTCCCAGACAGGCCAGATAGAGTGACAAGCCCAAGGCACGTAGCATCAGGTTTGCGCTACGGGTTGTATAAGTCACCATATGCATGCGTGGTCCGAAAGTACCGATAAGGATACCCACGATAATCGGTCCTCCCGCTAGGCCCAGCTTTACAGGAGTACTGACACCGGGTATGGCAATAGGTATCGCTCCCAAAGCAAGGCCAAGGACAATACCCACGAATACAGCCACCAGATTAGGTTCCTTCAAGCTCTTCACTGCATTTCCCAAAACTCTTTCCACATTTTGTATAGCAGCGGCCTCCCCCACTACCGTCAACCGGTCGCCCAATTGCAAGGTAAGTTCCGCCGTAGCCAGCAGCAGCACCCCGCTACGATAGACGCGACTGATATTGATACCATAATGATTACGTAAATGGAGTGAACCGAGTTTCTTTCCATTCAGTTCCGGACGTGTCACCACGATACGCTGGGAGATCAACTGGCTATCAATGGCATTCCAGTCAATATCTTCCTTGTTCCAGTCCGTGTTTTCTTGCTCACCGAACAATACAGTCAAGGCAGGAACATTTCTTTCTGAAGTGATAACAAGCAAGCGGTCGCCTTCTTTAATCACTTTTTCAGAAGTGGGGATGCTGACATTCCCATCCCGCCACAAACGGGAGATCACAAACTTAGGATAACTCAACTGAGCTATATCCTTCACACTCATATTAAAGATTGCCGGATTGTGCACCTGGAATGCAACAATATAGGGTTTATTCACATCGTCTTTCTCCTTGACTTCCAAATCAGCCTTACGTACCAGCGCCTTACGTATCATCAGAATACCGAGAATAACTCCCACTACTCCTATCGGATATGCCACCGCACACCCCAGAGCCGGAGTATTCGCTTCGATTCCCATCTGTTTCAGCGTTTGCTGTGCAGCCCCCAGAGCCGGTGTATTCGTTGTTGCTCCGCAAAGGATACCTACCATATCCGGCAGAGAGACTCCCAACCCATAACTTCCCAGCAGTGTCATCAGCGTACCGATCAACACCACGCCTACTGCCAGCATATTCAATTGTACACCGCCTGTGCGGAACGAACTGAAGAAGCCAGGACCGACCTGCAGTCCCAGTGCATATACGAATATCACCAAGCCGAAGCTCTCCGCATAGTTCAGCATCTGCGGGTCTATAGACAATCCGAAATGCCCGGCAAGGATACCTGCAAAGAACACGAACGTCACTCCCAACGATATACCGCAGATATGTATCTTTCCCAGCCCCAAACCAATAGCAGAGATCAGCGAGAGCACCACAACCGCCTGTAGGGCGGAGTGTTCAATGAATAAACTGTATAACCAATCCAATGTTTTTACGTTTTATTGATTTCAGTCCGCAAAGATAGGAAGTATTTCCCGGAGAAAAGGAATAATTGCATAAAAAAAGCGGTCATCTATTTGATGACCGCTTTATTCCTTGTACACCCTCAGGGACTCGAACCCTGGACCCATTGATTAAGAGTCAATTGCTCTACCAGCTGAGCTAAGAGTGCATTAAATTTTCCGTAGTGGATACGAGAATCGAACTCGTATTGCATGCGTGAGAGGCATGTGTCCTAACCGTTAGACGAATCCACCGGCTGTTTGCGGAAGCGGGGGGATTCGAACCCCCGGTACAGTTACCCGTACGTCAGTTTAGCAAACTGGTGGTTTCAGCCACTCACCCACACTTCCTTAAACCTGCATTGTTTCTCAAATGCGGTGCAAATGTATGGGAAACTTTTGGACTATGCAAATCTTTCCATCATATTTTTTTCTGACTTTTTTCAGGAAAAGGTGTAATCTGTTAAAAGTCAAAAGCAAAGGTCGGAAAAAAAATAATTTATTTGACTCATATCAATTCTTCCCTCCCTCTCATTCCGTACCTTTGCACGATTTTTCATCACCGGATTTCAAACACTACGAAATGATACATCAGGAAAGCTTAAAAAAGCGACTTGCCAAACTCGCTGCCCCCATCTTTATAGAGACCCTGCTCATCATGATGCTGGGTGCTGTAGATACTATTATGTTGAGCCGCCACTCAGATAGTAGCGTTGCCGCCGTAGGAGTGGTCAACCAGATCATCATGCTTACTTTCCTTATATTCGAGGTTATCAACCTTGGCACCTCTGTTCTTTGCTCCCAATACCTCGGTGCACGCCTGCAGAAGAAAGTAGTCCAGGTAGTCGGCGTATCCATCCTTGTGAATATAGTGATCGGCGTCTCTGTCAGCTTGTTCCTTTTTTCCTGTGCCGGACCGATACTACGCCTCATGGGACTCACTCCCGAACTGATGACGGACGGTATGGACTATATGCGCATCGTGGGTGCTTTCGCTTTCTTTCAAGCTATCTCCCTAACCCTGTCCGCTTCCCTACGCAGTGCAAACAAAGCCATCTATCCAATGCTGGTAACCGTCGTTGTCAACATACTTAATATCATAGGTAACTACTCCCTTATCTTCGGTCGCTTCGGCTTCCCGGAACTTGGTGTAGAAGGTGCTGCCATTTCCACAGCTTTCAGCCGCGGAGTTTCCATGGTACTACTATTCATTATCCTGTTCCGCAAACATATCCACCGTTTCCCTGTCGCTTATTTCCGTCCATTCCCGTGGCCCGAGCTGAAGAACCTGATGAAAGTAGGCCTGCCCTCTGCCGGAGAGCAACTCTCTTACAGTTCATCGCAAGTAGTGATTACCTTTTTCATCAATATGCTGGGCGTCGAAGCACTGGCCACCCGTACCTACTGCGTCAACATTATCATGTTCGCCTACCTCTTCAGCATTGCCATGGCACAAGGAGGCGCCATCTGCATCGGTCATCTCATCGGAGAGGGAAAACCTCATGCTGCCTTCCTTATGGGAAAATACGTGATGAAGAAATCCGTAATGATCACCGTCATACTTTCCACGGTTCTGGCCGTCTTCGGAAACACCATTTTCCACTGGCTGACCTCCAACGAAGAGATCATCCGGCTGGGTACCACCATCCTCATCATTGACGTTATTCTCGAAATCGGACGACCTATCAATATTTTTGCCACGAACGCTCTGCGTGCAGCCGGCGACGTCAACTACCCGTTTTACGTCGGACTGGTGGTTCAGTGGAGCGTTGCCGTCGGGCTGGGATACATCTTCGGTATTCCTTTGGAATGGGGCATCTGTGGTATGTGGGTTGCCTTCCTGTTGGATGAAAACATCCGGGGAGCTATCTTCGTACGACGCTGGTATAGCATGAAGTGGACAACAAAGGGGTTTGTCGCTAAGCACTAATCATTTCACAAGATTTGATTTAAATCAAATCTTTCGTACCTTTGTGCCCGGAAACGGTTATAAATACCAGCGAACAATTATGGATACACTATTAAAAGAAACAGTTAATGCCACTGTGAACTCCCGTTATCCGGGTATGGCACCTGAGGGTAGAAAACTGATAGAAGATATTCTGATCCGCAAAGAGCTGGAAAAGGGTGAACTCCTATTCAAGGAAGGGCAAGTCTGCCACCACATGGTATTTGTGGGTAAAGGCATGATGCGCCAGTTCTATTACAAAAACGGTAAAGACGTCACCGAGCACTTTTCCTACGAAGGCTGTGTCATCATCTGCATAGAAAGTACATTGAAGCAAGAACCTACCCGCCTGATGGCAGAAGCTCTGGAACCTTGCACAGTATACCTCCTCCCCTACGATAAATTCATGAGATTGACAGAAATCTCCTGGGAAATCAATATGTTCTACCGTAAGATACTGGAGTACTCACTCATCGTATCTCAAGTGAAAGCTGACTCCTGGCGATTCGAAACAGCACGCGAACGCTACAACATGCTAATGCATACCCATCCGGAGGTCATCAAACGGGCACCATTGTCACATATCGCATCTTATTTGCTGATGACGCCCGAAACCCTTAGCCGGGTACGCTCGGGCATACTGTAAAAAAGACAATATGAATCTACATTTTTTTGATTTATATCAAATCATATTCCCCAAGAACTCTCTAACTTTGCGCCATCAAAAAAGAAATAGAATTAGTTTTTATAAGGAAAGAGATTAGTTTTTAGGGTATAGATTAAAAAAGAGGTAACAATGTATAGAGGTTGTTACCTCTTTTTTCGTTCACTCCACAAAATTCATTTAAAAAACGTGTAGTAATGCAAACTTATTCATATATTTGTATTAATGGAAATGAAGCCACACGTAGCACTACTAAAAATAACGCTGTTGTTCACACTTATACTGGCGGGATGCCAGGGAAGTCCTGATAAAAAGACCCGCCTGCTGCAATTGCCACAGGAATTATTTCGGGATGGAGATATCACTTTCAGAAGAGGAACAGGGATTACAAGTAGAGTGGTGCTGGCTGCAGACCGTGAAGGAACGTATTCGCATACCGGCATCCTGAAGAAGAAAGACGGACAATGGTATGTGATACATGCTGTGCCCGGCGAACCGGATTTCAAAGACGATCCGGATCGTGTAAAAATGGAGACAGTTGAAGTGTTTTTTGAAGAAAGAAAAGCTATTAACGGGGCCATTATGCGTATAGCAGAGGATTCTGCAAGCGCATACAGAGCAGCAGTACAGGCAGAACGGTTATATCATGCCCATGTACTATTCGACCATGATTATAATCTGGCAGATACAACGCGAATGTACTGTACGGAACTGATTGATTTCGTATACAAAAAACAAGGAATAGACTTGCCTGAGGGACGTATCAGTCACGTGAATATTCCGGGATTCAAAGGAGATTATCTCCTGCCTAACGATATTGCACAGAGTAAGCGCCTCTGTTTGATATACTATTTTTAAATACACATTAATCATTTAAAAAAAAGCGTATGAAAAAGGTATTTTATTTTAGTCTGATGGTTATGGCTATGTTTATGATGGCAGCTTGCTCCTCTTCCAGTAGTCCGGGAGATGCGATGAAGAAGTATAGCAACTACCTTATCAAAGGTGACTATGAAAAGTTTGTAGATGGCATTGCTTTGGATGACAGCGAAACTGCTGATAAACTGAAAGAGCAAAAAGCAGGATTCGTTGCCTTATTGAGAGATAAAGTGGGCAAAGAGTATGAAAAAATGGGTGGACTGAAAAGTATTGAGATTCTATCGGAAGAAATATCGGAAGATGGAAACACAGCAACTGTAAAGATAAAGCAAACCTACGGAAACGGAGAAACACAAGAAGGTACGCAATCGATGGTGAAAAGAGATGGTAAATGGCTAATGTCGATAGATAAGTAAGCTTTTCATCTCAGTATAAGCAACAAGGCGGTTCAGTTAAGAAAAGTATTTCTTACCGGACCGCCCGTTTTATTTTACTTAGTAAAGTTCACCCTGCCCTACTTCCGTGAAGAGCTTGGCAAGCTTTTCGATAATAGGTTTCACATAGCGTTCACCTTTCTCAGCCGAAGCTTTCTTGGGGTTCCCTACCCCGCTATCCACTGTAGCTTTATCCCAATGGCGCGGTGCCCATCCCAGCTTTTCGTTCAATGAAGAAATAGCAAAAGGCTTAGAATCCCCATCACCTGCCTCATTCAGATTTACCAGCTCCGGATGATAGTGCATCATTACGGAAGTTTCCTGCTCACCGGCATGGTCATCTATTTCAGCTTCAAAATAATCTTTCGTGGGAACGAGGCTAAACCAGTCGGTAGCAATAATCAGGAAGTCCGGATAGCTAAAGGCAAGGTCGCGTATCATACCTTTGAAATTATTCCCGCCATGTCCACTGACAATAATCAGTTTACGCATACCCTGAGCATAAAGAGAAGCGACAATATCTTCCAAAATAGCCTGTTGGGTGGCATAACGGGTATGTATGCAGAAGGGAAGTTCACGCTGCCCGGGGTTGTGGGCACCGAATGGTACAGGAGGCATCACCATACAACGTACCCCGGAACGTTTCAGTGCCAGCATAGCAGCGTCTACAGCAATGTCATGGGGCAAAATGCAATCGGTGAGATACGGAAGATGTAAGTTATGAGGCTCTGTTGCGCCCCAGGGAAGTATAACGGCATCATACTTCACATCCTTCACTTTTCCATAGCAGGAAACAGCAAGGTCAATTTCTCTTTTTTCCATGTTTTCTTATTTTTGGGGGTATTTGATACCTGCAAAAATAAAGAATATTCCGACACTGTGTACTATTGCTTACGATATTCTTTTGGAGACATTCCGGTGTGATGCTTGAAATATTTGCCAAAGAAAGACTGGTTAGCAAAATGCAGTTCATCGGAGATTTCCTGAATGCTCATTTCGGAAGATTTCAACAAAGCTTTAGCTTCCAAAATAACAAGACTGTCTATCCATTCTCCGGCAGTCTTTCCACTGACTTCTTTTACAGCTGTAGAAAGATGCTTGGCTGTCAGAAACATTTTGTCGGCATAATAGGCAACACTGCGTTCCTGTTTGTACGACTCTGTAATTGCACGGACAAAACGCTCAAAAAGATCCTCTTTCCTGCTTTTTACTTTTCTGACAGTAGGCTCATTGCCTTGATAGATGCTATATATCTCATAGAAAAGAGACAGTATCAATCCCTGAGTAATCTCTTTACGGAAAGGATTGTCTTTCAGTTTTACCTTCTTTTGAAGGAAAGAGTAATACTCCTGCACAGCCTCCATTTGTTCCGGATTGAGGCGCACACAGGGCTGCTCTTTAATCATAAAAAACAGAGGAAATAACTGCTGTACCGTGGGGAGCACATCATCTATAAACTGACCGGAGACAACTATAAAAACACCGGTGAAATCATCCGAACGCTCCACCTGCTGCAAAATCTGTTCGGGCAAAGTAACCACAAGAACACCTTCGGTAAGTTCATGTTCTTTCAGATTGATACGTATCTTGCAATACCCTTTCATGCAGAGTGTCAGACAGGACGCATTCAGGCGTGTAGGATAACCGAACAAAGGGATATCTCCTATATTGTCGAATATGGCAAAATCATTCCCAATAAAATCCATTGCCGGAAAACGGCGAATAGTTGCAATATCTACGTTCTTTATATTTTTCATCTCCCTTTCTTATTTGCGTGGCAAACTTAAGCAATATTTCGCTGAAAACCGTCCGAAATATCCTAAAAAAAGAAAAAGGGAACATTTCTACAAGAAAGGGCTTATGAAATTATGCTCTTGCAATAAATTCATAAGCCCATGCAATAATTTTGCAAACACTTGCAATATTAAATTTAGACCTCAGCCTAATTCATAAATTTAAAGCCGATAAAGAATGTCCTTGGTTGCGTTGGTCCGTAAAAATAACCGGAATCACGGAACTCACCTTTATCCAGGTCTTTCTGGAAGCTGTTGAAGATATTCTGTACACCTGCATTGAGTTGCAACTTGATGTGATCACGCAAAACAAAGGTATAATTTAACTTCAGATTGAGATCAAAGAAATCGGGAGTATTCTCCATACGGTCTTTTTCAATATTGCAAAACGCACCTTCCGGGGCATCCACCGGAGCATAGTGAGGAACGATCATCTTTCCGGTATAGATGCCTGACAAAGAGAAATCGAAGTTTTTCAATGGTGCGGAAGAGAAAGTGAAATAGCCATAATAATCCGGTGTACGCATCATGCGCTTGGTAGTTAATTCTTCACCATCCACTTTGGTCCAGACCTCGGCATCCATATAACGGCTACGTTGTGCGGTGAATCCCAACTGGAATTGTGCTTCTTTGCCATGAGCCAATTTGGCATCCAGATTGACACCATATACCCGTGCACCACTACCGTTACGACGTTCTTTGATTTTATCCCCGTTATCATCCTTACCGATATCTTCTAATACGAACACATGGCGCAGGTCAGTATAAAAACCTTCCAGCAAAATATTCGCTTGCCAATGTCCGAGATGTGTACTCCAGTCCACAGAACCACTGTAACTGTTGGAACGCTCTTCACGGAGGTTATCAGCCAACTTAATCTGAACTCCTTCACCACCTACAGCTGTCACATGCAAATCTTCATCATAAGCTTGCGGTGCACGGAAACCGGTAGAATACGTCAAACGTGCCTGGAAATCCTCAGTCGGTTTATAAAGGAAATTGATACGCGGACTGAAAATCAACTTATCTATTAGATTGTGCTTATCGAGGCGGGCACCCACCAGCATAGTGAGCTGACGCATCTTCCATTCATTCTGAACAAAGGCGCTGGCTATGCGTACATCCTGCTTCATATCACGATGATAACCAGTCATGACATCATGCAGGGAGTTATTCTGATATTCAAGGCCACCGGTAAAAGTAGCAGGAGCAAAGAAGCAGTTGTTCATATTGCCTACATACATGCCACCGGCTACCCAGGTCAGATCATCCGTTTTACCATAAGCATTCATGTCCTGTTGCGCTCCATAATAACTGTTTCTATCCGTATGCTGAATAGAACCATAAAGAGAAATCTTATGCTTATATTCACGCCAGAATAAATCGTAGCTGGCACCACCACTATTAATAATGTGCTTAGTTTGCTCTGTAATATCCGACTCATGCGGTTGCAGATCAAATTTATTACCACCACGACGGAACTCATTAGTAGTATGGTATTCCAGATTGATACGGCTGAAGTGCGTAGGGCGATAGTAAGCACGGAAACCGAAAGTATTCATATTCAGTTTACCAAGTTCGGAGAAACCATCATCATCACGATCATAAGGGTTACGGTTACGATAGCTTTCATACAGCGCGATACCGTAAGAATTATCTTTTGCAACTAGGGAGACGTTACCACCCATATATTGTTCCCACGATTTTCCATCCATGCACGAAAACATGCTCGATACCTGAAAAGAATTACTGATAGGATCTTTAGTAATGATATTGATAGTACCACCTACTGCATTCGCCCCGAACAGAGCAGAACCACCACCACGCACTACCTCCACACGCTCTATCATATTCACAGGAATCTGTTCCAGTCCATATACCCCGCTAAGGGCACTGATGATAGGACGGCTATTTATTAATATCTGAGAATAAGGACCTTCCAGACCATTGATACGTACTTGTGGAAAACCGCAGTTCTGACAGTTGTTCTCCACACGCAGGCCGGACTGGTAGTTCAGCGTCTTTGCCAAATCTGTAGAATTCACCATCTCAAAGAGCTTGGCACTCATCACATTGACAACTACCGGAGCGTCCTTACGGCTCACTTCATTACGGTTGGCAGATACCACTACTTCATCCGTCATGAAACTCTCTTCCTGCATCTGGAAATGTATGACTGCAGTAAAGTCTTTACTGACAGTTACCTCTTTTTCCTGCGTCTTATAACCTACCGCTGATACGCGAAGCGTGTATTTCCCGACAGGAAGTTTACGGAATTCGAACTGACCTTCTTCATTAGAGACTGTCCCCTGACCACTTTCTTTGATTAATATAGTTGCATAGGGTATATTTTCTTCTGTTCCTTTCACTATCACGTGACCGGAAATCATGTTGCCTTCCTTTATAGGATTTACGGCATAGAGGCTGATGCAAACCATAGCAAGCACCAACGCAAGTATATGTTTTTTCATTAATTTGCGCTCAAAAATGTATGTATTGAAAATATGAGTGACAAGCTACGAGCTATATCCTACAAGTACCTTTCGGTATATTAACCGGTAGCTTTCCAAGCTGAAAGCTTGATAAAAGATTATGCCGCGAATGCCGGCGGAGCGCGAAGAGAAACGACCTGCCCCCATTCTTCCTTTACCAAGGATGTTAATTTTTCCGCTTCCAGCATAGCCAGAAGTATCCGCATAGGGTGCAGTTCTTCATATACATCAACCTCCGGAGATTGGAAAGTTGACAAACGACCTATAACGACAAGTTCACTTTTAGAGTGCGTGTGCTTACCGTGAAATGGATGCGAGTGGGTAATCAGCACTCCATTGACGTAATGGACATGAGTAAAGGCTGTAATACTTGTCTGATATGCCACAAACAGCACCAACAAGCATACAGCCCCTATAATTCTCTTTATCTTTTTATTCACGTCCCTACAGTCTATTAAAAATTGCGACTGCAAAGATAGTGATTATTTTTCCACTTTTCCAAACAAGTACTCATAATCCCGTTTAGCAGCAGGCTCCACCCATTCTTCCGGAATAAACTTCCATTGTCCCAACGCATGTGGCTCAATCACACCCTTCTTCTCTATATATTGCATCAGGTAATAACGCAAATCTTTATCCGTAGAGTACAGGATACGATCTTTCAATTCATCCTGAGAAATACCGGAGCCTTTAGTCAATAATTCTCCTCCACCATTACCGCGGTAGGAATTCAGTGCTACTTTATACATTTTATCCAAAGAGAAAGGAGTTCCGTCCGCCATACTGGTTATAGTCACCTTTTCCCCCTTGGGTTTCGTTACATCCACCGTATAAATGATACCGGCAGCCGAATCAAAATTGAAGCTGAAGTTTTTGAATGAAGCACGATCCGTTGCCCCTTCACGACGCTTCTCACGAAGCAGCAACAAATGGTCATCAGGAGATTTCATCTGGTTTGTCCACAAATCATACGACATCTCCAATGCATCTTTTATCTCCTTACCGGATAACTTCATAGTATAAAGCATATTTTCATACTTATACAGATTGAACATATCGCTTACAAACACATCACCCTTGCTGATCTCGGTATCATACGACAGAGGAGCAGCTAAAGAAATTTCTGCATTCGTGATTTCAAGTTGTAACATATGGATTAAATCAATAAAAGCCGAAGAACCGAAATAAGCAGGGCGCGTAGAAATCGTTTCAGTGAAACTTCCTATCTTCTTGGACACAAAATCCCGAACATCACTAAACTGGGGAGCAAAACGAGCCATAAAATCCTTGTTTGCAGTATAGTTCTTCATCTCAGTCAGCACTCCGCTGATATGTTTCTCGACTACTTTTCCCTTACGCAATTTCAAAGTAACATCTGCATTCGCCACAACCCCTCCCTTACTTGCCGGGTCCATAATCAACACAGAGTCTCCCTCTACATTTTTAATCTTCTTCAATTCACGGGTATGATCGTGTCCCATCAAAACAATATCAAAACCAGGAACGTTACGAGCCACTTCCAGTGAAGCATTCTCACGATATTTACCACCCATCAACAGAGCATCTTGTCCGGCATGGAAAATTCCGATTACTAAATCCGGATTCTCTTTTTCACGGATAATCTTCATCCATTTGCGGGCTGTCTCTTCCATATCATCAAAGCGCAGACCTTTCCATAAGTTTTCCGACAACCACACAGGAATAGCAGGAGTAATCATTCCCAGCACTACAATCTTAACACCATCCCGTTCCAATACTTCATAAGGCTTAAAGTGCGTTTTCCCTGTAACCGTATCAATGATATTGGCGCCTAAAATGGGAAAATTACAATCACCTGCCCAACGATCAAACACAGCACGCCCGGTTTCCACATCATGATTTCCCATGTTACCAGCATTATACTTCATGTAATTCAACACTTCGGCAGCCAGATGCAGAGAAATGGTATCAATATAATTATAATAGTAAGCGCAAGGCTGACCTTGCAGAATATCTCCATTATCCAACAACAGCAGGTTATCCTTATAAGTCTCACGTTCCTTCTGAACAAACTCATACACACGCGCCAGACTTCCCGCTGCCTCATGTCGAAGTATAAAGTCATAAGGATAATAGTTACCATGTATATCGCTGGTTTCTACAATTTTCAGCTTTACTATTTTATCCTGAGCCAACACGGCTCCTGTCAGGAAGAATATCCACCCTAAAAAAAAGTAAAATCTCTTCATAGTAATTATTTATTTGGTTGTTCTATCTCAAATGGATGTGTAAATACGAATCTTGCTCCATCTGTATATCCGGAATCTACCCAGATCTCTCCTCCCCACTTCTCTACAGTCAGTTTACAGATAGATAAACCCAATCCCGTGCCTTGCACATATTCATTCAGTTTTTCAAACCGTTCAAATACCTGCTTCTGTTTTTCCAACGGAATACCTGTACCGGTATCTGATACAGAGAAAGTAGCTACTCTCTTCTCATCATCTACTTCCAGCTTCAATGTGATCTGACCATTTCTGGTAAATTTGTCGGCATTGGAGAGTAAGTTTATAATAACCTGCTGCAAACGCTGGATATCCGTCCGCAAATCCACACTTTCACGGTCACACTCAAAGATAAACTCATTTTCCGATTTACGAGCCTGACTAACAGAAGCTAATACCTGCTGGCACAGTGGTACTACATCACACTTCTCAATTGTAAACGTAACCCTATCTGCCTCCAGACGAGAAACATCCAAGATATCATTGATCAGGCGAAGCAACAAGTCCGAATTTGTTTTAATAATATCGACATATCCCTGCTGTTCATCCACCGAAGTACCTCCTGAAGCCAATACATCGGAGAATCCTACAATCGCATTCAACGGCGTACGGATTTCATGGCTCATATTAGCAAGGAAAGCACTCTTTAGACGGCTTGACTCTTCCGCACGGTCTTTCGCTTCTCTCAAAGCACTCTCCGACTCCTGAAGTTCATCTTTCAGTTTCTTAGTATGATAATAAAAGTACAGAGAAACAAACAATCCACTCAGCAATACGACCAAGACTGTACCAACAGTCCAGATATGATATTTATATTGTTCGTAAAACGATGGAGTTTCATTGACCATTTCTATAGGCTGATGAATGGAAGACAGATCCAAACGCTTATCTTTCACAATCTTGCTATCCATCTGTATCTTATTCGGAATTACCTCTACTTCTACCCGGTCGCTGTCCGGTCCCTGCAACAAACGAACCGCCTGATGCGCCATATCCTTACCCAATGCCCGGTAAGAGGGGATCACTCCACCTACCGCCCAATAGCCTATACCTACAGAAGTTATAGAAAAAGTAGGAACATCACCGGCAGCCTCCATCATCGTATAAGTCGCATTGCGCATAAAGTATCCGTCATACATATCTACGCGCCAGGTACCCAGTAACAATGCTGTGTTGGGAGGCAATTCATGTAATTTATCGCTTATGGTATAAATCGTATTCGTTCGTCCGTCCAGCAGAATAAGGTTCAGTTCCGGGTGTTTTTTCATCTCTTCCACCACATGTGCTTGCAAAGAAACACCACCATAACTATTATCGGAAACAAAAGCAATATTCCTGGTTTCCGGATACAGCTTCTTTATCAGATTAATATTGGCTTCTACATCATATTCATAAACGAATCCGGCTTTCACTAAAGAATTAGGAAAGTCATTAAAGAAATCCACTGCATCAGGCATCCATGTTTTCAGATCGACTGAATCATTCGGAAGAATAATGGCATTACGGCTTGCCAGTGCAGCCAGCACCGGCACATTTCCACGTATGGAATCTTCTTGTGATAAATAAGCTGTCCAAGCCTCCTGACCAATCAGCACAAGTAGTACAGGCGAACGTTTTCCCTGGTATTTAGCAAGAAGTTCCTCCATTTTACTTTTCCATAAAGGAGCTTCGGAGAAACTTTTGCAGTTCATATTTTCCAGAGATATCGGAGCCTCCCCTCCCAGCCGCTCAAATTCTTCCATAAAATCGTAAATATTTCCAGAAGTTTGTCGTGCATCCGGATTATATGAACTGATAATCAATACCGGGTGTTCTCCAGTCACCGCAAAGGCTGATGAAAACCCAATGTGGGATATCAGTAAGAAAAGCAGAAAGCTATATATTATTTTCCTAAATAAGCCCATTCAGTGAATATAGAATTGTTTCGGCAAATATACAATAAAGTTATAAGAACAGAAAAATAGTTGCAGAATTTAAACTATAATAATACAGCGGGCAGTAAAAATCAATTTAAAATTCATCTTTCCGGACACAGAGACACGGAAACACAAAGATATCTGGAAATTACAAAGAATCCCGTTGGCAGCAGAACTCTGTCTGAGACGTAGTAAAAAGGGTTCAAGCCCATATTTGCTCCGTATCATCCCCATATAGAAGTACCTCTAACCGAATTTGATACGGAGTTGGTACGGCCGAGACACTTCCGAAACCCGAACTTGGTCCCTTTTGGGAACAAAGAAGAGAACATCGATTCCACCAAGGAACAAGGCATTAACTTCTTGCTTACGATCTCTTGACTTTTTGTTTCAAAAGAAAAATATTTATTGCAGAAACACCAGATCAATGCTTTGCAAAAGCATAATTCTTTCGTACCTTTGACGCCCATTATTCAAAAAAACGATTCAACATGATACAGTTATTTCACCGGATGATCTCTGCCGCCCTCAATATTTCTGAGAAACAAATCGGCCATACGCTCGATTTATTGGCAGACGGAGCTACTATTCCTTTCATCAGCCGCTACCGTAAAGAAGCTACCGGAGGATTGGATGAAGTGCAAATTGAAGCAATCAAAACCCAATATGAGAAGCTGAATGAACTGGCTAAACGAAAAGAAACCATCGTCAGCACTATCAACGAACAGGGGAAAATGAATCCTGAACTACAAAAGCGCATTGATGAAACATGGGACAGCACCATTCTTGAAGATATCTACCTACCCTACAAACCCAAGCGTCGTACGCGTGCAGAAGTAGCCCGCCAGAAAGGTCTGGAACCCTTGGCAACTCTACTGATGTTACAGCGGGAACCGAATCCGGAGAAGCGTGCAGAAGCATACGTCAAAGGAGAAGTGAAAGATGCGGAAGATGCATTGAAAGGAGCACGGGATATCATTGCAGAGCAGGTCAGTGAAGACGAACAGGCACGTAACACCGTACGCTTCGCCTTCTCCCGGCAAGCTCTCATCACGGCTAAAGTGGTGAAAGGAAAAGAGAGTGAAGCTGACAAATACCGGGATTACTTTGAATTCAGTAAACCCCTGAAAAAATGCACCTCACACCAATTGCTGGCTATTCGCCGTGCCGAAGCCGAAGGGCTATTGAAAGTCAGCATAAGCCCTGATGATGAAGAGTGTGTGGAACGTCTGGAACGCCGTTTCGTCCGTAGCAACAATGCTTGCGGAGAACAAGTGGCGGAAGCCGTACAGGATGCCTATAAGCGTTTACTGAAATCTTCTATCGAAACGGAATTTGCCGCACAAAGTAAAGAACAGGCGGACGAAGAAGCCATCCGGGTATTCGTTCAGAACCTGCGCCAATTATTACTGGCTTCTCCATTGGGACAAAAGCGGGTAATGGGCATCGATCCGGGATTCCGTACAGGTTGCAAAGTGGTATGCCTGGATGCGCAAGGCAATTTACTGCACAATGAGAATATCTACCCGCATGCCCCGGTATACAAAACCACAGAAGCTGTGTCTAAAATACAAAAGATGATAGAAGCTTACCATATAGAAGCCATAGCGGTAGGAAACGGAACGGCAAGTCGTGAAACAGAAGAGTTTCTGAAACACCAGACCTTCAGGCAGGAAATTCAGGTATTTGTTGTAAGCGAGCAAGGGGCTTCCATTTACTCTGCATCCAAGATTGCGCGTGATGAATTTCCGGAATACGACGTCACAGTGCGCGGAGCTGTATCCATCGCCCGCCGACTGATGGACCCGTTGGCTGAATTGGTGAAAATAGACCCGAAATCCATCGGTGTAGGTCAATACCAGCATGACGTAGACCAGACGAAATTAAAGAAATCACTGGACTTGACCGTAGAAAGTTGCGTAAACCTGGTGGGAGTAAACCTAAATACGGCAAGCAGCCACCTGCTGACTTACATTTCGGGGTTAGGCCCTCAACTGGCACAGAACATAGTAAATTACCGAGCTGAAAATGGTGCATTCACATCGCGTAAACAACTGATGAAAGTGCCGCGCATGGGAGCCAAAGCTTTTGAGCAATGTGCCGGTTTCCTTCGTATTCCGCAATCCAAAAATCCTTTGGATAACACAGCCGTTCACCCGGAGAGCTATTGTATAGTAGAACAAATGGCCAAAGACTTGGGATGCAGCGTGGCAGAGCTTATTACCAGCAAGGAACTGCGCCTGAAAATCCAACCTGAAAAGTACCTTACCCCTACCGTGGGTATGCCTACTTTGAAGGATATTCTACAAGAATTGGACAAACCGGGACGTGACCCGCGAGGTCCGATCAAGATTTTTGAATTTGACAAGAATGTGCGTACAATCAATGACCTGCATGAAGGTATGGAACTTCCCGGCATTGTAGGTAATATCACCAACTTCGGCGCTTTCGTGGATATAGGCATTAAAGAAAACGGTCTGGTTCATCTTTCACAACTTGCCGACCGTTTTGTTTCGGATCCGAATGAGATTGTATCTATTCACCAGCATGTCCGGGTTCGGGTATTGAGTGTGGACACGGATCGCAAACGGATCGCTTTGAAGCTGATCTCAGAGTAATCACAATAGCAATAATCATCAACGCGGTGCACAGGATGGAGCCTTCGAAACCGAATGTACCGCCGTTGATGATATTCTCTTCCGGTAATTCTAAAGACAATAAAGTACCGCCCAATCTTCCTCCACTTACTTCGAAACCGAGAATCGGACCTTGCAGCCAATTCCAGAAAAGATGAAGAGCGATGGCAAACCATAAATTACGCGTATATATATAGGTGGAACCAATTAAAATTCCCGCCAACAATATATTCAGAAAAGCAATCAGAGAAAAGTTGGGATTAAAAATATGCATCAGGGAAAACAATGCAGAAGAAAGAAACAATGCCACAAAGCGATTTACACCTGCGGCCAGCAAATGCCCCAGAACAAAACCACGAAAAGCAATCTCTTCTGTAAGGGCAACCAGCAACATTAATATCCAGGACAACAGCAATTCGTACGCGCTAAAGTGCACGGCAGCAATTTCAACCTCTCCTATCGCATATAATATTCCAAATCCGACAGCATAGATTGCCAGGGCAACAAATGTACCCCAGAAGATGTCTTTTGCACGCCCTTTCAGGGATAATCCCAAATCCGCAACCGGAAGGTGATCCCAATTCTTCAGCAGAGTCCAAGCCGCCAAAAAACTCCCGGCCAGAAAAGTACTCTGCATCACAACTTCTTCCAAAATTCCACTTATCTTAAAAAAAGAGATCGGTTTTATGCAAACAGCTGCCAACATTCCGGTAAGTCCCAGCATCAAAAGTATATAAACGATAATCTTTGCTGCAACAACCAGATAAGTGACGAGTTTTGACGGTTCCTTTACAGTATTTGCATCTTCATTCATTGATTCCATATCCTCCGTTTCTTTATGTTAATACCCCGGCAAAAATACCTATAAAATTAAAAATAGAAAGCTATTTGCTGTAAAAACCGTATATTTGTCTAAACATATATGTAACAGCCATGAAGATAAAACGAATATTCGCCACTATAATGCTGGCTGCATGTACTTATGTAGCAGTTGCACAAAATACAGGCAACCCAGCCAATAACAAAACATTTTTCGTTGCCAAACCCGGTACTTTAGTATCCATGCTCACAGAAGATGAAGCCAACAGCATCACTCATCTTACATTGACCGGAAAACTGAACGCTATTGATTTCAAACATCTGCGGGATGAATTCAAAAATTTGCAGGTACTGGATATCTCCAATGCGTCAATCAGTACTTATGCCGGGAAAAGCGGCACTTTTCCTGACCGTTTCTATATATATCCACCAAATTGTGTACCTGCTTATGCATTCTGCCAGCAAACCAATGACAGTACCTTTACCGGAAAATCAACGCTCCGGAAAATTATTCTTTCAGAGAAAATCAAGAACATAGAAGATGCTGCATTCAAGGGGTGTACGAATCTGCAAGTATGCCAATTACGAAAAAAGACTGCTCCCAATCTGATGTCTGAAGCTTTGGCAGATAGTATTACGGCCATTTTTGTACCTCTGGGTAGCAGTGACTCTTACCGTGGCAAGAAACATTGGGATACCTTTGCCGTGATAGAAGGCGAACCTGTAGAAGTATCTGTACAGATAGGGTTGATGGGAAGCCTTGCCAGTGAATTAGTAGAAGCCGGTTTGCAGCCTAAGGATGTAAACTTCCTGACTGTGGAAGGCAAACTGGATGAAGCTGATTTTATCCTGATCCGGGATTATATGCCTAATCTCGTTGCTGCAGATCTTAGTAAATGTAGCGCCACAGCTATTCCCGAATATACATTCACCCAGAAGAAATACTTACTGCGTATTCAGCTTCCCAAAGGTTTGAAAAGTATCGGTCAACGTGCTTTCAGCGGCTGCGGACGTTTATGTGGTACATTGGAATTACCTGCCGGAGTGACGGCTATTGAATACGGCGCATTTATGGGATGTGATAACCTACGTTATGTAGTAGCTACAGGGAACAAGATTACGACTTTAGGAGACAACCTGTTTGGAGAAGGAAAGAACAAATTGATTTATAAGTAGCTACGAGCTACAAAAAAACTACGAGCTACGAGTAACTGTGCTATGCCTTGCCAGCTTATCACACAGAAAAATCTCGTAGCTCGTAGTTTTTTTATAGCTTGTAACTTACTTAACTATACATTTTTGCTCTCAGCTCCTTGATATGATCCGAAGTAATATATTCATCATATTCCATCATCTTATCAATAATACCGTTCGGAGTCAGTTCGATGATACGATTGGCAACCGTTTGGATAAACTCATGGTCATGTGAGGAGAACAGGATATTACCTCTATAAGTTTTCAGGTTATTATTGAATGCCTGAATAGATTCCAAGTCAAGGTGATTGGTAGGAGTATCCAGAATCAGACAGTTGGCATTGCGCAACTGCATACGGGCAATCATACAACGCATCTTTTCACCTCCCGATAATACACTTGCTTTTTTCAGCACCTCTTCACCGGAGAACAGCATACGTCCCAGGAAGCTCTTCATATACACTTCATTACCCTCGCCAAACTGGCTCAACCAGTCCACCAAGTTCAGGTCCGTATTGAAATATTTAGTATTATCCAACGGCAGGTATGCAGTAGTAATAGTGACGCCCCAGTTGAAAGTTCCGGCATCCGGTTTCGCTTCTTCATTGATAATTTCGAAGAATGAAGTCATGGCACGGGGATCACGGGAAAGGAATACAATCTTGTCTCCCTTCTCAACGTTGAAATTAACATCACGGAAAAGTATTGTACCATCTTCCAGTGTCTTGGTCAGTCCGGAAACCTCCAGTATCTGATTACCCGGTTCACGCTCGGGAGTAAAGATAATACCCGGATATTTACGTGAAGAAGGTTTGATTTCTTCTACATTCAGTTTTTCCAACATCTTCTTACGGCTGGTAGTCTGCTTGCTCTTTGCCACATTGGCACTAAAGCGGCGGATAAACTCTTCCAGTTCTTTCTTCTTCTCCTCTGCCTTAGCCTTCTGGTTCTGTTGCTGACGCAAGGCCAACTGACTTGATTCATACCAGAAACTATAGTTACCGGCAAAGAGATTGATCTTACCATAATCGATATCGACCGTATGCGTACAAACAGAATCGAGGAAGTGACGGTCGTGACTTACAACCAACACCGTATGTTCAAAGTTAGCCAAATAATCTTCCAGCCACATCACTGTCTCCATATCGAGGTCATTGGTAGGCTCATCCAGCAACAAGTTATCCGGATTACCGAAAAGTGCCTGTGCCAACATGACACGTACTTTCTCCTTACCACTCAAATCACCCATCAACAAATAATGCTTATCTTCCTTAATGCCCAGGCCACTCAGCAAAGCGGCAGCATCACTTTCCGCATTCCAACCATCCAGTTCCGCAAATTTCTCTTCCAATTCAGAAACTTTCAAGCCATCTTCATCCGTGAAATCTTCTTTGGCATAAAGCACTTCACGTTGCTTCATGATATCCCACAAAACGGTATGCCCCATCATTACGGTATCCATTACCGTAAGCGCATCCCATTTGAAGTGGTCCTGACTTAAAACGGAGAGGCGTTCGCCCGGACCCAACATAATAGAACCGGTTGTAGGATCCAAGTCACCGGATATGGCACGCAGGAAAGTAGATTTTCCGGCACCGTTAGCACCGATAATACCATAACAGTTACCACTTGTAAACTTCAGGTTTACATCATTAAACAACACCCTTTTTCCAAACTGTACGGAAACGTTCGAGACTGTAATCATTGATCTATTTTCTTATTTAGCGATTTACAATTTATTACCTAATACCTATTACTCTGTATTTTGCGGGTGCAAAGATAGACATTTTTCTATGAATACTCGTAGAAATGCGCTGTCAATCTGACATAAAAGTATTACCTTTGCGGCGTTTTAGACAAAAGCTGCCTATTTGGCAAAGTTTTTGTTGGTACAGCGATATACTAACTTAAACCCTTGACAGCAATGAAAACAAATCCTTTTTACAAGAATAACAAGAATAGAAATATGGACCCGAAAGAAAAAGAAAACATCAACGAAGAAGAGTTAATGTCCGAAGCTGCCCAGAAGGAAGCTGCGGAAAATGAAGAATCCCAAACGGAAGATGTACAGGACGAAACTGTCCTGACAGAAGAGGAAAAGCTTGCCAAAGAGCTGGAAGAAGCAAACAAAGTAATAGAGGACCAGAAAGATAAGTATCTGCGCCTTTCTGCCGAGTTTGACAACTACCGTAAACGCACGATGAAAGAAAAAGCTGAGCTGATCCTGAACGGTGGCGAAAAGACCATCAGCAGTATACTTCCAATCGTGGATGACTTTGAACGCGCTCTGAAAAACATGGAAACTGCCACCGATGTAGCAGCCGTGAAGGAAGGAGTGGAATTGATTTATAACAAGTTCATGTCTGTATTGGCACAGGACGGCGTAAAAGTAATCGAGACTAAAGAACAACCTCTCGACACTGATTACCACGAAGCAGTCGCCGTCATTCCCGCACCGGATAAAGCTTTGAAGGGCAAGATTCTAGACTGTGTACAGACCGGATACATGCTAAACGACAAAGTAATCCGCCATGCCAAAGTGGTGGTAGGAGAATAACATAATATATATGGAAAAAAGAGATTACTACGAAGTACTGGAAGTCGAAAAGACAGCAACGGTAGAGGAAATAAAGAAAGCCTATCGCAAAAAAGCCATTCAATATCATCCTGACAAGAATCCGGGTGACAAAGTGGCGGAAGAAAAGTTCAAAGAAGCGGCAGAAGCATACGACGTACTAAGCAATGCGGACAAGCGTGCCCGTTATGATCAATTCGGTCATGCAGGAATGAGTGGTGCTGCCGGAAACGGTGGTCCGTTCGGTGGCTTCAGTGGCGGCATGTCTATGGATGATATCTTCTCTATGTTCGGAGATATCTTTGGTGGACATAGCGGTGGCTTCGGAGGAGGTTTCAGCGGTTTCGGAGGAGGATTCGGAGGTGGAAGTTCGCAACGTGCGCGTTTTCGCGGTTCGGACTTGCGCGTAAAGGTCAAACTGAACCTGAAAGAAATTTCTACCGGTGTAGAAAAGAAATTCAAACTGAAAAAATATGTTCCATGCAACCATTGTCATGGTTCGGGTGCTGAAGGTGACGGCGGTTCGGAAACTTGTCCGACCTGTAAAGGTAGCGGATCGGTGATTCGCAACCAGCAGACAATCCTCGGTACGATGCAGACCCGTACTACCTGCCCTACTTGTGGTGGCGAAGGAAAAATCATCAAGAACAAATGTAAGGTGTGTGCCGGAGAAGGTATCGTCTACGGTGAAGAAGTAGTAAGCGTGAATATACCTAAAGGTGTAATGGAGGGTATGCAGCTTTCTATGAGCGGTAAAGGAAATGCCGGTAAGCACAATGGTGTTCCGGGTGACCTGTTGATTCTTGTAGAGGAAGAACAGGATAAAGAACTGATCCGCGACGAAAACGACTTGATTTACAACCTGCTTCTCAGCTTCCCGACAGCTGCTTTAGGTGGCGCGGTAGAAATACCCACCATCGACGGCAAGGTGAAAGTGAAGATTGAGTCGGGCACCCAACCGGGTAAAGTACTCCGGCTTCGCGGAAAAGGACTGCCAAGTGTGAACGGATACGGTACGGGAGATTTATTAGTAAATGTTAGCGTATATGTACCGGAAGCTCTTAACAAAGATGAGAAAAAAGCACTCGAAGAAATGGAAGGCTCAGACAATTTTAAACCGAATACTTCTATTAAAGAAAAGATTTTCAAGAAGTTCAAGAGTTTATTTGACTAAGCCGACTTTAAACTGAAAATAGATTTTTAGCAGTATCAGTTAAAGAATGAGCATAAACTCTAACTGATACTGTTTTTTTATAATTGAAAGACTCTTTGAGTTATAAAAGAAAAAACGTCAAAACTAATTGCAGCTATCTGTTCATATAGATAGTTTTACTATCTTTGCCGTCCCCTATTCTATGAGTAGAAAGGGGAGCATGATGATAATTGATAATAACTGATGAAACTTAAAACAATTTTGCTGACTACAGTGGCTACAGGCGCTTTCATGTGTGAGCCTGTCATAGTGCATGCTGTAAATTCTACGCCCGATTCTATGGGATGGTTCCGAAAGAAAAAGAAAAGTGAACCTAACGACAGTGTTAAATCAAAAAACGAGTACGAGAAACTGACCGGAGACGGTAGCACCATTCGCCGTGGTATGTTCAATGTGTACCAGAAAAAGAACGATTACTATTTTGAGGTACCGATGAACCTGCTGGGCAGAGACATGCTGGTAGTGAACAAGCTCCAACGTGTCCCTTCCGAACTGAATGAGGCCGGAGTAAACCGCGGCACCAATTATGAAAACCAGATGGTGCGCTTCGAACTGGATAAGGCAACAAACAAGTTGCTGATTCGTCAAAGCCGCCCTCTTCCCCTCGCTCCTGCCGAAGATGCCATCAGCCAGTCGGTACGTGATAATTATATTTCTCCATTGATAGCCGGCTTCAAGATCGAGGCATTCAACAATGACTCTACCACCATGGTCATCAAAGTGAATGATATTTATGATGGCACAGAGACAAGCATCAATAATGTATTTACCAATATAAATTTGGGAACCTCTTCCATCAAGAATCTGTCACGCATCCTCTCAATCAAGTCATTCGAGAACAATGTGGTGGCTACGTCCGAACTGACCACGAAAGTGACCGAAGGAACGACTTCCATCTATGTAACTGTCGAAGTAAGTTCGTCACTGATGTTACTGCCGGAAACACCGATGACCGGCCGCCTGGATAATGCCCGCGTAGGCTACTTCACCAATCCTTTGCTTAGTTATAGCGACGGACAACAACGGGTTAGCAAACAACAGTTCATCACTCGCTGGCGCCTGGAACCAAAACCGGAAGATCGCGAGCGCTATCTGCGTGGTGAGTTGGTGGAACCGGCTAAACCGATTGTATTCTACATAGAGAATTCCACCCCATATCGTTGGCGCAAATATATCAAACAAGGTATCGAAGACTGGCAGGTTGCTTTTGAACGTGCTGGTTTCAAGAACGCCATCATCGCCAAAGATATTACGGACAGCATGACGGTAGACATGGACGACGTGAACTATTCCGTACTGACCTATGCAGCCTCAACCAAGGCAAATGCTATGGGTCCTTCTATTCTGGACCCCCGTTCAGGAGAAATTCTGGAAGCGGACATCATGTGGTGGCACAATGTACTGAATATGCTTCAGGAATGGATTACCGTACAGACAGGTACTGTACGCCCGGAAGCACGCGGCATTAAGTTATCCGATGAACTGATGGGTGACGCCATGCGTTTTGTGGCCTGCCATGAAGTAGGCCACTCTTTAGGATTGCGTCATAACATGATGGGGTCATGGGCATTTCCCACGGACTCACTCCGTTCCAAGTCATTTACCGACCGGATGAACTCTACCTCTTCTTCCATCATGGATTATGCCCGTTTCAACTACGTAGCACAACCCGGTGACGGAATAACTGCACTCTCACCGCATATCGGTCCTTACGATCTTTTTGCCATCGAATACGGTTATCGCTGGTATGGTAAGGAAACTCCGGAGGAAGAAAAGGATTTGCTTTATGATTTCCTGAGCCGCCATACAGACCGTCTTTATAAATACAGTGAGGCGCAGGATGTACGTGATGCCGTAGATCCCCGTGCACAGAATGAAGACCTGGGCGATGATGCCGTACGTTCTTCCCAGTATGGCATTGCAAACCTGAAACGGATTGTTCCCGAAATTATCAAATGGACAACTACTGGGGAGAAGGGACAAACGTATGAAGAAGCTTCACGTCTATATTATGCAGTGATCAACCAATGGAATAATTATCTGTACCATGTACTTGCCAACATAGGGGGTATATATATGGAAAATACAGTGGTAGGTGACGGTCAGAAAACTTACACTTTTGTAGAGAAGGAGAAGCAGCAGGCCGCTTTGAAATTCTTACTTGATGAAGTATTGACTTACCCGAAGTGGTTATTCGACGCAGAAGTGGGTGAATATACCTATTTGCTTCGCAACACTCCGCTGGGCATAGTAGAAAATGCACCGACACAAGTATTGAAGAATGCCCAATCTTATATTCTTTGGGACCTCTTATCCAATAACCGCCTGGTACGTATGCTCGAAAACGAAGCAGTGAATGGCAAAAAGGCTTTCACAGCCGTAGAGTTGATGGACGGTTTACACCGCAGTATCTTCGCAACCACGGAGCGAGGCGCACTACCTGATGTCATGACACGTGCCTTACAGAAAAACTTTGTAGATGCCTTGATTACAGCTGCTGCCGAAAGCGAAGGAGTCAAAATCAACAAAAAATTAATGGATAACCACTTCCTGCTGGATAACCAAATCCCCCTTTGCAGTTGTGACGAGCATGCTCATCGTACATTGGATTCAGATCGTATGGGTGCCCGCCGCGAATTGAATTTTTACGGTTCCCAGCTAAATCGCATCTCAGATGCCATCTCCGTGAAACGAGGAGAATTGCTTCGTATCAAGGATTTACTCCAGAGTCGCTTAGGAACATCGGATGTGGCAACCAAATATCATTATAAAGATATGATTCTTCGTATCAACACAGCATTGGGACTTTAAAACCAGTTTTCAATTTAAGTATTAATTTTATTATTTTAACGGATGAAAAGACGCTTATCTGTCGTGTTCCTATTACTGATAGGAACACTCACTTACGCCCTTGCCGCAGAGCGACAAGTAGAGGGTGTAGTAATTTCTTCTGAGGATAAATTGCCTCTCATAGGTGCTTCTGTCTATGTGACGGCTGAGGATCTGAAGAAAAACGGGAACAATCAATCGACTATTGGTGTCATTACGGATATCGACGGTAAATTCTCTATTTCAATTCCGGATGGCATTACCCGGTTTTATTGTAGCTACGTTGGCTATGATGTAGTGGAAATAAAACTCATTCCGGGCAAAAAACAATATGATATCACTCTTCAACCTTCTGCTCATATGCTTGATGCGGTAGTTGTAACGGGATACCAGACTGTGGAACGCCGTAAACTGACGGCTGCCGTGTCAAAAATCGATATCTCGGACCAGATGGTAGGTGCAGCCAAGAGCATAGACCAGGCATTGACCGGACAAATTGCCGGACTTTCCGTAAGCAATATATCCGGTGCCCCGGGCGCTCCTGCTAAAATCCGTATCCGCGGTACCTCTTCGCTGAACGGTACACAAGACCCTTTATGGGTATTGGACGGCATTCCATTGGAAGGAACGAACATTCCCAGTATGGAAGTACTGAAAGATATCGATAACGTAGGACAAACCGCCATTGCCGGCCTGAATCCTGCCGATATCGATAATATCACCGTTTTGAAAGATGCTGCCGCAACTGCCATCTATGGTGCCCGCGCAGCTAACGGTGTGATTGTGATTACCACAAAGAAAGGTAAAGTCGGAAAACCGGTTATTAACTTCTCTTCGAAGCTGACATATTCTCCTAAGTTGAATATAGACCGCTTGAATCTATTGAATTCAGAAGAGAAAGTAGGTCTGGAACTTGACTTGCTGGAATCCGGCTATCCTTACAGAGAAACCAAAGGTGAGGTATATCGCATTATCTCCGGATTGGGAGAACTACAGAACTTCAAAGACGGAGGTTGGAACGCTTTGTCCTCCAATGCTCAAGGTGCAATCAATAGACTCAAGGCAACTAATACGGACTGGAGTGATATCCTTTTTCGCGATGCATTTACACAGGAATACAACTTGTCTCTTTCCGGTGGTAGCGAAAAGGCAACTTATTACACTTCTTTCGGATATATGAAGGAAAACGGTAATATCCCCAATGTATCTGCCGAACGTTTGAATTTAGTGATGAAGACCAGCTATAAGGTGAACAGCATATTGAAAGTCGGTGCTTCCATGTTTGCCAATCGTCGTAAGAACTCTACTTATTTGCCGGATGACCGGGGACTGACGAACCCGATCTATTATTCACGTCTGGCAAATCCTTATTTCACTCCTTATGATGCCAATGGCAACTATAATTACGATGTGGATGTAGAAGATGATACGGATATGGATTTTGGTCTTAACCTCTTCGAAGAACGGAAAAATACGAGTAACGAAACTACCATTAACGGCCTTTCATCTATCTTCGACGCTGAACTGCGATTTGACGACCGTTTTAAAATTACCACCCAACTCGGTTTGCAACTGGATAAAACTTCTATCGAAAAAATCGCTGAAGAAGAAAGTTATGTGATGCGTACAGAGAAGAAGAATCATCGTAATAATGGCGTAACTTACCTGCCGGAAGGAGGATTCCATAAGGCTAACGAAAACTCACTGTCCCAGCTCACTTGGAAAGCGATGGGAGAATACCGCGATACCTACAATGACATCCATGAATTTGAAGTAATGGTGGGAACAGAAATCCGCAAGACATGGGAGGAAAAGCTGTATAGCGCCGGTTATGGATTTGACCGGAAGACGCTGACAACAAAGCCGATCATCTTCCCGGAAGAAAGCCAGGCCTTCAAGTTACACGAGAAAGCTCATGTGGAGAATGCATACGTATCTGCTTTCTCAACCCTGTCTTACTCTTTGCTGAACCGCTATACATTGGGCGGAAGTATCCGTTTTGACGGTTCCGACCTTTTCGGTGTAGACAAGAAATACCGTTATCTGCCACTATATTCAGTCAGTGGTTTGTGGCGTATCTCTCAGGAACCTTTTATGGCGAATGCCAAATGGATAGACAATCTGGTAGTCCGTGCATCCTACGGTTTGCAAGGAAACATTGACAAGAACACCTCTCCTTACCTTCTGGGTAACTACAGAATTGAAAATATCCTGCCGGGAGGGTCGGAAGATATGATTGACGTTTCCGGTGCACCGAACAAGAAACTGCGTTGGGAGAAAACCCACTCAGTAAACGCCGGATTCGACTTTGCAGTATTGAATCAGGCTATCAATCTGAGCGTAGACTATTATTATCGTAAGGGCGTAGACTTGATTGGAACCCAAATGCTCCCACTGGAAACAGGTTTTGAAATGTTGACCGTCAACTGGGCCAGTATGCAGAACCAGGGTGTTGAGGTTGCCCTTAGCACACGCAATATCCACACCAAGAATTTCATGTGGACCACCAACTTCAACTTCGCATATAACAACAATAAAATACTGAAAGAAGCACTGCGCGAAGATGCCTTGGAACCGGGACGCGAAGGATATCCTGTAGGAGCCTTGTTTGCCCTGAAAACAGCCGGATTGGATGAAGAAGGTTATCCGATGTTTGAGGGTAAAGACGGAAAAGCCGTATCGGCCATGGAATTCTTCAAATTGCAGGAATGGGGATTCGGAGCAACTGACCTGACAGCCCGCGAACGCCGTGAACTTTACACTTATGTAGGTACAGCCGACTGCCCTTATACCGGTGGTTTCAATAATACTTTCACATACAAAGCATTTGAACTGGGTGTCAACTTCAGCTTCGACTTCGGTGGAAAGGTGCGCAGCCAACCCACCTACTCTATCGTTGACTTTGATAAAGGACGTAATACGAACCGCGATATCCTGAACCGATGGACTCCGGAAAACACGGAAACAATCTTCCCTGTTCTGCTGAGCCAAAATGAACGTCTGGACGAATACATGTGGTATTCAAACCAGAATGAAATATACCGTAACCTGGATATCTGGATCAGAGACCTAAACTACGTGCGACTGCAAAACATCCGTTTAGGGTATACATTGCCCACTAATTTTAGCCGCAAATTGGGTATGACTTCCGCTACAATTGCCATCGAAGGACGTAACTTATTAGTATTCGGTTCAAGTTACAAGAATTATCTTGATCCGGAAACGATGTCCAACGCGTATGCAACCCCGGCTCCGAAGTCTGTTACCCTAAGCCTGAACCTGAATTTTTAATTTTATAGAGAGTTAAAACAATGAGAAAGATATATATAATGTTATTGATGAGCAGCGTAGTATTACTGACTGCTTGTGATATGCTTGACATTCAACCTACGGGAAAGGTGATCCCCCAGACTTTAGCTGAGTACAGAGCGCTGATTGCCACAGCTTATAAGACCGTTCCCGATGCCAGAGGACTCGCCTGTTTTCGTTCGGATGAACTGTATGTGAAAGACGATAGTTGGGAACAGGATCGTTACGGAAAAATCGAGTGCTGGGATGACTTCAGCGCACCGGGACAAACCACTGCTTTTGAGTGGAAGAACTTCTATAGCATCATGTTCACTGTCAACTATACCATAGAAGAGCGGGAATCCATCAACGAAGGGAGCGAAGAGGACATCGACCAATTGATTGGTGAATGTTATCTGCTCCGTGCTTACATGCATTTCCTGTTGGTAAATCTTTACGGTCAGCCCTATACCCGTCCGGGAGCATTAGAGACGACAGCCGTGCCGCTTAAGCTGAATAGCGATATCAATGAAATCCTGAAGAAGAATACCGTTGCACAAATTTATGAAGCGGTTATTGCAGATATCAACGAGGCTGAAAAACTGATTAATAAAGAATCTTGGGAACAGAAATTTTCTTATCGTTTCACAACCTTATCTGTAAAAGCCCTCCGTGCCCGTGTATATTTATATATGGGACAATGGGACAATGCATATCAGGCAGCCGAAGCGATACTTGCTGAAAAGAATACATTGGAAGATTTCAATGCAGAAACTTATACCCTGCCCAACAACTATCAGTCTGTAGAAAATATTACTGCCTTAGAACGCGGTATGTCTTCTAACTACACACAGGCTGCTGTTCTATCAGAAGCTTTAGCTTCTTTATACAAAGAAGGCGATTTACGTCTGGACGCTTATTTTAAAGCTGCCGACAAGAATGGTTATCGCTTCAGCCAAAAAAGCGGAAAAGATGATTTCCGTTGTTCTTTCCGGGTGGGAGAAATGTACCTGAATTCGGCAGAAGCAGCCGCACAATCGGATAAATTGCCCCAAGCACGCACCCGACTGCTGGAGTTAATGCAGAAGCGCTATACGCCGGAAGCATATACAGTAAAAGCAACTGCCGTGAACGCAATGACCAAAGAAGCCCTGATACAGGAGATTCTGGATGAACGTGCGCGTGAATTAGCTTTTGAAGGACATCGCTGGTTCGACTTACGCCGTACCACCCGCCCTCGTATTGAAAAAGTTCTCAAGGGAGGAACCTATGTATTGGAACAGGATGATTCGCGTTATACAATTCAAATTCCAAGAGAAGCGATAGCTGCTAATCCGGAGTTGTCGAACTGATAAATAAGTAGAGTTGATAAATAAGAAAACCTCCTTTCTCATCCCCATGACAAGATTAGAAAGGAGGTTTTTTCTAAGATACACACAATTTACTCCACAGGAGTTATCTTCACAAAAGAAACTCCATGATAGGGAACCTGTGTCCGGAACTCCCCATTATATTCCCCCAAATCTTTTTGCCGCCACAGATCGCGAACAGATACTTTGCCAGTAATTCCCAGTTGCTTGAGAGCTAATTCGAAATCATACGTCTTCATCTGGATAGCTTCAGCCTCATCCTGATCCCACAAGATAAAATAAGGATCTATCTGGAAGAATCCTACTGCATACGATCCATCATATAGTTTCTTATACCATATCTGCCCATTATCAGTCAGCAATTTTGTGGCCGGTGCTGCCAACAGGTCCTGATTCACAGCAATCACTTCATTATTTGTCAGTAAACTCAACGTAAAATCATCTATATCGGACATATCACAACCGATCAACAGCGGAGCGGAAAGAATGCACCATAGAGAGATATGGGAATATTGTTCATCAGGAGTCAGAGCCGATTCATGAACCTTCTCTCTCCAAGCCTTACCCAGTTTTCCTACCACCAGCATATCGGGATCATTATAGTTCCCCGGTGCAGTAGCCTGAGCACAAACATCCTGAAAACAACCGATGGCTGTCACCACATTCCATTCATCAGTAATGTCACGGGTGGTGCGCCACAGCTCACCCCCTGCCTCCCTTGCCCAGTTCCAGACATTGGGAGCACCATATCCCACACAATAGACAATGTCCCGATCCACTTTATCCAATGCATCACGCATAACAATATAGGGTTCGCGGATTGTTTTCTCTTCTGAATCCTTCTGAACCGCATGATATCCGCAATGATCATATTTGAGATAATCTACTCCCCATCTGCCCCAGGTCCGTGCATCTATTTCCTCATGCTGATAACTGCCCAGATAATCACCACATGTTGTCGGTCCCGGTGAAGAATAAATACCGAATTTCAATCCCAGAGAATGAATATAATCAGCCAAGCCTTTAAAATCAGGGAATTTCTCATTGGAGAGCAATTCTCCCTGCTTGGTACGTTCGGTAGCTTCCCAGCCGTCATCAATATTCACATACGTCCATCCGTATGCATGCAACTTTTCATTCATCATGCGGGCAGCCTCGCGCACTTTCTCATCATCTACAGAAAGTCCCCAGCAATTCCAACTGTTCCATCCCATCGGAGGAGTCAGAGCAATCCGGTCTCCTATTTTCAAGGTAATTTCTTTTTCGGCTACACCTTTTTCGTTCATGGCTTTCAGAAGCACTTTGAAATCTCCTCTAAGTTCGGTTTTTCCCGTAATAAAGCCGGTGGAAGTATCTAATTTCAGTCCGGCAGGAAGTCCTGACGCTTCAAAAGTCATTGGCCGGTTACCACTTGCCATAATCGTCATCAGGAACGGATTTCCCGGACGGGCGCCATATACCAGAGGATTATTAATCCGTGGAGTTTCCGGAGCTTCCGGTGTCAGAATGTACTTCTCCTTAGCCACAGGCTTCGGCCAGGCAGGTATCGGGGTAATCTCTCCATGGGTCACAAACTTCACATTCAACCAGTCGGCATGGTCGTACATAATGCCATCGCCACATTCTTCAACCAATAGCAACACTTTATCAATGCCGGAGAGGCTGACATTGAACTCTTTTACGGGATCGCCCTTCCGCATCACACCACTTTTCCAAAGTTCTTTTTTATCTCCGATTATCTTGAACTGCAATTTACCGGCATACAGGTTGTTATCGTCCGCTCCAACCAAGCCACTCACTGAAACGGCCTTACCACCCAAATCATACAGCATACGGCTGATGGAATGAGCTCCGATACCCCGCTTATACACAACTCCATTTACCGTAAGCGGAGTCCATACCACAGACTGATTTATCTGCGGTATTCCCCAATCCTGTACAAAACAGGAGTCCTTATAAACTTCATCCAACCAAACTTCACGCTTCGGCCCGTTATTACAAGAGGAAACAAACCACAAGTTTGCCAAAAGAGCCAATGCGATAATTACGTTTTCCCCAGTTTTCATAATATTTCGCTTTTTATTTCAGAACCGGATTAATAAACAACTCATCTATATATACCTGTTGCGGAGCTTCAAAAGCGACCTTTACATAGCGTACATTTTCATCCAGTTGGTCAAACAATATGCTTTCAATCCAGGCATCATGCTTGTTGTTCGGAAAATAAGGGGCGTCTTTTATGGAAGACAGATTATACTCTTTACCGTCTATTGAAGTATACAGATATGTCTTCATCGGCATACCTATTTTTTCCGGATTATAATTCAGCATACGCAACATAGCTTTCTGAACACGGGTTTTCTTTTGCAGATCCACTACAAATTCATGATAACCGGCCTCGAACTTCACCCAGCGGGCATCCTTACTATCCTCTTCAGCAACCTTACCATCCAGTAACGGTTGCAAACCGGCCTTTCCAAGCATCATTTGCGGAGCCGCTCCATTGACTAATTTCTCCATAAATGCTGCTTCCATCAGTTTCCAATATTCCTTTCCGTTCTTCCAGTCCATATAGTCAGCATACACTTTGTTCGACCAGACAGGTTGTCCCAACTGATACTTTGACTCAGGATTCTCAATAATACCGTAGAACATAAATGAAATGATCTTATCAACCCCCGCCGCAGATGCTGCAACCTGCTGGGACAGCAGCCTCGGATAGGCTGCCGGAATCAAGGCAGAAGTACGGTCATTGGTACCCTCTTCCCAAGTGAAAGTCTCACAATTTGCCCACATTTCAATATTCAGGCGGTTATGAATATCACGCAATCTCTGCCAGTTCTTCTTCAGACGGGGAAGTGTGAACTGATCGCGTACACACCCCACTTCATCCTGATAGGCAATGATATCCACTTTCAGTTTCTGCATTTGCTTCTCATATTCCGGATTATCAAATTCTGACAATCCGATTCCATAAGGAGAGATCAGGGTTTTCTTGCCCGGAGCCAATTTTTTAGCCTTCTCTGATAAGGTATTTACCGACTGCACCGCATGCTCCGCAAAAATAGGACAAAGGCAATCTTCTACCGGTAAATACCAGCCATAAAAGGCTTTGTGGTTTTTATAAAGAGATGCCAACTCTTCCATGATCCGGAGCTGCCGTTCCTTAATTGCCGGATCAAGCAGATTATCATCCTGATCCTTTGCCCAGCCACTACTCATGAAAATCTTCATATTATGTTTGGCTGCTTCATCCAGAATAGCATCCACAGGACTTTTCTTATCCTTATTATACCACCAAGGCATTATTTGCGAAGGATAATAAGATTTTCCTTCATTGGCAACCTCCATGAGTACCAGATATTCGATACCCATAGCCGACAATTCACGTACTTTAGCTTCCCACAATTTCGGGTCCATATTATCAAAACTCTGAGGATTCGTATATTTATTACGTACATCCTTGTATGCCAGGTTGATCCAGCTACCTGTAACAGGTTTCACACCCAAAGCCGACTCGGTGGTTTTCTCTTTTTTCTGTTTGTCGGAAGCGGCATTATCCGCACCCACCGTAACTACCGGTAACGCAACCAATAAAACTGACAGAGCAAATCCTATCATTTGAAATTTCTTCTTCATAGTACACATTTATAAATCTATATTAAGTTATCAACTTCCTCCGGACACTATAATCAGTACCAGACCGGAGATAAAAAGAATAAGCATCAGCGTAAGTAACAGATTGGTAGACTTTGAAGCCCCCTTAAACTCTTTCCAAATGAAGAGTCCCCACAAGGCGGCTACCATCGTTGCCCCTTGCCCCAGCGCATAGGAAATAGCCGCACCGGCTTTTCCGGCAGCGATATAGCTGCAAGCAGTTCCCAATGCCCAGATTATACCGCCCAACACACCCACCAGATGCGTATTGAAGTTTCCTTTGAAATACTGGCTGTAGTACACAGGTTCTCCCATAAAAGGTTTCTTCATCACCAGTGTATTGAACAGGAAATTACTGATAAAGATACCTATTGCAAACACGAACAAAGCCGAATAAGGAGTCATCATGCCTGCTGTGGGTGCTTCCAGATTTTCCAGGTCCATAGCTGCCGCCACAAAACGATAAAAGAACGCCATCAGGATACCGGCGCATACAGCAACCAGGATACCTTTCTTACGGGTGCTCTGACCGGACGCTTTGGAAACTTTTCCGGATGCTATTCCATTAAAGATAATAGCCAGTACAATCAGGAAAACGCCCAGGAAAAGAATGACGGGATCTCCCTTCGGAACACTGAAATAATTGACAAATACCCCCAGAACCAATGCCAGCCCCACCCCTATAGGAAAAGCAACCGACATCCCTGCCAATGACATAGAAGCCGATAGCAGAATATTAGAAGCATTGAATATCACACCACCCAGGAAAGCGCTCCAGAAGTTCTCCGGACTCACTTGCAACAAGTCCTGTATAAATCCTCTCCCGGCCTCTCCCGTACTACCTAAAGTCAATCCCCAGATCAGAGAGAAAAGAACGATGCCAATCACGTAATCCCAATAGAACAACTCGTAGCGCCAGGTCTTGGCTGCCAACTTCTGAGTATTTCCCCACGATCCCCAGCAAAGCATCGTAACCCAACACAACGCCACTGCCAATCCGTAACTTTCAACTATAAACATAATCGGTATTTTTAGAGGTTAATTTATTCATTCAGGTCCAGTTCTTTACGATACGGAATAGAAGACTGCGCTCCCATTCTTGTCACGGCAACAGATGAAGCTTTAGAAGCCATTCCAGCAGATTGCCTCAAGTTCATGCCTTCTGCCAGTCCCACACATAAAGCACCGTTGAAAGTATCGCCGGCAGCCGTTGTATCAACAGGTTCCACTTTAAAAGCATCCACACAATACGAAGTATCGCCTTCTCTCACCAAGCAGCCCTTCGAACCCAAAGTTACAATTATATTCTGTACTCCCATCGCACTGATTTCTTTTGCAACCCGTTCTGCATCAGCATCATTCACAATCTTTATACCGGTAAGCATTTCGGCTTCAATCCGGTTGGGAGTAATCATAAACAGGTATCTGAGTAACTCTTTCGGAAGGCTCCGGGCAGGGGCCGGATTCAAGACTACCTTCACCCCTTTTTCAAAAGCTTTCCTGGCAGCATATTCCACCGTTTGAATCGGAATTTCCAGTTGCATCAACAAGATGTCTCCTTCGCACATTTCCTCCACAACTTTATCCACATCCTGCTCGTTCAGCAGCATATTGGCTCCGGAAGCCACCACTATACTATTCTCTGCGTGATCATCCACACTGATCAAAGCAACTCCGGAAGCAGAGTTTTCATCAAGAGTGATATATTTTGTATCTATTCCCTCTTTCTTGAAATAATCCACTGACTGCTGTCCCAGTATATCATTCCCCAACTTCGCTACAAAGATCAGATTACCACCCAACCTTTTCACTGCAACTGCCTGATTGGCTCCTTTACCACCTTGGTGCATAAAGAATTCACCACCCAGAATGGTTTCACCGGGGACCGGCAGATGAGAGGTCTTCACCACCATATCTATATTGGAACTGCCAATTACTATAATTTTCTTCATGGTACTATATTTTTAATAAATAAATGCATGTATGTATCGCCGTGACAAGACATTTCTTCTAAAAACTTATTCATAATCAAGTATTTCCCGTTTACTGATTGAGCATACCATTGGTTTCTTTCAGTTTCATTAGGCAATACTGAGAGTTTCACCGCTTGGAACAAAGAGTTTCAAGGGATGAAACTCTTTGTTCCATCCGATGAAACTTTGCTTTTAGTATGATTGCTTATTTTCTTTCAAGATATTTCTTATACCCTTCATAGGTATCTGTTCCCGGCTTGAAGGTGGCCCAACTGAAATTCGTGATATGATCGGTAAACATTCCGGCTACTCTCAGCTGTTCCTCCAGCTCGATCCAGGGTTTGGTCCGCATGGTAATTCTCGGACACCAGCACTCTTTGAACGACTCTATATCTACTCCGAAAATCACTCCGTTAGCATCGCAGGCTTTCTTTATTTCGGCAAACCAGTTGGGCAGGTCCACATCAAAATCTACCAGACAACGTCCGCCTATATCCTGAAGATAAAGTACATCTATATCGGGAGTCTGGGCAAATATCTTACCAAACCATTTTCCGCAGAGATCAGCAGGCATTCCCCTCCACAAAGCAGGAGCTATGCAGACTTCTTTCGGAGACTTCGACTTCACATAAGCCGCCACTGTCTGCAAATAATTAGCCAGCATAGACAAGGCGGGTTCCTGCTGCCAGCCTACCGGATACGAGCCGTCATGAAATTCTTCGGTTATGTACCATCCCGCCAGGCTGGGATGATTCCCCCAAAGGGCAAACAGTTCATCGAATACTTGTTTATTACGCTCCACCAGAAATTCATATTGTTCCGGTTTTGTAGTATCTTCCTTGCTGTAATCACCGGGATATAGTCCAACAATCAGCTTCATCCCGTTACGCTCGGCAGCATCGAACATTCGGTTCATGATATCATATTGCTTGGTCACCCACGGCAGATTTGTCGGCGAATAGAAAGAAGATTTCTCATTCGTGCGGTCATTGAAACCTTCGGCATACTGGATAATCCAAGTGTCAATGCCCACTTCACGGCTTGCTTTGAATTCTACGTCCCAGTCGGTCTCTTTATAGACGCTATTCAGCTGAATGAAAACACTGGAGAACTTGGGAGTTCCCTTGAATTCAGGAGTATAAGAGGTCAGCTGCTCCAGATTGTCGATGCAAACCTCACCTGTACATGCGCTGTTATCATCGTTCGTGATTTCAAGACGATAACCTTCAAGACGGTTCAGAACCAGTTTGTTTTCGCCCAGATCACGCCCTTTGGCAAAAGTAAAGGCCTCATAAGGCATCACTACACGTGTCCATTCTTCCTTGGTCAGTACATCCTTATCCACATACTCGAAGAACTGCCAGCGATCTTTGTCATGAAGCGCATCCTGCGTAAACTGATCCACATCCTGAATAAGCATGAAACGGAAGGTACCTTTATTATTCTTATTACCTTTCACCCAGATGGAAAGTCCCAACGGATGGAAAGACAAATCACTGCGATAGTCTCCCCCACTCTGCTGGATATATACGGATTCGGTTCCGGACGCATTGCCGGAAAAAGAGTATTTAAGCTCAAAGCTTCCCGTTCCCTCCACACAGTCATCGCTGATAAAACGGTCTATCGAGGTTTGCGGTGACTCGGGAAGTCCTTTCATTTCGTACACCACACAGCTCATCTCGTCGTAAGCATTCAAAGTCTTTACCGCACGTGCTTTCGCTATTATCTCCTCTGCTGTGGGGGCCTGTTTACTACCGCAAGCCGTCAACACAAGCAGCAGAGAAGAAATACTGATTAGGGATAGTATATTTTTCATATTTATTTCGTTGTATAGATTATTACTTCGGTTATCCATATTTTCCCGTTCGATACGGGATTTTTCCATTTAAAAGTTACAGTGTGCTTCCCTACAGGACGGTCATAGCAGAAGAACAATTCACACTTCCGGTGATTGATATATTGGGGCAAGGCGGTGGTTTCATAGAACTGTCCATCGATATATACATCCATCTCCGCCGTATAGTCCGCCGGAAGCCCACCTGCCACGTATCCTTTTACAACCAGTCCGGTTCCTTCGAAAGAGAAGGGATTTACATCATCTATGGATTTCTCTATTGTAAGTTTATCGCTCACTTTCAGATTCTCAAAAGCTACTTCCAAAGCAACAGGTCTGATGTTCTCCCGTCTGATTATGAAGTCTGTTCCTGCCTTCCCGTTTCCATGTTTCTGCAACATCTCGCTGGCATGTCTGTACGTCATGTCATAGGCTTTATTCAGACTGATATCCGTATGGGAGAAAGGTATGTCTTCTACTTCATACAAAGCTTCTTTCCAGGATTCGGGGATGTTGCTGTATCCTATCATGGTTCCCAGGATGCCTGCGGCTGAAGCCGGATTACAGTCAGAGTCCTGACCGGCACGCGTGGCGATATCTATGGTCTTTGTGAAGTCCCCCTGTCCGTAAAGCAAGCCCAGGAGTATATAGGCACCGTTTATCTTCGTACCGATATTAAAGGAGTTATGAATGCCTTCGGGACAACTGATTTCTTCGCTCCACTTGTTCTGCAACTCGAACCAGGTTCGTTTCCAGTCTTTCGGATATTTCCTGTGCCAGCGAATTACGTCCGACATACATTTGTGGAAATCGCTTTCTTCCGGTATCACCTTCAACGCTTCTTTTACGATATATTCTATATCATTGCTGACATAAGCCAGAGAGTACATGGCTGCCACATAAACTCCGCCATACCATCCTTCACCATAGGACATGATATGCCCCACCCTATCGCAGATTTCAGCGGCCTGATTAGGCATTCCCGGTGACATAATCCCGGCAAAATCCGCTTCAATCTGGAAGTCGATGCAATGTGCATGAGGGTTATTCTTCCAGTAACCACTCTGGGGTGCTTTCATCCCCTGCAACAGATTGTAGCGGGCTACCTGGTTGGCATGCCACAATGGATATTCTGTCCGCCCGAAAGCCGTCGCAAAAGAATCAATCGGAGCATCCAGCCCGCATCTTTCGAAGACTTCCACAAAAGTCAGATCCACATAAACATCATCATACAAACCGGGAAAGGTATCATACCAATTCTTGACCGTATGCTTATCCCAGGGAATGGGAATATAATCCTGAATGATAGTTCCCAAGAATTTAAACTCAGTAGGTCCCCCGTAACTGCATCCTAGGGTCTGCCCCGCCCATGCGCCCTTCACTTTATCACGCAGGCTCTGCTCGGACAGAACAACTTCTTTATTTCCTTTATGAACGGCGGCAGCCAGATCGGCTATAAAGAAGAAAGCCATCAGGAGCCATATTAGATTTCTTTTCGACATACTCATTTCTTGTTTTTACTTTCGGGCTTTACTCAATCACTTTATCCGTCAGATCCCAGCCCATAATCGTTGAGATATAAGGAATTATCCACATCGCCATCTTCTTATGTCCCGAATATCCGGGATGCCATGCAGCCCCTAGGTCGGTAGTCCGGTTATAGAGGTTCTTATCCAGTTTCAGTAGAAAGACTTTCGGATCATTCACTTCGTTTATTATCGCTTCATAATAACTGAATACAGGAGCTTGCATAGCTACAGGGTAAATGCACAATATGGGAATATCTCCATAATGCTCACGCAGTTGTGCAAGGATCTGTTTGTATGCTTTGGTGAATTCGCTTTTGTAAGGATGGGGCTCCGTTGAGAAATCATTGGAACCTAAATTGATAACTACCAGATCCGGAAGATATCCCTTAAAATTCCATTTATGAGTAAGGTCTTCGTCAAAGGTATTCAGCATCCGGTCTTTCATCGTAACCTTCGACACGCGTACCGAATCACCATAATTGCGAGCGGCTCCTCTACCGGAATGGGCAATCAGTGTATAGTCCGCATCATAATAACGGGCTACCATAGAGGCAAATGTGAGATTACAATTTTCCGTCTCCACCAGGAAAGGCTCATCGCGATGTTTCCCGTCTGTGCCATATCCGCAGGTAAGCGAGTTTCCGATAAACTCGATATGCCGTGTGCGTACTGCCGGCTCTTCCGCCAGGCGTCCCGAACCGGACAAGACAAACTGATGGATAGTTGTCTTGCCGAATTCACCTTCGGAACGTTTCTGTATCTTCAAACTATGAATGCGCTTATCTATGCCCGATACCAGATGGATCAATGTATCCGTTCCGCATACTTTCACGACTTTATGCAGTTTGCCATCAACAAATACATTATAATAACTCGTTCCTGTTTCAGAAACTTTCACTGACAGCCTTCCACCAGTAAAACGGGTTTCCAGATAAGTACCTACCCAGTCGAAAGCTACCGAACCATCGGAGGAAACCAATGTTCTGCCGGTATACCGCACGGCAGGATCATTCCCTTTATAAACAGTTCCGTTTCTTTGAGCTTTCAGTTCCGCAGAACAACTTATCCCTATCAGGATAAACAGATATAGACAATAACGTTTCATCATTTTCCTTATTTACGTTTCTTATTTTTAGCTTTCAATTCTTTCAGGTATTTCATGTATCCGTTGAACAAGTCGATAGTGCGTGCTTCGCCCACACGGATAGACATCTTCGGATCATTGAATACACCCGGGAACTGATAGCAAAGAATCTTCTCAAAGTTATCAAACAGGTTCAGGTCACGGATGATTTCTTCTACCGGACGGGGATAGAGGGAGTTATCTGGATTGAACAGGAATACTTCCAGGTCGAACCACAAATGAGCTTTAGCCTCATCACAAACTTTCTGCAACATGTTAGCCGCTTCCTTACCGGTCAGATCACCATCCGGCATACGGGCAAATCCGAATGGACACAAGATATCCAGATGTTCCATAAGTGCCGGATACGTATCCATTCCGTTGGGAACTTCAAAACTGTTGGTAGCCAACATGATCGGTTTGTCCGGTGCAAATCCGTTACAGTAAGCCTTAAACTCTTTGAAGAAATTCACAATATCGTCTTTTCTCTTTTTACGCATTTCGGGGCGTTGTTCCCAGTTATCCAGACCACCGCCACTCTCTTCGGACACATAGAAAGCATAAAAGGATTCATGGTGACCATACATATCCCACAGTTCTTTAGCCACCCGCTTGTGCCATTCCAAAGATTCGGGGGTAAAGTCGAACCAAGCAAACATACCCACTCCCATCAGTACGTTCATGCCCTGTTTATCGGCTTCCGTCAGGATGGCCTCAATCGGATCTTTGGCTGTAAGTTCCATACGGCCGGGATACAGTTTGGAAGGATAGAAGGCTTTACCTACATAGTTATCCACATTGGTAGTATGTTTGCCTACATATTCTTCATTACGGAAAACTTCCTGTATAACCACCATATTCATTTCCAGCTTATTCATGGAACGAATCAACTCTCTCCACTGATCGTCGGTCATCTTCTTGATATCCTGATTCCAATGTTTTCCTTCGATTTCACTCCAGTGATAGATGCCCGTCCAGGCACCGGATATCTGTTGGATAGAGCGAATGTCCGATTCAATCACTTCTATATCCTTTGTCTTCCGACAGGTCTTACCTTCATTGGCTACCTTGAAGATCACTTTATTCTTTCCCACCCGATCCTTGGTAGGTATAACCACCTTCACCGTTTCGGCCTTTCCGGCAGGGATTGTCACAACCGTTTCGTATAACAGTGCATCCTTATTCTCTTTATTCCAATACAAAGCTACCTGATAAGTCTGTTGTGAAGCACTTTCGTTCACAATACCACCGCGGATATCCAGATCGACCTTATTGGTGATTTTTCCCGGAGGTATTAAAGTTAAGCTCACTTTATTCTCTGCCTGCATACTCACCAGACTGAACAAAGAAAAAAGAAGTAAAAAAGTACGTTTCATAATCATCTTTTTAAATTAGAATTAGTTAAAACTACCCGGATAAGAAATCCGTGATTCCGTCTCGCCACCAGTCAGACGAATATAGGAATCGAACTTGCGTTCTCCCTCCTGCAATATGATTACACGGGCACCGTTAGCCAAATTATTGTACACCGTATTTCCACCTGTATAACGCCCGTAAGCCAATAGCACCTCCTTATATATAACTGCATAATCATTGTTATGATCGTGGCCGGCAAATGTTCCCATGACGTCACCACACTCTTTGATAGAAGTAAACAGACCTGAATTAGTGGTAGGGCAAGCAACTCCTTCACCTCTCACTCCGAACAATCTGTTTTTATCTTCCATCACAGCATCTTTGTATTCGGGTATGGGAATATGGAAAAAAGCCAATGCAGGAAGAGGAATATCATTATTCTGCTTCGTAAATTCCTTACTTTGATTTCTGTACCAAGCAATCTGGTCAAACTTAATCCAGTCATATCCGGGTACTGACTTTATCTGCGTGTATGCATGAGAATCGATGCAATATAAAAGAGCCGCATTTTTATTCTTATCCTTTGACGACTTCACCGTCAAAACATAATCGGGGGCGACTTCGCCCCCACGGGCAGGCATCATACTGTTTTTCTTTTGCGAGAGATAATCATACAATTCCACCCGGGTGCGATCATACTCATCATCATGATTGCCAAATACCACTCCAAACGGAATATTGCGTCTGATGCAAGGCTCCAAAACAATGTCCAGCCCTTTGAAAGCTTCATTGGAAACAACCACATCTCCCGTAAACATGACGAAATCAGGACGTTCAGCATCCAATACTTCGTTAATACGATCCAGAGATATTTGTGAATTTGCCTGATCATCATATTTATAATGAACATCCGTAAACTGTACAATCTTAAACTTGCCGTCACGATTGAACTTCAATACTTCTTTCTGGCCCCAAACCGTAAGAGCATTAAATAATACCATTAAGCATAAAGCTATTTTCTTACACATCATATCTTTTATTTTAAACTATCTATAATCTTCAATAATAATTCAGGTTCATCTGTAGTAATATAGTCTACTCCCAACAAATAATATTGTTGCAACTCTTCCGCACTATTCACCGTCCAGACATTGGTAAGTAAACCGGCTTCCCTGGCTTTTTGAGTCAGGTTCTTATCTTGCCTGTATGCATAGTAAGAATAATCAATTCCTGAGATGCGGTCGTTCACCAGGTCCTTCAGTTCCTTCTTACCTTCCCATAAGTAAAGAGTTCTGGCTGTAGGATCCAGTTCACGGATACGTTTCAAGACTTCATAATTGAAACTGATATATTCCACATACCCCTGCATTTTCATGCGATGAACAATACTCACCACAGAGTCTGTCAACTGTAACGTACGCTCCAACCCTTTCTGGGAATCTTTTATTTCAATAATAGGATGGGTACTATTCTGCGCCCTTGCAGCTATCAAGAGCTCCTGAAGTGAAGGCACCGGGTCTTTCTTATTAATCGTTTGTTGAAACAACTGCAATGAGGTGATATTTTCAACTTCCAATCCATATACATGCGGATCATGGGAAAGAATAACTCTATTGTCGGCAGTTAACCAGACATCCATTTCAGATCCCTGACATCCCAATTCCACCGCATTCTGAAAAGAACGAACTGAATTTTGCAACACCCCTTTCTGTCTCCAGGCACCCCGATGAGCCACCACTCTGTTCTTGCTGAAGCCGTCTTTCAATAATTCAAACTCACACTGCTGCCCGTCAATCAAAAGGGTTATGCCGTATCTATAACTCGTCTGCCCTGCTGATAATGCCTTATTCTTTTTCAGACAGATTGATTTCTCTTTAAGATCAATCCGGAAAAGAGAAGAAGTATCACTCAGCAAACAAACATTGGAGGGTGTGGGATATATCCGACCCACTGCACTCCCCGACTGCCCCACGGGAATCAGATAATTATCCAACACATACTTCGAAATATCTCCGGCCCTCATGACGAAGGAGCTAAGAAGCATTCCTGCTATAAAGATTGCATTTTTCATCCTATTCTATCAATAACAAATATACACATCCATAAAATCGTTATTTATATCCGCAATAATAAATTCCGTCTACTTATCCCGTTCACACATAGTCGTAGCGATTATTTAAACGGGCTACACCCTTTCAGTGTTAAGGCTACACCCTTTTGCTCGGATAGCTACACCCTTTCGCCCTTATGGTGTAGCCCTTTTCAGTTTACCACTACACCTTCGGGTATTAGAGTCTTCATTATTTACAAAAGTCCATTGTCTTCCAGGTACTTTTTATAACTTGTATAATTGTTTGTACCCTTCTTAAAAGTAACCCAACTGAAATTCGTGATATATTCGGTAAACAACCCTGCTACGAATAATTGCTCCTTTAGTTCACTCCAGTTCTTTTCCCGATAAGGGACATTCGGACACCAGCAACTCTGGAATGATTCTATATCAACACCAAAATGTACGCCGTTGGCATCACATGCTTTTTTAATCTCAGCAAACCAATTAGGCAGGTCTACATCCACATCCACCAGACAGCGTCCGCCAAGATCCTGAATGTATAAATAATCAATATTGGGCGTCTGAGCGAAGATCCGTCCAAACCATTGCCCGCAAAGATCGGCCGGCATACCTCTCCATAAAGCCGGAGCGATAGAAACGGGCTTATCCGATTTGGTCTTAATATAAGAAGCCACTCCTTCAAGATACTTAGCCAACATGGATAAAGAGGGTTCTTGCTGCCAGCCTACAGGATAAGAACCATCATGAAATTCTTCGGTTATATACCAACCTTCAAGGCAAGGGTGATTGCCAAATTGTTCATACACCTCATCGAACACCATCTTATTTCTCTCCAAATTGAGATTATATTTCTCCGGTGATGCCGTATTTGTTTTACTGTAATCACCGGGGTAAAGGCCTACAATCAGTTTTATGCCATTGCGTTCGGCAGCCTCGAACATTTTGTCTACAAAGTCATACTTCTCGGTAATCCAAGGCATATTGGTATTCTTATAGAACGAAATACTAGTATTTTCTCCGTCTGTAAACTGTTCCACATACTGGATAATCCAAGTATCAATGCCGATGGCACGGCTATCCTGAAACTGTTTATCCCAGTCTTCGTTGACATAGGCGGTATTCAATTGTACAAAAATGCTGGAGAACTTGGGCTTACCGTTTTTCAGCTCATAAGAAGTCAATTGCTCCAACGCATCGATACCTACTTCACCGGTGCAGACTTCATGTTTCGTATTTACGATTTCAATCCGGAATCCCTCAAAACGGTTTAGCAATAAGCCGTCAGCCGTAGCCCCCTGGCCCTTTTTATACAATTTGAACGCACTGTAGGGCATAACCAAACGGTTCCAGCCTTCTTTGGATAATATTTCTTCGTCTTCGAAAGCATAATATTGCCATCTCTTACGTGTACTGTCATGCGGTTTGTCGGCATTGAATTGCTTCTCATCTTCCATAATGATGAAGCGGAAAACACCTTTGTTACCTTTTTGGCCTTTTACCCAAATAGAAAGTCCCAAAGGATAAAAAGACAAGTCGGGGCGATAATCTCCCCATGTTTCTTCGAAATAGACATACTCAGGATTTGAAGTCATAAGTTTACCGGAAAAACTGTATTTCAGCTTAAAGCTTCCTACTCCTTCTTTATAGTCATCACCTAAGTCATAGTCAATAGTGGCTTTGGTAGGTTCTTCGGCACTGGTAGGACCAGTACGATAAATTTCGCACCCTAATTCATCGAAAGGGTTAATATTTTTAGTAGCTTTCGTGCTATTCAATACTTTGCGTATCTCTTCTTTCAGGTTATAGTCACCATCCTGATCGTTTCCTCCTCCGTTATGATCATCACTTCCACAGGAAGTCAAAATAAAACAGAACAGACTTACCAATATAGCAGTTGTTTTCATAAGGCATTAGTTTTAAAAGAGAGTGCCGCCGGATTAGCGGCACTCCCGATTTGAATTAATCAATGTGTATTATTGACGGAAATAACTCATCTTATACATTCTTACAATAGACTGTGATAAATCAAAGCCAACAACAGAGGTTGCAATGTACACGTCATACCCGGCTGAGGTTACTTCTTTGTAGACAGCAACGTCTCCCCAGCTAAAGTAATTCTGCCCCCATGCGGACATATCGCTTGTAAATACACAGAAGTCACTATATCCGTCATCGTCCGGTCCCAGTTCCATCTTAGAAGTATTGGTAATGTCGAATACCTTGAGGGTAGCACCACCACCAGCCCATTGGTCAGCACCTTGGTCATTGAGTGCCAAATAGGTATCATTTTCCACCTTAAACACATTGAAGCCAAGCAAACGGTATTCATGGTCAGCAGCATTCAAGGCCGTAACCTCCATGGATGTCGTAAAGATATTGAAGCGACTCTTCAAAGCCTCATCACTATTTCCATTTACCCACTTCGTATAACTGATGTAATGATCTGAATCATCGGCCAATGAAACACGCTGTATGGCAGGTGCGGCAGTCCAAGAACTTCCGGCCGGTCCGTAACGTAGTTTATTAGGCTGATTGGCAGGAGTCACTAACTGACCATCCTGTAATTTCCAATAATAAATAGTCATATCATTAGGCCCTGTACCATAAATATAAGCTGTACCGCTGGTTACATCACCCGCTACATTCATGTTATACCCCAAATCTCCCGGGCAACCATCACCGGCAGTATAGTCAAGCAGTAACTTATGTTCCTGATCTGCTTCAGAATAATAGAAGACCATGAAACCTGCACCGTAAATATTTTCACGGGAAGTAATCAAGTGACCGGCATCATCCGTACGAGCCTTCATCATAAACGATCTTGCTGCATCTATAGTCTTAACCGCTGCTCCCGTCTTCATGTCATACAGGTAGATAGGACCATTGTATTCCTGAACTGCCAGATATTGACCGTATATTGCCAAGCCTGTATTGTTGCGGCTTGCTAGTCCCAAATCGGTGCAGTTCTTTTCCCACACTTTGGAGAACTTGGTTTTAGGCGGTGTCGGTACGACACGAATCGTATTGTTATGACGATTGCCCAATGCATCGATTACTGTTATTTTATAAGGTTCAGTGAAATCCATTTCACCTCCAACTCCCGGAACAACATAGCAATTATGTTCCACACTTACAGTACAAATCAGACGGCTTACATCAAGCGGGTCCTCATCCGTGGTAGGAACTTTCACCGTAATTTCTTCTCCCTCTTCATAAGGACCTTTCTTGGTAGCATAAAACTCCGTCGGATTATCAGGTATCTGAATGGTTACATTAAGTAGACCATTTACTTGGCTTTCATGTGCTGTACTCAAGTCAGGAGACTCACAGGAAACTAAGAGCACTGCCCCAAACAAACACGCTGTTGCTGCAATTCTATTAAGTATTTTCATAGTTTCATTTTTTAATTATTTCCATTCATCAAACTGTTCACAAGCAGAGTTCTGCTGAATTTCTGCAATAGGAATAGGGAAACGGTTGTATTTTTCCAGATAAACACGCGTTTTACCAGCATCACAATCCACAACATCGTATTCATATCCGTCGCCTACTTTTGTCGGCTTCACTCCTTCCATGTGAGTACCATTCAGGACTGTAGTTGCCAGCCCCCAACGGCGGAGATCCCAAAAACGATGTCCTTCAAAAGCTAACTCTACCATTCTTTCGTGACGGAGAAGTTTCATGAATTCAGTCTTTGTACTGGCAGATACTGCCGGCAAATCAACTCTGTCTCTCACTTCATTCAATGCTTCCAATGCTTCAGTAAGTTTATCTTGCATTGCCATTGCTTCAGCATAAATCAATAAAACTTCAGCATAGCGCATGTAATAGAAAGTCAAGTCAGTTCTACGCATTTGGCTTTTACTAATTTCCGGATCAAACAACTTACGCATATAGTAGCCTGTACAAGTAGTACCACCACCTAAGCCATAACCATCCACACTACCTTCGTATGTATAAAGTGTTTCTCCTTTCCATTGACAACCGTTATAAAGTATGGAAGCATAGAAACGTGGTTCACGGCCTTCATAGGGATTGGCAGCCATTTCCGGATTATTCCAGTCAAACTCTTTACCATCAGCCATCTGATAAGCTGATACCAATGTTTCTGTCGGACTGATTTCAGCATAACCTCCATCACTGGGCGGACAATTGAAATAATCAAAAGAATAATCCAACGTTTCATAAACATAGCCGAACTCTATGACACTTTCATTATTTGCAACCGGTTTCGCTCTTCTATTTAAGAACAACTTTCCATAATCCTCATACAATTCATACCCTTGCTTTTTCAATTCGGCAGCAGCATCGGAAGCATCTTTCCAACGTTCAGCATAAAGCATAGCACGAGCTTTCATTCCATAGGCTGCACCACTTGTCAACTTACCGGCCTCTACAGTACCTCTCAGAGGTAAATTTTTAGCAGCAAAGTCCAAGTCTTCTGCTATGAAATCCCAGCATTCATCGGGCGTACAACGTGCATGATCCTTTTGTCCAAGTTCAGGCAACTGCTTGTACAGGATAAAACTGGCTCCATAACGTTTCGCCAAATCGAAATTAGCCACAGCACGGAAAAAACGGAATTCCGCCTCTGCGCGTTTGGCTACCTCCTCGGTAAAGTTTTCACGGTGTTTTTCCAATCCTTCCAAGGCACGGCAACAAGTCAATTGCCAGGAATGCCTATTATTCCAGTTATCAAAAAGATTACTGGCAGAAGTAATAGGAGTAGAACCGAATACAAACAAATTAGTATTGGCAACCGGATTATTGGCTTTCAAAAGGTCAGCACATGCATCATCAGTGATTGAATAATATCCTCCGATCAAAGAATAAAAGCCATTAATATACAATTGCAGATTTGTTTCATTCGACCAAGTGATATCGTCAGGATAACTACTTGTCAGAACAGGATCAATATCACAACTACTCAGCGTGAAGCAAGCAGAAGCAAATATTGTTAATATCTTATTTACTGATTTCATTGTATTAGTTTTTTAGAAAGTTACATTTAATCCAAATTCATACGTACGCTGTTGAGGATAGTATCCCTGATTTACACTTGGCATTTCAGGGTCCATGTGCTCCAGATTGGATAAAGTAAACAGATTACCACCAGCCACATAAGCACGAATTCTTTCAAAGCCAGCCTTTTTACTCCATTTCTTTGGTATGGTATATCCCAACTGAATAGACTTCAGACGCACATAAGAACCGTCTACTACCCACCAGGAAGAGAATTTTCCACCATTTGATCTCGAATCGATTCCTAAACGGGGATATTTAGCATCGGTATGATCGGGACGCCAAGCACCTTCCACCAAATAATAAGGAGTGTTTCCATCAGCATAGAAAGGACGCGTATAGAATGTATCATCACGAATTCCACTACTATACAATCCGCATAAATTTACATCAAACAGAGCGGCGCCTTGCAACAGCATATTAAAATCAAAACCTTTCCATTCAGCACCCAGATTCAAACCAAACATCATTTCCGGTGTATTGCTACGACCAATTGGAACCATATCCTGATCCCAAGTAATCTTACCATCGCCATTAATATCTTTCAGCTTGATATCACCGGGTAATGTCGGACCGAAAACAGCGCTATGGGCTATTTCTTCTTCCGACTGGAATAAACCATCTGCAACAAATCCCCAGTATCTTCCCATCGGGCCACCAGTAGCACGTTTATAATCAGGCACATTGGCATCTTCCGTCATTTTCAACACTTTATTACGAGCCCAAGAAAGATTACCTCTTACGCGATAAGTAAAATCTCTTATCTGATTATTATGAGATAATACGAGCTCAAAACCACGATTATCATGAGAACCATAATTGATATATGTCGGATAGTAAGATCCCAATGAAGGTGGGAAGTTGGCTGACTGAGACTCCAATGAACGGGTAGTCTTCATATAGAACACGTCCAATTCAACGCCCAACAAACCATTCCACATGCTGGATTCGATACCAATATTATAAGTATCAGTCAACTGCCACTTCAAAAGAGGATTTACCGGACTACTCAATCCCAAATATTTCTGAGGACTGGTACCGAATAATACAGTCGGGTCAGCTGATAAACTGGCTGTAGAGAAATAAGTCATCGTATTGCTAATGGCACGATCGCTACCCAAACGTCCTACAGATGCGCGAATCTTCAGGTTTTCCATAAAAGGAACGGCTTCTTTAAAGAAGTCCTCCTGAGAAAGTCTCCATCCTACCGAAACACCCGGGAACACACCCCATCTGTATTTCTTGGGAAGTGCTGTAGAAGCATCAATTCTACTGGTGAACTCCAACAAATACTTATCATCATAAGAATAGTTCAGACGAATTACATAGCCGGCGCGTTTAGCCTGACTGTGTCCGCCTTTCACCAAATCTTTATTCACCTCAAGTCCATAGTTCAAATCCATGATATCAGTTATAGGAAAATCCGTTCTACCGGCAGACATACTGGACTGGTCTGTTCTGGAAAATTCATACAAGAATAATCCGGATACGGCATGCTTACCAAATTTGTTTGAGTACTCAAGAGCAGGTTGAATTGTATAACCTTCACTTTCTGTAAACCACTGATTCAAAGAAACTTTATTAGCGATTCTACCAGTCTCTACATTACCTTGCCGGGTAGTCTGGTTCCAACCGTACACATCATAAGTTAAGAAGTACTTCTTCTGCATAGTATAATTCTTCAGATAAGAAGCATTCAACTTAACAGATAGTCCTTTCACAAAAGGTAACTGATACTTCATGGCAATATTACCCTGGAAATATGTCTTCTTTACGTTATTATTACCAGACAAATCTCGTGCTGCAATAGGGTTGTTATTTCCATTACCAGCCGTATTTATACTGGCTATAGGCATTCCATCAGCCGTATAAGGTTTCAAGTAAGGATATGACAACAATGCCTGCTGGAAAATAGAAGCATAAGAACCTACACCTGCAGAAGCACCCGGTTCATCTTGCTCGGAAACATAACCGGATAAATCAAGAGACAAATCGAAGTTATCAGTAATCTTTGCATCCATATTAGAGCGAAAATTATACTTATCATAAGAAGTACGTTTAATGATACCTTCCTGATTGTATGCACCAACCGAAGCAAAGAACTTAATTTTTTCCGTACCACCGGAAACAGAAACATTGTTTGTATAGGTAGGAGCTGTATTACGGAATAACAAATCAAACCAGTCTGTATTTCCATAGATGTGCTCATTCTCTCCCGGGTTGGTAATGCGGTCTATTTCTTCAGGTGAAAATCTCAGGTTTTCCTCCGCAACTCCATCCAAAAGCTGAGCCTTATTATACCAATAGGCATAATCCGGTCCATTCAGGAATTTCGGAAAATCAGTATTCTGACTCAATGTAAGTGATCCGTTATACGTTACGGTAGGCTTTTGAACAGCACCACGTTTCGTCGTAATAAGAATCACACCAGCAGCAGCACGCACACCATAAACAGCTGCAGCAGTCGCATCTTTCAAAATAGTAATAGATTCTACTTCGTCAGGAGAAAATGATGGAAAGTAATCAGTAATAACGCCATCAATAACAATCAATGGACTGCCATCTCCGGCACCATTACCACGGATGTACAAGTTAGCCCCATCGGCTCCTGGCTGTCCGCTGCTCTGTTTGGAAATCAAACCGGGCAAACGGCCGGCCAGCATACCGGAAAGGCTTCCGCTCGGTGCCATCTTCAGTTCCTTATTGTCCACTTGTGCAATAGCACCGGTCACATTTATTTTCTTCTGTGTACCGTAGCCTACTACTACAACTTCATCTAACAAATTAGCATCTTCCTTCATTATCACTTTCAGAAGTTTTTTTCCTTTCAGTGGCAACTTCTGAGTGATATAGCCCACATAAGAGAAAGTCAAATGCGCATTAGCATTAGGTACCATAATCGAGAAATGACCGTTTACATCAGTTATAGCCCCCGTCTTTCCTCCTTCGGTTACAACGGATACGCCAATCAATGGAATGTCATTCTCATCAAACACATTACCCTCTACCTTAATTTGAGCATGTGCACTCATACTCAGCAAAGAGAATAATAAAAATAGCAAACAAAGATACTTGTTTTTCATATTACTAAAATTTAAAATTAGGAATTGTATTCTCGTTTCATACATTCTTAGTTATATCTTCTAATATTTGCCAGCATTGGTAAAGCCCTCTCGGAACATGAAAACAGCCTTTCCACTTTCCACCTTTTAGAGGCAATAACACCTCACCTCTTCTATTCAGATAACCATACCATTCCGGATATTCATTATCTTTGAAATGGCTCCATGTATATTCATGTACCTTTTCAAACCAATCAAGACATTGCTTATCTCCGGTCAGTTGATAACCTTTGAGCAATGAAATCAGAGTTTCAATATGAACCCACCACAATTTCTGATCCCATTCTAATTGTTGAGGTGGACATCCTTTACGATCCATGAAATAGTAGATACCGCCAAATTCTTTGTCCCAACCATAATCAAGCATCGTCAAAGTTATATTCTTCGCCTTTTCAATCAGATCCGGACGGTTCAGACGTTTCCCTAGGTCCATAATAAACCACATTGCCTCAATATCATGGCCCGGAGTAACCTGGCGTCCTTCGAAAGAATCGGAAAGTTCTCCATTTGCCAGAACATTCTCTACAATAATGCCTCCAAGTTCCGGACGATAGAAAACTTCCATAACTTCATGGATGCATACTTCCATCGTCTTTTCCAGACAACCCTTATCCAGCAAATGCTCTATTTCCATAGCCAAATTACATAGGATCATCGGCAAAGCAAAATTCTTCAACTCACGTGTACCCGGATAAAGCTTATTCCATTTTCCCTTAGGATTGCCAGTCTTCGATAGTACAATATCGAAAGTCTTCATCGCTATATCCGCATACTCTTGATTTCCCGTAGCCAGGCTGAGCTGTCCAAATGCCATTACAGCAAAGGTATATGAGAATATGTTATAAGGTTCCACCAAAGGACGTCCTGTACGATCAAGAGAAAAATACCAGTTATAATTTCCATCATGACCATATTTTTTCAGAAACTCACCTCCCTGAATAGCACAGTCCAACCATTCCTGGCGTTTCTCTACCTTATTATAAAGCATCGAAAACAACCATACTTCCCGGCCCTGTAACCAAATAAATTTGTCTGTGTCAAAAACATTCCCTTTCCGGTCCAGACAGGTAAAATACCCACCATATTCGTGATCCTGGGAATGTTCTAACCAGAAAGGAAGAACATTATCCAACAGTTCATCCTTGTACTGATCCGTTAATTTCTTCAAATCCATAATTCTATTATTTTTTTAAGATGAGAGACTGGAAACGTTTTTTATCCGGCATGCATATAAACCGGTCTCTCAATATATTTATACCTATTTATCTGTTGTATAAGTAATGACGTCTCTTACCCAAATATCTGCTCCTTTCACTGGATTAGTCCATTTACAAGTCACTTTATATTTTCCGTAAGGCTGCTCATAATTAAAAAAGAGCTCATGTTTGCGATGGTTATACTTCAACGGTAACTTGCATATTTCCACCAGTTTATCATTAAAATAAACCTCTAATTCTGCAACATAATCTTCAGAAACATTATCACCCTTAAGTTCCCCCTTAATAACAGCCCCTATACCGTCGAACTCCACAGTCGAAAAGTTAGCAATCCAATTATCCACAGTCACCTTCTTATCGAGTTTTAAACCTTCAAAACTAATTTCCAATTTTGCAGGAACTGGCTTCTGAAAGTTGATCTTAACTTCATTCTCACCAACTTTTCCACCTTCTCTTTCTATCATCTGTAAAGCCTGCCCGTAACTCAACTCAGAACCTTTATTAAAACTCACAGTATTATTGAAAGGCATATCTTCAACAATTACTATTTCGGCCTTATATTTCTCCGGAAGGCGATTATAACCAAGCATGGTCCCCAAAATACCTCCAGAAGAAGCCGGATTACAGTCGGAATCTTGTCCTGCACGTGTAGAAATATCAATTGTTTTTTCAAAATCGCCCTGACCGTAGAGCAGTCCCAAAATAATATAGGCTCCGTTTACATAGGTTTCAATATTAAAAGGTACTTCAATACCATCTGGACAGGCAATATCATTAGTCCCCCATTTTTTTTCAATCTCTTCCCAGCACTTTTTCCAATCATCCGGATATTGTTTGTGCCAGTTTATAACATCAGTCATGCATGCATAGAAGCGACTTTGCTGAGGGATTGCTTTCAAACCTTCCGTAACGATGTATTCAATATCATCGCTTACATAAGCCAAAGAATACATGGCAGCCACGTATACTCCACCATACCATCCATCACCGTAAGCCATGATATGTCCGATACGGTCACAAAAATCCACTGCACTATTCACCATACCCGGCGACATAATACCTGCAAAGTCAGCTTCAATCTGAAAATCCAAGCAATTGGCATGAGGGTTATTTTTCCAATATCCACTGGCGTGAGGGGACAAACCTTGCAACAGGTTATAGCGAGCCTGTTGGTTTGCATGACATAACGGATATTCTTTAGCCAAGAATGCTGCCGCAAAAGAATCGACAGGAGCATCCAATCCACATCTTTCAAAGGTCTCTACAAATGTCAGATCTACGTAAACATCATCATAAAGACCACCTCCACCATCAAACCATTTCTTAATTTCCCCATTTCCCCATGGCATAACCACAGAATCAGGAATTATGGTTGACAAATACTGAAACTCTGTTGGACCACCATAGGTACATCCTAAGATTTGTCCGGCCCAAGCTCCCTTTACCTTATCGAATAGCGTGTCTTTCGATAGGGTGAGGTTCAGGTTCTCCTTTTGAGAAGTACCGCACGAACACAATGCTGCTATAAGACAGCTACTCAATAAATAATTTCTAATCTTCATTATATATAATATTAAGGTCAATTTTTATTTTTTCATCCAATGGCGTTCAATCTCTTCCAAAGACTTTCCTGTGGTCTCGGGAACAAGTTTCCAAACAATCAGCATATAGGGTACACACATGATTGCAAACAGAATGAATGTTCCGGCGGGGGTAAGGTTCTGGAGCATCCAGGGGGTTAACTGCCCAATCAAGTATGTACCTATCCATAACGCAAAGCCGGCAATGGACATGGCAAATCCACGCACCCGAGTCGGGTACATTTCAGAAAGAAGCACAAATACCACAGCACATATAGACACGGCACAACAAAATACATAGAAAAGGAAAAATACTAAAAGGAAAATGCTGGAGATACCCCAGGACTCACCATAAATAAAGTAAGTTGCAATCAGTATTAAAGAAATTACCATACCTGATACGCCATAATAAACCAACTTTTTACGTCCTATTTTATCAATAATAACAAGAGCCAATACAGTAGTCAATGTATTCACCAATCCCACTAAAACCTGATAGAATAAAGAATCACCTCCGGATAAACCTGCATTTTCAAAAATAGAAGGTCCATAATATAAAACGGCATTCACACCCATAAACTGTCCCAACATAGCAATACATACACCGATAATAACAGCTTTCCTTATACCAGGTTGCAACAAGAGCTTCCATTCAGATTTAGACTCGGATGATAGTACAGATTTAGTCTCTGCCAATTGAAATAAAGCATCCTTAGAAGAGGTATAAATTCTCTCAAGAATATTAGTAGCCTTTTCTTCTCTCCCTTTCAATATCAACCAGCGCGGACTTTCGGGTATGAAGAATATGATGATAAAGAACAATAAAGCGGGCAATATCTCCATACCTAACATTCCTCTCCAGACTTCTGTTACAAATATCAGGCTCCACCACCCTGTAACAATATCAGGATTGCTCGTGGAATATCCCAAAAGCTGATAATTCACAAGATAAGCACCTAAAAATCCAATCGTAACCGCTAACTGGTACAAGGAAACCAAGCGTCCACGATACTGAGCCACAGCAAGCTCCGAAATATAGAGCGGAGAGATGATAGAAACAACACCTATCCCGACACCACCTATAATCCGATAGACAACCAATTGATTAAAATCCACAGATACAGCACAGCCAATGGCGGATGTGGAAAACAAAATAGCTGAAAGGATCATAGTAAATTTTCGTCCGAACTTATCGCTCAAAATGCCTGCAAAAAGTACTCCGATAATAGAACCAACCAGTGCACAGCCTACATACCATCCTTGTTGTAAGGCATCCAGTCGAAACTGTTCTGTTACTTGAGCAATAGTACCGGAGATAACAGCAGTGTCATATCCAAATAAGAAACCGCCCAAGGCCGCTACTACTGAAAGAAAAACTAAATAGCCTAAATTAATTGTCGACTTCATTTCTATTTTATATTAAAGTATTCTTTATATCTATTGTACAGATGTCCCGCCTGCAAATAAGCAGATTGCGGACTCATAAAGTGAGAAAATTCAAACGTAATGGCTTTATCATAGCCAGCTCTCTTTGCAGCTTCCAATTTCATCCTAAGCTTATCAAACTTGATCGGCAAGAAATTTATAGGCATATCACGATCGAATGTCTCCGCATTCGTCCAGCATTTCATTCCATATTTATCTGCCAGCTTTTTATTTACTGTAAAGAAGGCATCTAATTCATCATAATCAATGTGCCCATCTTGAAAAGCACATGCATCAACCACTTCATGGATTCCATCAAATATTTCATTCCATTCTCTTTCGTGTTCCTGAACTGAAACAGCATCTTCCTTAGTTAACTTATCAGTCCCCATCACAGCCTTCTTTCCATCAATCCAAGGAGAAATAAAAGTAGGTAAACCACCAGACACATCCTTACATTGTTTTCCCATTGCACGAAAAGCATCAATAGCCCCCTTGGTTTTACGACTGATCTCACCACTTATATACCAGCCACCAAAACTCTTATATTTTTCACCATATTGATTCCAGACTTCATCGATCACATACTTGTTATCTTCAATCTCCCATGACAAATCACCCGTATCCCAATATTTTCCGGAATCATACAGACCAAAATAAAACTTCATCTGATATTTTTCCGCTAAGCGAAGGTACATGTCTACTAAATCAACAGAGGGCATATAACATCCTCTACCCAATAAATATTTAGAAGGATAGGTGACAAACTTACGATAGCCGGAACGGATCATGATAACAGTATCAATTCCTATATTTTTCATGTGCCGGAAATCTTGATCCCATTCTTTTTCGCCCCAATTTTGATGAGGAATATCATGTGATATTTCATCTAAAAAAGTCCCGGTAATCTTTAACCCATTCTCTTTAGGAATAATAAGCCGACCAGCATCGCTTTTCTGTATTGAAGCAAATGAAGTGCTCTCCATTGCTTCAGTGGCCAGCAGTCCAGGAGCTACCAAAGCGGAAGCTCCTGTTAAAGCGACTTTCTTTAAAAATTCTCTGCGGTTACTTGTTTTCATAGTATTCCTTTCTGTATATTATATATGTTAACCTATTGAATGCGTGTTTAAGTTTTATTATTATAAAACGTTTCTTGTTTATAATACAATGCAAATATAGATATATTTATTAAATAAACAATAGATAATAAATTATTTTATTATCAAAATCTCATTTTCATTAGTATTTAATTAAATCATGCCTTATTTTTAGCCCTTAATAAAGAAAAAAGAGAAATGAATACGAACTAAATATAAAAAACGAGGTGGGATAAAGCTTAATATACTAAGCATAAATTGAATCATAAAAGAACAAATACTTTCTTTTCCATTATAAAAGATTGAGGTTAATAAAAATATTAATTATCTTTGTGGTAAATAATGAAATTAACAAGATATATGTATCAGCAGTTTTTAAAAGAAATAGAAATGGGGTCTAAAAATGCCCTCATTAAAAAAAGGATTATTACCTATTATATATATAATGGTAGTTCGACAATTCCTGATCTTTCAAAAGAACTGGATTTAAGTGTTCCTACAGTTACTAAGCTAATTGGAGAAATGTATGACGAAGGATACATAAACGATTATGGCAAACTGGAAACAAGCGGAGGAAGACATCCTAACTTATATGGACTAAACCCCAAATCAGGCTATTTCATAGGAGTAGACATTAAGAAATTCTCTATCAATATTGGATTAATAAATTTCAAAGGCGATATGGTAGAACTTAAAATGGATATACCTTATAATTTTGAAAACTCCTTAGAGGGAATGAACGAACTTTGCAATCTGATTCTCAATTTCATAAAAAAGCTCCCGATAGATACGGAAAAGATATTGAATATTAATGTAAACGTATCAGGAAGAGTAAATCCTGAATCGGGATATAGTTTCAGTCAGTTTAATTTTGAAGAACGTCCCCTCGCAGATGTATTAAGTGAAAGACTCGGCTATCCTGTAACGATTGATAATGATACACGCGCCATGACATACGGAGAATATATGCAAGGATGTGTAAAAGGAGAGAAAGATATTATTTTCGTTAATGTCAGTTGGGGATTAGGAATCGGAATCATTATAGACGGAAAAATTTATAAAGGAAAGTCAGGATTTTCCGGAGAGTTTGGACATGTGAATACATTTGACAATGAGATTATTTGCCATTGTGGCAAAAAAGGTTGTTTGGAAACAGAAGCTTCCGGATCTGCATTACATCGTACTCTGCTGGAACGGATACTAAAAGGAGAAAATTCGATTTTATCCAACCGGGTAAATATGGAAACTCCAATAACACTGGATGAAATTATAGCTGCGGTGAATAAAGAAGACCTCTTATGTATTGAAATTGTAGAAGAGATAGGGCAAAAATTAGGTAAACAAATAGCAGGACTTATAAATATCTTCAATCCCGAATTAGTAATAATCGGAGGAACATTATCTCTGACTGAAGATTACATTACCCAACCCATCAGAACAGCAGTACGAAAGTATTCTCTAAACCTCGTCAATAAAGACTCAGTCATTACAACCTCTAAGTTAAAAGACAAGGCGGGTATTGTTGGGGCATGCATGTTGGCACGAAGTCGAATGTTTGAAGGTACAAACTAGACCTCCAACATTCGTTTCATAAATATAATTGCTCCTTCCACATCGGAAGGTGCAGGTGCCCATGGCGCAACATCTTCTGGTGGAAGTGGCTTATAAGGACCACTCTTTATTTCAAAGATAACAGTACCAGACTCTAAAACTACAATGCTATGCCAAGTACCTGAAGGGATTTCCACTCCATACATTCCAGCTGATGGATTCAGATTTACTTTTTCCGTCACATTGCCCATATCATCATAGAAAAACGCTATCAGACTTCCGCGCAGAACAATATAAGTTTCTTCCTTATCCACATGACGATGAGGAGGGAGATAAGTTCCCGGCTCCAAGGCATTAAGAAGACGGTGAATAGGTGCATCTAAAGACTCATGAAAATTATAATTCATTCGTAAACGAGAATTCTCCTGAGCATCATGAGTTACCCCGTCCAATAGTTCTTCCGAAATCAGCTTTATCATTACTTCAACAATTGAGCAAACTTACTTGAAAGGTTTGCTTTATCCGATACAATAGAAAGTTCTTTGCCATCAGTACCCACTAAAAAAGCGGCTTTCTGAGATGCTACAACAGGAGCTATATCCTTCAAATCTCCTTCTACAAAAACACAACCTGAGAAAAAAGGAACAATAATCTCCTTCATTTTCCCATCCCAGTTTACATATATTGTTTGCATAGGACAAAAAGTCTTATACCCTGCAACATTTAAATGCTGCATCAATTTACGTTCCAATCTCGGTGCCGTATATACAATATACCAGCAACGCGCATTTTCATCCATCATCATATTGTTGTTTGCTTTTTCCATCCTTTTAATAAATCCTTTACAAATAAAATCCAACCTACACTACCTACTCCAGCTAAGAAAATAAAACCGATAAGAATCATCACTTTATTGGGTTTCGCCGGACGCAAAGGAACTGATGCCGGCTGTACAACGGTGTACACCGGAGTAATTTCCTGCACCTTGGCCTTGGCCATCTGTAATTGTTGAGCAACCTGAGTATACACATTATATGCTAAATTCATTTCATTTTGCAAGCGTTCTTGTTCAGCACGATAACTTAACAAAATTATATTTTGATTAGCATCAACAAAAGATGCATACTTTGACTGTGCAGCAGTATAATTATCTTTAGCCTCCTTATAGAGCTTCTCTGTAAAAGCTAAATCATGACGCGCCTTATTGGTCCGATAATCCGTGATATAGTTCTGCAGGCAACGCATTACCGTATCTGTCAATGAAGCTGAAATTAAAGGATCCTGCATAGTAACCGACAAAGTCGTAACACCTGTTTTCTTATCTACAGAAACAGAAATACGTTTGCTCAAGGCAGTTGCAATTGCAGCTTCATCTTTGGTTAATCTGAATGGATCTGTTTTAGCAGCGACACCTTCTTCTTCTTTATCTTTAAACAAAGATATCACCCAACCCAATGCTTTAAAAGGAGCTGAAGTGATGGCTCCCCACCAAGGTCCACGCTGATACTCGTCCAAATAGGCATAAAGTGTTGTATCAATCTTATCTTTCTGATCCTTCACCTTTACATCAAAAAGTTCAATCAGAAAGGGAGTGGAACTTACAATATCAGGATAGAGTTCCGGTGAAAGAGCATCTTCACCACTGGAAGCACCTAAACTGATACCTGCCATAGCCGCTAATGCCCCCATACTACCTCCACCCGACTTACCACCAGTCTCTGGTGCTAACGTCACACTTGTAGAGTATTCTTTCGGGATGCTGAATGCTACAACCAGTCCCACCAACACAGCATATCCACACGCCTTGAAAGCCAGTTTCCTACTTGCCCACACCTTTTGAGCAAGTTCTATTAAATCGATCTCTTGTTCTTCCGGCTGTTGAGGAGTTGTATTCAGTTTGTTTTCTTCACTCATAACTTCTATTACTTAAAGAGGTTAACCATGGTTGCAATCATAGCAGCAATGGAGGCGGTTGTGCTACCCATACCTAAAATCTCAGCAGTACTCATCCGCTTCTTTTCTTCCTTGCTTGGAACAATAATCTCACAACCAGGCTCTATAGCCTTTTTATCACGAGATTTCAGACGGGATACCGTACCGTTCATATATACTACATAGGCTTTTTTCTTCTTGGCCAGATTACCATAACCACCTGCCTGATTGATGTAATAACGTAAACTTTCACCACGCTTATACAATACAGTATTGGGATACATAACCGCTCCACTAATTTTTACCGTATTAATATATTCAGGAATGAATAAAACATCTCCTTCACGCAAAACCAAGTCAAAATCACTACCTGGATTAGAGATAGCCTTCTCCAAATTAATACCAACAGTATAAGTGTCTGATATGTTCAGCTTCTCAACAGAAATAGAGTCTTTTCCTTCTCCCATTCGAGCCATCCGAACAGCATCGGCCTGACGGCGTTGTTCTTCTTCCGTCATTTTACGAATCAAACGCGCCCCCTTTACATAAGCATCCGGAGTAATTCCACCAGCTTTTGAAATCAAATCAGACAAACGCTCATTCTTCTTCACTAAAGCATAATTTCCACCGAAGAGTACTTCCCCTGCAACAACTACATTCTGCTGCTTGCGATATGCAGGACTCTTGCGAACATATACTTCATCAAACGGTTCCAAGTGGAAATCTCCTTCTCCACCTACTACTAAGCCGTCTTTAATATCAAATGAATAAGTCTTTCCTAAAACACTGCTAAAAGAAGTGCTCTTCGGATCCTTAATACGACGGGTAATATCAACCTTTGTTGTTGCAGCTGCTTCCAATAAGCCACCAGACTGAACCAACAAATCTTCGATAGTCATATTCTTAGAAAAGAGGAATGTACCCGGACTTGCAACTTCACCATGAATAGAGATAGTCTCCTCCTCTTTCAGGTCATGAATGCTTGGTATATATAAAATATCATTTTTCTGCAATGGTATGTCAGCTACAGTTCCTTTAAGCAAACCGCCTAAATCCACAGCAATTACTTCATGAGACAAATCTTCATTCTCACGATCTAAAAGTGCACGATTCAAAAATGCATCACCTCTTAATCCCTCAGCTTTCTTTATTAATTGCTTTACAGTATTTACTGTCCCACTCAATTCATATAAACCGGAGCGATAAACAGCACCACGAATTTCTACGCGATTCTCAAAACGCTTCAATACGGCATCTACAGAAATGGAGTCACCGTCATCCAAACGGAAAACAGAGTAATCCATTTCGTCTACATTATATACCTGATGTTCGCGACCACTTTTACGAATAATACGAACTGCCTTTTTGTAAGCATCTCCAGTAAAGCCACCGGCATAATTCAAAATAGTAGCAACAGTCTCTGTTGGCTTCATTTCATAGAACATCGGACGCTTTACCTTACCAGCTATTCGCACCAAAGATTCATAAGGGTTAACTATAATTACATCTCCTTCCTGAAGACGGATATCATCTTTCATCTTACCCTTCATAAGGTAATCATAAACATCCAGATCAGCAATCGTTTTACCATTGCGAACTACCTTAATACTACGCAGACTACCAATTTTATTAACACCGCCAGCACGATACAAAGCATGGAAAACAGAGGAAAAAGAGGATAATGTATATGTTCCAGGAACAGCAACTTCACCCATTATATTAATCTGTATAGTCCGGATATCCCCTAAAGTCAGCTTTATTTGAGAGGTAGGTTCACTTCCTGATATTCCTGAGTATATTTTTGAAAATTCACGTTGCAAATATGCATTGGCATCTTTTACAGTCATACCACTTAATTGAACAGGTCCCAACCCACTCACCTGAATAGTTCCTTCAGGTGAAATACTTTGGCGAATTGTATTCTCCGAAGCACCCCAAACATCAATAATAACCTCATCGCCAGGTCCTAAACGATAGTCCACCGGAGTAGCCAGGTTAATACTCGGTTCAAACGTTAAATTCCGGTTTGTAAATACATCATGACCAAAAATTTGAGAAGCATTATCTGTAGTAGCAGTATTATCAGCCCTATTATCTACTCTCCCCCCTACAGTCTCATCAAGCATTCCCACTTCCGAATAATCAGTAGTTCTTCTCTGTCCTCCCCCATCATCAACTAAAGTACGTTGACGCAATTGAGAAGGCATTTCATTGGATTTATTACTTACAGTATTACTTTCCGAATATTTCTGTTGTATCCTGCTAACTTGCTCTTTGGTCACCCCTCTACGCAATAGTTCAGTGGTTATCTGCTTCTGACTTTTTCCACTTTTATTTGCTTCCTTTACGTATTGAATAACCTGATCATCCGACATCTGCTGGGCCATAACCACTCCAGAAAGGACGAAAATTAAAAAGAATAGTGTTATTAATCTGCGCATAAGATATTTGATTAATCTTTAGAATTCCTACAATTAATATAAATCGGGCACAAAGGTAGCATATTATTTTATAACGCCCATTTATTTTACATCTAAATTTTGGAAAAAGAATTTAAAACCGTCTCTATCAAGAGCTCAGACCTCTACCGGATGTTCAGCAATACATGAAATTATTTTTTTCATTTCGTTAATTATTGTCAGAGGCTCACCCGATTCGTATTTTTCAACTAAAGAATCAATCTGTTTACAGACCTTATCAACTCCTGCAATATCTTCCCTGCTTCTCCTCACTTTGTCATAACATGTAGCTTCAGTTTCCTCCGCCGATTCATCCTCAAAGACATATATACCTCCATTTTCACCAAGATTTCCTGCTTCCAATATCAGTAGGCAAGCTTCCGGTAAGGTCATCAAACTACGGGGAGCCTCCGGATATACATCCGCAAAACGGACTACAAATAATTTAGCAGTAAGTTCCTCTTGCCTGATTTTTTGCGAAAGTCCCCGCATATAGATTTCAGCCAAACGCTTACTGTATCCCATTACATGAACTGGTGACAGAGCATGATTCGTAGAAATCATCATACATTTATACACCTTATATTTAACTGCCAAATCTGCAATATTTTTAGTGCCCAAAACATTAACCTGCAACGCTTCAGCAGCATAATCCTCCAACATAGAAATATTTTTATAAGCCGCTGCATGAAAGACCAACTGTGGTATATACTGTTTAAATATAGCTTCCATCCTACTACGATTAGCAACATCCGCTACCAGGACCTTTACTTCAAGGTTCTTCCAATGATCTGATAATTCCAATTGAACATCATACAAAGGAGATTCAGCCTGATCAACTAATATCAATTGATAAGGATTCAGAGCCGCCAACTGATGAACAATTTCACGTCCCACAGCACCTGCAGCACCAGTCACCAATATCCGGTGCCCTTCAATATAAGCAGCAATCTTTCGGATATCAGCCTGGATAGGCTCACGACGAAGCCAGTCCTCTATATGAATATCTTTTATAATCCCGTCATCCAAACAGTTACTTAAGGGTGGTACTGTCATTACATGAATATTTTGGGCCAACATTCGCTCCATTACACCGGATGATTCCAAATCTACCAGCTTATCCGGTGCCACGACAACCGTTTGTACATTCTTTCTTTTCAAATGCTCAAACAACTTATTATTATTAGCATAAACCCTACACCCCATCGTATGCTTACCTATCATCCAAGGTTCATCTGAAATAAAGCCACATACACGATAATGATTATTTCGACTGACCCGCATCGATTTAGCTATATTTACTCCTGTCCCACGAAAGCCGTAAATAAATACATTTACGCAGTGCCGGTCATCAAAAGACAAAGCCTCATGCAGCATTTTCACTAAAATGCGCAGACATACCATAAAAGTAAAATTGAGAATATATGCTATAAAGACAATCCCATTCGGTAATGTTTCTCCAAATCCAAAAGCCGACCAACAAAAATTACCAATACCCAATAAACCATAGCTTATTGTAAGAGATATAAACACTCTGTAAATATCCACAAACGAAGAGAAACGAATAACTCCAACATAGGTATGGAAGACAGAAAAGAAACACAGATTACAAGAAAGCGAGAATAAAATCATCCATATATATAATGACACCTTATATATTATAGAAGAAACTCCCAATTGAAGTATGCATGCTAAAAGCATAGAAATCACAACCAAGCAGATATCAATAGCCAAAATCGTCCATTTAGATGCAATGCGGGATGAAAGATTTCTATAATAAACTTTTAGGTTCATAATTATTGTCAGATCTTAGGTTGATATACACTTTTGCAAAGATGTATTTTTTATATTGATAAAACAATTTTTTTAGAAGGAAAATGACAGAACAGACCTCAAAAACAGCTTTAGGAAAGATTTTTTCAAAAAAACCTTCTTTTCTTTTCGTAGTTTCGAAGAAAGCTGTAAATTTGCACCCCGTAAAAACAAAAAAACGTTGCCGCTATAGCTCAGTTGGTAGAGCAACGCATTCGTAACGCGTAGGTCGCCAGTTCAAGTCTGGCTAGCGGCTCTTTGGAACAGACGGTGTATTTATCTTAGATACAGATACTTACACCGTTTTCTTTTTAGCATTGGGCTATAAAAAAAAATCGTTCGTTTCCTGCCCACAGGTCAAACAGTGTGGAAAAAGTGTGGAAAATTGGCGATTTAAAATTTATAGCATTATGGCAGCATTATCACTAACAATTTTCTCATCGAAACCCACAAAAGCGGGGAAATTTCCAATTTTCATTTGTATCTACTCCAAAAATAGTAGAGAATACATCAAAACAGAGTATCAGCTTGACGATGCCTGTCAATGGTACAATGGTAAAGTTGTCGCCCGTAACGATGCGGCAATGGTAAATAAGCGCCTACTTTTTGAACTTAAAAAGTACAAAGAACGATTACAGTATATCGATAATATCGATTACTATTCAGCCAAGCAAATCAAAGCTATACTTATCCAACAAGATAAAGCCGTACCCGACGTTCGCACCTTCAATGAATTCATGCGCCAACGAATCAAAGAGATAAAAGAGGAAGGCCGGGAAAGCTACGCCAAAATGATGGAAGATACTATGAAGGTATTCAATGCGGCAGAAGGCGATGTACCAATGATAATCATGAACCACATCACGGTCGAGCACTTTGACCGATGGATGAAAATGCACGGGCATACTGATGGTGGACGGCAGATCAGACTATGCCATATCAAAGCCAGGGTGAACGAAGCTATCAAACTCGGTTTGCTTCGATGCGACAAGCACCCATTTGCCTACACCACTATTCCAACGCCGGAACCTCGGGAATTAGACATTCCCGTAGAGGAAGTAAGGAAGATTATTAAAGCCGATGTATCCCATAGCAAGCAGTTGACATTGGCCAAAGACATGTTCCTGGTTTCATTTTACCTCGGTGGAATGAACTTTGCCGACCTCATACAAATAAACTTCTCAGAGGGAGAAATCAGCTATATACGCCAAAAAAGTAGCGAACACAAGAAGAAAAACCGGAAAATCAAGATTAGCGTTTGCCCGGAAGCGTCCGGCATATTAAATAAGTATATAGGACAAACCGGGCTGCTGGAATTTGATTACAAATATACTTCCAGGAACTTGCAATGCTACATCAATAAATGCCTCAAGCTTCTGGCTAAGGAATTAAATATCAAAGGTAACCTAACCTATTACTCGGCTCGCAAAACATTTGCCCAATTTGCGGCTGAAATAGGTATCCCCTATCCTATCATTGAATATTGTCTTGGACACTCTATTAAAACAGGTATTACGATAAATTCCTATGTGCGTGTAAAACAGTACCAGGCTGATGCGGCAATACGGAGGGTAATAGACTATGTAAACGCCCCAGAAGTATTCAAACCATTCATCGAGATGCGGAATCAAATGCAAATGATGGCAATGATGTAAGCCTCAGCTAAAAATTATAGAGTAAAATTTTAAAATAATTTCCCAAACGTTTGTACATAACATTTTTATTATGTATATTTGCAGAGTCATAAGGAAACAGATTATTAACCTCTAAAAAACAAGTAATGACAGATGAAGAACTAAAGCAAGAAATTGAGAAAGTCAAACAAAAGATTGCTGATTACACAAGAATCGCTCCCTTACTGGGAATTACACCGGAAGAAAAGGAAAGGCAAATAAATCTAATGTTAGACGACCTTAGCAAACTGCTAAAGGAAAAGAAGTAAAACAACCGGATGCCCCTCAGCGGGCATCCTAAAAACATTATCCCATGAGAAGAGTACAAGATATTTTAGCAGAGATGAAACCATTAATGGGCTCTCTTAATGCAGAAGAACGAAAAAGACTAAATATCCTGGAAGAGGAATTGAAATCTCTTCAAATGACTGCCGAAGATAAATCCGCAGCCAAAGAATGGTACGAAGAAGGATTAGGAGAAATAAAGGAAAGTATCGGGCATATAGAACATGAATTGAAAATTAGAGATCAGTTGAAAGAAGTTGCCGATATTCTTCCCCTCTCCTATATTGCTAAAAACTATTTCGGTAAAAGTGCAGCATGGTTGTATCAGCGCATCAATGGAAACAAGGTACGCGGAAAAGTCTACACCTTGAATCGTGAGGAAGTAGCCACATTCAACCGGGCACTAAAAGAAATTGGAAGTAAAATTAGCTCGCTGTCTATTACTTGTTAATGGCTGTTTCTTATGACACGATCCCCGGTATTCGAGCGTACCGGGGATTTTTATTAAAGAGACGACTTATTCTGCCGTCCCTTCTATAAATTCTTTTAACCGATACAGCCTGTCAATTCCTGGATTATAGAACTGATCAGGATAATGTTGCTTGATGTCATTAATGTTGGCACGAACATAAATACTGGTGTCGGTAATATGTTCAGCCTCGCTTAAAGTCACCTCTTGGGGCATTTGTACAGTTTCAGCCCAGTTAATTAGAGCTTTCACGCTTTCTTCGTCGTAATTGTAATTAGCCATAGTTAGTTATAAATTTGAATTTAAATTGTCAATACTTACTTTACCATCTTTACCAACAAAGTAAATTTTAATCCCTAAATTACCATCAGAGAAAAAAGACTTTATTTTATCTATATGTTTACGATAATTTCCTTTAGTATCATCAGGGAAACACATCGCCAACTGAAACTTATACCCTCTATCCTTGTGCTTTTCATAATTAGAAAGCGTAGAATGCAGGCAACCTGCAAACCAATGGCTCGCTTGCAAAGAGGGTTGAGTAGGTTTAATTTGTCCCTTTCTATCTCCACTCACATATTTATCTGAAGGGTATCCTTTGACTTCTATAATCTCTTTTATCCCGTTTTTAGAAACTATGATATCTTCTCCACGAGTATGAATATCGTCAGAGTTATCTTGTTCACATTCATACGCTTGAGACTTCAGATATTCCACAAGAACCCGGCTGACATTTCCTTCATAAAACCAATCATTTTTAGGGTCCCAATTCGAATTGCCCCCCCTTAATACGCTTTCACTTTTCTCTAAAATTTCTTTCGATTTATTCATGGCATTATATTTTGAGGTAAAAATACGGATAAACTTTGAAAATCAAAAACAAAAAGCCCCGACCGTCACCACTGAGGCTCAAATTCATCAATGATGAATTGATTCTACTTCTTTATAATAGACTACAACTGGAGAAGGTATGAAATCTTTAAGGATAAAAGTCCTGACGGAAGCCGGCGTGAAATAACCTTTATATATAAAAAGGCAGCTTATTCGGCTGCCTTAATCATTACAAACTAACTTTATTTACTTCCTTTAAAAGAACTTCATTTCTTAATTGTTCAATAGCATTTTCCTCTTTCCAATAATCCTTTTCTTTGATTTTATTTAACGCCATTGGCTTATGAGGATCTATTGTTTCAAGATAAGCTACCATTTCATCAAACGTAACATTCGGCATAGGTATCGCTACCAAAACATAGTATTTCATTTTTTTCTCAATAGTATAAGCTACTAAGAAGCCATCACAATCCAACATAGTATAGATGCCATCGGAAATTAATTGCTCTGCACTAACTTTCCATAATTTTGGGACTAATTTAGAGTCTGGCTTTTCTATTTGAGTTCTTATTGTATCATAAAATTTATCCAGTAAGAAAGTATAACCAAATTTTGAAAAAAGTATTATATATGCATTTTTAAGTATTGCGACAGAGAGACGCATATCATCAACTTTTTTGTTGTTACTCTCAACAGATATTACCATGTCTTTAGCGAGTTGTTTCATGTATTCATCTAATAAAGTGGGATTATTTTGTTTGATACTATTTCTCATTATCATACCCCCGTCCTCACAAACTTCTAGTTCTCCATTGAATACCTTATCCCCAACTTGAACCTTGACCTTTCTTTTTATCCCAGGTATAAAGATTGAATTTTCATAATTTTCGATCCTATTTATCAAATAACAATCCATAGACGACCCGCAGGTACTATTACATTTCCTACAGGTTAGAGCTATTCGGCTACCTCCTAATTTATCTTGTGGAGCATCTTCTTGTGACAATTCACCACTTTGTTTTTCTGTAAATTTATTGAGGCATAAAGGACAAATATATTCATTATTATAAGATAGAGATTTATCTAACCACCCTTTCTTATTCAAGATATTAAGTTGTGTCACGCCTTTATCAAAAAATAACTTAGAGTCCATTTTATTATTATTAATTTTTGCAAAATTAATCGTTACTACCTAATGAACAATAAAAATCAATGATGTTTATAAACACATACTTAAAAAAATAATGATGTCATTATATTTAAGCTCCCTAAACATCAATCGATTAACAAATTTCATCTTTTCTTAATTCTCTTATATATAAGCCAACCAATAATAAACAACAGAAAGCCTATTATTATCCCAAATGCCCAACCACCAAGTTCAATCTTAATCTTTTGCCACCTGTTTAACTCCTTCTCTATAGGATAAGGAACCTGGACGCTATCAGTCTTCAGTACCGTGTCTGTACGGTTGATAAACAGGTATCTATACTCCACCTGTTTAACGTACTTATACACTGTATCTCCTTTCACCAGATAGAATATACTATCATGCTTATAGATGCTATCATACCTGATACTATCCCTGGTCTTGTACTCAGTTCTAACGGTTTCTACCGGTACACACTTGATACTCCGGCAGGACGACAACCATATTCCCAACATCAGGAAGATGGTTATATAAAGCAAGCATTTCATAAGCCCAGATATTTCATGATCCCCCACACATGCAAACTCACAATAGCCCTTTTACCTTCCTCTGACAAAAGAAACTCCACATCCTCCCTGTTATCCTGAAATAGGTTCTCTGTAAGCACAGCCGGACACTTGGTATGTTTCAATATGTAGAACCCGCTTTCCTTATCCGGATCACCATCCGTCATGTCCTTGCGTATCTTCATTCCCGGCAGACAGTGTTCGGCATCCTCATACAGGCATGTAGCGAGTCTGTCAGCCTCAGTTTTGCCGACCGAAGTCCACGCCTCCCATCCACGGGCATTCATCCAATCACTCCCATTACCGGCAGCATTACAATGGATAGAAACAAGTATAGCCTCAGAAGCCTTATACTTGTTCGCCCTACGGCATCTCTCTGCCAATGGGACATCTATCTCTTCCTTGACGATACGCTCCGCGTCAATACCATTCTTCCTTAGCTCCATCTCCAAACGTGAAGCTATCTCACGGGTATAGGCATACTCACGCAGTCTTCCATCAGGCGAACGCTTGCCGGGAGTGTTGCTACCATGTCCATTGTCAATCAGTACTTTCATTTTTCTTCCTCCTTATCAATTTCGTTTTCAATTCTTTCAATTACTTCCTGAACGTGCGAGGGCATCGCACGCTTGAACTCAAACCTTATCAAATGGTAGATTATCCGGAAAGCTTTATTCTTCGGGTATGCTATAATCAGGTTCTTGAATGCGTTCTGTAAATACACGTATGAAAAGACATATGTAATAGTCTTTATTATAATGAGAGCACTTTCACCATCACCTATTGAATCCATGAAGACAAACACCACCTCAATAATAACCAAGTACAAGAGCAATTCTGCTAATGCATTTTTAAACTTGCTCCACTTGAAGTTCTTGCACCGAATGATACTCACGCCATCGGCACGCATACCGCACCAGATATTAAAGGCAAACATCACCGCCAAAGCTATAAGAAAGCCTTTGGTAGGTGTTAGGTACGCTAATATCGAGCTAAACAGCGACACGCATATCACCCGAATTTGGTCTAATGTCAATAATCTATCCATTTTTCAAATATTATCTAATTATTAATACTACCTTTGCCACATGACCTCCAAGGTCATATAGTAGTTTTGTCGTTATCCCGCCCGGCTTGTGAAAGTAGGACGGGAATTTTTCAATTTATATTAAACTCAAAATAAGGACACCAATTGTCACAACGGTATAGATTTCCGTTGTAGACAAAATTCACCCGATCACCAACATTGTCTCTTAGATATGTAGCCTTGAAACGGAAACTTCCACTCTCTTCAACTCCTGCCCTAAATTTCATTCCAGCCACCACCGAATTAAGATGATACCTTACTGTATCATCAGAAATGATTTCTACCGCCGTTATCTTATTAAGATTGGTATTATTCGATGTATAGACGAAAAAACCTTTCGCTGGCAGCGCCCCGTTCATCTGTCCATAAAAAGAATCAGAAGCAATCTCAGGAACATCGAGCACTAACCTCCCAATAGTATTGAACGTTACATCAAGATACCTCTCAGCCGAATTCAGCATATACGAACGTGGTGTCAACGGCTTGTAATTGATTCCAGCCATCACGTAAAATAATGCGCTCCCATAACTACTACCCAGCTTCTTATAAGATAGGGAGTCTAAATGCCATTGGTCATTATACTTCAAATAATAAATTGGGGCACCGCAAAAGAAATAAGATGTAGGATTAGAGACAAGCTCATAATGTGCCTGATAGATAGAATCACCGGCAGTCATACACTCATACATGATAACGGGTAAATCCGAATAATCATCACCTGTTATCTCCTCTACATCTGCGATAATATCTTCACGAATAGAGATAAGCTTGGCCTTGTAATCATCCTTACCGCTACCTTTATTGTGCTCTCCCTGCGTCCAAAGTACACCAAGCAACCGGTATGTTTGACCGGATGCCAGCGCAATATTATAGGCATGTCTCACAGCATTAATGATGCCATTGTACAAGTCATCCGCACTCTTTAACCATTGTTCAATTGTCGTGGCACCAACTGAACAATTGCTTGATAATAACTTTTTCCCAGTTCCTGCCATACCGGAAAGACACATGAACGCTGATGCCGCAGCAGTCGAAGGATTCTCAGTTGTACTATATGGATTAGTAATGAACGATGTCGGTGCACTGTCCTTATTGAATACCAAACCCGTATTAAATACAATATCATTATCACCGAACTGATTGGATGATATTGTTACCAGACTACCGGAACCGGCACCAAGCGACTGCCCGGCACCAACTATATGATTCACATCAGACAGAAGATGGTTGATTCCTCCGAAAGGAACTTTAGACAGGGGCTTACCACGACGCATAACGGCACCATCTTCAGTGATAGGATATAATATATCCATCTCCTCTTTTAATTGAATAATTTTCTTCATGCCATCATTATTTACGTGCAAACATAACATCACCATTCGCATAAGCCGTTGCCGCATTGTACGGTTCACCGGCACTGTTGAACTGAATATCAATCATCGCATCACCTCTATGGGCTATCAGGTCTTCTTCGCTGGTAGCTGTATAATTAGGAATAAGGATCAATGTAGTAAGGTGCCCGGTCTGGTTAGAAATTTTCAGACTACCATCATTAATCGCTGCCGTAAAATCCTCAATACTTCCCATGTGGCTTTTCAACTCATCTAAGGTATTAACCTTATCAGCAACCGCGGAAAAGTTCATTGTGAAGTACCCATTAGGCACAATAGTACCACCCATTTGAGATGCTTCCAGTTCATAACTGCCACCGCGACCGCTGAAATCACTACCCGTAATTGAATGCGGAGAATAATATAGCTTCTTCAATTTACTGCCGGACTGAAAGTTAATCTTATTAAGTTGACAAGCATAGCTGTTTTTAAAGTTACCTCCTGTAGTATCAGCATCTGACCGCACCCTGAAATTACCATAGTATTCACTCTCTATGCTGATGTAACCTTTTGCTCCCGCTCCATAATCACCGAATAGAATAGCTTTTTCTGTTGTGTTGCCGTAAATGACTCCGCCTACAGTATCGAATTCTATAAGTATAGATGCATTAGAAGCTATGAAGCCGTCCGGTACATTAACCGGAATAACCAGCATATTCCCGTCCAGATCAAAATATGGAAGTGAATAAGTGATGGTGATGGTCTTAGTAGCATTTATCGAGTTGTCATGAACAGAGGTAGCTTCGACTGTTACTTGTGAAGCGTTGGCACCTTCCAAGATGGTTAACACTCCTGTGTCAGCATTGATGCTGGCATAACTGCCACCGGAAGTTATCTTCCATTTTACACCGGTCAGAGATGTGTTTACCGGATTGTAGACTACCGACAAAGCCGCAGTCCTCCCGGTGATAGTTGAAGGAGCATTGATAGAGATGCCGGTTAACTCGTCGACAGTCTCCTTATATGTCACAACAATCGTTTTCGTGGCCGTTATTGACGGATTAAATGTAGAAGTTGCCTTGACTGTCACTTGCGAAGCATTGGCTCCCTCTAATATGGTCAACAAACCTGTATTCGCATGAATTCTGGCATAACTACCACCGGAGATTATCTCCCAAGTGACACCCTTCTGGTTGGTATTGAACGGCTCATACGTTGCAGATAATTGCGCGGAAACACCTGTATAACTACTGTTGGCATTAATGGTGATACCTGTGACATCCACTTCCTTTAAAAAAGTAACCTGGCCTATATTCTCTGATGAGAAATCGGCACCTTGAATAATTACTGCTAATCCCATAATATTTTTCTTTATTAGTTTATATTCATTTCAGATACAATTTCATAACCGATACCGCTATTACCTCTCATGCCCTGGCTTCCTTCCGGGGTAATACATGCCCCTATATTTCCATCAGTATCGATAAAGTAAAATCCGTCTTCGCCGACTTCAGCTAACAGGCTGGTTTTGCCCTGCAACGACAAGATTGATTTTTGTAAACTGACAAGTTCGTCTCCGCCAATGCCGGGAATGGCTTTGATCAGCGATATAAAGTGGCTTGAAAGTTTATTTGCGTCCACCCCGTCAACACCGAATTTGAAACCGATATTACCCTCTTCATCGCAGATACAGAAAGAACCGTCTTCCACTTGCCGGATGAGACTTGTAATCCCCTGTATCAATAGACTAAGTCTGTTTGTATCGGAGGTTAGTTTTAAACCGGCGGCCCCATCAAAAGCAGTACCTTCAGCCGTACCGATTTTGATAAATGCGTCAAATGCAAGTATTAGCTGTTTAAAATGATCCGATAAAGATGCTACATCAAAACCGGAAGTATCATATTTCAATACGACATTGCCAGCTTCGTCACAAACATAGAAACCGCCTACGTTGGTGAAACCGATAGTAGAGAGGTTAATCTGATTAAGGATATCGTTCTTCTCTGCCTCACTCATATTACTCCAACGTACTTCACCATCATTTCCACGCCGGGCAATGAGCATCCAATATTCGGTGTTAGTGACAGGAATACCACTACATGGCTTTTTACACAAGTAACTGCTGCCATTTTCCGAAACTGCGTCAAGTTTATCATAAGGAGATTCTAAAGAGAACTCGCCTTTATCGATTATTAAAATCCTGCCTAAATTGGTTTTCATACTTTTATATCAAATAATAAATTACCCTCTTCACTTATGGAGAAATCCACATTGCTATTATCCGATGGCTGATTCATCATCAAACAGCCATCTTCTACGTCAAACGTCAACAAGTTAATATCCTGATTCTTGGCATCCTCTATTTCTGCATTCAATTTCTTGACTTCATCCGTAAAAAATCTCTGTGAAATGGCTTTAAACAATGAATCCCCAAATTCCGATTCAATAGGTATGGTGATCTCTCCACCGGGGCCACCGATGGACGAGATTAGCTCTTTCACATCATCAACTGTGGCATAATTAGCACCGATAAGCTCATTAATCTTGCCCACTACCTCGTTCAACTCCGCAGCCTTAAGCACATTGCCCTTGACAAATTTCTTATTCAATTCTTCCATACTATCCTAAATAATCATTATCCAACCTGCCGGAATCCAGAACGAAGTCCGTGCTTATCTCAACCTTTCCACCTGGAGCGGAAAGCGCGTGCATGATCAAGTTTGTTTCAAGCATACTTGTATCAGCCATATCTGATTCGATACGGCTGATACGCGCATAAGTAGTATTACCTTGCTCATCCGTTGTACGGCTCAAAACAAACTTGATGTATCCCATTACTTACCGTTTAGCTGATTTATTATTTCTCGTTTCACAGCCGCAATAAGACGCGAGTTCTTAACGACAAGTTCAAGAGCTTTACAGTAGCGTTCCGGAACTTCCACTGCATCTTTTGAATAGTAGATAGCTTTTGCTAGGTCTTCAAACCCGATATCCAGAAGGATACTGCCGTTGTACATCATTTCATTGCCGACTGTCTCGGCAGCATCGAAGGTTTGCTTTCCACCTTCGAACGAGGTCTGCGCTTCGATTTTTCTAAAATTGATTTTCATATTCTTATAGATAATGTTATATACTATTCCACGTTACACCACCATCCGCAGTTTTAAAAACGCCAGTTGTAGACACTTTTAGACCATACTTACCAGCAATAAGTTTTGCAATAGTCGAAGTTACAGAAGGGACATCATTGACATTAATATCGATATAGCCCGCTCCCAAACTGGTGTTAGATAATAGACGATAAATAGTATTACCTACATTCAGAGTTTCCCCATATACAAAGGTTAGACTCTCCATAGATAGGTTCATACAGTGAACATCCAACGGATAAGATTCATCAGGAAGGCCTATACTGTTCTCATTGATACGGAGTCCCCCGATATATCCACTTGTTGCATTTATAAATCCATTAGCTATGATATTATTCAGTGTCAAGTTACCCTCAGTGTCCACAACGAAGGTATCATTCGCCACAATATTGCCATTAAACCGAATCTGATCTGCAGATATCACCGCATTCGAAATCAAACGTCCCGCGTCATCCTCCGTAATGAAAGTACTGATTTCAGCACGTTTTACATAGCCGTCAGCCTCGGCCCTTTCCGAGAACATCTGTGCAAAGCCGGCCTCAGTGACAAGACCGGAGGTGTTGATGTTAGTGATATGCCCCTCAGCATCAAAATTCACCTTCTTCGATAACAGCACATTGAAATCATCCGTCGTTACCAGACCGGAAGTATCAATATTGGTTATGTTACCTTTGGAATCAAAGTGAATGCCTTCGACCAATGCAGATATAGAATCTTTCGTCACTTGAATGGCGGCAGTGTTCTGATCGGCGGTACTTTGGGCGCTTTGTGCAATGCCTAATGCGTTCAAAGCTGACTGCGCTGCGGCATAGGCGTCATTTATTCCCTGGTTGGCAAGTTCCTTGGCAGCAGCAATACCATCATCAGAATTAGTTACGGCAAGGATAATCTGATCACCAAGATTTTCAAGATATGCCGTCGTAGCAGTAGACGAAGCTTTCCAATGATCTATACTAAAGGCTACACCTTTTGCTTTGGCTGTCTTACAGACAAGAGAGTCATTCTTATACTTAACTGTACCATCAGAATATGTTGCATTTACCCACATGTCACCAACATCATATTCTTGCGAAGCAGTAGGCTGCTCCACAAACACACGCCTTTTACTATCTGCTGTATCTTGTGCTTTTGAAGCATCTTCCAGAGCCTTCAGCGTCAGGTGGTCAGTGATTTCGTTCCAGACGCCTGATTCAAACCGATATCCCTTCCCGGTAAGACGGTTATAAAACATGTCTTGGTCATGCATGGCCTTTAACTCAGCCGTCGTCCATTCCGAAGCAGGTATATTATTCTGTGTCGGAGCGTAATCAAAAAACCAAAGTGTATACTCCCTATCCGTCTGTTCCTTAACAAGGTCTACATCCGTCTGCAAGTCTTCAATGGTCTCGTCGAGATCCTTTCCGGTTGCCTGGTTAACGAACTTGGCCGTAATCTCACTCAGCACCGTATTGAAGTCAATCAGCGGTTCAGGCATCGTATAAGCCCCGTCGGCTCCGATGCCATTGTATATCCGCACATAAGGGCCTCCTGCCGTTACGCTGTCCCAGACAATTGCACCTTGACGGCTTGTATCCGTCCGGTTGCCCAACTGTACGATATTGTCTCCCACCGCAGGCACATCACTTCCGGATGCGCAATCTGTCTTGGATAAGTCGATGTAGTCATCGCCACAGCCACTCACGTAACGCCAATAAAAAGTTGTTCCGGTTTTTAAGGCAAAAGTCTCACTGATCGCCAGGTCGCCTACAGCAAAAGTGTTCCTGACTGTTCTACCCTCAGCATCGGTTGTATTAAAATAGCACCTGTAACTTTCACCTGTATCCTCCACCTTCTTACAGATAATGCCTGCGGCCGTATTGTATTGTTTGCCGCCGATATAAGTTGAACGCTGCACCTGTATCTCTTCGACATTAAGCTTCTTCCTGATGTCAACAAAATCAATATCCAGATGATAGTTTCCGTCCGCATCCTGATAGATGCCAAAACCACTACCACCGGCAGCAAAGTTTTTCGATACAATATTCTTTAGCAAGGTGATCTCTTCAAGTGTGGCAGTACCTTTTACGTTGATGCCCTCAATAAAGGTCATCAGCTTTTGAACTGTTTCGGCTACATCCCGGCGCAGATACCGGTCATCATTATCATTGTTACTGCCTATGATGGCAAGCTTGAAATGTTTCTTACCGTCAGTTTCCGGTATGCTGTCATCCTTCACCAGTTTGTAAATCGCTCCGTTTTCAAGTACCGAAACTACTTGACCGGCATAAGGCACATAAGCTTCTGTATCGGTATTACGCGCATACACGCGGGCTTCCTCTATCGTATCCCAGACCTCTGTAGAATCAATGGCATAACTATTCACACGCTTGTATCGCCCGGCAAAACTGTCTCCCTTTATTTTTAACGCCATAGCTAATTCGTTTTAAAGGTGAAATTATCCGTTTCAGAACTCGTTGTAGCACTACTGAATATGTACATCGTATATTCCACCGCCGCACTTCCATTCGCACCCTGCACACTGATTTTTTTAGGGGTTGCAGCAGAATCCAAGTCCATGAAATTATATTGATATCTTTCCAAAGAGACCTCCTTAATAGTTCCGGAAGGAATACAAATAACAAATGTCTTATAATTGCCTATCGTGAATTTGTAATTTCCTGCCCCTGCGTATAATCCACTATTATTTAATGAACGTACCTGCGCCGATGTAGTAGGTATCGCACCGACAACCCCTGCAAACCATTTACGACGCACATTCACGCTGATAGTACTATTTAATGTTGTCTCCGGAATAGCCCCGTCTTCACTCGCAGCGTACACAGCAGTAGCCTTGTAAGTTTCTTTCTCTGTGTAATTGCCGGATAAAACTCGCACAGCAGTTTGAACGCCGTCCACCTCGGTTGAAAATTCAAGAGGATTATTCTCGTTATCGTCATAATATGCTTTCATCATCTCTCCATTGCCGTTGCGAGTCGCAGTATATGACAATTGCCCTTTTGCTGAGCCATACTCCACATCATTACCGGTAGACAACCTTCCTTCAAGTGTAGCAGGCACAGGCTTAAACAACAACGCCTTTATCACCTGAGTAAGTGTCATGCCCTTAGCCAACTTCTGCCCAGTTTCTATATGCCCAGTTTTTGCCGCGTTCGATGTGATATCCATTTCCAAAGCTGCACTGCCTGTAACAACAGTTGTATTACCACCTCCCGAACCTCCACCTGTACGTACAACGGTTGATCCAGCAGGATAGTTTCCCGACCGAGGCTTTGTTGGAATTGTCTTTGATATGACGGTTACTTTCTTCATACTTCAATCATTATACATTCGAACCTATTCATTTTACAGTCTATTGTTCCACCGGCATTGATGAATTTCTTATCAACCAAAAAAGTGTCGTACAATCTTGTTATCGGAGATAAATCCGCACGCTCTCTTATTTCCTGAGTAAGTTTAATACGGGTGGCACTATAATGATTAACACATCGGGTAATCATCATTTCTTCCGGACGAATTGTGTCATCGAGAATGCAGTTATATAGGTTATCTTTCAGATAATCATCGCCTAACATAACTTTGCTGTAGCATGCACCATCATTGTTGTAAGAAGATATTTTAAATTCGATTTCATCGAGTTCATTGATGTAGCTTTCATTGAGGACGTTTTCGTATGTACGGTCTGAGTCATTATCCGACTGCGATAAACTATCTTTTTTCTGATATTTAACACTAAAATTTTGAATCAACATTCCAGAACCGACACGGTTACCGCCTAATGCTGCTTTTTTATTTGTAGAAATTAAAGTAAACTCAAATTCACCCGATAAAGAGACATCTGTAGGAATAATAATTCCTTTTAGACCAGTATAGGGCATTGACAAGGTTTTTCCATTAGGAATAGAAACCCAATCTTTTCCACCTGCATTATTCCAGTTATCAAGTAAATACATGAAAGTCATTGAATCTTCAGACCATGAAAATCCCTTTGATACATGACCATTTGTATTGCCATAATATTTATTTCCTATTCGTATCTGACAAGCTATATCTTCAAGCCCTGTACCAGCAAGACTGTTATCCCACGGCGTAAGTTTTGTATCTTCAATTATTTTAATTTCACCATCTATAGCAATGGCGCCATCTGAATACGTTGCAGAGGCTCCTTTGAATGACATAACCTTATATAATCCGGGCTTAAAATTTACCGGATTATCAGAAGACGGATAACGTACTCGTAACACATTATTAAAGCTATAGTCTGATATTTTGGGAACCCACTCTCCGTTTTTGTTTTTCTCTTGTTCATAAATGCAATATTTCATAAGAGAGGTTCCTTCAAGAAAAGGTATTTCGTTCTTATGGGATTCCAAATCTTTATTATGCAATATTTCCTTGTCTTTAAACATGAGACAGTCCCAAGTATCTGGATTCAAATAAACAGAATGACATACCTTCGTATGGTCTGAAAGTTCTTCATCAACAGTCAGCAACTCCTTCAATTCAGAATAATCTTCATCTGGAAGTAGTGTACCTACCGGATAGTTACTACATTTCACACTTGCCTTGTTATATCCAGGTAGTACGTCCAGTGAATGATTAGAACCGGCAAACCCAATATCTTGCACTAATAATTCATTAACCTGAGCATTCGCTTTATTTTCCAATTCGATGTCGTATTGGTGATATATTCCAGTGTGGTCCACGTCGACAAAATAAAGATCCCCCTTCCAATCAGCGCAAGTCCAGTTAAGGAATTTACAAACCTCCTCTAAAACTTCCTTTAACTTCATTGGCTTATCGTCTTCATCGAAGAAATCCTGTTCACTCAGTGTCATATCTGCAAGCACATTCTCTTCCGTAGAATATGCCGTTTTACTGGATGCATACGCATGAGGGATAAAGACAGAATTATATTGTCCGGAAGCTGTAGAAATACACCGTTGCAATAAACGCCATATAGAAACAAATGCTTTACTTTTCCCTTCAATCGTATAGTCTATAAATTCCAATACAGACATAGCGGATATACATTCTATTTCCAGGACGAATGTCTCTGATGCGTAATCTTGTGTATAGAGTTCCGGTTTAATGAAACCGGACCAAGTTATAACACCAGCTCTCTTGAATGTTACCCGATATTGCCGGTATTCTGTTGAAAACAAGGTTTGCAGGTAATCATTACCGACAACCTGCAATTTTGCCGTTGAAAATCGGGTAGGTGTGTAAAGAAACTCTTCACGCTCTATATCTACTGTAAACGGGGTAGCACCAGCGGTTAATTCCGTCGGTGTACCTTCATATCCATCTTTTTCAATTTCCACCACACAAGGAATATTATCCAGTGTGGCGAAAGGAACTGTGTAAATCAAACTATAGCTCATCCTATTGGTTTTTTACCTTGTGATTTAAGTTCATTATTGATAGTAAGAATAAGGTCTTTAGAGCGCACCTTAGTAGTCACTGTGGAAGCTAACATCTTATCACCTCCCATCTTACCCGAATTGATAGCCTCGAACAAATTAGATTGCTGCCGAGCGTTCAAAATCATTTCCCCGGCATTAACCCGGGCTAGAATCTTGTCACCTGAAGATGGACCACCGGTTACAATACCACCACCTGCAAACTTGGGAATTGCCGCTGCAGCGATTAAAGCCTGCATTGTAGTTATTTGAGCTGCAGCAAGTGCAGGACCAGCAAAAGGAATATAAGCATAAGCTGCTGTACTTTTAGCAGCCATTTCTGTAGATGCTGCCGTTGTTTTTGCTGTACTGGCAGTGACTTCTGCCGCGGTTTGTGTGCCTAACGCCGTAATTTCAGCTGTAGTTTCCGCAGTCTTATTGGTAACCTTTGTCGCAGTGGTAGCTGTATCAATCGCAGCCTCTGCCTCTTTTGCCCTGGCTAATTTATTGGTCAATTCCGTTAATGTTTCAATGGTCTTAATAATACTCATAAGCCCATCAATGGTGTTTGTCATTGCATTCCAGACAGCCATGATACGCTCCCATCCAGACGCATCGACATCATTCATGACATCACGGAGACTTTCAAACGCGCTGACCATTCGATCTGAACTACTGGCTATATTCTTCACACCGGAATATAAACCTTCATTCAACTCTCTGCTGAATGATTTGATATCTTCCTTAACCTGGGCTATTTTAAGAGCATCCTCCAAACTGTCCACTTTAGAAATAGCATTATTCAATTCGGTTTGCAGATTTTCTGATAAATCTTGGTTCTTTGATTTCAAATCCTTTTGCAAACTCTCATACTGTGCCTTATAGTCTTTCCAGATATCCAAGTCAGCAGATATCCTATCTGTTTCAGAGGCTTTATAATCAAACGTCGTATCACGTCTTCCAAGTATGGGAGTCACTTCTACTCTAAAGTCTTCCGTTGCAACTTCTTTCTGGATATTGTCCAATATCTCGCTGGAGGTGGACAGGACAATATCCTGCATAGCCTTACTGTATTCAGCGGCCAGTTTCTTTGTATAATCACTATTGACGATACTTGTGTCATCGGAGGACATAGCTTCTATCAAAGCCTTTTTACTCAGTTCCGCATAAGCCTTGTTATATTCATCAACAGTCATCTTCTCCACTTCACGACGAACGTTCAACTCTCGTAAAGATTGGGCATACCGTTCCTGCTGCTTCTGGAGCTCTTCTGATGAGGGGTCCCCTGCAGGTGGAACAATGGTGCTTGCTGTAACTTTCTCAAGATTCTCACCGGCTCTTTTAGTGGCATCGTTGATGACAAGCATATTTTGAAGGTATTCTTCGATGGCGGAACTTACGTCAGAAATAGAAATCCCCTTATTTCTATTCCCATTCAGCGCCAACTCTTCTCCAATAGCTTTTTGATAAGCAAACCTATTTCTATCAGATGTGTTTCTACCTGTATATAGTTTTGCCAGGCGTTCTAACTGATTACTACTTAATCCGACATCACCGGCCAGTTTTGCATTTTTCTCAGTGTATTCCCCTACCGTATTAAAGGCATGTTCAGCCATGGCCGCTTCTTTCAATAGTTCAACTCTTTTCCCTATAAGTTTATTCAGTTCTTCCTGAGATTTATTCTCCACACCAAGCATTTTTTGCAGCTCAGTTTGTGCGGCATTTATGGCGTGCTGGCTATTTGCACGGTTATTCATTATTTTAGCAAGAGTCTGTAGTCGTGCAATTTCTTGAGTGTCTCCGGCGGCAAGAGAACTTTTTTTGTAATCAGCGAATATATTCTTTATACGTTTAGCTTCATTGTACACGTTCACCAGCTTACCGACTATTCCGGCCAAAGCAGTAATCAACACCATCGGTCCTACTGTGCTCCACAACCCCTTCAATGTAATTGCCAATCTCTTCCAACCAGCCTGCAAGATGGCATTGCTACGTTGCCATGCATTCATAGACTGTACGGCGGCAGCTTTCGTACTGGCTACACTTGCAGCGTCGAAAGCTCTCTTTTCGGCTAACTTAGCGGCTTCAAGTGCAGTCAATGATTTTTTAAGCTGAGCCGCACTTGCGAGCCGCCGACCATTCTGTTTTGTCTCATGGGCAATATAAGTCTTTAAATAGGCATCTTGCGCTGCTATTCGTTTTTGCGTGGCAGCTATTTTTTGTTCTTCTGCCAGTTTATAGTTGGTCACAGAGGCATTAAGTACGGCATTGCCTTTAGCGAAAAAGGTTATAATAGGCCTCAATAGCTTCCCGCTGATAAGCGTAATAACAAACGCCACGACTCCGGAAAAACCAGATTTCAAATCACGTAACAAACCAGTAAACCAATTTATCATATCCTTCAGTGGTCCACTGGTGTTTTCTGACATCTTGATCATGAGAGCTTCCCACGCAGACCCCAGACCTGCCATTGCGCCTTTCACGTTATCGCCCATCGTAGAAGCCATCTGATCGAGATCACCATCCACACCTGTTATGGCATCTCTAAGCGGTGTTATCTTGTCTGCTGACTGCAGGAAAGCATTGAATGCAGCCACACTACGCTTATCCGTCAGCTGCAATGTAGTATTCAAGTCCACCCCCTTGTCTTTCAGCTTCTGTAAGCCAGATACAAGCTCCGGCAGTGTCTTCACAGGACCACCCAACGCAGTAGCAAGTTTTCCTCCACTGTCAGCCAAGTTAAGTAAGATATTACGCGTAGCCGTGGCGGCTGATGATGCATCAAAGCCCGAATCTGCCAACTTTCCGAGCAATGCCAGTGTATCTTCTATCTCAAAATTGAAAGCCTTCGCCACTGGCCCAACCGTAGGAAGTGCATCACGGAGATATGCAAATGACAGTGCACTTTTCGTTGTGGCTATAGACATGGCCGATACGTATCTCTTTGATTCGGAAGCCTCAGCCCCGAACATTCTTATAGCTGCCCCAGCAAGCGCGGCCGCTTCTGCCAGCCCTGCGTCAGTAGCTTGCGCAAACTTCAGAACGGATTCCGTAGCCGATAGAATCTCATTCTTTGTAAATCCCAACTTGGCAAGCTCTGTTTGCAGGTTTGTAGCTTCCGCCGCTGTATACTTGGTAGTTTCGCCCAGTTTCTTTGCATTGTCAGTCAATGCTTTTATCTGATCCGGTGTCGTGCCAAGTATGGCAGACAACTTACTAACGGCCGCCTCAAAACCTGCGGTAGTCTCTATGAAACTGCGGAGACTTGCACCGCCTATTCCCAGAACAGCAGCAAAGCCAAGCACGCTACCTTTCATCTTGGCAAACATGGACTGAACCTTACTTGCCCCTTTCTTAAAATTTTCAGTAAGCAAATTGATTGCTATACTGAACGATAATTTACCCGCCATAATAATCTGTTTTTTTAGTTTTCATAAATTCTTCAAACCGGGCCGCGTCTTCCCTGATAGCCCGTTCAGCTTCTTTTCTCATCTCTTCTTCTTCCCATGGGAATACAATCAGGTCCCGAGCACCGTTTTTCATCTTCCTTGCATCAATATGAGGCAGCATAGTGAAGTACGTCCACATGCGGGAACTTTCCATTTCTTCCTTGCGCTTTCTTTCATAAGCCTCCAAGTAAAGAGGTAGATCGCACAACTCCATTTCATTCAAAGCATAATGAGCATCCAACCCTGCCATTATCAAAGCAGATACAATATTACCTATGTATTCAGGGCTACCCTCGGTACCACCGAGGTCAGATACGGTTGTCTTCTTCCGAAATTGGTCTACAATCTCCATAATTCTTCCCAAATCAGAAGACATGGCACTCATGAACCGTTCATCCGCTATGACTTGCCGGAATACTTCAAAAGTGTATTCAGGCTTGTCACTGGTGATATACATGACATAAAGTAGGGATTCCACGTCTTCTTTATCTGTATAATCCATTTGAGAAAAAGATTTCCCCCGCATTTGTTCCCAGCGGATGATTGCCTTTATGGTGAGGCGATGGAATTTTCCCCTTAGCATCGGCTTAGGGGGTGCAAGAATACGGGACGGCTCCGGCTTACCACTGTGTCCCGTATTTCTATAAACAGCAATAAGATATATACCATAAACCAAAACGGCTATTGTTACAGACAAAATATATTCATTCATCTTGATTATGTATTAAAAAAGGCGGCCATCATTTGACCGCCCTTGCGCATTTGTTAAACAAAACATCACTTCCCCCACATCAACCTAAAAGTTTCTTTCCCTTTAGGAGTAACCAAAAGCTGTGTACCGGCATGCCCGTTTTTCTCGAAGTCTTTCATTTCGAAATATAGCGGTATATGCTCTGCATAAGGCTTGAGTTTCTTTTTCAAGTCACGATAAACAAATTTGTTTTCAATAAGCAAATACACGAATGCTTTTTGAGAGAGTCCTATCTGTTTTGCTGTATCACGAATATTAGTCAGCAACTTCCTTTCCACAAGATGATCAAAGTATTCCGCTTTAGGTTTCAGCATACCGTTTTCCAGTGCAAGCTGTTGACGCTTCTTCTCTTCCTCAATCCATGCCTCAGCCCGTTTAATAGGGTCGGATATTTGATATGAAGGAACGGATAGAGAGTTTAATCTCTTTTCACAGGCGATGAAATATCGTCTCGCCTCTTTCCCTTTTTCGTTTCCTTCCACCATGGACAATTCTTTCGCCATATCAATAGATAGGGCATATTCGATAAGTGGACGCCCACCCTTAGAGTTTTCCATAAAATTATGGAAAACTTGATAGTCTTGATTTTCAACGAAATCATATTTGTCAATGCGTGCCTTTATCCAAGTTGAAAAGTCCTGTTTACTTTCCAGAAATCCATGCAAATCACGTGCGTTAACCGCCCTTTTACCTGTATTCTCAGTAATAGGTATAAGTGTACCGATGTTATTAAACAGACCTGATTTCATATACGCTTCAATTTTAATTATTCCTGAGGTGGAGTAACAGGCTTAACCGGTGTCAAAGCTCCCACACCTTTAAAAGACGCACTTACAGAAACGATCTGACCGTTATCCGACTTGATGGACAAGGAAGTGATAATCACTTTTCCGGTATAATTGACCTGCTTATCGTCTTTTTCAAAAGTGCCGCCGAAATTATCCTGATCGGATGCTTTCGCACTACCAAAGAAAAAGTCAAGAGGATCACCCGCAATCTGTTTTTCAAGTAGAGTATCAAAGCTTAAGGCACCCTCTTTGCGGGTTAAGAGCGATTCACTGGAAATGGTGAAACTCTTCTTTCCTGCCAGGGAACCGGCCCAGTCACCCATCATCTTGTTGGAGATATCCAACTCTTCAGTACTGATATCAAGCCCTGCACTTGATCCGAATGCTACCGGGTTCTCCCCGATAAAAAGCATAAGCTCACCTCTAAAGATGTCTTTGCTTGAATCTAATTTCTTGTCTGCCATAATTATAGCTGTTTAATTGAAAATTGTAATACTTGAATAAATTTGTTATCAATGAAGTCCTCTGTAGAATCTTCAAGTTGTATATACATATCCGGATTAGAGAATTCACCGGATAAAGTGTCATAAATTAAAGAAGCAAGCTCTTGACTACGGTTATAATCACCTGATACCACAGCGACATTTACATAAGGAATTTGGTCGGCAACTCCCATTTTTGTATATACTTGTTTGTATCCATCGCGTTGATAAGTTATGAAATCTCCCTTTGTATTTTCCGGAGCAATAACAGGGAAAATTCTATCATCTACCAGTGATACAATCCCGGGTTCATCCAGTAAAATTGTTCTTACTTCTGTTGTTATCTTGAACATGTCCATTATCTACGAGAATTTATTCGTTGAACAGCCTTTTGTGTACCCTCATAAACAGCCTGCAAAGCTCTGGCTTCCTCCGTTTTCTCTGCATCTGCCCAAAAACGGTTACCGGGCATAATTCCACGATAAGCCCCAGACTTTGTATAACGCCTTTTAGTTCCTCTATCCACTAGATGGGAATGGTTACCTCCCGGACGGTCAAAGCCAGCCAAGGCACCGAGTTTGTTCCGTTTTACACGATTAGTGAAAGAGTTCATCAGGTGATTAGTCTGCTTGCCATGATGCAATAACCTTGCCCGAAGGTTACTTCTACCCTTTACGCGGAAAATATTAACAGCAGAACGAAGACCGCTCTTGATGGCCTTGTCCTTCTCGAAATTCTCAAGATTGCGAACAAGGTATAGGATACTATCTTTATCAACAATGGAAGCCTGAATCATGTATTCAACTTTTTAAGGGTTAAGGTAAGTTCGTTATCACGAGGTTCAATCATTTTAATTTCCCAGGTGCATTCAGCCCACTTTACGCGACAATTATAATTTATCTGAGGATATTTACGAACCAACATCACGGTCATCTGCCCGATAAACTGTTCCTTTGCATTCTCATCCCCGGTTATGATGGACTGTTTCTTTCGGTAAGCCCTGCACCGGAATACTTCTTTGTATTCCTTGCTAATGGCTCCTGAAGGCGTCTTCTCTTTTGTCAACGCCTCGAAAATTAAAGTCTCTTTCAGTGATCCGGCTCTTATCATAGGCTGTAGTTTCGGTAAAGTTCTGTCAGATATTTAACTCCCCGAGGAAGCTCCTGAAGTCTGGCGTTGGTTACACTTTCCCGGTTGCTGTAAAAAGCCCCAATTGTAAGTAGAATAGCATGACGAAGAGGCGCAGGAATCCTGGAGCCACCACCTATAGTTTCAAGTTCTTCAACTGTTACACACAGGTCCTTCGCAACATTCTCTTCTCCTGCCTCTATTAAAGACTCAAGGTAAGAATCATCCTCCGTAAAGGATGATTCTAAATTCAAGTGCTTCTTTACCAACTCTAAGTCGACGTATGCCATATTACTTCAAAGACGCGATAGAGAATGATTCCTTACGGATGAATCCCATATTCCAGTAAGAATTGGTAATCAGTCTTACCGTCCCCTTCAGAGCTTGGGTATACGGATCTACAAGCAATTCAATGCCGCCCCACTGTCCCAAGAAATAGTCTGCCCAGTTGCCAAAAACAATACCGAATTCATCAGAACCTTCACCAAGCTCTTTCGGCAGGTTGTTTGTCCGCAACGCTTTGTAACCATTCAATTGGCCTTCACCATTACCTGTAAAGATAAAGCCTCCGGCACCGGATGCGTCTTTAACTTTCGTTTTTGCCTTACCAACAAGTGACGGGTGCAGAATGTAAGACAAGTTACCGAACAATGCATTCTGAGTATCCGCGTTGGTTTCCATCGCAACGATCTGCGCCCATGTCATATCACCTTTTATATTTGCATCAAGGGTGTGGAACATACCGTCAGGCGTATTATCCACACCGGTATTCTTGCTGAAAGCTGTCTGCTCTATCTTCTGCGCGATGGCTACAGCGATAGTCTGACGGATATATGCTTCTACAGAAGCATTCTCCTGCACAAGTAACTGTTTGGAAATGTCGACATAAGCAGTCAATCGTAGTGGTTTGAACACATTACCTTTAGAGAATTTCCCAGCGCCATCCTTAGCTTCTGCGTTTTCATCTTCCCAGAATACATTCGCACCGGAGAATGACGGCCAGTAAATGTTGCCTTGCAGACCAGTCATGAAACGTGCACCGGCACGCGCCAAGACCAGTGCCGATTGTAACGGCAACAACATTTCCTGTTGTTCCTCGTCAATAATAACACCTGTAGCGGCTTCCGTTGCAGCGGTAAATGCCGCACGGTTTTCCATGTTTACCGGCACTACGATACTACGTTTATCGGCCATCTGAGCACCTGACTGGTTATGCAGTGTGGTAGCCGCATCGATAACACCGGCATCCACATCATTCTGCTGGTTTCCATCCACCATGTTGGCAATGGCGCGGCGCAGTGAGAATCTACCGCCTTGTGGCTGATGTTTACGGCCTTGTTGACGATTCATATCTTCGTGTTCCTCAATCTCAAGATTGATTTCCGCCATACGGACCTGATTAGCTCCCAATTCTTCATTTTCCTCAGCTGTTAACTGGCGTTTTTCGCCTTTAGCTGCTTTAAGAATAGCTTTTGAGCGAGTAGAAAGCTGTTTTTTCTCATCTTTCAACTCTGTGATACTTTTTTCTTTAGCCATAACATTTAAATGTTTAATGATTTTTCAATATTTGAGTAATACTCTTCCAAATTTTCATTGTTTTGGCGGGCAAATTCCGCTTCTGCCTGTTCCTTACCACGCATATACACCGAAGTCTTGCTATATGCGGCATTGTACACAGGAGCAATGTCGTATAGATTCCCTATCTTAGAGATTGTCCGTTTCCATACACCGTCACTTTTCTTTTCCCAAGTGTCCTTTTCCACATCAAAGCAGAAGGAGCTCACACTGATCTCGCCCCGGCGGATATTTTCCAGCAGTTCATCTCCAAGTGCTGTTTTAGGTGCCTCAAAATGATACTTAAGTCCCTTACTGTCGACTGATAAACTTAGTGACCCTTTCCCATTCGTACACCGGGCAAGTATCCCCCTGTTTTGGTTATGATTCAGCAATGCAAACACATCACTTTTTTCAATAACTCCGTCTAAAGCTCCTCGTTCAATCACTTCTTCAAAGGACAAACCGTCAGAAGATACACCAAATAGTAAGGCATAGCCCTCTACGGTCCGTTTTTCCTCCTCTTCTCCGGTTACTTGTACCTGAAAAGCCGTGTTTCTGATTTCTCTTTTTTCGTCCATAATCTTAGCTTTTACTCACTAACCACAGAATTGTCGGACACTTTGGTATTATTTTCATTTTTTGCAGGAATTTCTTTAACCGCATTATCTAAAGTTTGTACATTGACCTGCACGAACGCCTTGTCTCCATTTTCAATTTTGGGGAGATTATTTTCCCGGCGAACCTCGTTCGGAGTAGCGGCACCGATAACAGACAAATCCTTCCAATAGGCAGCCTGCGCACTCTTATCCGTGCGTAGGATGGCGGATGTGTCGAATTCTGCAAGTACCTTGCCCCGTTCTACCGGCAAGAATACCTTCCTGTTGATTTCCTGCTCAATCTTTGTTATCACGGCCAGCGCGGTATCTGTCAAATATTGGAGTTGCGTAGCCTCAACAGTGGAGTAACTTGATTTAGACAAGTCAAATGCTTTCACAGGAGATACGGAGAAAAAGCGGCAAAGATCAACTACATTGAACTGTCTCGACTCAAGCAATTGCGCATCTTTGGGATTAATAGTAATAGGCTGGTATTTCATATTGGCCTCCAGCACTGCAATACCATTGGGATGGTTAATGATTCGTTCCTCCCAAGTTTGGTATATCTGATCCTTTTGAGTTTTATCGAGACGGGTGCCTTCAACTGTCAGGACTCCAGACATTCCCCCGTTTTTGAAAAATCCCACAGCATGTTCTTCTGAACTCGTGGCGATATTAAGAGTCTGTCGGGCATGGGTAAGGGTGGAAACACCTATAATGCCATCGTATGAGAAATTGAGAACATGGATCATATCTCTCGGTTCAACAAGTTCTTTAAATCCTGTCACTTGATAGCGTTTCCTCATGATGCCTTTGCCGTCAGTAACCCAAACTACGGAAACATGGGATGTCGGCATATAAATGAGTTGAGAGACATCCAACTTACTATCTCTCTCAATATATGCATATCCATTTCCTGTTAATAAGACGGAAGCCATAAGCGTCTTGAAGAACACAAACCTCGTCATATCTTCATTAGGTTCCAAGTCCAGTATGTGATAAGCCGGATGCTCTTTGTATTCCCGCTTGAATCCATCCCTGTCAAGTTCATAAGTCTTAAGTGGAAGCACCGCCACACTGTCAGATATGAGGTCTACACAGCGGTAAACTGTTGACAACAGCATAGGTTTACTACGGCTCAGTAAGGGAGCGTGTCCACCGGAGTAGCTCCACGCAGGAATACGGGATGTTTCCTGTTTTGAAGCTTTCCTCAGTTCTAAATTATATCCGAATAATTTCATTTCAAGTGCACTTTTACACACCAACCAAAAAAGTGTCGGACACTTTAGTAGAATTCTCCATAACGAGGTGATGACAAGTACCCGCCAAGTGCCTCAAGCATAGCGATGACCCCATCTATTTTCTTTTCCTCAAATTGTTTGGACGGCTTGGTATTTCCATTCCGATCCCGAGCCATGACCACATTGCGGAAGCAGTGCCGGTTAATCACGTTATTGTCAATCACGGCCTTCCCGGATAATAACAGGCGTTCCATCTCTTTGGTAGGCCGGTTAAAGTTTCCGAGAGCCTGACTAAAAGGTTCCATAGGTAACCCCTTTTCTTCAGCATTGATGGTAAATTGAGTGGCATTCCAGCTATCGTAAGCAATCTTTTGAATATAAACCTTATCCCGGACATCCATAATGTCATTGAGAATATAGTCATAGTCCGTCACGTTTCCCGGAGTGATTGTTATCAATCCCTGCCTGCGCCATTCCCCATAAAGTTCCTTGAAACGCTTCTCCTGAAGCGCGACTTCCGGCAGGTAGTATTTAACCTTGAAATAATACTTTTCTTCAGTTGGGAACATGAATGCAGCGCAGGTTAAGTCACTGGTACTTGATAAGTCAATACCCATGTAACAGTCCTTGTTTATGAAATCATTAAAATCAATGTTGGCAGACGAGTTCAAGATATAGTGTTCAGGTATCCAAACCGTCTCAGCATCGCACCACATGTTGATGTTCTTGGTTTTGATACCGACCTCTTCGGATGGCGAATTCATAGCTTTACGTACCTGTTCACGCAAATACTTTGATTTGACAGTCACTCCAAGATTCGGGTTGCTTTTGGCCCAGTTCTTTTCATCTTTCCAGTCATCCCCTTCATCCAGCGAGTATATCAATGCGAATATGGTATCGTCTTCTTTTAGACCTTTCAGAATTTCTGTACACATGTCCCTGAACTGATAACATGGCCCTAACTTATCGAAGCCTGCTGTAGTAATTATGACCCCCATTGGATCGTCCCGCATACCCTGTCCTGATTGTAATACATCCTTTAGACCTGAATTCTTTGCGGCATGATACTCGTCAAGCAAGAACATGGAAGGGTTCGGACCATCCAGTTTGGATGAATCAGCAGCCAGAACTTTCAGAAAAGATAGAGTCTTATCGAAATTGATCTGGTCACGAAAAGAGTCCAGGTATTTATGCTTTGGATCAAGTCCGGAGACAAAGTTGCGACACATCTTGAAACTGACCTTAGCCTGGTCTTTGGAGTTGGCGGCCAAATATACTTCGGCCGCGGATTCACCGTCAGCAATAAGATGATAAAGGCAAAGAGCGGCAGCAAAAGCGGACTTACCATTTTTGCGGGCCATCTCTATGTACACAAATGAAGTTAGTCGACACCAAGTCCCATCCTCATCTTTTTTATAGAATCCGTAAATGCTAGCCACTGCAAACTTCTGCCATGGTAATAATTCGAAAGGCATACCGGCATGGCGTCCCGTATAATGGCGGAGTAAGGCAATAAATTCAATAGCGTAATCCGCACACTCTTCACGGAATTCGATGTCATCACGGTCAAATAAGGAATAGAAACGTTCTACGGCCAGCTTAATGTATTCACCTACTACCACTTTACCATCGCGTACATCAGCAGCATATTGATAATAGCCTTTCATCTCTTTTTTCCCGGAGCCTTTTTGATAAACTTGTCCAATGGAGATTCTTCTTCCTTATCTGATTTCATTTCCTTGATATTTCCCCGGCTTTTAATGGTCAGGCCATATTCTGTCATGATCTTCATGACTTGAGCATAATTTTTAGTAGCAATATTCTGTGCGGGATTGGCAGCCCTTTCATATTTGATCATAACAACAGGGCCTTCAGCAAGCAAAATATCCGTAGCCTGTAAATACATCTCGTAACTGGTAGCGAGCATTCGGAGTGCTCCCAGATCAATGCTTTGTATAATCTTTCTTTTATTTAGTTCCTTGACTACATCCCGCATAAATTTCTGCGTTTCTTCCGATAATCCATCGGGCATATTAAACTTTACCATATTGATTAGATTTTTCTGACTAACCATTCTTTTGTCGGACAGAAAACAGTGTTAATAAATTAACAAATTCAAAATTTGAAAAAGTGGCGTGCGTGTGAAGAAGGGTGGGGTGAGGTTTCGGAGGTCAAAACCTCTAAAAAAAACACCCCTTCCCCTTCCCGATGTTCCACGAAAATTTAACACTTTGTTCCACGGAAAGAGGAAGTAGGGAAATCCCTATTTGTTTGCGTAAAGCAAATGTTTTAATATAAAAGTTTGCGTAAAGCAAATAAATATACTATCTTTGTAACAGTAAAGCAAGGGGCTTTAAATCATTTGACATTATGAAACAATTAATCGATGGAGTTTGGGAATACTCACTAATCAATCCCGATGGTTTTACTCTTAACATTGAGACAATGAAACCAGTTAAGTACGGAATTTCAGTAGCGTATCAGGAAACGCAAAACAGTTTCGGAAAAGAGAGTTTAAACAGAGTCATTAATCATGCTTTAGAACATAGTAAGATGGTTGGCGGTTGGTTCGATACCGAAAGCGAACGTTACTACTTCGACAGCGTAAAGGTCTTTAAAAACTCGGAGATTGACAAGGCGATAGAGTTCGCAAAGGAAAACAATCAACTTGCAATCTACGATATGACAAACGTAAAAGAGATTAGAATTAAGTAAGGGGTTCGCCCCTTGCTTTTTCTTTCTTTTCTAAAATAGAAATAGTATGGAAAAAGAATTTATTAATGGTTACAGAAGAATGGGGATAGATATTGAACTATTGGAAGACGGTACGGTAAAAGTCACCCAGGCGAGACTGATAAACGGGTATATACTGAACCAAAAGCAACTCATTGAGCGGGGGAAAGAATTGTATCCGGATTCAAAGATTATCCCAGTGGCATATTCTTTGAATGTAGATGATATAACAGTGGACTGGATAGAAAGTAAAATGCAGGAGTTTGGTATAAGGAGAAATGATCTAATAAAGCAATTAGCTATTGATCGTTCTTCTTTGAGTCTTATCATGTCCGGTAAACGTGAATTGTCCAAACCTATGCGGGCAACGTTCTTTTATTATTTCCTGACGTATGAATTGAACCGGGATTTCAGGGAACACCTGGATAGTTTATAGTTTGTTGTGAATCTTTTGATGGCATTGCTTACAAAGACTCATCAGGTTATCATAATCATAGGCAAGGAATAATCGTTGTTGTGGATCATCCGTGCTCATAAATGAAATAATATGATGGATATCCTCGGCTGGTACTGTTTTGTTTTCTTGCAGACATAGTTCACACAACGGATTACATGCAAATTTCCATGCACGCAACCGGCGCCAGCGTTCAGAATTATATATCTTCCGCCGCTCGGCATTGTATTGGTTATTGTCTTTCGGTTGCTTCTTCTTTGGCTTGTATATAGTCGGCATAGGGTATTTTCTTTAGTTGTTGGGCATCTCTTATTGTCTGAAACTCTATCATCCGGTAGCGATGAAGGAAATGTCTTATCAGATCTTCATCAGTAGTACACTTCAAGGATTCTTCATCTTGAATAACGTATAGAACTGTATCTTGAAAGATGTCTTCATCACTGCGAGAATCAAAGTATCCAATTACTTGCCGGAAGCATAAGGCCCGCAGTTTATTATAATTGCGGGCTATACTTCCGGCAATAACCGGATAGAATTTACTCTTCTTGTATCTGTTTCTCATTAATTTTAAAATTACCTGTATCGTCCATTATGTCGTTAATGCCCTTCATGATCAAAGAGCGGATAACTACAGAGGTTTTAGCACCTGTTTTACTGGATAATTCTTCCAGCAGCATTAGAGTACGATCATCAAATCGTATAGATATTCTTTTCTTCTTCATCGTTATAGCCTCATCAATTTATCACGTTTATACTCTTCTGCATACTGTCGAGTAGCCTTATTCTTGGTAACATAGATCACCGTAGTAGCGGATATCCGGACCGGATACAGATTCTTTTCCCTCTCTCGTTGTCGGGCAATGATTTCATCAAGGTTGCCCGTATTCACTGTTATATCCGGCTTACGCTCTTCTGCCGGACCTTTATGCTTCTTATCTCTATTATTCTGCATTTTAATCTTTTTAATAGGGTTATCTCATTTGACTTAATGTTGTATTATCGAAATATTGACATGCTGCATCATCAGCCATTGCCGCACTTGACCCGCCTAAACTACACTCACAAAAAGCGTCACATTCTCCACATACACGTGAGGAAAAATCACGGCCTTTTATCTCGCCATTCTGGCAGGCTATATTTTCACAAAACACCTTCTTTTGGTGATATTCACACCATCCGTTACCGAATGAATCTTCATTGGTGAATAGCTTGCATTCGCCACATACTTGTTTCTCATTCATATAAATGTTCCTTTCTATCTTGTTTTACTCTAATTGATTCTTACATACTTGCCCTCTATGCTGCAAGTTTTTAGTATCTCCGCATTTTCCTCACCGAAAGCAATTAGGATACTACCGCAACCGGGAGAATCTCCACGGGTTCCATCCGGACGAAAGAAGCGAATCCGATTGCGTAGAAATTTCATTGCCGTTGCTTTTTCAAATATGATATCCTGAAACATCTTACTATCGCACCGGTTAAACAGTAGGGCGATGCCGTTGCCATGCTCTGCCAGCCTCTTTACAAAGTTCTCTATAAGCGGACGGGAATAAGGCGGGTTAAGCCAAACCCTACCTATCCAGTTTTTTGTTAATCCGTCATGGTTCTTGTTATACATTCGAATAGCTGTTTGCCAAAGTGGATTAACTGGAGCGCACGGATCTGTATCAAATACACCCAGCGCATCTATGATTTCTTTCGGGGTGTACCATTCATCGGTAGTAGTAGCCGTTCTTTCAAAGGTTGTATTCATTTCTGTAGGCAATTTAGCTATGGGTAAATATAACTTTCAACACTAAAACTATTGAAAAAATAGATAACATTACCGCTAACGGAATCCATAGCGGGGACAGAACCCACCACCAAGACCAATCAATATAATGTGTCAATTTCAAGATTATAAAAACTATTGAAAGGAGTCCACAAAAGCCGATACCACCACCAGTTGAATTATTACTTGTACTCATTTTATAGATACGGTTACCTGTACGCCATAAGGTTTTATTTATTATTACTTAGTTTTACGTTAATTGATTATCAAATTCTTTAATGCAGTTGAATAGATACCCCGCCACAATTGGATTAACTGCATTTCCTATTGCTTCAAGACGGTGTACATTATAGGAAATCCCATCATCCATTCGCAAAAACTCGGAGTAATCTTCACTCCAAAACGAGCTGCCAGACATTCTGCTAAATTTCCCTCCTTGAATTTCGAATGACCGACTTTCCGGATTAAAGATTGTACCTTCATAGTGTATCTTTTCCCGTCCGATTTGGTGGGAGTCATAAGCGATACAGTAGAGCCGCTCTCTATTATGTGGAAACCCGAATACTTTATTCTGAATACACTTCCATTCTGCATTATACCCGATTTGGGAAAAGTCGCATAAGACTCGTTCGAATCCTCGAATAAGCAGCATTGGGCTGTTTTCAATGAGCACGTACCTGGGTCTAACTTCCCGTATAATTCGGAACATCTCATTCCATAACCCGGAACGGCTGCCGGTGATACCTTCTCCTTTTCCGGCAATGCTGATATCTTGGCAGGGGAACCCCCCGCTAATAATATCGACGTATTCAGGTTTTGATAATTCTTTGATGTCTTCATATTGCTTTGTATCTGGAAATACTTGTTTTAAGATGGTTCTTTGAAAATCTTCTATCTCACAATTCCACAAGGTGGGAATATTATTCATTTGTGCACCTAACTCGAATCCACCGATACCACTGAATAAACTGCCATGCGTCATGATTGTATCTCTTTGGGAATTTTCATAAAGCACATCCACATGGTCTTGCCATGTCTTCCAGTAGTATGACCAAACAATGGCTGCCGTTCGATGGCCTCTAATACTTCCCTGACTGTTATCTGATCCTCGTTCCATTTGAAAATCAGAACTCCGTAGTCTTCTAAAACTCGAAAGCATTCATCGACACCCTTCTTTATTACCCTTGGCCAATCATCCGGAAGCTTTCCGTACTTCTTGGCCAACCAGCTATCTTTACCAGCTTTTAAAAGATGGGGAGGATCGAACACCACCAGTTTAAAAGATTCTTCCAAAAATGGCATATCGGTAAAATCAGATACAATGTCCGGATGGATTTTCAGGCTTCGACCATCACAAAGAGTATGCTCTTCATCTCTAATGTCAGCAAACAAGGCCAAAGGGTTTTCTTTGTCGAACCAAAACATCCGACTACCACAGCAAGCGTCTAATATGATTTTCGTTTCACTCATTTTTTTAATAGATTTGAATTAAAATACTGGCATTCCAGATTGATTGTGCATTCTTTTATACCATTTATCCCAAACTTTCACAGCCTTTTGTATTGACAGGTTATTGTTTATACAATATGAATAGAACTTCTTACCTAATTGCTGGTTTTTGAGAAAGTACCTCACGCTCTTTTTCTCATACTCCATATTCGGAATATGTTTATCACAAAGTACTGAATTATATCCGCACCAGTATTTATCTACGTTTCGTAGTATCTTTTTAGCTTGCCTAAGTTTCATTATAATCCATTTTTTTGATTAAACACTGAATCCGCCTGCTGGAATTGTTTCGTGAAGCGATTTCCTTTGTATTCTCTTTTGAAAGTCGTATGTGAGACTTTCTGTGTAGTACACCCAACCGTTAAAGTGAGAAGTGTACATATTAGTAGTATTTTCTTCATTATTAATTTAGTTTGTACCTTTTTTCTTGGATTCATTATTCTCTCTTTTTTCTTTCACTCTTTTACAGCATTCAGATACCATGCAGAACTTACACCAAGACTGCAAGGTTTCACGTGTTTCTCCTTTACGTCGATACTTCAGGGGATAGAAGTAGTTCAGACGAAAGTATTGCCCGCAATGGGTGCAACGCTTATGTAATACTCCGTCGATATTCATGTAGTTGTTCTTCCTTCTGCCAACAGGCAGACCATCATTTCCGAGTGTTATCATGATTCTACCTTTTGACGGATTAAACCGATGTTCTGTTTCACAAGTCCAATAATGCGGTTATGATATTCGGTATTCTTATTACATACTCCACGAGACTGAACCACCTGCATAGTAGCCAAATTTAGTTCTACAGTTTCCAAGTGCTTTCCTTCCTTATTCTTTGCAGACAGAATAAGAGAATCCTTCTTCTTGAAATATTGATTACTATACACACAATGATGCATTATTTCCGCTTCTTCCACAAATTCAGAAACACTTTGCAGAACCGTTATTACGATGTCTTCGGCATTGATGCACAAACCAAAGAACCGGCCTTTTTCCTTTTTATATTTCTCTTCCCACTGTGCAGCTTCCTTAAGACGCTCTTCAAGTTGCCGCTTATTCTCTATGCGCCTCTTCCGCTTCATCAGCTTGTCGTGCTCTGCTTTCAGGTCCCGGGGGCAGACATAGCGGGCGTTATGAGTATCCATATTAAAATAAGCCAGCATGTCCATATAATCAAACCATATAGACGCATCATCTATTATATACCCATTGCGGTTGCATATATTCAGGGCATGGGCGTAGGGAATAGTATACTGACCTTTCAATAGCATGTGCCTGAATACAGACAATTGTCCGGTTTTTACCATAGTCTCGGCGACGGGATTAGATAATAACTGCCGGATCACATCTATTACTGATACCCTCAATTTCAAAAGTTTATTCGTCCAGCCATTACGTTTTAATATGGGCGTCACCCTGACTACCGGATAGAAATAATTGTCGGACACATCGAAAACATCCTGCATCTCATAATAACCTGAAGCCTTATGATTATGAAACTTCACATCCATCTCACTATCATAATTCCAAGTAAAATGAAATGGACTACGCGTATATTGTTTGCCCAGAATAACCTCTTTGCCATCTTCTGATATCCAATTCTGATATATTTCAGACATAAAGAATTTTACAGCAGTCCCCTTCGTGTTATTACGCTGTACATCGAAGGAACGAATAACCATCCATCCTTTGTAAGGCTGTATTATAGAATATATCCTTTTCTCGTTGGAATAACGCCTATTTGATTGGTTCCAGTGTTCCAGCACCAGGCTTTCGCCACACTGCGGGCAAATATGTGTTCCCACGCCAATAGATACAGCAAGCGACGGTTTTAGTACTTCATCAACATGACCGCAGCACTGGCACCATACTTCACCCTTCTTCCAATAATAGCCGGTGTTCTTGAACAGATGCTTATACGGATATTCCCGTTGAGCCTCTGTTAGCGGTGGAAGCTGATTAGATAGTTCCACCACCTGTTTCTGTAATTTAGTCTTTGGTTTCATAATTAGAATAAACTCATTTGTTGGACTTCTGTAACTTCTTTCTTTGACCGTGACGGCTTTTTCTTGAGCAAAACATATTGCTCTTCCGCCAGACGTTTAATCGCTTCCTCACGTGCTCTTCTCTCATCTTCCTCAGTAAGCTTTACGGGTTTGGTTTCAGGGGAAGCAGAGGCCTTAACGCTGGCAGGGAGTTTATTTATCTTGATGTTGTCTTCATCATAGTAGTGAACTGCTAACCCGAACACTTCTTCATCAGACATGCATACGGCATTGCCCCTTTTCTTGGCTTCTCCCATGATGTATGTGCAACACTCATCTATACTCTTATTCTTCTTTTTATAAGCAACAGCGAACAGTTCGTCAGCCTTTGCCCGCTCATCCAAATAAGACTGGATGGCTTCCTTCAATGGGTTTTGTTTACTCATAGTACTTTGTTTTAAAAATCATCGTTATCCAACTTGGGCATTATCAGTCCCCTCGTACAAGGCAAATCACTGCGGGGAAATTCCAGCATAACACCTGAATTGTCTGCCCCTTGGAAACGCATACGAACTTCCTTCGCATTTACTGAAGCACACACATCAGAAAGAATATATGGATTTAATACAATTTTCTGTTTATAATCTGCTGTCCATATATCTAATAGCTTTTGATAGCTCGGGTATTTCATTGCGTCACCTGAATAAAACTTGATCTTAATACTGTAACTATCCCCTTGCGCAAGAAACCCGTCTTTCTCAATAGCTACGACATCATGCTTCATCAACATTTGAAAACCTTTAGCGTGAAGGAAATGACCATTCAACAATTCAATCTCTAATTCGTCAAAATTAGAAATCTCATCGATCTTGGCCTTAATAAGAATATGACCGTTACTTGCAATCGCATACCCATTTTCAAAATACACATAATTCATCACAGGGCGGAATTCATCAACCGAGCAGACTTTATGTAATTCAATGCCTTTATTAAAATTGTGCCTAAACTTTTTCATAATCACTCTACATCTTTACTTATTAAATTAATCTTTGATATACAGGCGACATCCCGTTTTATCTTTAGCCCGCAACAGAAAGCTGGCCGCTTCATCACTATCCACGATCAGTTTAATTGCGGTCAGTCCTTCAGTTGTTGGTTTCTGAAAAAGCAAGGAACAAGGCTGATTGTAATATGTCCAGTAGAAGATAAAATCAGCTAAATAGAAGTTATCTATCTGGACGATATATTTAACGGGTGGACGCTGCATGATAATCTTTAGGATAATTTCTCAATCTGGTACGCTTTTATGTCATTGTACCAATTGTCATTTACTTCCCTGGCTTCTACAGTGAAGCGAACTCTTACTTTTTCTCCAACTACAGGAGCATCTTCTATAGGACCGTCAAAGCTCATCATTGAAAATCGCATCTTGACGGGAAAGCGTTCCAATGTTTCCAGAACAAACCCTTTCTTTTCCCAGTCTTTTCCTTTTTTAGTCTGTCCATGAGTGGTTGGCAATTCCATCAATATTCTGCCTTCTATTACATGACTCATATACTAACTTATTTAATTATTATAATTATAAATTTTCAGCCCTCTAATGTCGGTACCCGACAACCCTGCGGGCTGTATAGGACAAGTTGCCGAAAATCGTTAAAAATGATACTTTAAAAGCGTATATTGTTTATTATCAAATAGTTATATGCGCACCATAAGGTGCTTTTTGCTATGTGTATAATTTATTGATTATCAAATAGTTACTGTTTTCTTCGAATTGGTGTAAATATCCCAACCTGGTAACTTGCCAAAAGACGGTCTTTAAATTCACGTTCCAATTCGCCCACCTCTTCCACATACTTCACGCGCTCTGTCGGCCAGCTACGGGCAAAATTGCGGATCGTTTCCCACTGTTTTTTGGTAAGCGCACCATCCAGATACATCTTCTTGTACCGTTCCTTGTAGCGCGTCACGCCTATACGCTGTATCTCACGCGCTTTTTCAAGCTGGGACATCTTTACACCCTTTGTAGCGGACAACTCTCTTACAAAGTTTATCTCTGACCAGTCCTTGTAGAAGATGCGGCCAACTTTGGACAAGAAGGAATTATCGGTTAGTTCAGTCAAAGGGACGGATTGATGCTTATACACCGTTTCTATGCGTAGGATATTGGCACCAACCCGACGACCTTTTTCACCGGCCTCGAAGGTCTTATCATAAATCTTTAGCACCTTACGGAAATACTTGCTTTTCTCCGTTGTCTTCTGTTTGGCTTCGGGATAATTGGCATCATTCCATAATATCCGGCCGGATGCTTCCTGAACCTGCTTGATATACTCGTCCGCCGGTAACTTCATCTTCATGGTGATACCGATTTCGTAGTAGGTGACTACAGCGTTTTCCAGCTTTACCGAAAGCCTTAACAGAAGCTCCCTGATCGTTCGAACTGCCATCGCAAATGTCATCGGACGGCTGTTATCCAGTTTTCCAGTACGGCCTTTACTCCATAACTTACAAATTGAACATTTACATCGCAGTTGACTCCCGCGAACCTCAATGAAGCAACCGTCGAAGTTGGCATACGCCGTTGACTTATAATAGACCTCGTCACCTTCCGTACATTGCTCCAGATAGTTGCGCAGGACAATGGTGTCAATGTCGGCAGTATCAATTCTTGCCTTTATTACCATCTTGTCGAACATTGCCTTTGGCTTCATAGAACTGGCAGCGACGGAGGGCTTCACCGACCAATTTCCGGTTTAAAACTGAGCAGGTAACGACGATGGGCCTCCCGAACGAATCAGAAGACCGGCAGCAGTTGAGGCATTTAATTGCCTCGCACTTCTTTGCTTCCTTCTTCATTGCCATAAGGGTACACATCTATAATAGGGGTTTCAACGACTGATCCGATACGGTATTCGGCCATCGTGCCTTTCATCCCTTCATGTAACTTGGTAGTTGCATCCTCTGTTGAGGCACCTTGTACAAGTACATAGGTTGATGTCTTCTTTTCGGCACCGCTTTTATCATCCAGGGTAATGAAAATCAGTTTGCACTTAAACCAACGGTCGGCAGCTTCTTCTTCGCTGGGGAACAATTCACTGAAGTTGGCACGACTGATGTCGGATACTGTGAATTCACCCGAGATAAACGGTGTCATTTCCTCGATGATGCGGGCTTCCGCTTCCGTAAAGCTGAGAGCATCCACCAGATAAGGTTCTGGAACTTTCTTATTCATCCCGTTCTCCATTACCTTCTCGTAACGAATCTTACATATAAACCATGTATGCATTGCCATGACTATTTACTTTTATTGTTCAACTTCTTTATAAATTTCTTACACCTACGACACAGGTCCTGATCGGGAGATGTTTTCGGCGCGTATTTCTCAATTTTATCAGAGCATTGCCGGAGAAGGCGCTCTAATGATTGTATGTCCGTTTTGCATAATTCCATATCACTTAATTTGCTTTTCCTTCTTCAATCGCTTCACCTCTTTCCGGTAGTAGTCAATCATTGCGCAATATTCAAAGTCTGAAATTTTATTTGTTTGATGCTTCATCGCCTCAAGCAACAATACGGTAGGTTCCCCGTACTTGGCAATCAAACCACGCCTGTAGCCCTGTATATTCCCCTCGTCAAAGCGATTGCAATTCCGGCACTGGGCATTGCAGTTCTTTTCATTGAACCGGGTAGCCATGTGCTGACGGTTGATGTAATGACCGCAATCAGATTGATCAAAAGGAAGAAGCCTTCCGCATGAGATACATTTGAATACTCCGCTTGGAAGCGCATCCCGAAGCCGGATGAACATAGCGAACACCGTGTCAAGGCGCGATTTCAATTTATTTGTGGACATAGGTAACACCTGTTATCTGCTGATACTGATCCTCGCTGCGGAAGCGTATAGCATTCTGAAACCAGATATCGTTAGCCGCCTGATAAGGATGCTCGTCAGTTAGATCACTTGAATTCTCATCCGACAAACGGGCGATGATAGCACGCGTACGGTCTTCATCATTCCAGAATATGGCAGTGTCTCCAATGCGGGGAACCTCTTCCACATGATCCGTTAAGTCACAATGGAAATCACCGTAATGTTCAGGCTCAAATCCAATGATTAACTTGTTGTCAATAGCTTCGACAGAAATGATTCTACGCTCAGGAGGAATCTTGTAATCTTCAATCTTCATTCTCATGGTTAATATATTTTTGAATCGTAAAACTTCTTGTTCTTCATATACTCCTGGGCTACGTCGTACTGCGAGGCCGGTGCAATACGGTCATGGATGTACTGGTATTTTTCAAGGCTCATGCCGGAAAGAACGTCATCGGTGTATTCCACTCTACTTGAATAGATACATCCGGCAACTACAATAGCAATGAGGATTGCCTGAATCATATACTTACTGATTTTATTCATGCTTGATTCTCCTTATCCACAGTAAAGCGTAATACATCCGATCCTTTACATTCCCAACGACCGTTTTTCTTATCGGTAGTCTTGACGTAAGCAATCTTCTTCTCAGCAGTCAAGCGTTCCAACCGTCTGCGACCGCCAACTAAGACAGAGGCTTGATTTTTGCTGAATGTAACCTTCTCAGCAGCACGCATTATTTCTTGTAGTCTATCCATGATTATTCCTCCTTTCCTATGAATTTATTTACGAAGTATATCTGCCCTTTACCGGTGACTTTGCTTGTGGTATTTACTATGACATCACCGTTGGGCTTAGTTATTGTTGTCTTTTTGATTTCAAACAACCCTAACTCCATAGCCTTCTGCGTGGGCTGGTTATAGTACTGGCCTTTATTGCAGAGATAGCCATGCTTACGCATCCATGTGAATAATCTGTTTTGCCCAATGGTTACCCCATTTTGAGAGATGATTTTTGCAAGCTCAGATACCAGACAACAACGCTGGGAAGTTGATACAGCCTCAGCAAATAGAACTTTAGGTTTATTGGCTTCAAGTTGCTTCTGCTGGCATTCAATTTGCTCCTGTTGATGAGCAGCAAGAAGAAGGGCCTCTTTGAAAGAACCGGGTATCTGAAAACCTCCACTCTTTATCATTGCTTCCATCTTATTGAAAGCTTCAATGTAATCCAATTTGAATTGAAGAGCTTTCTCGCCTGTGAACCCCATTACGAGGAGAGTAAAACCGTCGCGGTTCATTACGTATGCGGGAGCCTTTTTAATGCCACCGCCAACCGGCATTGGAATCTCTTGTTCAATTAGGGCAAACATTTTATTAAGCTTCTGATTCTCAACGAAAGTGGATTTTTCCGTTTTCGCTATCAACTCTCGAACTGCATCCAAAACCTCAACATGGCGTTTCCCGAATTTTTCAGCAACCAGTAAGCTGCTTGTCAACACCTGGTTGTCTTTTCCTTGAAATACTAAATCTCTCATATCCTTTTCTCCTCCTAAAGAAGAAAGCCCTATTCTTTCATATCCTTAAAGTGGCAGTTAGGATATTACCGGAATAGAGCTCTTTCAAATGTCTTTCATTCGCGGAAACTGCCACATAACCGCTTTTATTGCTGTAAAACATTACCTCATCTGTAGGATAAGTGAAAAGGACTGCCTATCTTTGCAAGCGATCAAACATACGACGATAGGAAAATGGACGCTACCATAACAGCCCTTTTTGTATCCGTCTGTGAGCTTAGTGACGTTTTACGAATGCAAATATATCAGTAATTGATAAATACGATATCATTAACTGATATATTTAACTTATTTTATATCAGCATGGCAGTTAATGAAAGATTAAAGGAGATTAGAATCTTCTTAAAGATGACCCAAAAAGAAATGGCTAATATACTAAGTATCAGCCAAAACTCTTATTCATACATAGAAGGCGGAAAAGTATCATTGACTGATAAAAACAGAAAGATACTTATTGAAAAGCTTGATGTCAATCCAGACTTTCTTGATGGAAAGAACAAACGTTTTTTTATACATGAGGGATCATTTGCTGCTGCAATAAATAAAGCCTCAGCTAACGAACAGGCAATAGTAAACTCTGTACTAAATAATTCTGGTGCCGAAAAACGAGAAACTAAAACAGAAACTCGTCCTCGTATTCCTTATACGGCTGCCGCCGGTTCTCTCACCAGCGCAGTAGAAGGCATTACATCAGATCAGTGTGAACACATACCCCGAATCAACATCTTCCCTGAGTATGATTTCACTATTATCATCAAGGGTGATAGCATGGAACCCAAATACGAAGGAGGCGACGAGGTGGCTTGTAAGCGTATAGACAGTACTTCATTCATCCAATGGGGTAAAGTACATGTGCTCGATACAGCGCAAGGTATCCTGATCAAAAGAACGTATGAAGATGGGGAGAAGATACGTTGTGTATCATATAACCCGGAATATCCGGATTTCTCGATAGATAAGGATGAGATTTATTCAATGAGTTTAGTTGTAGGATTAGTTAGATTATAGTGCTATGAAGAAAATTATACTCATACATATCTTATCTTTTTTTACACTCATTTCCATATATGCCCAAAGTACAGAAAGCCCCAATTTCTACTTCGGAATATATATGAGAAATGAAATACGGGAAATGAAAGAAATCAAATATTCAGAGATTAATAATGAGTATATTAAAAACTTAACTATTCCCAAATTGGAAAAAAGAAGTTTGACTTTGTACCTTAACCCTAATAATGCAATAAACATAACTACTAATCAGCAACCTGAATTTTTCTTCTTTTTTGGGGATGAGAACGATGAAACACCATTAACGCAATCTAAATTTGCTCGAATGTATAAAAATTACCCATTTATTCAAGCTAATTCCCCACATGAATTTATGCTAATTCGCATATTTGATATGGAACATGGTAGGGCTATTAGATTAGAAAACGAAAAAGATAAATTCGTATATGGTATAAGATTAAATCCATTTGAAGGAGATCAAATATCATTCACAACAATACCTATAGACAATCACTCTTTTAAAGTAGTTCTAAATTCAAAACTCCCTAAAGGAGATTATGGATTTATATACAATAAATCAAAGATACATAATATGCTTGTTTATGATTTCAGAATAGAGTAACTAACAATAATATTAACCCCGATTAGATATGGATATAACATACAAGACTAAGGATATTGCACTTCATGAAATATCAGAAGGGCGTTCTTCCAAGTGTAGTAAGGAAGTAGCCGCCGTGTTAGAATTAGATGAATATATATCTGTTATTCGCACGAATATGGGCGATGTCTACCAAATCACCCCGAAAGGGAAAGCATTTCTTGAATCTGGTGGATATACATCAAGAGATCGTGAGAAAGAAGAACAACGAGAATACGAGCATCAAAGGCAGTTACAAATAGCCAAAGACGAGCGGAAGTTTAAATGGAAAATGAGTATTTTCGGTTGGATTATAACATTTATATGTAGTTTGGTTAGCGGAAGCATAGGTTTCGTCTTTGGAAAACTTTTTGGATGAAACAATCGCCAATATTAGACCTACAGCAAGACCTATAAGTACCCCCACTAATATGCCACGCATACAGGTCAATAATATTGTAATATCTTCTAGACGACGGCGAATTAATCGTAGTTCTACAATTTTGTCCACCTCATTTTTTGAGTTTAGATTATCCATAATAATTAAAAATTAGTGTGGTACAAATATAACAAAAAAGAAAGTAACTAACATAATTATTAACCCAGTCAATTCACACACATTGTGTGGAAACGTATGTAGATTAATATATATCCGTCTAAAGGACAAAGAGCTAACAAATTAATAGGCTGAACGATACGCTTAAGAATTCTGCCAAAGAACAAAAATTCGTAACGCGTAGGTCGCCAGTTCAAGTCTGGCTAGCGGCTCAGAAAGAGAGAGATGCTTATGCATCTCTTTTTTTATTTCATAGATTCTTCTTACCTTTGCCAGACTAAAACAACTTCAGAAACAGATGAAAAAGAAGACAAAAAAAATTCTCATAGGAGGATTGGTAACCCTGTTCCTTATAGGCGTAGCTTGTGCCGGAACATTCTATTATTATATATTCTACCCACAATTTCATCCCCCAAAGACTACTTATATTTATATCGACAAAGACGATACAATAGACTCCATATATAATAAAGTAAAAATACAGGGACACCCGAAAAGTTTCACAGGTTTTCTCTGGATGACCCGATGGCGTAATTATGATTCGACTATCCACACCGGACGCTATGCCATCCGCCCGGGAGAAAATGTGTATCATGTCTTCAGCCGTTTATACCGAGGATATCAGGAACCTATCAATCTTACTGTCAGCAACGTACGCACTTTAGACAGACTTGCCCGCAGTATTGGTAAGCAGTTAATGATCGACTCTACAGAAATTGCTACTGTAATGAATGACACTATATTCCAGAAGCGAATGGGATATAAAAAAGAAACAATGTCCAGTCTATTCATTCCGGAAACATACCAAGTTTACTGGGATATGAGTGTAGACGAATTTTTCGAGCGTATGCAGAAAGAACATGAAAAATTCTGGAACCAGCAACGATTGGCTAAAGCTGAATCTATCGGAATGACACCGGAAGAAGTTTCTACCCTGGCCTCTATTGTCGAAGAGGAAACCAACAACAACGAGGAAAAACCAATGGTTGCCGGACTCTATATTAACCGTTTACACAAAGGTATGCCATTACAAGCAGATCCAACAATAAAGTTTGCCCTCCAGGACTTTGGTTTAAGAAGAATAACCAATGAACATTTGAATGTCAACTCACCCTACAATACATATTTAAATGCAGGCCTGCCTCCGGGTCCCATACGTATACCTTCACCTATAGGTATCGATGCAGTACTAAACTATGCCAAGCACGACTACATTTACATGTGTGCAAAAGAAGATTTCTCAGGTACTCACAATTTTGCTTCCAATTATGCTGATCACATGAAAAATGCCAGAAAATATTGGAATGCTTTAAACGAAAGAAAGATTTTCAAGTAAAATCATGATAAAATAAAAGCAAAAGCCTATATTTGCGAGTGAAAAACGCAGATTATTTCCTTTTTTAATAATCATGACTAACATTAAAATAATCAGATATGAGCAAGCAACTCTTACTTGGCGATGAAGCCATTGCACAAGCTGCATTAGATGCCGGACTCTCAGGTGTTTACGCCTACCCCGGTACTCCTTCCACAGAAATTACAGAATACATTCAAATGGCGCCTATTACGACTGAACAGAATATCCATAGCCGTTGGGCCTCCAATGAGAAGACAGCCATGGAAGCTGCACTAGGTATGTCATTTGTCGGTAAACGAGCATTAGTCTGCATGAAACATGTAGGCATGAACGTAGCTGCCGACTGTTTTATCAATTCAGCTGTTACAGGTGTAAAAGGTGGATTAATTGTAGTAGTTGCGGATGACCCCAGCATGCACTCCTCACAGAACGAACAAGATAGCCGTTTTTATGGTGATTTCTCATTGATCCCCATGTACGAACCAAGCAATCAGCAGGAAGCATATGATATGGTTTACAATGGATTCGCATTTTCTGAAAAGATTGGCGAACCGGTATTGATGCGTATGGTCACCCGCCTGGCACACTCCCGTTCCGGTGTAGAACAAAAACCGCAACAACCCCAAAACCAAATGTCATTCAGTGAAGACCCTCGCCAGTTCATCTTGTTGCCAGGTAACGCCCGCAAGCGCTATAAGGTTTTATTAGAACGTCAAGCCGAATTTATTGAAGCATCTGAAAACTCTTCTTATAATAAGTATACCGATGGTCCTAATAAGAAGTTAGGTATCATAGCGTGTGGAATCGGCTACAATTATCTGATGGAAAACTATCCTGATGGTTGCGAATACCCCGTATTGAAAATTGGCCAATACCCATTACCTAAGAAACAGCTCCTACAATTGGTAGAAACCTGTGATGAGATTCTGGTATTGGAAGACGGACAACCTTTCGTAGAAAAACAACTTAAAGGTTATCTTGGTATCGGCGTAAAAGTAAAAGGACGCTTAGATGGCACATTATCACAAGACGGTGAATTAAATCCGGATAAGGTGGCACGTGCTGTGGGAAAAGAAAACAAGTCAGAGTTTGGTATTCCTTCGCTCATAGAAATGCGTCCACCCGCACTATGTGAAGGTTGTGGCCATCGTGATATGTACACTACACTCACCCAGGTTCTGAAAGAAGAATATCCGACACATAAAGTATTCAGCGATATCGGCTGTTATACTTTAGGAGCCAATGCACCATTTAATGCTATCAATTCATGTGTAGATATGGGTGCATCTATTACCATGGCTAAAGGAGCCTCGGATGGCGGACTTCATCCGGCAGTAGCAGTGATTGGCGACTCCACCTTCACACATTCCGGCATGACAGGACTTTTGGATTGCGTCAATGAGAATGCAAATGTTACCATTGTCATTTCAGACAATGAAACGACTGCAATGACAGGCGGCCAGGATTCGGCCGGAACAGGACGTATTGAGGCTATCTGTGCCGGCATTGGCGTAGCCCCCGAACATATCCGTGTAGTAGTTCCCTTGAAAAAGAATTATGAAGAGATGAAGCAGATTATCCGTGAAGAAATCGAATATCGCGGTGTATCCGTTATCATTCCACGCAGAGAATGTATTCAAACCTTAGCACGTAAAAAACGAAACAAGTAAAACCATGAAAAAAGATATTATACTTTCCGGCGTAGGCGGACAAGGTATCCTCTCTATCGCCACTGTAATCGGTAAAGCCGCCCTTAAAGACGGACTATATATGAAACAGGCGGAAGTACATGGCATGAGCCAACGTGGCGGCGATGTACAATCCAATTTGCGCATAAGCGATCAGCCTATCGCTTCCGATCTTATTCCTTCCGGTAAATGCGATCTGATTATTTCACTTGAACCGATGGAAGGATTACGTTATCTTCCTTTCTTAAGTCCTGAGGGCTGGCTGGTGACCAACGAAACACCGTTTATTAATATCCCCAACTATCCGGCAGAAGCTGACGTAAGAGCGGAATTAGATAAACTACCTCACAAGATCATTCTTAATGTAGACAAAGTAGCCAAAGAAATAGGTTCCATCCGTGTAGCAAATATTGTTTTACTGGGAGCCACCACCCCATTCCTCGGCATCGATTATGAGAAAATACAGACCAGTATCTGCGAAATCTTCGAACGTAAAGGTGAAGCTATAGTGGAAATGAATCTTAAAGCACTCGCAGCCGGAAAGGAAATTGCTGAGAAATTAATGTAAGATCCCTCAAAAATACACCGCCATGAATAACAAATACTGGGAAGAAGAAATAGAAACCATGAGTCGTGAGAAGTTGCAAGAATTGCAACTTCAACGACTCAAAAAAACGATAAAGATTGCGGCTAACTCACCGTACTATAAAAAAGTATTTCAAGAACATAACATCACAGCTGACGACATCCAAAATCTGGATGATATACGGAAAATACCTTTTACCACGAAATCCGATATGCGTGCCTGCTATCCATTCGGCATGGTATCAGGTAATATGCAAGAAGATGGTGTGCGTATTCATTCATCAAGCGGAACCACCGGTACTCCTACCGTCATCGTCCACTCGCAACACGACTTGGATTCTTGGGCCAATCTGGTAGCACGCTGCTTGTACACTGTAGGTATACGCAAAACAGATGTTTTCCAGAACAGTTCGGGCTATGGTATGTTCACCGGAGGATTAGGCTTCCAATATGGCGCTGAACGCTTGGGTGCACTGACTGTTCCTGCAGCAGCCGGAAACAGTAAACGCCAGATCAAGTTTATCACAGATTTCAAGACTACCGCACTCCATGCCATCCCCAGTTATGCCATTCGCCTGGCAGAAGTTATTCAGGAAGAAGGAATTGATCCGACAAGTACCAGTTTAAAAACACTTGTTATCGGAGCAGAACCCCATACAGACGAACAGCGCAAGAAAATCGAACGCATGTTAGGTGTTAAAGCCTATAACAGCTTCGGTATGACAGAAATGAATGGCCCCGGCGTTGCTTTTGAATGTCAGGAACAAAACGGCATGCATTTCTGGGAAGATTGTTACCTCGTCGAAATAATCGATCCTGAAACAGGAGAACCCGTTCCGGATGGAGAAATCGGCGAGTTGGTATTGACCACTCTTGATCGCGAAATGATGCCGCTTATACGCTATCGTACCCGTGACCTTACCCGTATTCTTCCCGGAGAATGTCCTTGCGGACGTACGCACCTCCGCATCGACCGTATCAAGGGACGCAGCGATGATATGTTTATCATTAAGGGAGTAAATATCTTCCCAATGCAAGTTGAAAAAGTATTGGTACAATTCCCACAATTAGGTAGCAACTATCTTATTACCTTAGAGACCGTAAACAACCAGGACGAAATGATTGTAGAGGTAGAACTCAGCGATCTTTCTACTGATAATTACATTGAACTGGAGAAGGTACGTAAAGATATTACCCGTCAACTGAAAGACGAAATACTTGTTACTCCCAGATTGAAACTCGTGAAGAAAGGTTCATTACCTCAAAGCGAAGGAAAAGCCGTCAGAGTGAAAGATCTGCGGCAAAACCAATAAAAATAGCCTTTTTTCAAAATAATCAGTGGAATACTTGACATCGCCTTTTTGATACAGTATCTTTGTACTATCCATTTATAGATACTATTTCACTGAATTATATTTCGCACCATATAGAAACGGGGAAGCTTTTGCTTCTCCGTTTTTTTAGCCCCTCATGCAGCAGGCTCCAAAAGCTTACGCTTATATAACCGTCAGCTTACACTTGCACAACTGCAAACCCACACTTATACAAGCACAATGCCACAGTCCATCATCTTTAACTCCACACTTCACTGTCTGCAACCTGTGGCATTTGTCCTGTTAAGGTGTGGCATTGAGAGCACTGAGATGTAGCATTTGACCTAACAAACACTGGCAAAAGAAACGAAAGTCCTTTTATTGCATATCACTACCTCAAAGCAGCCTCCTAACCTACTTCCGTTAATATTATATAAATCTACTATTGACAATATTTGAGTTACGACATCGCTTAATAGAGGTTAAGCTGAAATCTTTGGATTGTAGAAAGTACAAAGAAAAAGGAACGGTAACCAACCAAGATTACCGTTCCCCTTTATAAAAAAGCCGCACCGATGATGTGATGAAACTCCGAATGACATGATTTGAGCGCTCGTCCTCTTTGTAATCCACCGACTCAAAGTTACCCCGAAGGGCGTGGCCCGCCATCGAGAAGCGAAGCTTGTCTCGGTATTTCATAATAGTTTGATGAGTTTCCCGATCCAATCAATGCGGCTATATTTTCTACAACAAATGTAGTAAGTTTCTGTCAAAGAAACAAGGAAAAACATGATTTTGTTTCCTCCATACAGGACATTTTATATTATATCCTCCCTATTATAAGCAAAAAGTGCCGATTACTCCTTCGTAATCAGCACTTTGTAAACTATTTGCTAAATAAACTTAAGCAGCCTTTGCTTTAGCTACGATAGCCTTGAAAGCTTCCGGATGGTTCATCGCTAAATCAGCCAAAACTTTACGGTTGATTTCGATACCTGCTTTGTGCAAAGCACCCATCAGCTTAGAATAAGACATACCTTCCAAACGAGCTGCAGCGTTGATACGCTGAATCCACAAAGCGCGGAAGTTTCTTTTCTTGTTCTTACGGTCGCGGAACGCATAAGTCAAGCCTTTCTCCCAAGTATTCTTGGCAACGGTCCATACGTTCTTTCTTGCACCAAAGTAACCTCTGGTTAATTTCAAAATTTTCTTTCTTCTTGCTCTTGAAGCAACGTGATTTACTGATCTTGGCATAGTTTTACTAATTTTTGAATGTTAGCGCCATTACTTCACGCAACGGACTTAAAGCTAATGCATTCGGTTAATACTTTAAAATACTTTGTACGCTTTTTACTTCATTGCTAAGAGTTCCTTAACTTGGCTTACATTCGTCACGTCAACTGTAGTTGAATGGCACAAGTTTCTTTTTTGCTTCTTAGTTTTCTTAGTCAAAATATGACTGTGAAAAGCGTGCTTTCTTTTGATTTTACCTGTTCCGGTAAGAGTAAATCTCTTTTTAGAACCGGAGTTAGTCTTCATCTTTGGCATCTTACTTATTTTTAAATTATTTAAATTATATGGCAACGCACTATACCTGTGGCGTTACTCATTTCTTTTATTCTTCTGATTCAGCCGGAGCTGCTTTCGGAGCATCTGCAGATTTCGGTACAGCAGGCTTCTTAGGCACTTCTTTTTTCTTCGGAGAAAGCTGAATAGTCATTCTCTTTCCTTCCAGCACTGGCATCTGGTCTACTTTTGCATAGTCTTCCAAGTCATTGGCAAAACGAAGCAACAACACTTCTCCTTGCTCCTTAAACAAGATGGAACGACCTTTAAAGAACACATAAGCCTTTACTTTATCACCTTCTTCCAAAAAGCCTTTAGCATGCTTCAACTTGAAGTTATAATCGTGATCATCAGTCTGAGGACCGAAACGAATCTCCTTCACGTTTACCTTCACCTGTTTCGCCTTCTGTTCTTTCTGACGCTTCTTTAACTGATAAAGAAATTTAGAGTAATCGATGACACGACAAACAGGGGGTTGCGCGTTTGGAGAGATTTCCACGAGATCCACCTCACGCTCTTCGGCAAGCTTCAATGCCTGGGCTATCGGATATACGTTGGGTTCTACTTCATCGCCCACTATGCGGACTTCTTTGGCACGGATTTGTTCGTTAATCCGGTATTGCCCTTTTAAGCTGTCATTTTTCATTAAATAACCTCTATTTCCAGTTTGTTTCTTATTTACTACTCCCAAATTATTATTTTTTTATGTTAGGTAAAAGCTATCTTTAGAACATCATTTATGCTATGCTTTCACAAGTGGGCGCAAAGTTACCATTTATTTATCATATTCTGAACTTCTTCGTTCAAAATTTTAGCAAATTCTTCAAATTTCATAGTGCCTTTATCGCCTTCCCCTTGCTTGCGGACAGAAACTTCTCTGTTTTCTGCTTCTTTTTCACCCACAATCAGCATGTAAGGAATACGCTTCAATTCATTATCACGAATCTTACGTCCTATCTTCTCATTGCGTTCATCCACAATTGCACGGATATCATATTGCTTCAGGAACTTTTTCACTTCCTGTGCATAATCATTAAATTTCTCACTGATAGGCAAAATAGCTACCTGCTCAGGTGTCAACCACAACGGGAACTTACCTGCCGTATGCTCGATAAGCACAGCAACGAAACGCTCCATTGAACCGAATGGTGCACGGTGTATCATCACCGGACGATGCTTTTGGTTATCAGCACCGGTATATTCCAGCTCAAATCGTTCCGGCAAGTTATAATCCACCTGAATGGTGCCCAACTGCCAACGGCGACCGATAGCATCTTTTACCATGAAGTCCAACTTCGGGCCATAGAAAGCCGCCTCACCATATTCAATTCTGGCAGTCAATCCTTTTTCCTCACAAGCCTCGATGATAGCCTGCTCAGCTCTTTCCCAGTTTTCATCGCTACCGATGTATTTCTCACGGTTCACTTTGTCACGCAAGGAAATCTGCGCTTCCACATTGGCAAATTCCATAGAACGGAACACAATAGAAATAATATCCATTACGCGCAGAAATTCATCTTTCACCTGGTCAGGACGGCAGAAAATATGTGCATCATCCTGTGTAAAGCTACGTACACGTGTCAATCCGTGCAATTCACCACTTTGCTCATAACGGCAAACCGTACCGAACTCAGCCAAGCGCAAAGGCAGATCCTTATATGAACGCGGAGAATTTTTATAAATCATACAGTGGTGAGGACAGTTCATCGGTTTCAGGAAGTACTCCTCTCCTTCTTCGGGTGTATGAATAGGCTGGAATGAATCCTTACCATATTTAGCATAGTGACCAGAAGTTATATACAGCAGCTTGTTACCAATCGGCGGAGTAATAACCTCCTGATAATCGTAACGTGCCTGAATACGGCGCAGGAACTCCTGCAAACGCAGACGCAATGCAGTACCTTTCGGCAACCACATAGGCAATCCTTTACCTACCGTATCAGAGAACATGAACAAATCCATTTCCCTACCGATTTTGCGATGGTCACGTTTTTTGGCTTCTTCCAAAACAACCAAATATTCATCCAGCATCTTTTTCTTCGGGAAAGTAATACCGTAAATACGCGTCATCATCTTGCGGTCTTCATGTCCACGCCAGTAAGCACCGGCTACCGACATCAATTTGATAGCCTTAATCGGTGCAGTAGTCATCAAGTGCGGGCCACGGCACAAATCCGTAAAAGCACCTTGCGTATAAGTAGTAATGTGACCATCCTCCAATTCAGAGATCAATTCACATTTATAAGTTTCTCCACGATCACCGAATTTTGTCAATGCATCCGCTTTTGAAATACTTTCTCTCACAACAGCTTCTTTCTTTGCTACCAGTTCTGCCATTTTAGCCTCAATCACCGGAAGGTCAGATTCTTTAATAGTAGCCTCACCCGGATCCACATCATAGTAGAAACCGTTTTCAATGGCAGGACCAATACCGAACTGAATACCCGGATATAATTCCTGTAAGGCTTCAGCCAACAAGTGAGCACTGGTATGCCAGAATGCATGCTTACCTTGCTCGTCTTCCCATTTATAGAGAACAAACTCAGCATCCTCGTTGATAGGACGCCCCAAATCATAAATCTCACCGTTCACGCCACATGCCAGCACTTCCTGTGCCAGGCGAGAGCTGATACTTTCTGCAATTTGCAGTCCCGTTACTCCGTCATTATACTCGCGTACGGAGCCGTCTGGAAATGTAATCTTTATCATAATGTTGTGTATATTTCAATTTTCAGAACGCAAAAATAGCTAATTCTTTTTGATATTTTATTTTTTAGCAAAAAAATGTTATTCACGAGTATTGGTAAACCGCTTAATAATATTGTAAGCAGAAACAATACCCAATTCTCCTGCTTTACTCAGGTCTGTAATACCCTGCTTGTTATTACCCAGGAAGATATGAGTCAGCCCACGGTTGAAATAAGCTTCGGCAAAGTCTTTATTCAGTTCGATTGCCTTGTCATAATCTACCAATGCTCCACGGTAATCTTTCAACAGGGACAGCACATTGGCACGATTATAATATCCGTAAACAAAATCAGGTGCCAATTGGATGACATGATCCAAATCTTTTCTCACAATATCATAATCCAAGGCGGTTACTTCCGCTTGATTCTTGCTATCAACAGAAGCTCCGGGAACACCTTCGGTCAAACCGGCTTCCGCCTTCTTATATTCCAATTGCTTATAACGCACCAACGAGCGCATAAAGTAAGCCGGGAAGAATTTATCATCCAGCAAAATGGACTGCGTAAAGTCATCTATAGAACTGGCAAAGTCCTGAACCAGATAGAAATCAAGTCCGCGCAGAAAGCGTTTCTTGGCATCCTTATCATTGGATACGATATCCGAAGTATGGGTATCGATCAGAGCAAAATGGAATTTCACCTGTTCTTCCGTCAACGGAGCTTCCATATTAGTAATACGCAACGGTTTCGGGAATATTTTCTCATGATTCAACTCCTCAATATATTTATGGAAATGAACAATGCGCTTCACCTCACTCGATTTCTCATAATATGTCAATGCATACATCGGTTCCATCTTAACGGCTACGTTCCGGTCTTGAACACGACCGCGGTAGTCGCTCTTATATTTCTGGTCTTCTTCCGAGTCATCAGCAATCACGATTTTCCGGTAATTCTCCATATTCTTATCGGATTTCTTACGCGTTTTGCTCGTATCCTCATTATCCTGATTATTGTCTGCAACGTCCTTATCGCTTGTCGTAACCCCGTTACGCTTATCTATCTGCATCTTCATGATTTTGAATTCATCCTCTTCGGCGCCTTTACGATCACCGATCTTCTTACGGGCTTCGGCACGCTGATAGTACCCAGCCATAAAATTAGGATATTCGTCAATCACCTTCGAATAGTCACTGATAGCACCACGATAATCACCCGTCTGTGCACGGAGCAAACCACGGTTGAAAGTTGCCATCATATTATCCGGTTCTACCTTCAGAACAAAATCAAAGTCTTCAAGTGCCCGGTTATCGTCACCTACCTGTGCACGAAGTAAACCACGGTTATAATGCCCCAGGAAGTTATTCGGATCGATGTCCAATGCCAGGTCATAATCACTCATAGCACCTCTCAGATTATTCTGATGGAAACGCGCCAATGCACGATTGATATAATTACCGGCATTCTTCGCACTCAGATGAATGGCCTGATCCAAGTCACTTTCGGCATCTGTATACTTTCCCTGTTGCAAACGGACAATAGCACGTGCGCTCCATCCATCAGGATCATAACGGTCCATATCAATTGCCGTTTCAAAGTCATTCAGAGCCTGTATAGTATCCTTTTGCTTCAACGACACTTCGCCACGCATCAGATAAGCACGCGTGTACCTGGGAGCTATCTTCAGCAGTTTCCCCAAATCCTCTTTGGCCGCATCATAGTCCTCTTTCTGCATATGGCAAAGAGAAAGATTATGCCACAGAACAAGATTCTCCGGATCATATTTCAGAGCCGTCTGATAGTCTTCAATAGCACCGTTATAATTATTCTGCCGGATACGGGCCAACCCACGTATCTGATAGGCACCTACAACAAAAGGATTACGATCGATAGCCGCATCGCAATCCGCTTCCGCACCTTGGAAATCATCCAAATTGATTTTTGCCAAACCGCGAAAGAAGTAAGGCTCATATAAATAAGGCTTAGCGTTAATTACCTGGTTGAAATACTGGATAGAAAGCACATAGTCTTCAAAATACAACGCGTTGCGTGCGATTGTCATCACTCGCTCCGTATTGATCTGCGCACACAGCAACGTAGGAAGCAACAGGAAAGCCGTCAGTATCTTTTTTATCATCTTGTCTTATAAATGCTTGTAAACGAAACAAATTTAATGCTTTTCATTTACTTGGCGGGATTAACGGAAGACTTTTTATATTTTTTGAGCCTTTTATACCTTATTATAAGATTAGCTTATTTCACAGTCTTGACTTTATACGTGCAATGAGCTTTTCCCTTTAGCATCGCATTCAGTCTTCCCTTAATCATTTGCTTACGCAAGGGAGACAAATGATCAATAAACATCTTTCCTTCTAAATGGTCAAATTCATGTTGCATCACACGTGCCAGATAGCCCTCAACAATTTCGTCATGCTCTACCATATCCTCATCCATATACGTTACATGGATTTTATTACCACGCTTCACAGCTTCATGAATACCCGGAAGACTCAGGCATCCTTCTTCCATAGACACTTCTTCACCTGACACTTCCAGGATATGGGGGTTGATATATGCTTTCCGGAAACCTTTATATTCAGGATAATCTTCTGATAATACATCCAGATCAACGACTACAACACGAACAGGCAATCCTACTTGCGGTGCTGCAAGCCCTACACCTTCGGCATTATCCATCGTTTCGAACATATTCGCAATTAACTCTTTCAAATTTGGATAGTCGGGAGCAATATCTTCCGCCACTTTTCTCAATACGGGCTGACCGTATACATAAATGGGTAAAATCATTCTTTCTCTAAGTTACAAATTACTAAATCAATATATATAAGTATATATACCTTTATTATAATATAAAACGTTTATTTTCCAAATAGCTTTGCAGAATAATAGTTGCACTGATCTCATCCACCAAAGCCTTATTCTGGCGATCTTTCTTCTTCAGCCCGGCTTCCCGCATAGTGCGATGTGCCAAAACTGAGGTAAAGCGCTCGTCAACATACTCAACAGGCATTTCCGGTAACTTTTTCTTCAACAAACGGACAAAAGGTTCTATACGTTTCATGTTTTCCGAAGCCTCATTATTCATCTGTTTAGGCAAGCCTACAAGAATACGTTCCACCGGTTCTTTTCCTACATAATCAAGGATGAATGCCAGCAGCTCATGCGTAGGCACAGTGGTCAGTCCGTTAGCAATCATTTGTAATGTATCGCTGACAGCTATTCCCGTACGCTTTTTACCGTAATCAATAGCTAATATTCTACTCATAATGGGCTACAAAATTACGATTAAAATTTGAAATCTACCGTTAATCTTATATATAGTAATGCTTAAAAAAACAACTTGGCACATAAATGATTATTTTTCTCCCATTTTATTATCAGCAATTACTATTTTTTTTCTCCTATTGGGAAAAAAATTCTCCTACTGGAAAAACAAAACACCTATTTATACTATTATTTTTAAATGATTACACAATACAGAAAAAGGGATGTTTGACAACATCAAACATCCCTTTCACGTTTTTTATACACTGATCATTTCAAATGAATATTAACTGTCAATCCACCACTGAAATATTGCATTTTCTGCATTTCCACTTGAAAGTGCAGGTACTTAAACAAACAATAAGTGGCGCCAAAAGCAAAATCTTTTGAGTCGTATTCCACAATCAGTCGTAATTGAGGATGAAAAGAGGGATTGTAGGTAATGCCCGCTGCCATTCCGTTTAACTTATACTCCTTACGCTTGTTGTAAAGATAAGAAAGATGCACTCCTATTTCTTCCCTTCCCAAGGGAATATGTTTTGTCGCTGCAACATAAAAACGACTGTAATAACCGTTTCCTTCCGTGGAAGCCATTTGACTGTTTGTGGAAGTAAAGGGGTCGGAAGTACCAAACACCACTGCAGGCATATATTTCCAGAACTGCCCTTCCTTCAACGCTCTCAATCGAAGCGAGAAATACCTGTCCTGATTGGTAAACCCAGAATATCCGTAAGGAGCCAAGCCCAATGCTTCCGCCTTGAAAAGCGTACAGGTGTAGGCCACCTCCATCCAGGGGAATATCGTAACATTCAGAAAATAATTGTACGTATGATAATACCAAGTGGGAGGAGTTAATTCTTTGTTCAAAAAATTACCGCCAATCATAAGCGTCTTGTCACGCTGCATTTCAGCAGAAGGTGCATGCAACAATCCTGTCGTGCCATACGTAAGTTGAGCAGAAACAGGAAAAGACAAACAACAAAGCAGAGCAACAAAGCACAACTTAAATTTCACCATTGCAGATAAATTCAATCAGAGATTAAAAAGAAGGCGTCTGGAAAATCAGGCGCCTTCTTTAGTATTTCTGTTTTTAACAGAGTATATTATTCAAGAATCACTACGCGGTTCAGATAGTTCTTGCTGAACATATTTTCAGTACCACCAAATCCTACGAATTCAAGTTGATCTTTGTCTACACCTTCAGCAATCAAGGCATCGTAAACAACCTGAGCACGTTTTTCTGAAAGTTTCTGGTTGTATGCTGCGCTACCTGTAGCCTTATCACAGTAACCTGCAACCTTGTATTTCTTATCCGGATTAGCCTTCAGAATCTTAGCAGCCAACTGAATATTGACCTTACCATAATCATCCAAACGAGCACTACCGATTTTAAAGAAGATAGCACGAGGACCAGCTGTCTGGATTTCCTTGATAACTTCCTTAACTTCCGGTTTCATGTTAGCCAATGAGTTCTTGCAGTTTGCCAAATCAGCCTGAGCTTGAGCCAATTCACTTCTGTAGCGGTTGATTTCAGCATTGATGGCATCTTCGTCAATATCAGAAACTTTCGCAAATTTCTTACCACCAAATGTATAAGTCAAACCTACATTTACGCGGGCAGTGGCCTCAGCCTTACGACAGTCGCTTGCATCGCCAAAGATAGAGGGAGTCACCCCAAAACGACCTTCTACATTCAAAGCCAGCTTCTGATTCAAGTTGAAGCCCAAGCCCAAACCTGCAGTAGCACCGAAACGAGCCTTGACATCATCGTTTGCAGCCAGTTGATAAGCATCGCCTACCATACCGCCTGTAAATTCTGTGCCTTTAGAAGAAAGGTTCATTGTAGGACCCGCAAACAGATAGAAATCGACTACACGATTGGGGTTGTAACCACCAAACAGAGTTGTCAGGTTCAGCATAGCATCCAAGTTGATTTCACCAAACTTTTTACAATATTTGTGATACTCACTATTTGTGCCTTTATCGAAGTAGGAATTGTCTTGATTGTCAAGACTCTGCCACAAACCGCTCACTTCACCACGTACCCCCCAAGTCGGAGTAATGTATTTACCAATCTGGAGATTGAAGTTCATGGTCGGAGTATTCAAGCCGCCATTCAGAACAGACATGCCTCCAATACCAACACCCACAAAGATGTTGTCTGAAGCCTTCTTCGTATAATAATTTTTCTTTTCTTGCGCATTAGCCAATACACAAGAACCAGCCAATAAGATGGACAAGGTTAAGAATTTAGCTTTCATTTTTATATATTTTTTATTGTTCTTATTTAAACGTACCTACAACACTCTATTAATCGGGCAAAACAATACCACCACCGGCATTTTCACTTGCACCATGTCCATGACCATGCTGGTAAGCGTGTGAATGGCTAGGATGAGCCATTTCTTCATACTGTGCAGCAGTACCATTCAAAGCATCAGCTTTGATTATGCCTAAGATCTCTCCGCTGTTCTTATAAGAAATTGTATAAGTAGTGGTAACCGGGTAAACCTCAAACCAAGCACGATAAATGCTCCATGCAGAAATCTTCATTTCAAGCACAGAATCTTTTGTATAGTTGTACTTCAAACTTTCAATGAAATCTGTAACATCAACATCTTTCACTTCGCCTTCTTTTGCAGCTGTCTGCTGGTTATACAGTTTATAGCTTACCTTAGTAATCAAAATATAATCGTTTGCATTTTCCCACCAAGACTTACCTGCATGATTGTGAGTAGGATTAAGCAATTCGCTTACGCGAGCAGGGCCTTCTTCTCTCACACCTTTAATCACAACTTGGTCTGGTTCTTCCGGTGTAGCAGTCTTCACAGCTACCAGCGTAGCATTGTATGTAGCCACACCACCAGCTTTCACAGCATTAACATGAACCGTAACAGACTGGATAGCCTCATAACCGGCAGGAGCAGTAGCACTAATCACCACATCCTGAGCAGCGATACTACCATCAGCACCGGCTTTCAATGTAACTGCCATTCCACTTACCTCTCCTTTATCTGCACTAATAGTTACACCAGACACAGCTGCTCCACTTGGAAATTCTACTACATTCACATTAATGGTAGCTTTTGCTGGTTCTGTTGTAAATGTCGCATTCAAATCTTCCTTTTCACACGACGTAAAAAGAAGAGAGCCTACTAAAGCGACTACGGCAAAAGCAAACATGCTACCAATGCCGTTTAAGAATTTAATCTTTTTCATCTCAATAATAAATTAAAAATTTAACAATTCTGACTTAATAAAATATGGGTTAAAACTATTTTTCTCCATTATGTTGTCACTGGCTTCCGCTTTATATTCCTTATAATAATACCGTTCATTACCAGCATTATAAACAAGTCCCATATTAGCAGAAGTGTTTATCCTTGGCCATTTTTTGTAACGTTTATACTTGTAAGGCGGCAATGCCACTTGAAACCGGAACCCCCCGTTAGCCTTCGCCCATTTCGCTTTCATTGCATAAAAGCCAATGGAGCAATATCGGAAATGACGAATCATTTCAAACTTAACTCCCCGGTCCTCTTTCAAGTATTGCTCAACCTTCAAGTTGAACGATGTGTTATACTGTGGCCAATAAAAACTTCCACCTATCGTCCAGGTCAATCCCATTTTCGGATCATAATGAAACCGAAAGCCGTCCCAATAGCCAATAGCTGTACATCCCATCCGCGCCATGACAGAAAACCTTTCATCTGCAAAGGGACGAAAGAATTCAGCATCCACGCCATACCGGTCGGCATTAAAATAGCCCACTGTCACTTTACCAAACACATTGTATGGCAAGCGAAAACGTTGGGATATCGTCAAATGCCCCGGATGAATCTTATCCTCATAACTTCCATACCCATCATTATAAACAGGTATCTTTAACTGCCCTGTCAGCTTCATCCCTTTCCACAACGACACTTCCACTGCCGGACTAAGATCAAACAACACCTGGTAAATCTGCGTAAGAAGCAAGTTCCTGAGAGCTAACTGAGGATACACCAACACATCCACCTTAAACAAAGAGCTATTTTTCACCTTTATTTTCCGTGCCTCCCGCCACGCTTCACCCAATTCATAGGTAACTGTCCAATCATTGCGTTCGACTTGAGTCACAGTATCCCCCTTTACAGAATGATAATAAAGAGAAATTTGAGGTATATTATTATCTAAAACGATTATCCGACATTTTTTTTGTTCCGGCAATCCTATCTTTTGAATAACATCCACCGCTTTGCTTATACCGACACCCTGCAAACGATATGCAGAATTCTGCAAGACATAAACACGTTCGTTGTCATCTTCCGTCCACCCCACATTTTCAAATCCCATTTCTACTAAAACATTTACAGTACTTTCCCCCGTTTGACAAAATCCCCTTAAAGGAATCAAACAGAATAAAAAGAGCGCCGCACATTGTGCTATTGTTTTAGTAGTTAGACACTTCCTTATGTTAGAGTTTTTACACCTCATCATTTTCAACCTTTTTTGCATCTACGCGATACAAAATATGCTGCAAAAATAGACACATTTTTAATAATATCAAAGTTTTTTTTTAGAAAATATAAAATAATACAGCTTTTCCTCTAAAAGTCCTTAGAGAAGCTCGGGATTGTTTATACAGAATACATAAAAGGCATTGACAAAAGGCCAGATATTGTTCACTTTTATTACATCATACGGTATTAATATACCAGCTTTACATTATCAACCCAAAGTGAATTACCAGGAGAACCAATATAAGCACCTCCATGACTGGAAGTAAATTGCAGTAATAGATGAGTAGGAACATCTTCTTCCGTTCCCCATGCCACTTCTTTAACGGGAACACTCTCTCCCTTACTGTTGATGGCATAACGCTCTTCTACTTGCAAACGCATCATATGAGGTTTATAGGCAGGATCACCTGTTATATCTCCGTACATGATTGAATAAGTAACATTGTTACGCCAGTCATCAGTTGTATTATAATAACGTACCACCATTGTACCTATGCGCTTCGCAAAAATATTTCCATCCTTGTCTTCCCAACGTTTCTGCAGGAATAAATTCACTTCCGGAAAATCTTTACCGTCTACATCCGTAATACGACTGAAACCTGTAGCGCGGATACGCTTCTCTCTATCAGACATCTTAACTTTATAGTCAAACTGAACAGCGATCGGTTTCTTTGTGAAAGGAATACCGGAATTCAACATCTTCTGCGGATTCTTCGTTCCCTTAATCGGCTCATGTACTTCACCCAAAAACATAGAACCTGCAGCCAGCACCGTAATATCTACGATTCCTAATACCTTTACACTCTCCATACGGGTATCCATACGTGCGCAGTAACCTTCATCACGTTTTTCGGGAAACACAGAGGTATTTGTTTTAGTAATACCAGCCACACGTGCCATCACATTGGAAGTCGCCCACGGTGATCCACCCATATTCTTATAAGCCTTATTCTCACGAATAGTTGCAGTCGGCCCGATAGCATACACATTCTTCAATGCGCCACCGATAATACCCGACTCTTTAATCTGGCGGTCTACCCACTGGTCCATATTGCCGAATGGAATCATCTCCACAGTATGCTGTTGTTGTTGCTGCTGTGCAGATGCCATCCCGCAATATAAAAAAGCGGATAGCATACCATACATACGAATTTTCTTCTGCATCATCTCATTAGCCTTTCAATTAAAGTTCATAGTTCCACTGATCCAGTGCAAAATTCCAGTTATCCTGTACCAATTGCACAGTACGATCATCATATTTATATTTATTCTTCTTATATCCTTTCTTTCCACCTACATACTTCTCGATGTCACCGCGTGCCTCTGCAAATCCGGGAATAGACAAATCATGATAAATCTTTTCGGTCATTCCCATAGCATCAGCCTCAAAATCTTCGAATTTAACTTCAATCAGATTCCCGGCAGGGATGCACGATTTATCCGCCTCATATTTATGGTATAACTTAGCATAAATAGAAAGGATATTATTTTCCAGTTCCTCGTTACTGATGTCTTGCAACTTTAACGGCTGAATCGTATTCGTGAAGAAACTACGGGTACTCTCAAATACCGTATAAGGATTACGCATCAGATAAACAAACTTCGCATTGGGGAACATCTTAACAAGTTCCTTCACACGCCCCGTATGCGGCGGGTTCTTACTCAAGAACTGCGTTCCATGTGTATTCCACAATGATATCCTAATCAACTTGACAAATACCTCTTCAAACACTTTCAGTTCTTTCTCCGTGATATCATTAAACAACAGATATTTATCTGCATATTCCTGCTGATATTTAGGAAGGAACCAGAAATTATAATAAGTATAAGGCATCATATTTGCCAGTGCAAACTCTTCCTCCTGCGGCAGGTCTACAGCAAGTTCCATATTATCCGTAGGACGCTTATCGGGCATCAACCAACTCATATTCTTCTTAAAGAAAGGCTGCCCCCACATCATCAAATGCGGAAATACGGTCTGATAAGTAGTATTATAACCAAAATGTTTATCACATGAAAAGACATTATGCACAAAGGTTGTTCCACTACGCCAATGGCCAAGGATGAATACCGGATCATGTTCCAAAGGTTGAGATGCCAGTCGCTTCTCATAACGTCCATTCTGTAAAGGAGCCAGAGTAGAAAGCAAGCGGCATACGGCTTTAGTCAAGCGGTACTTGCCTTTGTATGCTGCATCTATCTCACGTCCTTTCGTAATAGCATTAAATGTCTTCCAATCGGCTCCAACCAATGTATTTATAGGAAGTTTATTAAATTCGAGTAAACCCATATCATTTACAATTTTACAACTTACGATACAAATGGTAAATTATTTAATGATTTTCACTTCAATACCCTGACGCTCCAAGTCTTTCACTGCTTTCTCTATGATTTCATAGTGTTCGGGGGCAATGCCAAGCTTCGGTAAATTCAAGACAGGAAGATCTTCCGAAATATGCATGTCTTTATCCTCTACCCTATCGATAATCATACCGACAGCACTGGTATTGTTAGTTATCGGATCAATCAGAATGAAGGCTCCTGTTGCTTTATTCTTTTGATAAGGGTCAAAGAATAATTCTTTTGCCGTAGTCAGCACAACACGCGCTATCTGATTCAACTGCATGGGCAAGCTATCAGTAGTTAATTGTCCATTCTCGACCGACAGTTGTTCCATCGTATTGACATCTACCTTATACTTGATATTACTGATACGTGAACGGCTCAGATTAGTGGTTTGCTTAATAAAAAATGATTTATTAAGATCCATCGGTTCTTCATCCATCCATACCAACATAGCCTCGAAATTACGATCGACAACCGGCAAGTTATCAGGATGTACCAGCATTTCTCCTCTTGATACGTCTATCTCATCTTCCAGCGTCAAAGTCACAGACTGAGGCGGAAAAGCATAATCCAGTTCACCATCATAAGTAACAATGCTCTTAATACGTGATTTCTTACCGGAAGGCAATGCAACTACTTCATCACCTTTACGCACAATTCCTGAAGCTACTTTACCACAGAAGCCACGAAAATCGAGGTTAGGCCGCAACACATATTGTACCGGGAAGCGGAAGTCTGCCAGATTATGATCATTATCAATATGGACTGTTTCAAGAAAATCGAGCAAGGATATACCGGCATACCACGGAGTACGCTCAGACTTAACGACTACATTATCACCATCCAAGGCTGATAGCGGAATACAAGTTACATCCGGAATGTTCAACGGAGCAATAAATTCCTTATATTCCTTAACTATTTCATTGAAGCGGTCCTCTGAAAAATCTACCAGGTCCATCTTGTTGACAGCAAGCACCACATGCTTGATACCTAACAAAGAAACCAGGAAAGAGTGACGACGTGTTTGTGTAATCACCCCTGTACGGGCATCTACCAAAATAATAGCCAGATTAGCCGTGGAACCGCCCGTAATCATATTACGTGTATATTGTTCATGTCCCGGAGTATCGGCAATGATAAATTTACGGTTGTTGGTAGAGAAATAACGATAAGCCACATCAATCGTAATACCCTGTTCGCGTTCTGCTTTCAGGCCATCCAGCAACAGCGCATAGTCAATATGATCGCCGGCATTTCCCATTCGTTTGCTATCGCGTTCCAATGCATCCAACTGGTCCTCGTACAATTTCTTACTATCAAACAACAAACGTCCGATCAGCGTTGATTTTCCATCATCTACCGAACCGGCAGTCAGAAAACGGAGCAAGTCTTTCTGTTCATCTTTATCCAGAAACTCCTTGATATTTAGTTTAGAGTTATTCTCCATCACTTCTATTTTTTAATTATCACCTTTATCTTCGTAAACCTAAGCATTAAAGTTCTAAAGGTCAGGTTTAAGATTCCAATCCTCAGGTTTTAATTTTTAATTCTTAATTTTTAATTCCTAAAAGTATCCCTCGCGTTTTTTCTGCTCCATGCTGGCCTCCTGATCGAAGTCGATTACACGGGTAGTACGTTCGCTCTTGGTAGTGGTCATCATCTCTTCTACAATCGTTTCAATTGTATCGGCATTGCTTTCCACTGCACCTGTCAGCGGCCAACAGCCTAACGTACGGAAACGGACCGTTTTCATTTCTATCTGATCCCGATACTTTTCAGGCAAACGATCATCATCCGCCATAATCAGATTACCATCAATCGTAACACAAGGACGTTCCTTCGCATAATACAACGGAACAATAGGAATATTTTCCAAACGGATATATTGCCAGATGTCCAGCTCAGTCCAATTGCTCAAAGGGAACACACGAATACTTTCTCCCTTATGTACCCGGGCGTTATAAATATCCCACAATTCAGGACGTTGATTTTTTGGGTCCCACTGGTGGAACTTATCACGGAAAGAGAAGATACGTTCCTTTGCACGTGACTTCTCTTCATCACGGCGTGCACCGCCAAAAGCTGCATCAAACTTATACTTATCCAAAGCACTCAGCAGAGCTTTTGTCTTCATCAGGTCCGTATGTACCTTACTGCCATGCGTAAATGGTCCCACTCCTGCATGGAAAGCTTCCATATTGCTCTCTACAATCAGATTCCACCCATACTTCTTAGCATATTCGTCACGGAACTGAATCATTTCTTTAAATTTCCATTTTGAATCGATATGCATCAACGGAAAAGGGACTTTGCCAGGATAAAAGGCCTTTTCAGCAAGGCGAACCATCACCGAAGAGTCTTTTCCGATACTATAAAGCATCACTGGGTTTTCAAATTCCGCAGCCACTTCACGGATAATATGAATAGACTCTGCTTCGAGCTCTTTCAGATGGCTTAATTTATATTCTTCCATTTTTATATAATCACTTTTTAATCTGTATCTTTGATAAAACAAGGTCAAGCAACTTGTTGACTGACTCTTCCAGACTGAGCACTGAAGTGTCTAAAGTCAAAGCCGGGTGGGCAGGAGCCTCAAACGGAGCAGAAATACCGGTAAAATTCTGAATCTCTCCCCGGCGTGCCTTGGCGTACAAGCCTTTCACGTCCCTGCGCTCACACTCGGCCAGAGGAGTACTAACGTAGACTTCAAGAAAATTTTCCTGACCAATGATATTGGCAGCCATTTCGCGAATGTCATTGTTAGGACTTATAAATGCAGCAATAGTAATAATGCCTGTATCAATAAAAAGTTTAGAGACTTCCGCTATACGACGGATATTTTCCACACGGTCGGCTTCGGTAAAGCCCAAATTATTATTAATGCCGCTACGGATATTATCTCCGTCTAGAATACGGCACAGCAAACCGCGTTTGTGCAATTCACGTTCCAAAGCAATAGCTATTGTACTCTTACCGGAACCGCTCAATCCGGTAAACCATATCATCATACTATGTTGTCCAAGGAGTTCTTCTTTATCTTGTCTCGACAACATCCGATCAAAAATCGGATATATATTATTATCTGTCATAATCTAAATTAAAAGGGCCAAATTAATGGAATCAGGAATATGGATATCAAGAATGCTATAATATTCAACGGCAAACCAATGCGAACGAAATCAGTAAACTTATAGTTTCCTATACCTTGCACGATCAGATTGGTCTGGTATCCGATCGGTGTGGAGAAACTGGCAGATGCAGCCATACAAATTACCACAAAGAAAGGCATAGGACTAACGCCCATCTGCGAAGAAATGGAAAGTGCCAACGGGAAAGCCAACGCTGCAGCAGCATTATTTGTGATTAACTCAGTAAATAAGTTCGTGATAATAAACACGGCAGCCAATAACACCTGCGGTCCGTAATGTTCAGTCAGACCGATGATATAACTTGCCACCACATCTGCCACACCAGAATTCACCATCGCTTTACTAATGGCAAAAGCACAGGCAATGGTTATCAGAATATCCCAAGAAATGTATTTGGTATATTTACGCGCCGGGAAGATTTTTGTCCATGCCATAATAATAGTAGTCACGGAAACAAAGAAAAACATATCCAGCTTAATATCCGGGAATGCTTCTTTCACAACCGGTAACTCCCCTACTGTAGCTCCGGCAATCATTAATATCAGCAAGATAAGAGCAAACCAACGTTTTCCTTTTCCGGGAACCGGCTCGTTGTCTTTACCATTAGCCAACAGAACGAACACTGAGGATTCTCCCCAAGTCTGAACGAAAGAATCATCTGCCATCACCACCAGCGTATCGCCATCGCGCAAGACTTCATTATCCAAATTCTCCGTAATGCTCTGTCCGCTTCGCTTGATTTCCTTAACAGCAGCACCATAGTGACGTTTAAAATTAAACTCACCCAGTTTCTTGTTGATACCCGGAAAACGGGGACCAAGCACTGCTTCAACCCGATGCAAACTACTATCCTCCTCCTGGTCGTCATCCAGTTTTACCGCATCCGTACGAACATCAGGCAAAAGTTTGGAAGAGAACAGAAACAAATAAATAATACCTGCAATAGCAATGAAAATACCGACTTTGCCCAACTCAAACATGGTGAATCCTTCATAGCCAGCCTCTAATATCATGCCATGTACCACTAGATTGGTAGAAGTTCCAATTAAAGTACAGATACCACCCAAAATTGTCACATACGAAAGAGGTATCAGAAACTTAGTAGCCGGTAATTTTACCGATTCAGCCCAACGTTTTATAATCGGGGCAAATATGACAACAACTGGAGTATTATTAAGAAAAGCAGATATAAAAGAGATAGTGGGGAGCATGCGCAACTGGGCCTTAAATACAGTTGTTTTTCCCATAGGAAGTAGCTTCTTGATTACTTGTCCCAATGCTCCCGACTGACGAATACCTTCGCTAACCAAAAACAACATGGCTACGGTAATCATTCCTTTATTACTGAACCCCTCCAACATTTCTTTAGGGCTCAGAATACCTGCACATAAGAACAAGACTACAACGGAAAACAATACCATTCCTGGACGCATTTTGTCCAACACTAATGCAACAACCATACCCAAAAGTGACAAAAGCACGAATATTATCTCAAATGTCATAGATTCATTGTATCTTGTTAATACTTCATTCGCTTAGGCTCAACCACAAACCATGGGTTCAGCAAATCCTCTTTATTGTAACAAAGCGGTTCTTCTTTTCCCGCCTGATAGACTTCCATTCCTGCCGCACGTGCAATGGCATGTCCGGCAGCAGTATCCCACTCCATAGTAGGTGCAAAACGAGGATATACATCTGCTTTTCCTTCTGCTACAAGGCAAATTTTTATAGAACTGCCACTTGAAATTAATTCGATCTCAGCATGCTGACGTTTCATCTCTTCAATGTAGGATTCTGTTTCAGGCGTCAGATGTGAACGGGAAGCAACGATTACAAATTTATCTCTTGCAGCCTCAGCAGGCAAACGGGTAGCAGATGCCATTAATTCCTCCAATGAAACATCTCCGCGTGAAGTAATGCCGGATAACTTATACGCACCGATATGTTCTTCTGCAAAATAGAGTTCTTGCTTCACCGGAAGATAAATCACCCCCATTACCGGCACTGAATGGCTCACCCATGCTATATTTACAGTAAACTCACCATTCCGCTTTATGAACTCTTTTGTTCCGTCCAACGGGTCTACAATCCATAAAGAATCCCATCCACAGCGCTCAGTATAAGGCAAATGCTTTCCTTCTTCACTCAAAACAGGAAAAGGGGTAGCATTCAAATATCCGGTAATGGTTTCATGAGCTTTACGGTCAGCAATGGTCAAAGGAGAGTTATCCGCTTTTTTTTCAATTTCAAAATCTGATGCCGGGTCATTATAGATAGAGAGAATGTCCGCACCGGCGTGCAGAGCTGCATCTATCGCGTTTAATATATATCGTTGTTCCATATATGGTATCTATACTTATATAGTGTGCAAAATTAAAAACTTTTTCATCCTCAAAAGTTTCCACCCTCAGTTTTATAACTTCTTTTAAACTACATGATATATTTATAAGCACTTTTCACAATCGATAAAACAAAAAGGAGATGTGTCAAAACTAAGGCACATCTCCTTTTTTTATATTTAAATGTT
>ENA-UOJJ01000071-UOJJ01000071.1-human-gut-metagenome-genome-assembly--contig:-CS66-NODE-71-length-163579-cov-120.175216_pt1 | contig 163579 bp, 142 predicted proteins | sample MGYA00242343_ERZ723890 | MGnify/ENA metagenome assembly ERZ723890
ATGGAGAAAAGTCGCCAAACTTTTCCTTTAAATTACTAAATTTCAGGGACTTTTGAAAATTTAATCAACTTAAAATTAAATGTTTAACAGCATAATTTCAATTTTTGTCATCTACTAAATTTTCATTGTTTTAAGGCTCGTTTTATTGTCTGGCGTACAAATCCGGATTTAGCTTCGGTACATCCGTCGCGGTCATTCTTATACTTAGGAAGCAGTGATAGTTTTAATATCTCATATTCTTTAGCTACTTCAGGATGAGCAATCAGATAATCTCGGAAACGGATTTCATCATTGTCGCCGACCCTGTGAAAATGGACATGGAAAACTTTGTCGGCATACCCGGCGGGAGTATAGCCTTTGTTGAAGCTCATTCGACTATCGGAAACTGACATACAGATATATCCGTCACTTTCCATTTTCTCTTTGATTAGTGGTCTGTCGGTCTCGGGATTTAACTCGACAAGAATGTCAATTATGGGCTTTGCATGAATATTCGGAGTGGCCGTGCTGCCAATATGGTTGATAATCGGACTGTAATCTTTTAGCAATGCTGAAAGCTCCAATATTTCTTCTTTCGCCCATTCCGACCAATCAGGATTATATGCAGCCAGCACTATTGGAAAGAGTTCCCATAGTTCTGCCTGAGTCATATCCTTAAGATTCCTTTGGCTCATGGCAATCGTTCCATCTCAATACAGTTCCACGTTTCGCCCAGACATTCGTAACTCTCGGTTTCAGGTAGTGATACCCGATGAAAACCGGCGGCTTCATAGCAATGGATGGCGGACGGATTATTTTCAAAGATAACGAGCGACACTTTCGTGGCTCCAAGTTCTTCAAACGCATATTTGACTGCCATTGAGACAAGAGCATTGCCTAAACCGCGACCACGTTTTGAATCATCAACAATGACGAATCCCAGTCGCTGCTCGGTCGAATCGTCGGCGGGGGTACGTAAGTGATGTATCCTACAATTTCATCGCCATCAGTCATTGTCAAAGCGCGCGATTGTTGTCCGTCAATATACTTTTCGTGATATGAGTTTATATCTTCGGGCATGACCGGGTAACGATCATATCTGTCGGCGCACCATTGGCGCATGAGATACTCGCTTTTAAGCCACGATGCTATCATCGCAGCATCCGAAGGTTGATAAGGGAGTAATGTCATACTCATGGTTTATAGCTGCGTTTTATCTCGACAATTGATTTGCCTCCGATGCCGAAGTTCTCGTCTGGCAACTCCTTGATAGTTACTGTGAAGAACTGATCCGGGATATGCGTCACCTCGGAGGCGGTTGCTGTCAGGCGTTCAATCAACTGTTTTTTCTATTCTGCGGTCAGATTCCCGCTCTCGATTGATATGTATGGCATAATCAGAGAATGGTTTTGAGAATATGATCGCAGAACATTGTGGGAGTAAACTCCACTATCTGATAGTCGGCGACGTCGTTGATGTTGAACGGGTCTTACGCGATGATGGCGTCCACGGCTATGCGGTTTTCAGCCTTAATCATAATCACTCCGCCCACACGCGGTGTCTGTGGCCCTGAGGCGATGAAATCTCCGGCGGCATAATGCTTAGCGAGATATTCGCGGTGTGCGGCAAGGAATCTGTCAACCTCGCTCAATGGTTTCTTATATGTTAAAATTGCGATAAACATGGTTTTATTTCCGTTTTATTATTACCCGATAGATATTTCCGACACGCACCGCAGTAAAGACCGCACGCCGCTATGAGTTCTTTGTTTGCCCCTATATTCCTCATGGCAAGAAACTATAGCTGGATATGGGCAAATTGATGGTCAATCCAGATAGTCGCTTCCTTAGCAGTGAATTTGAGCAAGATATAATTAGGGTCTGACGGACCTCCCGGAAAATGATTTATATACCAGTCCTGCCATTTTTCCAAGCGAATGCTGTCGTCATTGACAACTTCAACGATGCCGCGCAGACAAACACTCGCGCCGTCTTTATCGTAGCAGAGGCCCGCCTTAGGATTACGCCGGAAATCAGCCACTTTCACTGAATCCGCTCCTGCTGCCATCCACACGATACCACACCCATCAGTATCGCCTTTAGCCATCGGCACGGGACGCGGAAAACCATCACTGTTTACAGATGCTATCGTTACAGTAGAGCATTCCGCGAGAAGCTGTTCTGCTTTCTTTATAAGATAAGACGATCCGCACTGTTGCCAGCGTTTCAGATGAGGGAAAAACTGACGCATCTGCTCTTTCATCTGCTCTACAGTAAGATTTTGACCTGAACTCTTGTTTATCTCATCAGTGAACCGGGCACAGTGGTCAATCATCTGATCCATTGTCATATCCTGCGTGAGCTTGCCGTCCTTGTAGCAGTAAATACTGTATTCTTCGTTTGGCGAGCCATCGGCATTCGTGCCGATGATTTCATTTGTGAGCAGCATTCCGCAGCTCTGACAGAATTTCATTTCCATTGTTAACTTCAGTATTTACCCGTCAATCGTTACAGGGCGGATTATTATAAATGCTCATGAAGGATGACTTGTTTCAGATTAAACCAACCCGACCACAAAGTTGCGAAATTATTATGAAATTCTGCATTTATGATGCGGACTGTTTCAGCTTCCTGATATTTTTTCTGGTCTGTCGAAGAGCACTTCTGAGTCCGGGTGAAAGGGCCTGAAACGACAGCATTTCGAGATGACTTTCCAGTTCGGCGATGAGTTCCGGATAATGACGACACATCTTGAAAGCTGCGTATATACTGAAACATCTTACTGCATATGGCTCACACTCTGAATTGATTTTCCTCATACAGAAATCGAGAAAATCTGTCGGAATATCATCGACCTCAAACTCCTGTTCCCGAAGAAGCTGCAGAAGCATACGCTTCTTTCCGGGGTCAGTTTCTACTAACAGCATATCAATCATGCTGTCCCGTAGAGTCGACAACCACTCTTTGTCTGATACGGGCAGATGTGTCATGATCCATAGCAATTGACACTTGTGCTCCGGTCATCACTCCCGACCAGACTCCATAACTGACACAACTTCTCGCGATCTCCCGAAGCCCATGATACAAGCCCCTTTATCTGAGGCATGTTGATTCTTTGTGACAGCAATTCCTCTATGTTCATTCGATTTCCCTTATTGCCGGATTAAGCTCAATAAGATGCGCAATAAATTCGTCTCGGTCATTAGGCGAGATTTCCAATGGCGCATAGCTTTTCAATACAGATCGGTCTATGAAACTTATCGACACTCTTTTACGCGACATGCCGGCTGTTGCCAGATAGCCGGTTGTCTTCCTGGCACTTTTGATTTTGGAAATCGGGATTCGTGTAGGTCTGAAACACTGGTAGATAACGAGGTCATTACCATCAATTTCATACCAGCATCCGAACATCAGCCATGCGTAAAGCAACGTCATCGAGCCGCACACGAAAACCAGATACCACCATGACATTCCGATGGCCGAAAGCCAGATAACCGTAAGGAATCCGACCGTCACAAGCCAGACCCACCAATCAATCTTCGAGCGATATACCGTAGCCATTATCGACAATCCTGTTTCTGCGTTGACATTCTTTACGGTTACAAATATAACGAAAATATCCGCCGGAGCATAATGCAAATTACAATTTCGCTATTATTTGTCAGATTATTTATAACTTTGAGCGCTAAACCATGCAACAGATATGACTACAGAGCTATTGCTGAATAAATGCCGGGGCTCACTCGTTGGCGGGGCCGTCGGTGACGCTCTCGGCTACGCCGTGGAATTTTCGTCACTCAACGAGATTCGGAAGATCTACGGCCAACGCGGAATCACAGATTACAAACTCAACAGTTCCGGCATCGCTGAATTCTCCGACGACACACAGATGTCTCTTTTCACAGCCGAAGGCCTTCTTAACGCAATCGCCGACAAAAAGACCTCCGTAGATGAGATAACCCCATATTTAACAGCCGCATACAAGAACTGGTATCTCACACAGATAAGACCGAAGAGCCAACTCGAAAGAAGTTTTCTCTCGCGCTTCAGAGCACTTTGGTCGCAGCGTGCACCTGGTCTTACGTGCATGTCAGCTCTACAGACAATCATGTCGGATTCCGGCGGAAAGGTCGTCAACAATTCGAAAGGATGTGGCGGAGTAATGCGCGTCGCTCCTGTCGGAATATATTCGGCTGCTCATACCGACATTCTCAACCTCGAAAACGCCGGCCTTTTGGCCGGATCTGCCGCCGAGATAACCCACAAACATCCACTCAGCACCTTATCTTCTATGGCATTCGCCATGGTAGTGGCGGAATGCATCCTCTCCCACTCCATTGACCGCGACAAATTCCGTGAAATCATCGTAGACCGCGTTTTTACGCGCCTCATCTCACGCATTAACGGCGACATCCATCTGAACGAGCTTAAAGCTCTCATTATTAAAGCCCTCGATCTCGCCATATCCGGCCGCGCCGACACCGACGCAATCCTCATTCTCGGCGAAGGCTGGGTAGCCGACGAAACACTGGCTATCGCCATCTTCAGCGTCATGCGCTACATTGACGACTTCGAAAAATGTGTCTGCTGCGCTGTCAACCACAGCGGTGACAGCGACTCAACGGGTGCAGTGGCCGGCAACATTATCGGAGCCATCCTCGGCTACAACGCCATCCCCGAAAAATACAGGCTGAATCTCGAGCTTCACGATCTCATTCTCCAAATCGCCGACACCCTCGCCTCTCCTATTATCCCATCTGATCTGTTAGAATAGACTATCGCCATTACAATCAAATCAGCGCGGGGCCTCGTCGTGTTAATGACAAGGCCCCGCAGAGTTATAAAAGTAGTATGGTATGAATTTATCTCACTGCTACTTTGACCACATTCGATCCTACGGCAACTACATATATGCCGGGGCCGAGAGAAATTTCTGTAGCGTCAGAGCAGACACACGATGCCACGCTTGTCCCTGCCATAGAATACACATTGCAGGTTCGTCCCGCGGCACCCAGTACCGTTATGCCGCCTTTGTGAACATTGATTTTCACACCCATGGCCGTGAGGCTGTCGACACCACCTTCAGCCTTGGCAGCTACGGCACGCGACTCGCCGGTCTCATATACGGCCGACACTGCGAAGTCCATGTTCTCCGCGGGAAGTTCATCAAAGGCGAGACTCTTTATCGGCGAAGTTGTCAGAAGTCGGTCACCACTGTAGACATTATATCCGAGCAGATTGAGTTTCTGCGCATCACCGCTGGCAGGATAGAAAGCCACATCGTCGATAAAGGTCTGTGCCGTTCCGCCCGAGGCATAAGAACAACCACGGATTGCGAAGCGACGAGCACCTTCCGGAACAACAAGAGCATACTGGGTCCAGTCGCCCGGTAACTTCTCTATCCTGCGAATCAGCTTGAAGTCGCCGGGAGTCAGCGATCCATCGCTGTAGAGGAACTCGATAGTCTCGGGAGTGTCTCGGTTGTAACTGCGGGCCCATAGCGTAACGAGCTGTTCCCGTCCGCAAAGCTCCGGCGAAATAGCCCAGTCATCCTGCTGCACAGCCTTATTGAAAGATTCGTTTACAACATACATATTGGCAAGATACTGCATGCTCATGTCATGGCCGTAATAGCTATCATTGAAAGCCTCGACAAGACGTGTCTGAACCCACCATGACTGGGCTGAATGTACGGGAATTCCGGGGAATTCGATCATTTCCATACTTGAGGCACTGACCATTCCTCCTATCGGTGCCTTGTCGACATCGACGAATACCCAATCTCCGGCCGAAGTGAGGAAGTTCCCTTCAAGTTCGATCGTATATGATTCGAAATCATCGAGAACCATTTCGGGCACAGCGGTACTGTAGTCTGGCTCGCCCCATGAGAGACAGCTGCCATCGGCAGTGATGACAACATCGCTGGGTTCGGGGAGCAGACGCATATTGCGGGCAACAGTGACCTCGCCTGTTTCATTGTTCTCGTCTTTCTCGTCCCCCTCGGCAACTACTCTTATCTTAAAGCTGTTTCCTACCGGATCCTGAACTGACAGCGAATGACTGAATTCTATCGTCTCACTGCGGCTGAAAGCAAGGCCATCGAAATCTTTCGAAGCTACCTCGGTTCCGTTATGATAGAGAATAGCCTTGTAAGCGGCGACATCTTTGGCTCCCAGATTGCTGACTCTTGCCTTGACAGCAAATGGCTCGCCCGGTTTTGCCTCAACGGGAGCCTCAATATCGGCTATACCGAGATCAGTGTCGGGCAACTGGTCAATCCGAATATTGTCGATAAGAACCCAGTTGTAGCCGTTATCATTCTGGCTGTAAATGGTGCCTTTGAATATGAGAGACACAACCTGGCCGGCATAATCGCTGAGATCGACAGCAACGTGTTCCCACGCCTCGACCTTCCCGAGTTCACCGATAACAAGACTGCGGGCATTATGGCGCGTGCCGTCAGCTGTCACCACATCGATATCGAGATGATTGATATTCGAGAAGTTGTTTTTGAACCAGTTATAGGTGTAGAACGTCAGTGTAGGACGTTTGGCGCCACTAAGATCGATAGCCGGAGAAATCAGCTCAGTCCACTCGTTGAAATAGTTACCCTCACTATCGTTGACATAGCTCCAGCCAAACATACCTGCAAAACCGTTGTCTCCGTCCTGTGAGCCCTCGGAATTCTGGAACGATGCGTCCATCATGCGGTTCCAGCCATTATACTGACGCATGGCGACTGCACGTTCATCGTCAGTGATAGAGGCTATCTGCGGGCCGTTCGACTTGCCGTCGCCCCACGGATTATCGAGTGTATAATTGGGGAACGATTCCTTGAACGGGAGCTTAAGAGGCTCGCCGGCGAAGATATTCTCGCTCTTTTCGCCATAGCCGATTCCCGCGCTGTTCACTCCGTATATCTTGACATAGACAAATCCACAGTCTCGCCCGGTCTCGAATGTCGGAGTCAGCTTATAGCTCGTCTCCGAAATTCCCTCATAAGTCTTATTGCCGTGATAATAGGCGTTATCCGGGAAAACTTCTAAATTATAGCTGACTTCGCCGTTCAGGGGATAGCCCTGCCAGTCGACAGCGGCCGCATCCCAGCTTACGATAATCCCGGCAGCATTGTCTGGGTCGCGGCGGATGGTGATTCCACCGACAGAACCCGGACGGTTTATGCCGACATAAGTCTTGAACTCGTTTGACGGGCCGCTTTTGGCCTCACCGCTGTAGGCAAAGGCCGTATAGATACATTCCGCTCCCTGACTCAGCTTGTCGTCGACAAATTCGACTGTCGAACCCGGAACGGGATTATCTATAGTGGCGATAAGTGTTCCGTTGCGCATAATCTCTACACGGCTCAGGGAGGAAAGAGCGTCGCCGTTGGCGGTCTCTGCCGGAAGTTTTACTTTTCCTTTCAGTGACAGTGCGCCGCTGCGATCTGCCAGAGCCTCTACTATCTCGGGGGCAGCCGGAGCCACATCGCTAACAGGAGCCGAAACCGTAAACTCGATAACTTTGAGTTTATACATATTGGCATCGCTCATAGCATGGAATCCGATAAAGAGTGTTCCGTTGCGGTCAGGGCAGATTTCGAGTTCAAACGGCATAGCCGATGTCTGGTCTATGACAGTCTCAGGCATCAGCTCTTCTGTCATACCTTCGGCAGTGGGACTGTAGCCATATTTCATTTCGACCTTTTCGGGGCAACTTGTCATCTGGCAGGCAAAAGCCACATGAACCTTGTAGCGCGCACCGGCAACAGCCTTTATAGGCGGCGTAATGGCCCAGTCATCGGCCTTATTCGACGAATGGTAGCTATAGTTCAAACCGTTGTATCCGTCGTCCCAGGTATATCCGTCGTCATTGACATCGTCGACCGTCCAGTTGTCTAAAATAGAATATTTATCGAGAGTGGCAATGTCATACGGCAGAGCCAGCGAGCCTGTTACCATCGGCGAGCTCACGGCTTCCTCAGAACTGTTCCCGGCATGCATGGCAACCACCCTGAAGGTTATAGACTCTATCCCCTGAGGCTCGTAGACGTTCGTTACAGTTGTCGCTGTAATATTTTCAGCCGCAGTTACTTCGCCAGGCATACGAACTACTGAATAAGTGACCGCTGAAGCATCCAGATAACCGTCGTTAGCACCCTTAGTGACTGCATCCCAGCTTACAGTGAAAGTATTGGTTGACTCATCAAAAATCACTTTTATATTCTCCGGAGCAACCGGGATGTCGGGGCCGACCCACATCTGAAGACGTGAGCGCTTGCCTTCGCCGGTGTCGTTTGACGCCGCAACCGAAAAGTTGTGCTTGCCTGCGGTCGCTACAGTGACATTGGCAGTGATTTCGGCTCCGTATGTACTTGTTCCTTCTGCCACTTTATCGCTACCGTCGTATACTGTCCACTTGGCAGTACCCGATGCCGCCGTGCCATTATGGAGCGTCGATGGCATTGTGAACTTTAGTGTACCAGACAGAGCTCCATTCACAAATATGCCGCTAATATTGTCGACAACTCCGGGAGCCTCATCAGCTATTACTGTCGGAACAATATAGATTGAGGTCATGCACTTATCGGTAAATTCAGCCAGAAGAGTAGATTCGCCCGTCGCGGGATTAATAGAATAAAGCTTCGACACGTGTTTGGCACCGCTATTTTCCGTGCCGTTATACATATATATAAAATTACCCGATTCAGGATCGAATGTAGCGCTGACTCCATGTTGCATATCGCCGTCGCCTCCGACTTTGGCAATCGACGAGTTTTTTCCGGTTGTCATATCGACAACTCCGAAATATCCATTTCGTGTGACTCCATAAAGCACTCCGTCTTCATTAAAGGCGAGCGCCCGCGAATATTCGCCGCTAAGGAACGATACACTCGGGGTAAGATCGGTCTGCGTTCCTGTCTCAAGATCAATACTATATAGATGATACATCATTGATCCATAATCACAGAACGCATACCCTTTGCCATCTTTCGGATTGATGGCAAGATCAAAAGCGCGGTACGGGTCAAGATACAGCTCGGGGCCCTGTTTCTCCCATGTCGTTATGTCGTAGGCCTGTAGCTTATGACCATGAGGGTCATTGTCAGTATCCCAGTAATCGGCATATCTGCCATCGTGACAGGCATAAAAAAGATTGCCCTTTAGCGCGCCCCCGTAATACGACGACACATCGCTTACCTTCTCCATTTCTCCCCCCGACACTTCAGGCAACCGATACATTCCTATTGTGGCATTGCTGTAGTCGAACACCGATGCCACAATAGCCGGCAGAGGCGTCCCGTCGGGCGCTTTTCTAATTCTGTCGGGGAACTCATGCCCTGCGGCCTCCATTGTAGCTCTCTCGGCCGCCTTCATCTCTTCCGCCGAATGTTTCTGAAACTCCGCATTTATCGAAGGCCCCCGATTCAGGGCATTGTGACTGACAGCGACGTATGCCGTCGCATAGACAGTCGTAAGGGCCACAAATGCGGCCACACTCGTTATTAGTCTATTTTTCTTCATAAGCTAAATATTATGTGGTGACTTGATTAACTTCTTAAACGCTGATTAAAATCCGATTTCTGCTTTCCGAATCCTCCGACCGCGCGTCTGAAAAACTCACTGTGGAAAACAAGAAAAGTACTTTTGCAAATATATTTACAAAAGAGTCTTAAAAAAATAACCTGTGTTAATATTATAAGCTACAGCAGCTCTTAACGTGCGTTTTTATAGCAAACAAGCCCACATCCTTACTTTTTGCTCAGGATTTGCTTTCTGATTCGACTGACGTGAACCTCAGTCATTTTCAGATAAGAAGCGATCGCCTTGAGCGGCACATGTTCAAATAATTCCGGGCGGCAGCGTTCGAGCCATTCATATCGCCAACGGGCATCACCATTCATGACCTTTGCTTTAAGTTCGTCATAACAGCTTCGGCGCGTAAACACACCCGCAATCCATCGGCAGAACTCGTTCGACTCGTCCATTAATCTTTCGACATCAGCCTTCCGAAGCCTTAGCACTGTGGTCTGGCAACAAGCCTCTACACAAATAATCGACGGCGCACCCTGTGAAAAGCTTTGCATGGAAGCCAATAACGTGCCCTCAAGCCCGAAATAAATATTGTTTTCAACTCCCTGCGAAAGGATGTAACCTCTGACAATGCCTTCCTTGATTATATAAACATCAGGATCGACAACCCCGGCCACAATAATAGCCTCTCTCTTTCCGTATGAAACCTCATCGGCAGCATCAACTATCAAATCATAAACAGAATCGGTCAGGGGAAAGTCCGATTCCTCTGCCAGAACTTCTCGAAAACAGTTTTTGGCACTCATTCTACTGCAAAAGTAAATATTATTGTCATGATTTGCAATATCAATTCAAACTTCAATAAAATGGCATCGATAAAAGTCAAATTCCGTCCGTCGGCGGTTGCCGACCGCGAAGGCGCTGTCTACTATCAGGTTATCCACGAGAGAAAAGTGCGGATTCTTCCGACGTCCTACCGAATCTTCGATTCAGAATGGGACAACGAACATTCAACTCTATCACGGACTGACAAAAATGCGGGAAGAACCGACCATCTGCTGACCATCGTTCTGCGATCCGATCTGACATCGAACGTCTGGCCTCAATATGCCGGAAACTCGACTTCGATTGTCTGTGTTTCACTGCCGACGATATTGTGGCTGAATTCAACCGCATGAAAACCGACAATTCGCTGTTCAATTTTATGAAAAAGCTGATTGCCGGGCTCAAAAAAAGAGGGAACATCAGAACATCGGAGACTTACCGATCAACGCTGAACAGTTTTGCAAGCTTCAGGAATTATGAAGACATTATGCTCGACAGCATCTCATGCTCGACAATGGAAAGCTATGAACTGTGGCTGAGAAACCGTGGCCTGACTCCAAACACTATTTCATTTTATATGCGCATTCTGAGAGCCGTTTATAACCGCGCCGTTGAAAACGATATGACCGAGAACCGAAGTCCGTTCCGCCACGTCTATACCGGCATAGAAAAAACCGTGAAACGTGCGCTCCCTTTGAGAACTGTCAGGAAAATAAAAGAACTGGATCTGTCGAAGAATCCCCAACTCGAATTCGCCCGGAATATGTTCATGATGAGTTTCTATCTGCGCGGAATGAGTTTCATAGATATGGCATTCCTGAGAAAATCCGACCTGAAAAGCGGTTACATCACTTATCGCCGCCGTAAAACCGGCCAACGTCTGATTATAAAATGGACTGCCGAAATGCAGGCGATACTGGCAAAATATCCCGAAAACAAGAGTGACTACCTGCTCCCGATAATTAAGGCGCCTGACACAAACGAACGATCGGTTTACCGTAATGTCAGCTACAGCATAAATCAGCGGCTTAAAACTATTGCTGAAATACTCTCTATCAATATGCCGCTGACAATGTATGTCGCGCGCCATAGCTGGGTTTCAGCGGCCAAAACTAAAGGTATTCCTGTCAGCGTCATCAGCGAAGGAATGGGACACGATTCCGAGTCCACAACCCAGATATATCTCGCCAGCCTCGACGCGTCAGTAGTTGACAGTGCAAACTCAATAATACTCGACGCCCTGAAATAGTCCAATCGAAATACCCGTCGACAAGAGCGGCAAACCCTACTTGATAGAGATTGTCGCTCTTGTCAGCTTGCGATTTATCAGCCGATATACGTGATGAAGAAAGCTGTGATTCAGTCTCGCATGCTCGTATCAAGGAGCATCTTATGCATGGTTGACCGGGATTGTTTGATATTGCAAAATTATATAAGCGAACATAGCCTGCTATTACCAATCTTACGTCTTTAGTTACCTTTATTACAGAATATCGGATTATCCTGTCGATAATAGACCAAAACTTTGTATTTTTGGAAAAAATAACTGCAATGGAAATCTACGTCGCCGACACAATCGATAGTTATAACCGCTTCTTCGGTTTCGAGACCCGACATCCTCTTGTCGGTGTCGTCCACTTCTCGGGAGAGCGAATAGTCAACCCATACGCCATGAGCTTCGGATTCTATTCGCTATTCCTGAAAAACACCCGTGGCTGCAAAATCAGATACGGTAAAACCAACTACGATTTCGATGCCGAAACTGTCGTTTGTTTCGCTCCGGGCCAGACTATCGAAGTTCATCCATCGGAAGGGCCCGCCGCCGAGGCTGTCGGACTGGTTTTTCATCCCGACTTGCTTTTCCGCACGCCTCTCGCCCGCCGGATAAAGGAATATTCCTATTTCGCCTACACCTCCAACGAAGCGCTACACCTCTCCAGCGAGGAAAGCGCAATAGTTCAGGACTATATGCACAAGATTGAGAACGAGCTGCAACACGGCATCGACAAGTTCACGAAGTCGCTTATCGTGTCGAACATCGACGTGCTGTTGAACTATTGCATGAGATTCTATGAACGTCAGTTCATAACCCGCGAGCCGCTGAACAACTCGACTATGCAGCGGTTCAGGAAATTTCTCGACGAGTACCTCGAACAGGGCATCGGAGCGGCCGAGGGAATTCCATCTGTCAAGTATTTCGCCGACAAGGTCTGCCTATCCCCGAATTATTTCGGCGACCTCGTAAAATCCGAGACAGGAAAAACAGCCAAAGAATTCATTCAGCTACGCATGATCGACTACGCAAAGAACGCTCTGCTCGACCCTACCCTCGTAACCAAACAGATCGCCGAAAACATGGGATTCCAATATCCCCAGCATTTCATCCGATTCTTCAAACGGCAGACCGGCCTTACCCCACGCGAATTCCGGCTCAAAGCCATCTGACACACCTCGTAAAACATTCAGCGGCATCACTTGCCGAACGGCAGAGAAATCCTTAACTTTGCGCTATAAGCCATGGACATTCTCAGAAAAGAAATCAACGCCATCTATGATGCCCAGAAACTCGACGTCGAAAGGCTGCCTTACGACGACGTCGGCACTTGTCTCCGCGATGCACTGAACGTATCCCGCGTAACAGACGGTTGCGCGGTCATAACCGATGCCGCCCGCGACTGCTGCCATATATTTGCAGGAAATATCGCAACAGTTCTGGGTCTTTCTTCTGAAAGCAACATCTACCGGGCCGAATTCTCTTCGGGCGACGAGGATATTATCTATAATCGTCTCCACCCCGAAGATCTTGTCGAAAAACGAATGCTCGAATATGAGTTTTTCAAATTTGTCGACCGGCTTTCTCCCGAAGAAAAAACTATCTACCGGGCTGCCTGCCGTCTGAGACTCCGCGACAAAAACAACCGCTACATACTTATCGACAATACAACCAGGATTCACAGACTTTCCCCGGAAGGCAAGATATGGCTTATTCTCTGCACCTATGATATATCAGCATTATCCGACTCAATGCCGGGAATCCACGCCTCGATAATCAACGGACTCACAGGAGATGTCCGAGCTATGAATTTCGACGACAGACGCAGTAAGATATTGACCGGTCGGGAAAAAGAGATTCTCCTGCTCATACGCGACGGCCTTCAGAGCAAGGAAATTGCCGACAGGCTCGGAATCAGCACATATCTGTCAGCCGCCACCGTCAGAACATTCTCTCAAAGCTGAGCGTCGGCAACTCTATAGAAGCCATTGCCGCGGCAACAGCTATGAATCTTATCTGACCCTATCTGAGCACAAAAACGCCGGGCCTTGCTGAGAGACCCGGCGTTTGATATTAAGACCGATAATCAACGGATGTCGAGGATATAATAGCGATTGTCGCCGAGGAAAGAGAGCATGTAGATACCCTGATCAATTGACTCGAAATCAATCGAAGTCCGACCGTCGCTGTCCTTTTGGATTGATGAAGGCGCGATTCCTCCGATAAGTTCCGATTTCTTGAACGAACGGGCTGATTCGGGTTCAGAGACACGGTAGAGCGTCAAAACATTTTTAAGGTCTGACTTATGGCTGAATCCGAGCCCACCCTTATCGTTACGGCTCACAACTGTAGCGGTTTCTTTCAGCATCGGTTCGCTGTTGAAGTCAACCTTGTCGCCTTTGGTCTGCTTAGGCTTCAGCTCCGATATGAGAGTCGTATCGGCATAGATCTTTCCGTCGGAATAGTCGAGCTTGGGCGCACGAACGGGCGGATAGGCAGGATTGACAGTATTCTCACGTCGCACAACATTATCGAGATTCTTGCGATAGATCTTGTCGTCAGAAGCGCTCATGACGTCGAGGTCGCCGGTAAGATAGTCTGTCATAAGCTCTACGCCCGAGAGCGTGGAACCGTCGTCGAAATAGAATGTCGTCAGAAACGGCGACTGACTGATAACCGACACGGAAGTGTCAACCGCGATCTTCTCCAGAATATTGACATTGTCCATCGGAATCTCCTGACCGGCTCCGTTTATCCATATAAGAATATGTTTCGACGGAACACGCTCGATAATTTTTCCCGAATAAACGCGTCTGGGGGTTGTTACCTTGTCGAGCAAACCATAGTCCTGATCTTTAGGGGCAACCCGCGAAGCCCGTCGGGCTATCATCTCATACGACAGAGTGTCGACAGCCTGCTCAAACGTGAGGATGTGGAATCCGTCAGAACCTTCGCGTTCGACGATAAACTCACCGCCCCACTTTCCCGGCAAGGTGCACTGGCCGATTCTTAAATCTTCTGTTCCGGCATTCTTGGCGAATGTCGGGAACAGCTTTAACCCTTCGGCAATCTCTTCAGGAAGATTTTCGCGGGAAATAGTCTCGCTGAAAACACTTGTCACGGAATCGCTGACGATATGGCGCCGCGCGGCAACCGATTTGAATATCATCGAACCGTCAGAATTATGGGCCATAGGATAGCCATATAGCATATCGCCCGATGCTGTCGTCAGGATCTCATAATCATAGTCGGGATTGACAGCGGCAAAAGCGCCGACAGCTGCGGCTGCAAGCAGCGTAACCGATATATTTCGTAGGGTCATTTCAATTTTTCGTGTTAGAATTTAACATAGAAAGGATTGACCACAATGCCTTTCGACGCAGTGCGGCCACCGGCCGAAACTGTCACCGTGCGCAGCTCTTTCTGGAACACTTTCGTGAAGACAGTGCTTACGCGACGCGAACCGTGAGCCGGAATCGAGATTGCCTTGTTGACTCCCATCAATCCGTTGCCCGACACTCTGACCGTGGTGGAGACGGCTACATCGGTAGGATTTGTCAGCGTAACCGTTACTGCGGCATTGTCTTTAATATCGGCTTTGGCGCTCTTAGGCGAAATACTGATTCTGAGACGTCCGTTCTTGTTCGCCGAACCCGACTGGGAGTTATTATCGGCAAGGTCGGTCTGCTTGCTTCCGACCATGTGGGTTTCCCAAAGAATAAGGTTTGGCGTCGAAAGGGTCACGACAGTATTGCCTGTTGTCGGCGCAGCCATCGCATACGTCCTTGATTCCGAGCCCGTGCCCTCGAGAGATTCACTGTTTTTAGTGCCCTCGTTGTCCATTGTGAGAGTCAGCGGTTCGTTGGCATAGGACTGAGGGGTCGTCACTGTAAATTTGTCTGCGGCGGCAGGAGTTCCTTTTCCCTTGCGGCCTTTCTTTGACCGGGCGGCTACGACAGCATGTCCCGAGAAGGTTCCGTCCTCGAGTTTCAGAATACCCCATTTGCCGTTTACCTCGGCAAGTGCATATCCGTCGGCAAATTCCTCGGCATCGGTAAACTGCGCCGGAAGCACGATAGTGCCTGCGGTTGTGCGATAGCCGGTCAGATTATTTCGGGTGAATGTAACCACGCCTCCGTTTTGAGGCTGCTTCTTCTCAGCAATCTCGACGTCGTCCTGATCATCATCGCTGACAAGCGCATAGTGGTCGTCGACATCATAATTCGCTATCTGACCGCGTTTGACAATCTGACCCTGAAGGTTGATTGTGAAAAACTCTCCTTTGTTGTTCTCAACATAGGCAGTGCCGTTGTTGAACGTCGTGGCATTATAGATCTTTCCGATCTCCTTGGCGGTCTTCAGCTCTGTGCCGGCGCGGTTGATATAGATAGTGGTCGCTTTTTGCTTGAACATATCCCGTGCCTTATCGAGCACCTTTGTTATGCCCTGAAGCAATCCTCCCTTGGGTTTCTGGATAACAGCAGCATATCCCTCGCTGAACGGCCGTGGGTTGAGATAGCGCATCGGAAGCACAAGACGTCCTGTCGGATCCATATACCCGTAAAAACCGCTCTTGTTGCACACCGGCAGCAATCCTTCGCTGAAGAACGGATAGTCATCGACATATGCTTCTTCGGCAACGGCGGTCGTCGTGAAGTCGTCATGGAGAATTCCCTGCAGGCGGTAGCGGCCGTCCTCGGCAGGAGTCAGAATAAGTGCCTGATTCTCGACAAACGGGGTGATCGAGTCAGTCGTGTTGGGCACGATAGCACGACCCTCGCCGTCGATTATGCTCGAATAGACTCCGCGCTTGACGAGATATGTTCCGGGCGACAGCATCTCGATGTTCGAATATTTCGGCTCAACCGACCACGATGCTGTCTTGGCGCCGACCTCGCCACCTCCAGACAGGGAGAGGACAAGGCCGACCAAAACAGAAATTTTCTTGAAGTCTGTCATCAGCAGTGAGAGTTATGGTTTTACTTCGAATCTGAAGAACCTACCTCTTCATCATACATTTTCTTGAGATACTTAGCCTGACAAGCCTGACCGTAGGTCGTGCCGCCACCTCTGTAACCCCAGAGCACACCGACGAGCTGTCCGTTTTCGGGATTGTAGACCGGCGAACCGCTGGCGCCGCCAACAACCTCGCCCTGAATCTCAAACGAATACTTGCTGGGGATCTTGGTGCACATTGTCTCGCGGATAACTGGCTCAAGCGAGCTTGTCTTCTCATCGAGGGCCCAGTTCGAACCGCGCGGATAGCCGATCCAGGTGAACTTCTCCTTCATCGGATCGAGTTTGCCGGTGAAATATGTCGAGGGATCGAACACAAACGTCACGTCTTCGGGCGTTTTCTTGGTGTTGAGCTGAAGAATGGCCAGATCGATGTCGTCGGTCGGAGAAACAGCCACGACCTTGCAGCGCTCGAATTCGTCGGTATGGGTGTAGTTACGGCCGGCATATCCGACGCAAATCTCAACCATCTTGCCGGTGATCGTCACCTTGCATTTCTTCATCTGGCGGATAAGCGAGTTGATATAGTTGATCGGATTCTTCTCGCGGCCCGATTCATATTCTTTCAGCGCCTGATTGTAGATCATACGCCAGAGAATGAACACATTGGGTCGCATTGCGCCGGCGGTGTTGTAGGCCTCGAGCGCCTCGCTGCTGTTGATTGAGAAAGGCAGCTGCTGCTCGGCTACGAAACGGTCGACATCGGCACGCAGTTTGTCCTTGTCTTCCGACGACAGGTATTCCTGCTCCCAGGGCGAAGCTACATGGCGGTTAGTTCCCATGTTGCCGTCGCGATCGAGGAAGAACGCGGTAGCGCTGTAGGCACGCGGCTCCCCGTAGGGAATCTCGCCCGGACGCGGATTGGCATCATTGGGGAATGCCTCGCGCATTACAGCAACCCAGATGTCATCATTGATCGGACATTCGTCAATCTTGGCGCAGAGCTGATAAGAAGCTGTCACATAAACCACAGCCTTGCGCACTTCGGTCGGGTCGACAGGCCGACCACCCCCGTTTAAAATGGCTTTGATGCCGAAGATAGCGCCAACGATAACAGCCGCGGCGCCGATGCCGATAGCCGCCCATAAGAGCCAGTTGTTCTTCTTCGGAAGCAGGGGTGAAATCTCTTCGGTTATATCTTTATTACCCAGAGTGATGACATCGCCGCGGCGAACTTGCACCTCTTTATTGGGAGCAATCTTCATTCCGTTGACCGACGTGCCGTTGCGGCTGCCTACATCGCAGAGGTAAGCCTTTTTATCTTTCTTTATGCGCAGAACAGCGTGATAACGGCTCACGTAAGGATCGCTGACAACCATGTCGTTGCGATAATTGGAACCGATGTTATAGACGTGTTTTACATTGGTATTTTTATCGGGAACAGGAACCTGAGCCCAGTTCAGAGGCACACTGCCGAACTGCACGAGGTCGCCACGGCGGATTTCGGTTTCTACTCCCGGTTCTATCCGTTGCCCGGCAACATATGTTCCGTTCGTACTGGATTTGTCCTCGATAAAGATTTTTCCATCGTCGAGAATCAGCAGTTCAGCGTGCAAACCGCTGACCACAGGGTTGTTGATTTGGATATTGCAGCCTTGGGCGCGTCCGATTTTAACAAGTTTCATATCGTAGTTATTAGATTGTATTTCTGCGTTGTTTTGGTTTGTTTACCGGCTCATTTCCCGTATCTTTCTTAGGCTCCTTTGGAGTCGGTTGGGTATTGCCGTTCTTTTTCTTCGGCTCGGGACTCTTCTTTTCCGGAGCAGCTTTCGGTTTCGGCGCCTTAGGTGCAAAGCCTTCGGGAATCTTGTCGCCGAGATCGGCAGGGGTAAATTCCTTTGTAGTGTCTTTCTTGGCTCCCTCCTGCGGCACGGGAGTTGTCACAGTCTCAACCGCATCGACCGGTACGTCGGAACGCACAGCGCGGTTAACAGCCATGACAGCCCAGAGGATTAGAACCAGAGCGACAACCCCGGCGACTGACCACATGGCTATTCTGAACGGTTTAGAAACATCGGGGATCTCTTTCCAATCGAGGCTCTTTGTGCCGGCGAAAGTCACTGCATCGCCGCGCTTGATGCGCGTCAGCTTCTCCGGCACGAGCTTGACTCCGTTGACCGAAGTGCCGTTGCGGCTGTAATCGATGATTTCGATCTTTCCTGTCGGATAGAGGCGCATGACAGCCTGACGGCGACTCATCATCGGATCTTCGATAATGATATCGCAGTCGTCGCCACGTCCTATTGTGATGATTTTCATGCTTATGTATTTGTTAGTTTTTCGACTTAAGTTGATCGTTCGCGGTTCTGAGCATCTTGCTGATAGCATTTATCTGTCCGTCGCAACGGCTGGGGATAAACATTATTTTGGCATCAAGTTCATTAAATGCCTTATTAAGGAGCTCCTTGACTGCGGGGTTGTCATCGACTATCGGCAGAATGCCTTTCATCTGAGCCTTGATACTGTTGATCATTGAAGTCTTGGCATCCTTATCGGTCACTTTCTTCAAACCCTCTACCTCTTCGATGAGCTGGTCAAGCTGGCGTGTGAGATCGTCTACGCGCGCGTTAAGCTCTGAGGTGGCATCATCTTTTTCCGACTGCCCGACCTCCGTCTGAGGTTCTGCCTTCGGATTGGTCTGGGTTTCTGGGCGTTCCGGAACCACAGGCTTGACGTTCTCTACCGTCGGGTTCACGGGCTCCGTTGTCTCGCTCTTCGGACGCGCACACCATAATATGACATTGAGAATTATGCTGGCGGCGGCAATAACGGCAAGCGCTATCACCATTAACTTTGTCGTTTTATTCATTTTAACGGGGAGTGTTGAGTTGGTTGTTGTTTCAATGAGTGCCAGAGTCAGGTTATCGTGAGTTCCCCCGGCCTGACGCCCGGCGTCGTCGACACTTATCACAGTGTTGTCGACAGTGCCCCCGACATTCCTGTTAGAGGTAAGCATCGCTACGAGCTCGGGCTGAGGGAAGGCACCCCAGACTCCGTCGGAACAAAGCACGAACCTGTCGCCTTTCAGATACGGCACTTTCGTGACATCGCTGTGCATATTGGCGCCTGAATGCCCCAGCGCCTGTGTGATGATGTTCGAGTCTGATGATGTGCGCGCTTCCTCTTCACTGATGTCGCCGCGCAGGACACGCAGCATTACTCGTGAATGGTCGGTCGTGCGGTGAACAACTTTGCGTCCGCGAAGCTGATAGACGCGGCTGTCGCCGACATGGGCTATCAGCGCATAATCTTTAGTGAGCAGAAGAGCGGCCACAGTCGACCCCATCCCTTTGAGTTCAGGACGGATCTTCATTCCTTCGGGAAGGAATTTTTTGTCGGGGAATTTTGCTGCCAGCGGCGATTCCTGTCCCGTTGCCTCCATTATGGCGGCGTTTGCGGCGGCAATGGCAGCGGTGAGCTTCACTTCGGCATCTTCGACGCGCTTAACCTTCTTCATGCGCTCGGTGATGACAGCAGCAGCTATCATCGACGCCGTCTTTCCGCCGGGTCCCCCGCCCATTCCGTCGCAAACGAGCACAAGAAGCCCCACGGGGGTGTCGGTGAAGGCACAGGTGTCCTGATTCTCCGAACGTCCTCCGATACGCGACTCGGCATAGCCGACAGCTGGATATGATGTTGTGATTTCTTCCATTGTTTCTTGATTGTAAAGTTACAATAATAGAGCCAGTCCAACGCCGATTGCCGCAGCTGCGGCGCCTCCAATTGCTGCCGGGACAACCCATTTCGGCCTCGGAGTCTTGCTCAGGGCATAGTTCAGAGCATCTTTCAGCTCTGATGCGCTCTGATAGCGGTTTTCCCGGTCAGGCGACATCGCTTTCTCTATTACAGCCATCACGTTGGGGTTCTGGTCGCTAAGGTCGGCCTCGACGTCGGGCTTTACGCCGACAAGCAGCTCATAGAGCGTCACTGCGAACTCATACAGGTCGGTGGTGGCATCGACGTCAAGCGCACGCCCGACCTCAACATATTGCTCGGGAGCGGCATAACCCGGCGTTCCGAGCAGTCCGGCCGACGTTATCTCGTGAACCTCACGGGTGTAAGCTATGCCGAGATCCATCAGCCTGACATTGCTGTTGCCGTGCTCTACCATTATGTTCGATGGCTTTATGTCGAGATGATAGACCGGAATGCCGTGCAGATAGGTCAATGCGTCGAGAACGGGCATCATCGTCATGACAACCCTCCGCGTGAAATCGTCGAACTGTCTGAGATTGCGGTTGACATGTTTGTCTATCGAAATGCCCGACACATAATTGCTCACAATAAATATCGGACCGCGGTTCGGAAGCGGCTCGCAGAGGCCAACTGTTTCTATGAGGTTCGGATGGCGGAACCGCAGCTGGGCCTCTTCGCGGGCGCGCTGGCGCACCGACGGTATGTTCGCGAAACGTGGATTCACTATCTTGATTGCCACCGGACGGTTGTCGGCCATCGAGCGGCCTGCGAAAACCGTTCCCATAGCGCCCTGTCCGAGCGGCTTGCTCTGCGGATCAAAAGCAAACTTCTCGCGTCCGACTGTGATATATTCCGTAGGCATCGTTATTGCATATAAGAGATGACTGTCTGCTTCTGATGCTCGGCCTTGACGAGAATCGCATTATTGTTCTCGGCCTTTGCCTTTTCGATGGCCTTGGTATAGTAGTCGATGGCTTTCGGAAGATCGCGGGTAACAAGGCCACCGGTTATGGCCTCGCCTCCGAAATATGCCTCGCCCATATAATACAGGGCTTCGGCGCTGTCGGGATTGAATCGGAGGGCCAGCGAAAGCATCTCGTATGCTTTCTTGTCGTCCTGAGGGACAGCGGCGTATGTCTCGTCGGTAGCGATGTCGAGGTCGTGGTTATAAAGCGCGCGCAGAGTCAGAGCGGCCGGAGCCGACGACTTATAGCCGGCATCGACAACCTTCTTCAGCTCGGCCACAGCCTCCTGGGTCTTGCCGGCTGCCAATGCCTCTCGGGCTGTGCGCGTTATAAGCGCGGCACTGCGATAGGTCTTACCGTCGCGGCTGACGGTCTTCTCTTCGCTGCTGTCTATGATGCCGTTGGCTGGAAGCGACGTGTCGGCAAGCTCCTGCGGCTCGTTGCCGCCACCTGTGTTGTCCCCCTTGTCGGCAAACACGATTCCGAGCACTACGGCCACTGCGGCGACTGCCGCCGCCACAACGCCAATAAGCCATTTCTTGCTTCCGCCGCCGTCAATAGCCGGAATTTTGATCGTCTTGCCCGTCGTCGTCTTCATATGACGTTCGTTACGCTCGAGATCGACGCGGAATTCCGCTGCCGAGATATATCGGTCGGTCTGTTTCTTGGCCGTGGCTTTCTCGACAACCTTCCGCAGCTCCTTATTCTTGATCTGCGCCAGAGGGAGCTTCTTCTTAAGCTGCATTTCGAGCACTTCATGGTCGGCGCCCTCGAACGGGAGCGAGCCGGTCAGTAGCTGATACAGCATTATGCCGACGGCATAGATGTCGGTGGTCTCGTTCTGATGCTGGACATCGCCGGTGACGAGTTCGGGAGCGGCGTAGGCAGCTTTACCCATGAACTGCCCTATCGACGTCAGCTGACGGTCTTGCGTGGTGATTGTTCGGAGTTGTTTGGCGATACCGTAGTCGATGAGCTTCACATTTCCCTTGACTGTCACCATAATGTTCGACGGATCGATGTCGCGGTGGATGAAATGCTTGTCGTGCATGGCCATAAGGCCCGACAGAACGCTCTTCACGATCTCGGCGGCAAAGCCTTCGCGGTCGGCCATCATGCGCTGATAAAGGGTCTGGGCGTAGGGCACGATATTTCCCTGCGCGTCGGTCGTGCGGCCTTTCAGCAGGTCGCCGAGCATGACACCCTCGAGCAGTTCGCTGACAACATGGTAGCGTTTGACGCCGTTGGACTGTTCAACCTCGATAAAGCCGTACATTCTGACGAGATTCTCACTGCTAATCTGTATCGAGGCCTCGCGACGGGCACGTTCGATAACCCCCTCCGACAGATCATCGAAGAGAAATTTTATCGCTACCGGCTCGCGAGTGTTTGTGTTTTCATCTACGCGCCAGCCTTTCATAACCTGACCCATACCACCCACTCCGAGCGGCGCCGCGTCGGTGTCGACTTCGTAGTGGATTCCGGCTCTGCGTTCGTTATCGCCCTGAAGCTTGATAAAGCCCATGATCAGAGAAATTTGGTACCGCCTGACGCGAGATTGTCTACGCCGTCAATGGCCATCGTTCCGTTCGACGCGCGGTTAGCGCCGGAATAGGGAGAGTTGGTGTTGTCGTAACCGCTGAAGGGAGGCACATTGGGAGCAAATTCGTCGTCCCCCTCGAGAGCCATGAAGTTCTCGGCCACTTTCAGTCCGTATTCATTGGCGTTGACAAGCAACAGAAGAAGCTCGTAGTTGTCGCCTATCTTTATGATGTCATTGTTCTTGCAGTCATACATGCCGAAATCGAGTTCTTCGCCGTTGACGGTAATGCCGTTTTTCGAGCCCTCGTCGCGAATCTGGGCAACGAGTCTGTGGTCGCTCTTGAGCTGCTTCACATTCAGCAGGGCGTGGATTCCCGAAACGGTGCCCTCCTTAAGAATGACGTCGCAGTCGGCGTCGCGCCCGATCTTATTGCGTCCGATATGGACAGGCCAGTATTCGCCTATTCCCTTGCGCGATATCGAATAAAGGAATCCGACCACAGGGGCTGTTGGAGCGGTTACAGGAGTATCGGGAGTGTCGGTTGCTGCTTTGTGCATTCCGGGCACTACAGTGCCGTTTGTAGCCGACGAGGCACCGCGGCTATAGATGTCGCCTATGCCGGGAGCTTGTGTATTATTCTGTGACATAATTATTTAGGTTTAAATTACTTGTTTTGCACTGATTAAGATATCGAACTGCGATTTCAGTTCTCTGAACAATAGGCAAAAGTAGTTAAAAATCCATGCAAAAACCGCCTTTTAATGTTAAAAAGACTTTAAAGACCTTAAGAACTTTAAGGACCTTATCTCAATAAGGTGCTAAAAAACGCGCGGCCCAAAAGTCGCGCGTTCTGTGGCTATTGTCTTATCATTTAATCTGTCGGAGCTACAGCCGCACGGATATCGCTGTCGGGATTAATAGTGCCCTCTTCCGGCTCATCGCCGTTTCCGGGAATGTCATCATCGTCATCAACAATCTTGACAGGCAATACGATATAGGCGATGCCGGCCGCACGATCAACCTGATAGACGGTCGAGCGTATCTGCATTATGTAGTCGCCCGGCTCCATTCCCTCAGTGTCGACGGTAATGCCGAACGGCTCCACAATAGTTGTCCCGAGAAACTGATAGTTCCAATAATATGAAGTAGCGCCGAGATTGGCGGCCTTATAGCCTGATTTGGGCGTAACCTTAATGGCGTCGATATTCAGCTCTTCCCCCTCGACGACATAATAGACGCCGTCGACTTCGGTAGCACCCGAATAGTCGACCGAGATATTGACTTCGGGAAGTTCGTCATCGTTGCTGCATGAACTCAATGCGAAAGGCAGCGCTAACAGCAGTGCGTAAAGAATCTTTTTCATTGTCGTTTAGTATTTGATGTTTTCCTTAAAACAATTTCACGCGCGAATAGGTTGACCATCACTCCGATATAATTTGTAACCAAGTTTTAATAAAAAAATGTTTGATTAGTTCTGTCGGTTTTATAACTTTGCGACATCTTCCGTTGACAATTACAATCTTCCGTTTTAATACTTTAACCAATTCTTTAATCATGAAAAAAACTTCTTTCGCACCCTAAAATGCGATAGTCTTGCGTCTTCAGCTTTTGTTCGCGCACATACTACCCCATTTTAAATACCAATCTTTTATTTAACCCTCTCTATATATGAAAAAACAACTACTTCTTATTCTTGCTTTGCAGGCATTTATCCTGCCGGCGAGAGCCGAACAGGGTGTAGACCCTTACATGCTCTACAATTTCAGGAACAACGATAAAGCAACAGATTACGGCACAAACTTCGGCACTTCCGTTGCTTTGACCAATGTTTTTGCCACCGTGGTCGGTAAAGATGTCACTTCATTCGACATTGACAATGCTCCCGACTATGTCGGAGCGATCACCGAAGCCTCAAACGTAGCTTACAACTCAAAAGGGGGTATCTACATGAAAGCCGGGGGCAAATTTACCTTTACCCTCAAGAAAAGTTACAAGGTCAAGGAATACCAGTTCATGGGCCGTCAGGCCAACGGAACGACTGCCACTGTAACAGTAAACGGTGTATCATTCGACGGCCCGACGGCAACCATTGAAAGCGGAACATTCAGCCGCCTCTATCCCACTCCGGCATCTCCAACAGAGATCAACGCAATCACTATCTCATCCGACAAAGATGTTTCCATCAAATCCATCGGAATCTATATCGAAGCAGAAGAATCAAAGCACAAAGTCACAATTACCCCCCCCTCAGGAACTTACCGCGTCGGACAGACACTCACAGCCTCATGCGGCAACGACACTGACATCCTCCAGTGCGCCATCTATAAAGATGGCAGCAACGTCGCCTGCGATTATTTAATAGTACCGGCACTTATAATTACACTTTCACCGAAGCCGGCAAATATACCGTAGAAGCCACAGCATATTCTTCGGACTATAAAGAGTATTCCGAAACGGTCACAAACACTTACATAATCACCGACGGCACCGCCGCCGTTTTATCGGTCGACAAGGAGTCAGGCTCATACAAATTGCCGTTGACCATCAATGTCACCTCTACGAATGCCGACGATCAATTTTCATTGACGCTCGCCGATGAGAACCAGACAATAGCCGACGGAACTTTCACCGGCAGTTGGTCTTACACCTTCACTGAACCCGGAACTTTTGATCTCACGGCATCCAACAACGACGGATCTGAAATCTACGAAATCTACGAAGTCGGATACGCTCCCCAAAGTCCGACATTCGAGCTTCCCAACGGCGATTATCCCACAGGGACTCAGGCGAAAGTCACCTCCAGATATGCGACAAAACTCACTGTAAAGATCATTAAAAAAGCCGACTTCATTGCCAACGGCTTCAATGCCGAAGGGACCACGAATATTTACGACGCCGAGAGCCACACCATCACTCTTACCGAAGACATTGTCATCGTTGCACAAGGCGAAAACGAATTCGGCAAAACCAATACCGAATACCGCAGATATAATATCCAGACTGTCACCCCTACCGAAAAGGCAGCCGCACCGACCTACTCCATCGCCACAGGTTCTGAGGTCAACGTCGGCGACGTCGTGACCGTTTCGTCGGAAACCGCCGGTGCTCAGCTTGCCGTCACCCGCGACGGCACCACCGTCAACGTTGCGTCCCCCTACAGCTACTCGTTCGCTGCCGCTGATGCCGGCAAAACCGTCAGCTTCTCCGCCGTGGCAACAGCCTCAGGCTACCTCGCCTCCGACGCAGCTGAAGCAACCTATTCAGTTAAAGCGCCGGAAATCCCTACTGTCGCCCCCGTCATCAGATTCTCCCACGAAGACCAGAAAGTGTTCGGCACTAATGAAGAGATCGACGTCACCCTATCTCTCAATGCCGACGTTTATCCTGTGCCCGATGTTATCTACTACACCCTCGACGGCTACAGCGCTCACAACACAATCGAAGCCGGCGAAGAAGGCGCAAGCCCCGAAGGCAGAATCCTCACCGTCGACGTCGATCCGATAACTCTCTCGGGCATTGTCCGCATTGTTGAAGACCACCGCACTGCCCTCCGGCACCGCTCGGTAACCATCAACGCCTATGCCGTCAACACCGCCGGGTCGGACGTTGCTGCAGCCACCTATATCTTCAACGACGATTCGCAGCCCGAACCTTCGACCGTCACCGCCGTCGTCACAATGGCAAACCAGGGCTGGACAACCGGTAACAGTCCATACACTGCTCAGAATAACTTTACAAATAACTGGGAGTCTGACAAAATTGAAGCACTCGACAACACTACTCTTTCGTTTGAAACGACTGCAACATCAGAAGGTTCTTCTTATCCGGCATTTAATTCGAACAAAAATCCTAAAGGATTGCGTTTTTACAGCACTTCGACGAATAACAACACAATTACAGTCAAAGTGCCCGACAATTCATATTGTTTTGCAGGCGTTACGTTCATAGGCACCGACAAGCTGAAAGTTAACGGAACTTCTACTGCCTCCGGCACAAAGGTTGATTTGACCGATAAGCCTACCGAAATCGTATTTGCCAGCGATGTTAAGAGCACAATGGCAGTTTCGAAAGTTGAGTTTGTTCTCGAAAAGGTAGCAGCAAAGGCCGCCCCCGTTCGCAGAGCCGCTGCCAATATAAACGCAACTATTACGATAAGCAATCAATGGTCCGAGACTGGAACCAAATATACCAAAGATGCGCCTGACGTAGTTCTTAAATCCGACGCCATTGATGGAATGGGTCAGCTTGAATTCAAGACAACAGCTACAAACTCCGGCTCATCAAACTGGCCCGGATATTTCACCGGTAATCCGGCTGGTTTACGTTTATACGCCAACAATTCCCTTACCATCAACGCTCCGAATGGCTATACCTTTGTAAGCCTACTACCAACAACTTCTGATCCTTTCATATATAATGGAGTTGAAAAAGCTTCCGGTAGCACCATCACTTTTAATGCTGGTACGAAATCGTTCGTTATCGAACCGGTTGAGGCAAAAAAAGCTATCTCGGTTCTTGAGTTTGTCCTTGCTCCAGAAGGCGGCGATCCCGGCATGGAGACCGTCAAGACTCCGGTTATCACCGTCAGCACTCAGGCTCAACCGGCAGATCCCGTGACCGTCACTATCGCTTGTGAAACTGCGGAACCTACAATCAAGTATACCATTACCAATGGTTCGACAACCGGCGACGAGCAGACCTATAGCGCTCCCTTCACCATCAGCGACCCGGGCAGCTACACAATCAATGCATACGCCATGAAAGATGGCATGAACAACTCTGCCGCTGCTACTCCCGTTTCGTTCACCATCGCCAAACCGGCCCGTGTGCCCGAGGCTGTTGAAGAACTCTTCCTCGTCATGGAGAAGAACTTCTGGAACGTTGACGGCAAATATCCTGAAACGGTTGTACCCTTCGTATACAACGCCGAGCAGGGTTATTATGACCTCGACATATCTGCAATCCCTGCCACAGGCACTTACGGTGAAGACGCAATCAACGGCGGCTTCATGGGCGAGTTCTACGTGCGCGACGGTAAAGCGAACAATCTTGGCCTCGTCTTCTCTGCCGAAGCTCCCGTTTCAGCCGCCAATATGATGGCCGCCTATGCCGTGACACCCGCTCAAAATATTGAACAGGGTGTCGAATATAATATGTCGGTCAAGCCTGCCGAAGCTACTTCGTTCAAGAAATTCACAACCAGCAATATCGCCTATAAGAACGGTACGCTGCGCGTCACCTACACCCCCGGCAAGAAAGATGCCTCTGCTGTAAAGACTCTACAGATTCTCAACTCCGAGACAGTGACCGGCATCAATGCCGCGATTGCCGACAGCGACGACCCGGTTGAATACTTCAATCTTCAGGGTCTCCGCATCGCCTACCCGCAGGCAGGACAGATCCTTATCCGCCGTCAGGGCGACAAAGTCGAAAAAATCCGCTTCTGATCTCCATTATTCCAGCTCCCCGGACGTCACTGACTCCGGGGAGTTTTTTTGTGTCCGAGAATCACCCGGCCGGTACGGACGTGATTCATCACGTCCGCCAAGTCGATGCAAATTGACCGATCCGTGCGCTGGCACCGCCCATTCGTATTTTTTTTCGAAAAAAATTTTGCCACATAAAAAAAAGGCGCTATCTTTGCACTCGCAAACGAGAGAGTTAGCAATTACATTTCGGCTCCTTAGCTCAACTGAATAGAGCATCTGACTACGGATCAGAAGGTTACAGGTTTGAATCCTGTAGGAGTCACGAATATAATACGGCTCCTTAGCTCAACTGAATAGAGCATCTGACTACGGATCAGAAGGTTACAGGTTTGAATCCTGTAGGAGTCACTTCAGGCCGCGCCAAAGCGCGGCCTTTTTATCATGAAGCGGGGGCATCCAACCATATCCTGCATCGCAAGACGATTCAGATAATACAACTGGGGGGTGCATCATTACTGATTCTATCGTCAAGCGCTGGAAGCGCTTGACAGTAAATGGCCTGATTGAGGTGGTTAGTCTGTAAGAGATTCTATCGTTCTTTCCCATGTAATCGAAACATTAGGCAAATCGGATTTCTTTTCAGCTATTTACGATTGCGTCCATAATTACCTCTTGGTAACTGCCACCATGAACGTTACAGCCGCCGTAGCTATCGCTATACCGACGACGATATTCGGCGTGAGGGCTTCGCCAAATACCAGTGTCCCGACGAGAATGGCTGTAATAGGCTCGAATACTCCGAGAACCGATGCTTTGGTCGCGCCGATATTGCGCGTGGCCACTGCCAGTGTGGCAGTCGACACTATTGTCGGTAATAACGCAAGCCCGACGAGATTTAGCCACGACATGGGCCCATATATACCCTGAGTCAATGCTGTTCCCGACGACAATATCTTCACGAAAAATACGACAGCGCCCACCAATAGAGCGTAGAATGTCAGCAGAGAATTTGAGATACCAGCGATTACTTTGCTGCGGTTAATTACAACAATAAACAGCGCATAGGAGAACGACGAGCCCACCGAAAGCAGAATTCCGGTAGGATTTACATCTTGTGCGGAACCACTGTTGGTCATTATCAGCACTCCGAGAAAAGTCAGGGCGATTGACAGCCACACGGGCCAGGACGGAACCACTCGAAGGAACACCATAATTATGGCAACAAGAACCGGATATAAAAACACCAGCGTGGTAGCAAGTCCTGAGGCTATGTAATTATAAGCCTCAAATAAAAGCAAGCTGCTCGTCGAATAAAGTAGCCCGAGAACGATCAGCACACCGGCCTGCTTAAATGACACCTTAAAGCTATGTTTTCCCAATAAAATGAACAGTCCCAGAATCACTACGGCAATTCCATACCGAAAAAACAGGATTGAGCCGATACTTGCCCCGCTATTCATCAGCGGGACAGCAAACAGCGGATTTAACCCATAAGTAATACCGGTTATTATTCCGGCCGGATAACCTATCATCGCTTTTCTACTGAGAGATGCCATATTTTTACGGAATTAGCCATTCTATGTCGCGCCCGAATCATTCAATTCGTTTCGCGGTGATATAATCATAACAATCGGCAATCCTATTATACCGATTCAGGTGCAAAATTAATCAATTCCATTTAACACGGGCGCCAACATTCTCTCTTTCGAAATTCCTACTCGCGGAGGTGTTGATATAATCACTGGGAATACTTAACTTTGCAAACTCCCGAATATTACAGTGCAATCGCGGAGTCTGACCATAATCTACGGCAAATCGGCTCCGAGTGAACACTCCAAATAATTGACATCTCTGAAAATAACCCGACATCAGCTCTTTTATAATGGCCAACACCAATAATTTCAGTGACAATAGCTGTGACCGTTGCGATAATGGCAGGAATGCGGTTGCCGAAGCGCGTCGCGTAACCTGGATCGGTTTTTGGATCAACGCTATTCTTGGACTGGCAAAAGTAATAGGCGGAATCTTCGGACGAAGCTCGGCGCTTGTCGCCGACGGCATTCATTCTTTCTCCGACTTTCTAAGCGATATCATTGTCATTGTTATGATTGGAATAGCCCGTAAGCAACCCGATGTCAAACATCAGTTCGGGCACGGTCATTATGAAGCGCTTGCTACAGTCATTCTATCGTTAGCCCTTATGATTGTTGCGATTGGAATACTTATCGACAGTGTCAACCGAATAGTTCTCGTTTGTCAAGGCGGTTTAATTCCACGTCCGGCACCTATTGCGCTCTTCATAATCGCAATTTCAATAATATCCAAAGAATGGCTTTTCCATTTCACGTTCAGAGTCGGCAGGAGGATAAACAGCGAAGCTGTAAAAGCGAATGCCTGGCACCACCGAAGCGATGCTTTTTCGTCAATAGCTACTTTGATCGGTGTAGCCGGCGCTATGTTTATGGGCGATAAATGGCGCATTCTCGACCCCATAGCCGCCATTATAGTCTCGATTATAATTGCAATCGTAAGCGTGAAAATGATCTACCCCGCTCTTGGCGAATTGCTTGGCCGTTCATTATCGGACGAGGCTTGTTCAAAAATAGAAAAAGTGATTGCGGAAACTGAAGGAGTAATAAGGTGGCATCGTCTGCGCACATTCAAAAGCGGCAACGACGCGTATATCGAAGTGCATATTAAAGTCGACCCGGAATTAACTGTCAGCAAGGCACACACTATAGCGACTTTAACAGAGAACCGAATAAAGGAGTGTTTGCCGGAAATGTCGGTCTATGTGACCACACATATTGAGCCGGCAGAAAGCTAAACAGCTGAATTCGGTTCGGAGTGATAACGCATTGGCGACAGAAACACTGACTACCTCGTAACACCATAAATCCGTCCAACGCCAAAACGAGTCAATCATTTCCAAGGAACCATCAAAGAGTAGCCGCGTGCCTTTGGCACGCCTCAAACGCCTAACAATAAACCTGTTACGCCACAGCTACTTAGAGGCGTGCCAAAGGCACGCGGCCACATTCAGGGCGGAAATTCATATAAAACTGGAGTTCTGCAATCCGTCGGAAGCATAAGTCACTATTGCTTTCCGATCGTTGGCTTGATGTTCACAAGGAAAAGATGCTACAGATTGTCGATGAGGATCATATAGGAGGCGGTGAAGGCTTCGCCTGGGGCGAGGCGGTTGACGGCGCGACGCCGGGAGAAATCACCCCCAAAGCCTACAGAATCGGCTCGTCCATACCACGGTTCGATGCAGACAAAAGGCGCATCGGGCTTCGGCGCCCACAGACCGACGTAGGGCGAGCTGAAAAGCAGGGTGACTACCGGCGAGCGGCGGCTGTCGAGAAGCGACACCCTATGCACCTTGCTGTTGCCGAAAATCAGCGCATCACGGCTGAATGTATCAGCTTTTATAGGAAGCATGCCCACGTCGTCAAGCTTCACATAGGCGCCCACATCGCCGACGCAACCGTTCCAACCGATAATTTCCGTGATCAGATCAGTGGCATCGAACGCGAAATAGCCGTGCACCGGCTGCGACGCATCGAAACCGGGCAGATTGAACGCCGGATGGGCGCCGATCTGAAAACAGAGCTCTTCGGGGCCGGTGTTGACGACGCGCCACTTAACAGTAATTCTTGTCTCATAAAGCGCATAGCCTATCTCAAGACGGAACGGCCGGGGAAACTGTTCGAGAGTCTCGGGTGTCGATTCAAGCACGTAGAGCAGTTCGTCTTCGGGAGCGTCAGCCACAGGCTTGAACTCCATGTCGCGGGCAAAACCGTGCTGCTCCATCTTATACTCGCGGCCATCAATGCGGAAAACGCCGTTCCACAACGCCCCGACTATAGGGAAAAGCACCGGCGAGCGCCGTTTCCAAAACGCCGGATCGCCCTGCCAGAGATATTCATACCCACTGGCTTTGCTTGTTATGCTCTGAAGTTCGGCGCCGAACGACGACACCTCGACTTTGAGAAGATTGTTTTCGAGAATACTGTTCATAGACATCATTAAACTTGGTTTACGCAGCAAAAATACTCAAAATAGCGCTTTATTCGCTAAATTTGTGGTCAAGAAACAAACCTGTCAATGAAAATTATCCACACCTCCGACTGGCATCTCGGCGCTACCCTCTACGGCCACGACCGACTCGACGATCACCGCGAAATGTTGCGACAGCTCACCGAAACGGTTGCCAGCGAGCAGCCCGACGCCATGCTTGTCAGCGGCGACATTTTCGATAACTCCAGCCCGTCGGCTGCCGCCGAACGTCTTCTCGACAGTGCTCTGATGGAACTCGCCGACGCCGGGAAACCCGGTATGAAGATAATCCTCACCAGCGGGAATCATGATTCACCATCACGCCACACAACCCATTCGGCCGTCTACAGCCGTCTGGGAATCCACACTATCGGATCGGCCGGAATCACTGCCGACACCGATATAGCCGAGATTGCCGACAGGTTTATTATACGCGTAGGCGAAAAGGGGACGGTGATTGCTGTGCCTTACATAAACCGGCGCAATATGCCCGAGGGACTGTTCGACGGGCTGACCGATATAGTCTCGCGCGAGATAAGCCCCACGCTGCCGACTGTCATGATGGCCCACCTGCCCGTCTCACGCTCTGTCACCACGGGCCATTCCGATGCAGACGAGCGGTTTGTCGGCGGCTGTGAAAACGTCGAGATCGACAGTCTGGGACACGGCTACGACTATCTGGCACTCGGCCATATACATTGTCCACAACAATGGAACACAGGCAACGCCATTGCCCGCTATTGCGGCACCCCCTTACCTATCAGTTTTGACGAGAGCTATCCCCATTCCGTCACTATCGTAGAGCTGCCCGCTGCCGGAATCATTCCGACAGTCACGACTGTAACGCTGAAGCCCCGACGCAAGCTTGTCACGATAGGGGGCCCGGACGGGATGGATGAGGAAGAGCTCACGGCCGCACTGACCGATGCCGCGTCTGATTTGCCGGACGGAACTTTTATAAGGCTGAACCTCCGCCTGCCCGAAGGGACGATATTTCCGCGCCGCGAGACTATAGCGCACCTCTCGGCCCTCTGTGGCGACCTCGGGCTGGAATACTGCACCACCAATCTTCTCCGCAGCCGTCGGGACGACGCAGCCGCGCTCCATACGGCGCTGACAGTGTCGGAGATGCGCGATACGACTGAGGAAGAAATAGCGGCCGGCCTATTTCGTCGCAAAGGACTCGAATGGAGCGACGAGCTCGCCGGACTGCTCGCAGAAGCCGTAGCCGCTGTCAAGGCTGACGATAATCTCAAATCCTGACAATCAAAATGAAACTGAAAACACTCGACATCGAGAATATAGCGTCGTTCGAGAAAGCCTCGGTCGATTTCGACAATGGCCCTCTTGGAAACGCCGACATTTTTCTGATCAACGGCGAGACAGGCTCGGGCAAATCGACACTGCTCGACGCCATTTGCCTCGCGCTCTACGACAATACTCCGAGAATGAATGCCGGCGGCCGCGGCGACAAAGAGAACATGCCCGACAACATCACCTACGGGAATCCGATGCGCCTGTTGCGGCTAAACACCAACCAGGGGCTCGTCAGGCTGATTTTCGAAGCCGACGGCGACAACTGGGAAGCTCTATGGACGGTCAGACGCATCAGGGAACGACGCCGCAAAAAAGATGAAGAACCGGGCACGAAGCTCAAACGCGAATGGACTCTGACAAATCTGCGCACTCGCGAGACAATGACACAGATCAGAGAAATAAACACTGCGGTTGCCCGTCTGACAGGTCTTGATTTCGGACAGTTCTGCCGCACGACCATGCTATCTCAGGGCGAATTCGCCGCGTTTCTTAAGAGTGATGTCGACGAGAAGGCGGCTCTGCTGCAAAAAATCACGGGGCTCGACAAGTTTGAGAAGGCGGGTAAAAAGATTTTTGCTATTACATCGGCTAAAGACCGAATCCGACAGGCTGCGAAAGAACGGCGCGACGCGCTTGTCGCACAGGCGCTATCAGGCGAAAGGCGCGCCGAACTCGAAGCTGAGGATGCTGAGCTCGCCCGACGGAAATCCGAAGCCGAGAATCTGAAAAAACGGCTCACCGAGGCAGCCTCATGGGAAACCAGACGCAACGAGATTGCCCAGAAACTCGAAAAAGCCATAAACATCAGGAACGACGCCGAAAAGCAAGCCCGGTCAGAAAAATACGCTGACGCAATAAAAGGCATAAGGCTTTTCGACGCCAGCGCGAAAGCACGGTCTGCCCTATCCTTTCTTCGCGAAGCGCAGAAGCGCCTCGAAACCGAACAGGTCAGACTTATTTCCTGCCGCCACAATTTCAGGGATCTGACCTGTCGGCTTGCCGCTCTCGAAAACGAACTGACCAAAACCGCCAGAACACGCGACGCAATTGACGCGGCCATTGAGTCCCGAAGGCCTATTAGAAGCATTCTCGACAATGCGCCGATGCTCGCCGGGAAGCTGAACAGTGTCGCCGATCTGCGTTCCGCAGTGGCTGCAAGCGAGCGTAATCTGAAGACTGCCGACGAAGAGATTGCCAATGTCATACGTCCTCGCCTGCAACATGCCGAAGCAGTCGAAAAAGAATGTTCTACCACTCTCGTCAATATCCGCAAAAAGCTCGAAGAAACGTCGGAAAAACTTGCTGAAACGAAACTGTCCGATATGCGCAAAGAAAAAGATGCGCTTTCAGAAAGCAGCCGCAAGCTCGACCGCCTCTCGGCAATAGTGGATGCCGTCAAGCGCTCTGACGAGAGTTTAGCCGCCTGCGGTCGCGTAATGGACGATATAGCCGCACGCACTGCGACTTCGCAGAAAGCTCTCGCCGAAACCGGGAAAACGCTGATTGCAGCGCGCGCGGCCCGCGACGCCTATAAGAAATCGTCAGACGACGCCGCCAGAGCGGCCGGAGATGCCGCCGAACATCTCAGAGCGAACCTCCGCGTCGGTGACAGTTGTCCGGTCTGCGGCTCACTGATCGACCATGAGCTGACAGCCGGCGAAATACTGCGCGAGCTCGCCGACAAAGCGCGTCTGGAATTTGAACGGCACCAGTCAGAATATGAAACCGCTCTCAGACATCAGGCTGAGATCGAAAGTACGATAAAGGCGCTTGCTGTCGATAAAGAGAAAACCGACAATGAGCTCGGGCGCCTGAACGAAGAAAAAAAGAGACTGTCCGATGATCTGAGCGTAAAGAGCCATGAACTCGGAATAACCGTAGACAGCAACCTTGCCGATACGATCTCGCACCACACTGCGACTGTAGCGGACAGGATCGGCGAACTGTCATCACAGATAGCAGCCGCTGAAACTCTGGAAAAAACCGTCGGTGAACTTCGCGCATCGGTTGACAACATTCAGCGCCGTCTCGACAGCGCGCGCAAATCCTGTGAGAAAGTACGACAGATTCTCTCCGGCGCTCTCGAACGCAGGAGCGCAATCTCCGCGACAATAGAGACCAACAATGTCAATATCGCGTCGACTCTCGACGAGTTGTCGGCCGTTCTCGACGGTTCGGCTGTAAGTAGCCGGGACTTCCGCCGTGAACCCGCCGAATATGCCGCCGACATCACAGCCGCCGCAAGAGAGCTTACTTCTCTTATCGAACAATCAACGGGCCTTTCGAAACAACTCGAGACACTGACCGGCATAATTGACCGCAGCCGGCACCTGCGCGACGAAATATCCGGCAAACTCGGTATACCCGAAGATGAGCATGCGGCAACCGCTCAGGTGAACGGTGATTCCCGAAACGTCGAGAAAGATTTCTACAGTCTGTCTAACGCTGTCACTTCGGCTGTAGCATCTATAAACGCACAAAACACCGATCTCAGCCGGCAGAAAACGCTTCTCGACGACTTCTTCGCCACAAATCCGACAATCGACCGAGCCGAAGTCGAACACCTCATGACCCTTCCCGAAAGCACGGTGAAAGACTGGCGCGACACTGTCGACAAGATTCAGCGGCTTCTCATTGCAAGCGAAACAGAACTTTCAGCAGTAAAACGAGAGTCGCAGGAACACGCGAAAACACGACCGGCCGATCTCATCGACGAGACTGCCGACAACGCGACCGGCAACGGATGGCTTGCTGCCGATCTGCACCCCCTGATTGCTGAAGCCGAAAAAGCTGAAAGAGAAGCCTTAGAAGAACGCGCCCGGATAAAAGCAGTGTTCGACAACGCCGCGCGGTATTCTGCCGAACTTCTACGCGCCGATGAAGAGCTGGCAGCCGCCGACGCAGACTACAGCCGCTGGGAACAGCTTTGCCGCTATCTCGGCGACGCCGAAGGCAAGAAATTTCGCCGAGTGGCCCAGAGTCATCTGCTCGAATGCCTCATAAACGGCGCTAACAGCTATCTCAAACGACTTAACGACCGATATGAGCTTGAGGTTTATCCGGGAACATTCACTATAATGGTGACCGACAGCTATCAGGACTACGCCAGACGGACAGCCAACACAATCTCGGGAGGCGAGACATTCCTCGTGTCGCTCGCACTGGCGCTGGCGCTGAGTGACATCGGCGAAATGCGCGGCTGCGACACCCTCTTTATCGACGAAGGCTTCGGCTCGCTCAGCGGAGAACCGCTCGACCGCGCTATAGGCACGCTGAAAAGCCTCCACCATCAAGTCGGACGCCGCATAGGCATAATAAGCCACATAGCTTCACTGCGCGAGAAAATAGCCACCCAGATAATCGTGGAACGTCCCACGGGTCGTGCGGCCTCTCTGCGCCTGCTCAGCTGACTGCAACTGAAAAACTTAATAAATTTTCAATATGTTATATTCTTACGGTTCGGCATTTAATATCTAACTTTGTGCCCCTTATTCCGCGAAACTAACCTATTTACAGCTCTCCCGCTTATAACCAATGTCACAAACGCCCAGAATCAACGGACTGACCGACAACGAGGTGCTCGCCAGCCGGCGAATCCATGGCTCCAATGTGCTCACTCCGGCAAAACGCACTCCATGGTGGAAAGAGTTCCTGAAAAAATTCTCCGACCCGCTGATAATCGTCCTGCTGATTGCAGGAGTACTGTCAATCGGCATCTCTATTTATGAATATTTCGGCTTAGGGAACAGCTCGAAAGTATTTTTCGAGCCAATAGGCATTTTCATAGCCATTTTGCTCGCAACCGGCCTGGCCTTCATATTCGAATCACGGGCCAATAAAGCATTCAGGATTCTCAACCGCGTCAACGACGACGAGCCCGTCGAAGTTCTCCGCAATGGCAACGTCACGTCGATTCCGCGCCGTGACATCGTTGTGGGTGACATAATAATGCTCAACACAGGCGACGAGATACCGGCCGATGCCGAACTCGTCGATGCCGTCACACTGAGTGTCGACGAGTCGACACTCACCGGCGAGCCGCTTGCCGCCAAAACTGTCGACGAAGCCCATTTCGACAAAGAGGCCACCTACCCTTCAAACCATATTCTACGCGGAACAAAGATAATGGAGGGGCACTGCATCGCCCGCGTGACCTCTGTCGGCGACGCCACGGAAATGGGAAAGGTCTACAAAGAGGCGCAAATCGACGACTCGGTCAAGACTCCGCTCAACGAACAGCTCGGGCGTCTGGCCGTATGGATAACAAACGGCAGCTATGTGTTTGCCGCCCTTATAATCGTTGTTCAGATAATCGGATTTTTAGGATGGGGAGAACCGGCTGCATGGCTTCCCGCTGCGCCCGTAGGGTTCTTCTTCTGGTTCGTCATTGCCCGTTCAAAGAAAGCATCCCGAAAAATCAACATAGCGGTCATTGCCCTGTTTTTCGCACTGTTCATAGCATCGGTCTGCGCGGCCTACGCCATGATAAACTCCGAAGCCGGAACCACCGACTGGTCTCATCTTCTGGCCCATACGCTGAAGACACTTATGGTCGCCGTGACTCTCATCGTCGTAGCCGTACCCGAAGGGCTCCCTATGGCAGTGACACTTTCGCTGGCATATTCCATGAGCAGTATGCTGAAAGCCAACAATCTCGTCAGAAAGATGCATGCCTGCGAGACAATGGGTGCCACTACGGTTATCTGCACCGACAAGACCGGCACTCTGACCCAGAACAGGATGCAAGTCTTCAAGACCGACTTTTTCGGCAATCCCGACAATGATATAATCAGCGAAGGAATAGCCGTCAACTCCACAGCACGGCTCGACACGTCGGGCGACACTCCGCAGGTATTGGGCAACCCGACCGAAGGAGCGTTGCTGCTGTGGCTCGCCTCACGCGGCGTGGACTACGAGAAACTGCGGCTCGGAGCAAAACGGGTCGAAGAGCTTCCGTTCACAACAGAGCGCAAATATATGGCCACAGTCGTTGAATCGGCCACGGGAGGACGCATACTCTACGTAAAAGGCGCGCCCGAGATAGTTTTCGGTCTATGCGCCGACACCTCAGGCCTCACCAGACAGGAACTCGACACGCGCCTCGCGGAATATCAGAATATGGCCATGCGCACTCTCGGTTTCGCGTGGCAGCGCATCGAGCCCGGACAAACGGCGATTGCCGACGGTCACGTCGTGGCCGACGGTCTGGTGTTTCTCGGCATAGCCGCAATCTCCGATCCAGTCCGAGCCGATGTTCCCGAAGCAGTCGGAGAGGTTCTCAATGCCGGAGTAAAGATCAAGATCGTGACCGGCGACACCCCCGGCACTGCCAAAGAAATCGGCCGGCAGATAGGTCTATGGAACGACGCCACCGACACCGGCAGCGAGATCGCTACAGGTCCCGAAATAGCCGCCATGACCGACGACGAGCTTCGCCGACGCGTCGAAGACCTGAAAATCATTGCCAGAGCACGTCCTCTCGACAAGAAACGGCTTGTCGAGGCACTTCAGGCCCACAACGAAGTGGTGGCGGTCACAGGCGACGGCACCAACGACGCTCCGGCCCTGAAAGAGGCCCACGTCGGCCTGTCGATGGGCGACGGCACTTCGGTTGCAAAAGAAGCCTCAGACATAACCATAATCGACAACTCTTTCTCGTCGATAGTCCGTGCGGTCATGTGGGGTCGTTCGCTCTACAAGAACATTCAGCGTTTTCTGCTGTTCCAGCTTACAGTCAATGTTGCCGCCTGTCTGCTGGTTCTGTGCGGTTCGTTTATCGGAGCCGAATCTCCGCTGACAGTCACGCAGATGCTTTGGGTGAACCTTATAATGGACACCTTCGGAGCTATGGCTCTTGCCTCGCTTCCCCCCTCACGCTCGGTCATGCTCGACAAACCCCGCGACCGCTGCGCCTCGATTCTGACACGCCCGATGATAGCCGAGCTTACCTCGGTCGGGGTCATCTTCTTCGCGCTCACATTCGGTTTCTACTGGCTTTTCTGTCACAGCGACGTCACCTCCATTCCCCGGATGCTGACGGCTTCAGTCGGCCCCCTCACAACAGAGACCCCCTACGAGATGACCCTTCTGTTTTCGATTTTCGTATGGACGCATTTCTGGTATATGTTCAACTCGCGCGCCTTTGAAACCGGAAAAAGCATATTCGCCCTGAAAATGAGCCGCGGATTCTGGACTATCGTTGCTGTCATCGTATCAGGCCAGCTGTTCATAACTGAAATAGCCTATGAGTTTTTCAACGTCTCGCCGATGATCCATACCCTCGACTGGCGTTTCAATCCGTCAGGCACACTGGATCTTGTCATAATTATAGCCGCATCGTCGGCCGTCGTCTGGGTGCGTGAAGCCTACCGGCTGATCTTCCGCCGAAATAATGATGGCTACAAGCGCGGCTGACTTGGAACATTGGTTGTTATTTATGGCCATTTAAGCCCATTCGGCAACTTTCGTCGGGCTGGTGCGTTTATATTATGAATAATTCGTAAATTTGTCATTGTTAAAATCCGATTCACTTATGCTTCGACGAGTTGCTTTAACGCTGACCCTACTGATTGCCATAGCGGCATCAGCCACTCAACGCAGTGAGAAAACCCTCGGTCTTACCGGCGGATTCAACACCGCCAACGACGGCGCTGTCGCCGGCGTTTTCTTCCAATACAGCTTTTCCAGCCATTTCAGGCTGGCTCCGAGCGCCGATTACGTTTTCCGCCACCGTGGCATCGACGGACTCCACGTGAATCTCAACTGCCAATTCCCGATCGGTGTCGGCAGCGGCCGCTTTGATGTCTACCCTCTTGTCGGTCTGAACCTTATGTCGATGTATGACCATTCTATCGTCGAGACAGAAGATGTCAGCAGCCGCCGGACGCGGCTCGGCCTCAACATAGGCGGAGGATGTGAGTGCTACTGCACGAGCTCTCTGAAAATTTTTGCCGAGGGCAAATTCAACTGGGTGAAAGACTTCAATTCGGGAGTATTCACCGTCGGCATAGGATATGTCTTCTAAAATCCCGCTGCTCAGTATTGTAATACCGGCATATAATGCGTCGGCAACTCTCTCGCGCGCACTCGGCTCGATCGAGCCTCTGGACTCGGTAGAAGTTGTCGTTATTGATGACGGGAGCACCGACGCCACTGCCACCATAGCGGCTTCATTCACCGACAGGCTGACGCTCCGAATAATTTCTCTTGAAAGAAACAGCGGAGCCTCAGCAGCCTGGAATGAAGGTATCAGAGCATCGCGCGGCACTTTTGTCACTCGCCTCGACGCTGACGACATTCTCGGGCCCATAAGCCCGGTCATACCCCTGCTGACCGACAGCGCCGACATCCTATGGGGACGCGTCGAAAGCCTGAAAAGCGGAAAGCGCAGGCGACTGAAGCGCCCCGAGTCGGCCGACCTGAACGACCAGCCGATATGCGTCGACTCTTTCAGCCTGTGGGGGAAAGCAATCCGCCGCAGCCTGTTGTCGAAGCCCGATATGGAGTGTTTTCCGGGCATCGACTGCTGGGATGATCTCGGAGTCGTCGCCCGGCTTTTGGCCCGACATCCAAGAGTGGAATTCACCGATTCACTGACATACACCTACATACTTCAGCCCCACGGCCAATCATTGTCGACCTCATCGCGACAGCGTCTCCTGAACGACCATATCGCCACCGCACGCCTGCTCGAACAGCGGTTCATTGCCGACGGTATTGCCGACCGGTATGCCGAATTCCTGAATCATCTTAAATTCGCGGCGAAGGTGAAACTGCTGCGCCACCGCGACCGCGATGTGGCCGCCTGGAAATCGACATTCCCCGAAGTCAACCGCCGCATAATGGGTCTGCGCCATGTCGCACTGCGCCATCGCCTTATGTTCGCCGCGGTCGCCTCGCTCCCGACAAAGCCAGTCCAGCTTATCGCCAACCTCTTCGATTCTCCGGAATCTCTGACATAAAGTCAGTTTGGCCTATAGTTTTAAAAGATATTTTTTATCGGCGGAAATGGTGTCGGACCGAAATATTTTCATATATTTGTGAAATAGACTTTCCGGTTAAATGTCGTTCTTCGAACAATACATAAACAACAGTCTGATCTACTGGATTGTGACGATAGCTTATTTCGTTACGATCCTGAGCATTATCGGCGTCGTTATCAGCGAGAACCGCAATCCGCTGAAATCACTGGCGTGGGTAACCGTGTTGCTTCTGTTTCCGATCGGCGGCATTATTCTATACATATTCTTCGGGCGCAGCCTCAAGGACATACACATGATTTCGCGGCGAAACCGCCGCCGGCTTCTCGAACGCAGCCACGAATCGGGCCGCAGCGCCGATTCCCAGCAGCTTCTCGGGGCCGAAGGACGGCAACACGTACAGCTCGGACGGTCGCTCGTCGGCGCAAACTATACCGACGGCAACATCGTCGAAGTGTTCACGGCCGGCCCCGAGATGTTCGCCGCCCTGCTCGACGACATTTCCCGGGCAAAACACTATATCCATCTTCAGTTCTATATAATTGACGACGACGCCACAGGCGAGCGGCTTGCCGCCGCTCTCGAAGAAGCTGCCCGGCGCGGCGTTGCCGTGCGCGTCATCTACGACGACATCGGCTCAATCCACATTTCGCGCCGCTACGTCAAGCGGCTACGCGCGGCCGGCGTGGAAATCTACCCGTTCTTCAGGGTGAAATTTCCCCCGTTCGGCTCGCGCATCAACTGGCGTAACCACCGCAAAGTCTGCGTCATCGACGGCCACAGCGGATTCATCGGCGGCATGAACATCGCCGACCGCTATATGACAGGAGGCAAGTTCGACCGATGGCGCGACACCCACCTCAGAGTCATGGGCCCGGCTGTGGCGTCGCTCCAGTATTCGTTTGCCATCGACTGGAACTTTATGGGGCAGCCACTCGTCGACGAACCCGCCGGTACCGAGCGCTACGCTCCCGCCGGCCGGGGCGTAGGCCTTCAGCTCGTCACCTCAGGCCCTACATCGCGCTGGAGCAATCTCGCGTTCATGATGCTGAAAGCTATCGGCAACGCAAAAAAACGCGTCTATCTCCAGACTCCCTACTTTCTCCCGACCGACGCTCTGCTGCGAACGCTTCAGGCAGCCGCTCTGGCGCGCGTTGACGTGCGCGTCATGATGCCCGGACGCAGTGACAGCACAATTCTGACCCTCGCCTCGCGAAGCTATATTCAGGAATGCCTGCGCGCGGGAATCAAGATCTATTTCTACGAAGCCGGTATGCTTCACGCAAAGACCCTCGTTGTCGACGACGACTTCGCGTCGGTCGGCTCGACCAACTTCGACTTCCGCAGTTTCGAACATAATTTCGAAGCCAACTTCTTTATCTACGACCGCGAGATAAACTCCCGGCTGACCGCCGACTTCGAGGCCGACATGGCTCTCAGCCGTCGCATCCGCGCCAGCGAATGGCGTCATCGCCCCGTTCTCGTCAAGGCGAAAGAATCAATCTACCGTCTTCTGTCGCCAATCCTCTAAATAGTTAATAAAAGTTAAAATCGCATTGTCGGTTAAACTTGATTGCGTTTCGAAAGTCAAATTTATACAATAACGCAAGCAGCCCTTGCGTTATAAAAGCGACAAGACACAATTCAAGAAAGCATAAAGACCAAGAAGTGATTTTCAAGAGTAACAAAAAGGAACGAGCCGGAACGCAGTGATTGCGCTCCGGCTCAAAACTATTATGAGTCAGGACGACTGTCAGCGCAGACGGTCGTAACTGCGCAGCAGTTTGATATCGTGGTTGATACCCGCCAGGGCGAGAATCTCGAACAGCAGCGCGCCGAGAGTGAAAGCGCCGCACCATGTCCACGAAATTGTTCCCTCCGTAGCCCTGTCACAGAGGATATAGACAGTGATTCCGATGCTCACAAGCGTCATGGCTATCGACAATAGCACACAACTCTTCTGAAAGCCGAGATTGCCATAGGCAAAAATAGCGATCAGGCTCAGAATAACGGCCAATGCGGCAGGAATGATGAGGCCGATAAAATCATAGGCAAACAGCTGACCGACAGCTTCAACGCCGCCGTCAGGAATCGTAAGAGTGCCGAAAGGCAACGCGATAAAGGCTATCAGGCAGGCGAGCGCCAACAGAAGCCATACGGTTTGAATTCTCTGTAGCATATCTTTTTTTATTAATTTTGATGCAAAGTTACAATATTTTCAACAACCGGCGCCGTCAGGCTGTTCAGACAGCCTGAAAATAATGAGCCGGCACGCTTAAATCGGCCGGAGCATGAACAATTTCAGGCTGACAACTATTCTAAATAAAAACTAATAACATATACATATCACAACGATGAAACATTTTCTCATTCCAACCCTCGCTATTGCCGCCCTGCTGACCGTAGGAGCCTGTAAATCGTCACAAAACACGGCATCGCCCTCTCGGCCAGCTTCCGCGACAACAACAAACAGCCGCATCATCGACAATCTCGTAGGCGACTGGACAATCGTCGACATCAACGGCACTCCCGTTTCAGCCGCCTCCGACGGCGAAGTGCCATATCTGGGATTTTCGCGCAATGCCTCCGACCCGTCGCTGCTCGACTTCTATGCCTACAACGGCTGCAACTTCATCAACGGAGCCATTGCTATCGACAAGGGCGCCATGAAACGCGTCGGCGAGAATACGTCGACAATGCGCATGTGTGCCGACGCACCCTATGAAATGGCGATCGCCACAGCCCTCGAGACAATGAAAACATTCAGAATCGAACGTGTCAACGACTCTTCGTTCCTCTACATCGTCAACGGAGCCGGCCAGACCATCATGACGCTGCGCAAGCATAACCTCGAGTTCCTCGACGCGGTCTGGCGCGTGACCCGCCTCAACGGCAAGGAGGTTCCTGCGAAAAGCAATATACTGTTCGTTGTCGACCTACAGGAGAAAACTATCCACGGTAACGCCGGCTGCAACGTCCTCAACGGAGCGATTGCTGTTGACATGGATCGCGAAAACGGCCTGCAGTTCACCAACCTCGCAACCACACGCATGAGCTGCCCCGACATGGCTCTCGAACAGGAATTCCTTCAGGCTCTCGGTCAGGTTCGCAGCGCGGTTTCGGTCAACGGCGGCAAAAACTGCCGTCTGCGCAATGCCGACAACGCCACCATAATCGAACTACGTAAAATGTCGAAGGACGAACTTCGCGAGCTCGACTGACACCTCAACGACAGTAATAAAGCTAAAGAAGACGTGCCGCAGCTTCCGGCGCGTCTTCTTTTTAATGCAGAGAGTTTCCTGAGGGAATTAGTAGGAATTAGCAATGAGCAATAATCCGGCGGAGTATCATGGAGCGGGGCGAGGCCTGACTCCCCTGCGACAAGCGCGGGACGTGCGACATTTCTACATCCGATTGCGTTAGCTCAATGGTTTTAGTTAAGCTCATCAATGTCAAAAATCGCCTTGGCGTAGTGACGTGCCTTCGGCACGTTGCATTGCAACGCACTGATTGCCAGCCGCATGAGAAACGCGCCAAAGGCACGTCCCTACGCTCGGATCCGGCAATTTGCTCGGTAAAACCTTAACTAAACACCATTGTGCGTTAGCTGTCGGTTTGAAGGCCGGACAAGGCTCCGCGACAAGCGGCGGAGCCTGCGCAGTCGCGGAACGGCGTTAGCCAAGGCCGGCGACCTGTGCTGTCGCGTTTCGCGGCGGCGCGCACTGCCGTGGCTTGCCGCGAATTGGTGGGGGGGCAGTAGTTGCCGCCAGCTATCGCAAGCGGTTGTAGACATATCGCGCGTCCCGCGCTTGAAAGCGATTGGTCTGTCTGAGGTGGTTATTCTGCAAAAAATTGTCAGGCACGACAGCCAATGTCACGCGGCCACATTCAGGGGCGGAAAATCCTATAAAACCGAAGTTTTGCAACTCCGACTATTCCTAATTGCTAATTACTAATTGCTAATTCCAGCAATTTTTGCGCCAAAATGAAAAATTTAAGCGAAAACATTTGGCAAATCCAAAAAATATGTTGCATATTGCGAACAAACACAAATAACAACATGCTTATGTCCGTAATAAATAATTCTATGCGAAAAGCCCTTACTTTATCATTGTTGGCCGCGGCCGTTACGGCCGTCGCCACCGAGCCGGCCGACAGCATCGCCACCGACAGCATCGCCGCCATCGAGAAGGCGATGTCGAAGAAGCTCGACGAGGTCACGGTAGAAGGCAAAACACACTGGCATAATGTCAAGGGCTCGACATATCTTCCTACGAAGAAACAGAAAAATGCCGCAGCTACGGCAACCGACCTACTTGCCTTGATGGCAATCCCTGAAATACGGGCTACGCTTGCCAGTGAGACCGTTACGACGCGTGACGGGCAATCTGTCAGCCTGTTTGTCAACTATTTTCCAGCCGACGCTAATGATTTGACAGGAATGAGAGTTCAAGACTGCGCTCGGGTTGAATATCTTGTTGCGCCAACCGATCCGAGATTTCAAGGCGCAGAATACGTTATTAACTTCATAATGCAAGAATATGAATATGGAGGCTACACCAAGATTATGGCAGTTCAGCGAATACTTGATATAAACTATAACAAAGAAAACCTATTTTCGAGATTCACCTATAGGAAGATGACCTTCGACATTCTGACTAATCCGACCTATTTAATCGACAATCACTCGGGATCATCGACCTACTCAACATTGAGACTTACTAACGCCGACGGAAACGAATATCTTCTTCACAGAAACCAAATTTACGACAAATCTCACTATCGCCGTCTTGAAGTGCCGGTGCGCCACATACAACTCTGAGAAGTTGCAATTTCGAAACACATTATCGTTTTCACATAGTCATTATTACAAGTGTCAATCAAGCGGGAAACTTGTTTACGAGCCGTCGCTTGGCGAAGACTATTCGTGGTTAACAAACAACCCTTCTCGCGTGAATTCGCTGGCCTATAATGGTTCATTATACATTTCTCTGCCGCGCGAATTCTCGCTTTCATTTGCCCCGCAATTCATTTATACCCACACAAATTCAACATCAATTTATTCTCGATCAGGAGCAGATATCGTTGACCGCAATGCGCGTGAGAATGCCTTCAGAATACTTGGGAAACTGAATTTGAGAAAACAGTTCGGTCAAAAACATTCAGTATTTTTTGAAATACTTGGTGGCGACGACATTAGCCGCCTCATCTATAGCGGTACAAACAACTTCGACGACAAATACTACTCTTCCATATTAGCCGGGACAATAGGCTATGCCTTTTTCATCAATAACCTGATGGTAAATATCGACGGCGGCTACGCCTGGGAGCAGAGTTCTATAAACGGGCTGAAAGCCAACGACTATTATCCTTTTGCCCATCTTTTCTCGCGATGGTCTATCAACAGCAAAAACGCCGCTACACTTAGCTTTCAATACGCCACAAACAGCACAGCGATTTCGCAGCGCGCGTCTGACGTGATTACGTCAAATGAATTCATGGATAAAACCGGAAATCCCAATTTAAGAAATTCTCGACACATCACTCTTAGACTCTATTATGACTATACTGTCAACTCCAACATATCATTGTATGCCGGCGGTTCTTTCTTTATGCTTTCTGATCGTCCGGCAGAAGAATATATTCCTTACAACGAAGGACGTCAGCTCATAAGGCAGATATACAACAGCGGCAACTACTATAAGGGCAACATTCAGGCAGGTACCGACTTGTCTCTTTTCAACAAAAAAGTCAGCTTCTCTATCGGGCCTAACCTTAGTATGTACAACACAACCGGAATTGGAGCAACAAGTTTTACAGACTTCAGCTTCTACGCTCGGGCACAGTACCACTTCGGCGACTTCACACTATATGGTTCTGTAAACTCACCCGCCAAACAATTCGGAGAAACGAACGGCGTAATCTATAAACCTGAATGGTCCTATTCGCTTTATCTTATATGGGGTAAAAATGAATGGAATGTCAGATTAGAAACATTTAACATATTTGGCAAAGGATGGAATAACGGTACTTCAAAAATGGAATCGCCCTACTATTCTTTTCTCAGATATAACTATGGAACAGGACGCCATCCTGGTATTGGACTGTGCGTCTCCTACACATTCGGATACGGCAAAAAAGTTATGCGAGGCAACGAATCGGAAAACGTTCAACAAGCCCAGTCCGCTATTATGTAATCTCGATGTAAGTGGCGCGACGGTTCCATCATATTCAGCAGCGCGACAGCCGGCAGTGCGGGCCGGCCTGTCTCGCCATGATCGCAACGGCCATGGGGCGCGAGACCGATGCCGAAGATCTGGAGGCGCTGTGCCAGACAACGTCGGAGGGCATTTCGCTGAAAACAATCGCCGACATAGCCCGGATAGAAGGCATAGAGTCGGCAGCCGCCACCGTCACGCCCGAGCGCCTCGCCGAGCTGCCTCTGCCCTGCATTCTCCACTGGGACAACAACCACTTCGTTGTGCTCTACGAGATAACCCGCAAGGGGCGCTACCGCGTGGCTGACCCGGCGGCGGGGAAGGTGAGCTACACGCACGAAGAGCTGACGCGCCACTGGGCGCGCCCCGAAGATGGGGGCCGCAGCAGCCGTGATAAGCGGCGAACTGACCCTCGGCGGCATGATGGCGGTGCAATATATGGTCGGACAGCTCGGCAGCCCGCTGGCGCAGCTTCTCGGCTTCATGTTCTCGCTTCAGGACGTCAGGCTCAGCCTCGCGCGCATCGGCGACATTCACCGTCAGGAGCCCGAAGACTCGGCCGTCGACCCCGAAGCGCCCGTTCCCGACGGCGACATCGCCTTAAGCGACCTCATGTTCCGCTACGACCGCCATTCCGACGTCCCCATTCTCGACAACCTCAACATAACGATTCCCCGGGGAAAGGTGACGGCGATCGTAGGCTCGTCGGGCAGCGGAAAATCTACACTCATAAAACTTCTATTAGGCTATTACAACCCCGAGGCCGGAGCTATACGCGTAGGCGACACCGACCTGCGCGGCGTCAGCCGCCGCGAGTGGCGCCGCCGCTGCGGAGTGGTGATGCAGGACGGCGTCATCTTCGGCGAGAGCATAGCGCGCAACATAGCAACGGCCGACGCCGACATCGACCAAGAGCGACTCGAAGAGGCCGCGCGCATGGCCTGTATAGACAGCTTCATAAAAGATCTGCCGCTGGGCTACAACACGATAATCGGGCGCGACGGCGTCGGCATAAGCCAGGGGCAGCGACAGCGCATTCTGATTGCCCGCGCGATCTACCGCCGGCCGTCGGTGCTCGTGCTCGACGAAGCCACAAACTCGCTCGACGCCCTCAACGAGAGCCACATCGTCGACAACCTCCAGAACTACTACCGCGGACGCACGGTTGTCGTCGTGGCCCACCGCCTCTCGACGGTCAGAAACGCCGACCTCATCATAGTCATGGACGGCGGCCATATCATCGAATCGGGAAACCATCAGAGCCTTCTGGAGCGAAAAGGAACATACTATAACCTCGTCAAAAGCCAGCTGCAACTCGACTCATGAAAAAGAAGAACGACCAACATATACCGCCGGTTCTGTCGCCGCGCATATCGGCAATGCTCGGGAAACTCCCGCGCCGACTCCTGACAGCCAACCTCATAGCCATCGCAGTCATTCTCGCCGCGATAGTGGCCGTGGCCGTGCTGATGCCCTACCCCCACGGCCACGGCGAATCCATCGCCTCCCACCTCCTCGCCCACTGAGCACGGCGCCGCCCGCACGCACACAGATTTCTTAATTTTTCTTATTCTACATTTTTGTTGTAACTTTGTGGCGCTGTATGTATCTGCTTATACATATCTGCCACATTGAATCGATATTCACACATTGATGAATTTCGGCAACATATCTTTTTCGGGAATCTCTGATATAAGTTCTTCTATTGATCTAAATTCAGGGGAAAGGGAGTATTTTAACTACTCCCGGGATTGGTAAAATTCATCAATTTAGCAAATGATTGGGAATAAAGAACATACGTCAAACGACGTAATGTCATTTTTGCAATCAAGAGTCGCGGCACTCTCCGCTGATACTGCTTTTAAATACCGAAAAGCCCTCTCTGAATTCAATAGTTTCCTGTCATGCCACAAATTGTCGGTCAACAATCTGTCATCTGCTACGATTTGCGACTGGGTAACCGAGATGTTCCGACAAGGTTTGTCAACAGCAACAATAGCCCAGCGTCTTAATATATTGAACAGTCTGTTCAAGCAAGCTGCCGACAAGGGATATATGTGCCAATGCAACGCACCACGAGAGATAGCCCGCATAATCGAGTCGGCAGATTTCAAACTTCCGCCTCTGCTCAGACCCTCGATATTCGACAATTGTCTTTCGACATTACGCGAATTCATAAACGACGACAAAGAGCACAATAATGTCAGCGGGGATATTCTGGTATTCTCTGTTTTGAACAGGGCCCTGCCTCTCAAGGATATAATAAACCTGAACAAAGATGATTTAACCGGATTCAACGGTTATTCAAGCCACATTCTCGAGCGTAACACCGACCCAAGGAGAAAATATATCTTTGATCTCAGGCAATCTTATCGGACGCAAAAACAAATATATTCTTCAGTAACGGATGAGTTAGGCAGAAGATTCAGCACGCTCATGAATCACGGCAGCTTCTCTTTTGAAGATTTAGCCGGTTCGCTTTGGGGGTCAATTGCAATAAGATGCGGAGCCACAGCTTCGGAGGCTCTGGATTGCATCTCAAATCCGGCACCTTATACTGTCCCGAAGTTTCATAAACGCACAGGGAATTCTTCTGACAACCGAGAGAAATGGTCGAAATCAGTCGAGGCAATGCTGACATATACATTGCCGAAATGGTATGCCATGCGGCTCCGACGGGGAGTGAGTTTTGAAGAAGTTAAGAAGGAGACGCTTAAGCTTCAGCCCGCGCCTGAATTATTCTATCCGGTCGAGACCATCAGGAAACATCTCAGAGGAAAAAGCGCTGTTATCGAACGGCCGTTTATCACCCAGACCGTATTTTTCAAAACCAACCCAGAAAACATACGTCCGATGTTTTCCAGAATCGGGGACAAAGCATGGTGTATCAGAACATCCGGCAATTTCGATGCCCCGTATGCGGCAATCCCGCAGGCCGACATGCTGCGATTCCAGAAAGCTATCGGAGTATTCTCGGCAGATTCCGAGATATTCCCACTCGGAAGTCTTACCCCGAAACCCGGTGAGAGCGTCATACTTATTCAAGCCGATTATTCAGGGCGAGAAGCAGTTATCGAGGATGTTTTCGAGAATAATTGCGGCACAGTTATGTTCCGCGTCAAACTGACTACTGATTACGGCTACGAGTGGCGCGCCAAAATTGACGCCCGTCAGGTCGAGCTCATATCAAGAGCCGACTGAATGCTCAATGAGCGGTAGGAACCGCAAACATTGAGAAAATCTATATCTATCGCCAGTAAATAGAGAATATCTTACGAGCATATTTTAATGAGTTACAAACAATTGAAGTTTCCGAAGGATTCGCAGTTCCTTGTAACGGGAGGCGCTGGCTTTATCGGGTCCAATCTGTGCGAGGCGATTCTCGGCATGGGCTATCGCGTCCGTTGTCTTGACGATCTTTCGACCGGGAAACAGTCCAATGTCGATATTTTCCTCGACAGTCCGGGCTATGAGTTTATCAAGGGAGATATCAAAGATCTCGATACGTGCATGCGGGCCTGCGAGGGTGTCGACTATGTCCTCAATCAGGCAGCCTGGGGAAGCGTTCCGCGCTCTATCGAGATGCCGCTGTTCTACAGTCTCAACAATATCCAGGGAACCCTGAATATGCTCGAGGCCGCACGTCAGAAAGGTGTCAGGAAGTTTGTCTATGCGTCGAGTTCGTCGGTCTACGGTGACGAGGCCCATCTGCCTAAACATGAAGGAACGGAGGGAAATCTGCTGTCTCCTTACGCCGTGACCAAACGCTGCGATGAGGAATGGGCCAGACAATACACCATGCATTACGGGCTCGACACCTACGGGATGCGCTATTTCAATGTCTTCGGACGCCGGCAGGATCCTGAAGGCGCATATGCGGCCGTTCTTCCGAAGTTTATCAGACAGCTGCTTGCCGGCGAGCGTCCGACGATCAACGGCGACGGCAGGCAGAGCCGCGATTTCACCTATATCGACAACGTCATCGAGGCGAATCTCAAGGCCTGTCTCGCGCCCCATGAGGCTGCGGGACAGGCGTATAATATCGCATACGGAGGCCGGGAGTTCCTGATCGACATCTACCACACTCTGGCCAAAGCTCTCGGCAGGGATATAGAGCCGATTTTCGGCCCCGACCGTCCGGGAGATATAAAACACTCAAACGCCGACATTTCCAAAGCGCGCCGACTTCTGGGTTACGATCCCGAATATGATTTCGCTAGAGGACTGAGCGAGGCGATCGAGTGGTATAAGGCAAACCTTTGACAACCAATAACCCGCAACAATGGAAAAAGACATCAGAATATGCGTTATCGGACTGGGCTATGTCGGTCTGCCGCTGGCGCGGCTTTTCTCTACGAAATATCCCACTGTCGGGTTCGACATGAACCCCCGCCGCGTCGAGGCGCTGATGGCCGGCCACGATGCCACCCTTGAGGTGAGTGACGACCTGCTGCGCGATGCAATCGACAACCACGGCTTCCGGTGCACAGCAAATCTCGACGATATCCGCGACTGCAATTTCTATGTGGTGGCCGTTCCCACACCCGTCGACGAGAACAATAATCCCGACCTCACTCCGCTCTACGGAGCCAGCGAGACCGTAGGACGTGTCATCGCTCCGGGCGATGTCGTCGTCTATGAGTCGACCGTCTATCCCGGCGTCACCGAAGACGAGTGTATCCCCGTGGTCGAGAAGGTCAGCGGCCTGAAATTCAATACCGATTTCTTCGCCGGCTATTCGCCCGAGCGCATCAATCCGGGCGACAAGCTCCACACCGTGGAGAAGATCCGCAAGGTGACCTCCGGCTCGACACCTGAGGTGGGCGAATATGTCAACCGGGTATATTCGAGCGTCATAACGGCCGGAACCCATCTCGCCCCCTCGATCAAGGTCGCCGAGGCCGCCAAGGTTATCGAGAACTCGCAGCGCGACATCAATATCGCTTTTGTCAACGAACTCTCGAAGATCTTCACCCTTATGGGCATCGACACCACCGATGTCCTCGAGGCCGCCTCGACGAAATGGAACTTCCTTCCTTTCAAACCCGGACTTGTCGGCGGCCACTGCATCGGAGTAGATCCCTACTATCTCGCCCAGTGTGCGCAGCGCCACGGCTACAACCCCGAGATCATCCTCGCCGGACGCCGCATGAACGACGGCATGGGCGCCTATGTCGCCGACCGCGTTGTGAAGCTCATGCTTAAGAAAGGCATCCAGGTTCTCGACAGCGAGATTCTGATTCTCGGCTTCACCTTCAAGGAGAACTGCCCCGACGTGCGCAATACCAAGGTCATCGACATCGTCCGCGCCCTCGGCGAATACCGCCTGAGCGTCACGGTCTATGACCCGTGGGCCAACCCCGAGGCTGTCCGCCGCGAATATGGCATCGAAGTCACCAACGAGCTCCACGAGGGCACGCGCTACGACGCAGTGATTGCCGCCGTGGCCCACAAGGCCTTCGACGATCTCGAACTGCTGCCTCTGCTAAAGGATGACTCCGTTGTTTTCGATGTAAAGGCAACTCTCTGTCGAGATGCCGTTGACGGACGTCTGTAATAGTGTTCTCTGCATTATTTGAAAATGTGAATCATCTTGTTTAGAATCAAAAAATGAAATTGGCATCATTCGATATCTTCGACACCTGTTTGGTTCGTGCATGCGGACAACCGAATAGTATTTTCGACATAATGGGTAAAGAATTATTTGGCGCTAATGACAACAATAAATGGAGGGATTTTGCTAACGAACGATGCAAGGCTGAGAAAAGAGCTCGGTTCAAGACAGACAATACAGAAGTAACTCTTAAAGACATCTATCAACAAGCAGATTTCACAAATATTACTGAGACAAATAATGAAACGCTGATGGATATAGAGTGTATGATAGAAGCGTCAGTCATTATTGGAGTAGACTCAATTCGAACAAAAATTGCATCATTAAGAGAGCAAGGATATTCAATCGCCTTCATTTCAGACATGTACCTTTCATCAGACGTTCTAAAGCAACTGTTAATCCGAGAGAGGATGTATCAAGAAGGAGATTCAATATTTGTTTCATCAGAATATTTAGTTTCTAAATCACATGGCTTACTATTTAACATAGTAAAGGAACATTACAAGTATGCGATATCGGAATGGATACATTTCGGAGATAACCGCCATAGCGATGGCAAGATGCCTCTTAAATATGGAATAAAGGCAAATTTAATCAACCATAAATATACCGTTTCAGAACAACAACTAATCCAACTTCCATATATATTCGATAACGGTCGGAACGCACTTATAGCATCTATCAGTAAGGCTGTAAGACTCAGCTTCTCATTATCGCCTGAAATTAATTTTTCAGCAGATTATATTGCGCCGTTGTTTGTGCCATTTGTATTTGACATACTGACTACTGCAAATAAGGAAGGAATTAATAGTTTGTATTTTATAGCTCGAGACGGGTTGATATTATATGAGATTGCTAAAGAGCTCGGGCACAACTTCCCTAATATCTCGTTACATTATATATATTTATCCAGATCTTCACTTTATTTTCCAGCATTAGAGGATATCCATCAACTCACGGAAATAATAGACGAAAACAAAGTAGCCGACTATAATCTTAGCGAGATTATATTCAATTATTGTGGCGTAAAAATCGATAACAAAGCAGTCTCAAAATTCAAATCAGTTTCAGAATTAATTAAAGATGAGCAGCTAAGAGAACTGCTCACAAAACGACATAATGAACAGCGCGAATTGTTATTTCAATATTTCCTGCAAACGCAATTGGCGACAGATTCTGCTATAAATGGCATTGTTGATTTAAGAGGCACAGGAAAGACACACCGAATGATAAACCGCCTCCTTGAATCTAAAGGATACAGACCGGTTAAAGCATTTTATCTGGAATTAGGCAAAAGCCGAAAACCTCAACCTGACAAATCAGCATATCATTCTATTATCAATAACGAACGATATTTTGGAGATAATGCTGTAATGCTCGAAAATCCTCCTATTATCGAATCTGTATATGCTGTAGCCAATCACACCAGAACAGTTGGATATAAGCTTAATGAGCACGATCGAGTGGTTCCTGTATTCGAAGACGACATTCAATTAGAGCTAAACAAGAAGCTATTTTCATATAACAAAGCCGCCGTCTGTCTATGGGCCAAATTATATCTCGCTACCAAAGCATATTTTGACAACAATCACAACCTTTACGTAGGCTTATCATTGCTTAAGAATCTTCTTGTTGAGCCACCTGTTTATGTCTTAAAGTTATTTTCAAAGGTTCAAGTCTCTGAAACGGGGATTGAAAAGACATATCTTGTCAAGAAGCTAAGCCTGTTAGAAATTCTAAACAGGAGAACTAACAGCAGAGGTCTGACATGGTTTACCGGTAGTTTTTCATACACTTTCGGCTACTTTGGAAACTCTGCGCTCAAACTTCTTAAGCATCTATCGGGTCTTCGTCATCGTCTTCTATGACAGAGTTAAACGAACGACTATTTGCAAACCGGCAACAGATGATTAATCTATTTGCTGGAATTATAGTGTTTATAGTCAATTTATGTATTTCATTTTTTCTTACGCCCTATATTGTAAAACAATTAGGCTCTGCGGCATACGGCTTCATTGGATTATCGAACAATATCCTTAGCTATGCCGGTTTACTGACCATCGCGATCAATTCAATGGCCGGTCGTTTTGTTGCTATTGAAGTTCATTGCAATAATATTGCTAAAGCTAACACATACCTTTCATCTGTAATATGCGCTAATATTGTTTTTTCAGCGATAATAATGTCAGGAGTATTTATTTCTGGTATATTTCTTGAAAAATTAATACACATTCCTGCCGATTTAGTCCATGATGTTAAAATGCTTTACATTATGCTTGGCGCTTCGACCTGTTTAAGCTTGTTTACTGGTGTTTTTGGGATTGCTACATTCATCACAAACCGTCTCGACATCAATCATCTGCGAAACATCATCGGCAATTTGATTCGCGGGATATTTCTATTTTTGCTATTTACCATATTTCAACCCCAAATATGGTATTTCGGGCTATGCTCACTATTAATGTCTATTTACCTTCTGGTTGCGAATATAACACTTTATCATCGACTTACTCCATACTTGAAAATTCGGCAAAAATTCTGTAAATTGAAAGCATTACTAAATATTGCTGCGTCGGGTATATGGAATATTATTAATAAGATATCTAATATCCTTACACGAGGTTGTGAATTGCTATTGGCCAATCTATATGTAAGTTCGACTTCGATGGGTTTATTATCAATAGCTACGACATTGGGGATGTTAGTTCTATCGTTTTTTGGTATGATCGCAGGCAATTTCGCCCCCGCGTTAACGCGATTATATTCGGTTGGTAACCAATCAGCCCTCAAAAATGAGATTTTGAAGTCAATCCGCTTATGCGGATTTCTTTGCTCATTCCCCATAGCAATTCTATATGCATTTGGAGATTTATTCTTTGCATTATGGGTACCGGGGCAAAACACTGAATTACTTTACATATTGTCCATAGTAGGCACCCTTGAACTTTTGTTCGGAATGCCGATAGAACCATTATGGAACATTTTCATTATCACCAGTAAAGTTAAGGGTTCATCGCTATACCAACTATTTAATTCAATCATAACTTTCATAACCATTATAGGGCTGATGTATGTTACGACTGATGATTCGGTCAAAATTATAATAGTCGCTGGCATACATTCTGTTTATTGCGTTATTCGAAATTTAACTTTTCTTCCTATATACGGAGCAAGATGTCTGAATTTTAAGAATTCTACATTCTATCCCGATTTATTTAGAGCAATCCTTAATACGATATTAGTTATAGCGTTTGGTTTTAGCTTGAAAATTCTATTTTTCAATAGATGGTTCATATTCAGCACACCCAAAGTTGAAGATTTAACATGGGCCTCATTATTATTGATGGCGACAATAACATTTATTGGGGCAATATTGATTAGCAATATAATATTATTGAACCCATCAGACAGGATTATTATTTTGGACAAAATCAAGAACAAACTATCTCGTAAGTGATAATGGAGAAAACGACTTGTGGATATATCAGCGTTGACACTGTTGTTGTAACCAAAGTGAAAGTTGAGGTGCATTTTTCGACAAGTCACAATGAGCTGTTCCGTTGTAATAAATTCTACTCAATCTATAATCAAGACGTCGAAAACACACCATTGAGCATTGCTGTGATCCCATTTTTAGCCAATATTCTGCCTATTGCATGGCTGGCGAATTTGACTATTTATATAGATGAGTTAGATTTGGCGTTCTACGAGCATATAGTAAACATCAGGCATGGATATGAAAAGATGTATCCAAAACTAAAATTTGAAGGGCACCTGATCATAGGCAAACTAATTGATAACAAATGGGAGAATGACAAATATGGATTGCTGTTTTCGGGAGGTATTGATGCCTTTGCGTCATTAGTCGCACATGCTGATCAGCATCCTGACCTGATAACTGTTCAGGGCAGTGATATCCATTTAGACGAGGTGGATGCATGGCATCGGGTATTAAAGCAAAATAAATTGGTATGCCGCGACTTTGGGGTGCGTCAGTTTACAATACAGTCAAATTATTGTCAGTTCCTTAATTATGGAGAACTTCAAAATTTAATTATAGAATCGGGCGAAAATTGGTGGCACGGATTTCAACATGGAATAGGACTAATTGGCCAAACCGCACCATTAGCATATAACCGATATTCCATCGTTTATATAGCATCATCTTATACTGCCACAGATCAGGTAACATGCGCATCTGCACCTGAAATTGACAACAATGTTCATTTTGGTTCGTGTGGAGTAATTCATGATCAATATGAGTTCAACAGGATTGAGAAAACACAACATATCGCTCAATACGCATTACAAAAAGGCATAACCCCGTATCTGAGAGTCTGTTTCATGTCGTCTGACGGACATAACTGCAACAGGTGTGAGAAATGCATACGTTCTGCAGCAGCCATAGCTCTTTTAGGCTACAATCCTCAGGATTTCGGTTTTGCTTCTTCAGAAAAAATATTTCACAACTCACGCATCAAGGTGCTTTCACAAATAGCTCCGACAGCCATTCCTCTATGGGAAGATATAAAAGCGGTCGCTCTTAAGAAGAACATTAATCCGGGCGGAATGCATATCAACAATTTGAAATGGCTAATTCAATGTGATTTTCATAAAGGAATGACATCATTCCCTATAAGATGCATCCGATTTCTTCGCCGCAAATTCCCGAAACTTATCAAGACATTAGATTTATGACACCTCGGATTTCGGTTATTTTATCGACATATAATCGTTCATCAATGTTTGGAGCCATGGTAGAGGCTGTGCTCAGGCAGACGATTGACGATTTCGAACTGATCATCGTCAACGACGGCAGCAACGACAATACGCAAGCCGTGTTAGAGGAATACACTAAGCGAGACCCGCGCATTGTTGCCATCAACAAACAAAACGGCGGCCTAAGCTCGGCCCGCAATTCAGGCATAGAAGCTGCACGCGGTGAATTCATCACTTTTGTCGATGACGATGATATTATTCGTCCCGATTATCTCGAATCAATGCTTGAAGAAGACATGGCGAATTATGACTTGATAATTGATTCTTATTCTAACCAAACCGATAATAACAAGCCTATACAGATTCACTTTCCTATAAGCAAGCTTAATTCTCACGATGCCGCCCTTAAATATGTATTTAGAGAACTGCAACAAGTCCCGTATTGTTTTTTTGCATTCGCTAAGCGATTTAAACTTAGCATTATTCGCAAATATAACATTAGATTCAGCTCTACAATAAAATTTGTTGAGGACCGGCCCTTTGTTTTAGACTATTTACGGCATTCATCAAATTTGGCTGTAATAGATTCAGGTGCATATATTGTTAAAACTACAAGAGAGGCTCAATATCGTTTATCAAAAGGGATTAAGCCTGCCGATTATCTTTGTTATAATATTCTTGAAAGTTATCTATTCCTTTGCCGTTATGCCGAAGAAATGCAGATGAACCAGATTCGCATTTATGCCGAAAATTATTTGGTCGATAAGATCTATACTTATCTTATGATTCCATCTGCAATAAAGCGCCACCCACAATCTGCGTCCAAACTAATTCTCAAAACTTTCAAGTCTTACTTACTCCGAATAAGCCAAAGAGACATTAAAAATAAACAATATTTATTGTTCATAAACATTTTCGCCAAAATAAGTCCATTATTAGCGATTCTGCTCCTGCGATACAGAATCGAAGCTGGAAAATTGATTCGTAAAATTGCAAAATGAATAATATAAGACAATTATATTTAAAATTCAATATCTACGCTCGACTTAAAGGAGCGAATTTTAAATTACCGAAGAACAAACCACGATGTCTTATTTTTCTGGCTGCGGACTATGGGAATCTTGGAGATGTAGCTATCACTTATGCACAAAAAAAATATCTTCAGGATCATTTTCCTGATTATGACATAATTGAGATTCCGGCAGCGAAAACTCTTACGGCAATACGTTCAATTAAACACCAAATACAATCCGAAGATATTATTACTGTGATAGGAGGTGGTAATATGGGTGATATGTACGGTGACATCGAACTTCTACGACTCATGGTAGTCAGGGCTTTTAAAAATAACCGCATCATTCTTTTCCCTCAAACTATAGACTATAGTAACAGCACCGATGCAAATTGGCTCAAGAGGTTGTCACAAAAGATTTACTCTTCTCACCCCCGGCTCACTATGACCGCTCGGGAACAGGTGTCTTACGAGACCATGAAATGCCTGTATCCAACAGTAGATGTCAGACTTGTTCCCGATATTGTAATGGGCCTTGATGAAAAGGACGATGTGCAGCGTGAAGATATAGTGACAATCTGTCTGCGAAATGACAAAGAAAAAGCAGATAATACGAAAATCGTTGAAAGTATTCTTGACGAATGTACGAATCGTCAGCTTAAACATGTATTCTACGACACACATATAGGTGGAGATCGCTATCCTGAATCTCAAAAATATGAGGAACTGAGAAAAATATGGGCTCAATTCCGAAAAAGCAAGTTCGTGATCACTGACCGACTACATGGAATGATATTCGCATTCATAACGGAGACTCCGGCAATCGTTCTTCCGAATTCAAATTTTAAAGTCAAAGGATGTTTTCAATGGATTAAAGAATGTGGTTTTATTCATTTTTCAGAGGATAATTTAAGGGTTTTATCTGATATGCCCCATTCTCCTAAATATTCTACTCCGCTGAGAAAGAGTATAACCGATGCATTAGAGCAGATCTCATTCTAAGGTCCAATGATCACCACTTTCAAATAATCCAAACATGGTATGAATACTATTAAGACACTTCGAAAGAAACTTGTCAGATTAAAGAACGACAACCCATATTTGAAATTATTGTGGTTCAAGCATCTTGCCAAAAGAGCAAAGAAAGCTAAAAAGATTCCCGACAAGCAATGGATTGAAATCGCATTTGAACGGACGTTCGGCCGTAAACCAGATCTTGATAATCCAAATACATTTTACGAAAAGATCAACTGGTTAAAGCTCAATTACCGAAACTCTATATTGCCGATTGTAAGTGACAAGTATCTCGTGCACCAATATCTTAAAAACAATGGCTATAGTGAACTTCTAAATGATCTGATAGGAGTATGGGACAATGCCGATGACTTTTGCGCCGATAAACTGCCTGATAAGTTCGTTTTAAAGGCCTCTCACGCAAGCGGCACAGCATGGAGCCTAATTGTTAAGGATAAAAATAATGTCAACTGGAACGCGACTCGCATGGTAATGCGACAATGGCTTAAACAAAAAATTGATTGGATGGGCAGGGAATGGCATTATGGTGAAATGAAGCCACGTATTATCTGTGAGAAATATCTCGAAGACGAATCTGGAGAATTAAGGGACTACAAATTTCATTGCTTTGGGGGGTTACCACGATATGTCAATGTATGCATTGGCCGTTTCACAAAGCACAAACAATTTCTCTGTTTCGATAGAAATTGGAATCTTCTTCCATTTACCAATGATGCTTTAAATTTGAGTAATGATTTCAATTTAGAGAAGCCTAAGAACATTGACCGTATGTTTGAATTGGCGTCAGAACTAAGCAAAGACTTTCCATATGTGCGAGTGGACTTTTACAATGTAAATGGTAAAATATACTTCGGAGAGTTTACATTTTTTGACTTCTCTGGTTTTGCGTCTCCATATACCGACGAAGCTCAACGAGTAATCGGTTCGTGGCTGACGCTTCCAGAAGCAAATCATAGATGAAACAGAAGATTCTTTTTCTTATGGCAGACCTCGGCGGAGGGGGTGCCGAAAAGGTACTTGTCAATCTGGTTAATGCATTGCCTGCCGACAAGTATGACATTACCATTCGCACTATTTTCGGCAAAGGCGTAAACGCTGAATTTCTCGCTCCGCATATAAAATACAGTTCACTTTTGCCATGCAAAATGATTCGAGGGTATGTGATGTTGCAGAAATTGATCCCTCGGCGATGGTTATATAAACTTCTGGTTCAGGGAAAATATGACATCGAGATTGCCTACATGATGCATGTGCCTACCCGTGCACTCGGCGGCTCCAATTCTTCCGCAAAAAAATTCGCATGGAGCCATACACTACACATCTCTCAAAATGCATACCGCAACAATGAGGAATTCATATCAACTTATCAGGAACTTGACGGAATAGCCTTTGTATCACGCGACGCAATGCAGGACTTCTGCTCAAACTATTTTGTCCATCCATATGGCAGGGTCGTGCATAATATGGTTAACTCCGGCTTGATCAAGAATAGCAGCAACGACGACATCCATTTAGTCCTTGATCATCGGACTGTCAACTTATGCAGTGTCGGACGTTTGTCGAAAGAAAAAGGATATTTGCGTCTCGTAAAGTCGCTTGGTGAACTTCATGAGGAAGGCCTGAAAAATTGGCATCTATATTTACTCGGAGAAGGAGGCGAAAGAGACGCCATAACTCAGATTGCACATAAATATGGAGTTTCTGACCGAGTGACGCTGCTCGGATTCCAGACAAACCCACATAAATATGTATCTAAAATGGATTTGTTTGTCTGTTCGTCTGAAACAGAAGGATATAGCACAGCTGTGACCGAATCGATGATTCTCGGAGTTCCTGTGTTAACCACAGATTGCTCGGGAATGAATGAGATCATCGGAGATTCAGGAGCCGGAATTATTGTGCCCAATTCAACAGGAAGCCTGAAAGCAGGTCTGCGACAGGTTCTTTCCGATAACGACATATTAGCCGAAATGAAAATAAAAGCTTCAGAACGGAGCAAAATCTTCGACACTCAAAATCTGATTGCAGAATTCGAGAATTTCATCAATGGCAAAGCCTGAACTGTCGATAATAATGCCGTCATACAACGTGGCGTCGCTCATCCCTCGCGCCATTAGGTCGGTTTTAGCCCAAAGCTTTCGCGACTGGGAATTGATTGTGGTCGACGACGGTTCGTCCGACAATCTCCACGAAGCGATCAAGACTTTTGTCGCCAAAGATAAACGCATCAGATCAGTTACCAAGCCTAACGGGGGGCTATCTGATGCCCGTAATTTCGGACTGAGTTTTGCCAAGGGAACCTACATACATTTCTTCGATCCTGATGACTATATATATTCTTCCGGATGGTATGATTCGATTTTCGAGGAAATCAAAAGTTCAGCCATCGCGCCCGACGTAATTATCACCGGATATTATGTTGGAGACGAAACGGCAGATCAAGATACTCACATAATACATCGACCTTTGTCGATTCCGTTCGGCGGCAGGTACGGCGAAAAATGCATCTCTCATGTATGCTATGCCTGGAATAAATTCTTTCGTCGTGAATTTTTACTGGTGAACAACCTCCAATATGAAAAAGGGCTCAGTCACATTGAGGATGCTGAATTTATGAGCCGAGTTGTGAAATATCAGCCTGCGATTAAGTTCATCCACGACGGGGATTATGTCTATGTCCAGCGCGCCGAGCAAACCCTCAGCAAAGGATTCGATCCAAAACTGGTGAACATCTCTAAACGCAGAATAGGCATTGACGTCAGGTTAGTGGAATTTTTCAATACCGGCGCCAGGCATGACGCGCTTGTCGATTGTCTGAAAACTTCGGCGACGATTTCAATCACGAACCGATTGTATTATTTTGGCAGACATCTTTCATCAGAGAAAAGGTATGACATATTGGATAATATACGAACCATGCTGCCCGCCCGCTTCACAAGCTCTCGTAGAGGACTGATGAATCTCATCTTTGACAGCTCTATATATTGGTCGATTAAAGCCCAACAATATCGACTTACAGATTTCGTTCAAAGGATTCGATTAACTATTCACAAATGATAGATCCGAAAATATATTATAACGTGTATTTGCTATTCGTCAGCATCCTGACAATAGTATACTCATTTAAATACGCGTCATATCCGAATGAGAGACTGACAATAAATGTGCCGCATAAAAAACTGCCGTTGTTTTTTATCGCCTCATTGTTTATTCTTTTCATCGGATTAAGGCCCATCAGCGGCGTGTTTATCGACATGATGAACTACAACGCCTCGTATGGGCTCCATTTGGGGCGCATATATGCTTTCACCCTCGACACTAACAATTTCATATTTGACAATCTATTTTATTATTTAGCGTCGTCAAATTATGCCGTTGAAGTGTTCTTCTTTATTATAGCGGCAATATATTTTGGAGGTATCGCGATAGCATGTCAGAAACTGTTTCCGAAAGATGCGGTCTATGCATTCGTCATCTACGCCGGTGCATTTTCAACTTTTAATTATGCCACCAATGGAATCAAGGCCGGAGCCGCTGCTGCGATTTTTTTATGCGCCATAGGGCTTTATAAGAAAAAACTCATTTCAATTATATTATTGATTCTTTCGCTCGGATTCCATCACTCTATGGTTTTGCCGATAGTTGCATTCATTATCTGTAAATATTACCGTAACCCGAAATTTTATCTGATCGTATGGGTTATCTCACTGCTGATCGCAGCTGCTCATATAACTTATTTCCAGACACTATTCGGCGGAATGACCGATGATCATGGCGCTAGCTATCTGGCTATGGATAATTCTGGATACAGAACAGGGTTTCGTCTGGATTTCGTCATCTACAGCTCCGCTCCGGTAATTCTCGGATATTACATCATCAATAAATGGCGGTACTCGTCAAAAACATACAACTTCATTTATTGCCTATATCTTCTGACAAATTCAGTCTGGATGTTGTGCATGTATGCGAGTTTCACAAACCGCATCGCCTATCTCTCATGGTTTATGCTACCGATAGTGCTCATATATCCGTTTTTCGACAAGCCATTTATACGAAATCAATATAGAAAACTAAATGTCGTTGTCTGGTGTCACTTAGGATTTACCCTGATGATGACTTATGTTTATTATATATTTATAAAATAGAAATCATGTCAGTGTCTTCATCACCAAGAATTACGGTGCTGATGGCCATTTACAATTGCGCGCCAACTCTCGTTGAAGCGCTGGATTCGCTAATGGCCCAGACCTATCAGAGGTTCAAAGTCGTTCTCTGCGACGATTGCTCTACTGACAACACTTATGATGTTGCCCGTAAATACATTGAGCAATATCCCGATAAATTCATTCTGATCCGCAACGACACTAACCGCAAGCTGCCTTATTCGCTTAATCGTTGCCTCGAATATGCCGATACTGAATATGTAGCGCGCATGGACGGCGACGACATCTCCAAGCCCGAACGGTTCGAGAAAGAAATAACTTTCCTTGACGAGCACCCCGAATATGCGCTCGTATCGTGCCCGATGGAATATTTTGATGAGAACGGGGTATTCATGGTCGGGAAAGATGAATTGGAACCCACAGCTAAAAGTTTTTTAAAGGGTTCCCCATTCTCTCACGCCGCTGTAATGATGCGGACTGAAGATTTGAAAAGCGTCGGCGCATATACAGTTGCGCGTTGGACTCAACGCGGTCAAGATGTTCACCTTTGGGCCAAATTTTTATCTAATGGATATAAGGGCTTCAATCTACAATGCGCTTTATATAAAATGAGAGATGATAAAAATGCATATAAGCGACGTAATTTTCAAGATGCTGTCATGTCCATCCGACGCACATATGAAATTTACCAACTTCTCCAAATGCCTTATATCTACTATTATCGTATTTTTAGGCAATTAGCGGTATGGTTATTACCTTATAAATTGTACCAATATTTACACATTAAGAAAAGGCAAAAATAAGCGTGGCTAAATCATTGAATACATATAATGTAACCAGAAAACTCTTATAAGTCTGAAAAATAGCTTGAGTTATATAATAAATGTTTCTCATATATTTTTCCCTATCTATGAAGCCTGCATTAGAGCTTGCGCGATCATACTAAAGTTATCCTTCGCACAATCGTAATATATCACCCATAAATTGCAAATGGTTTTATAAATTTATTATTTTAAATTCCGTGAAAAAAGTATTATTTGTTGCATCTGTGGCCTCTCATATTGAATCATTCCATATTCCATATATAAAATGGTTTAAGGAACATGGTTTTATTGTAAATGTCGCTGCTAGGATGAATATAGATAATCCAATAGAATACTGCGATAAATTTATAGACATACCTTTTGAGCGTTCGCCATACTCTAAAGGGAATATTTCTGCTTATAAAGCATTAAAAGCTGTTATATATAATGGCCAATATAACATTATTCATTGTCATACGCCGATGGCGGCAGCTTTGACAAGGCTTGCAGCCAGAAAGATGCGTAAAAATGGTCTGACAGTCATATACACTGCTCACGGTTTTCATTTTTTTAGAGGAGCACCACTTCTAGGTTGGCTTCTGTATTACCCCGCAGAAAAATTTCTTTCTCGATTTACTGATATAATAATAACCATCAATAAAGAAGATTTTTTAAGTATTACCGACTTAAACTTCAAATGTAAGGATAGCTATATAGTTCCGGGAGTTGGCGTTAACACTGAGTCTGTAATTGACAGCAATGACGAAACAAAGAAAAAACTGCGTAAAAGCTATGGATATAGTGATAATGATTTTATCCTTTTTTATGCAGCTGAATTTATAAAGCGAAAGAATCACAGATTAATAATCGAACAGCTTCCCTCCCTCAGTAAAAAAATTCCCAATATTAAAATACTTTTAGCTGGACGAGGTGAACTTCTTGTTGAGATGAAAAAACTTGCAGAACATCTCGGAGTTAATAGGTACGTTGATTTCTTAGGATACCGCCGAGATATTCCAGAATTAGTAGCGATGTCAGATGTTGGGGTTTCATCCAGTCTACAAGAGGGCTTAGGAATAACAGTAGCAGAAGATATGTTTGCAGGTCTTCCTGTCGTGGTAAGCTATGATCGTGGACACAAAGAAATGGTTATCGATGGTTTCAATGGTTATTTTTTTGACATCAACAAACCAGAACAATTCTCTGATAAAATCTATGAATTGTATAAATATCCTGAAAAACGGATTCTAATGGGCCTAAATGCAAAAAAATCAATACAGAAATTCTCTATAGAGAATGCTTTAGCAGCTCATATTTCAATATACAAATCTGTAATTGAAAAGGATGAAACCATATCGTGATTTTTTTAAAAGGGTCTTTGACATTGCTGTAAGCGGAAGCGCATTAATTATTCTTGCTCTTCCTTTAGGAATAGTAACATTATGGCTATTCATTGCCAATAAAGGAGCAGGGGCCTTTTTCTTTCAAGAGCGACCCGGTAAAAATGGTAAGATTTTCAAAATATGCAAATTTAAGACAATGACAGACGAAAAGGACGCTGCCGGAAATTTATTGCCAGACGCCAATCGAATTACTAAACTCGGCCGATTCATTCGTTCAACTTCTATTGACGAATTGCCACAGTTGTGGAACGTTTTCAAAGGAGAAATGTCATTTATCGGACCACGCCCATTATTAGTAAAATATCTACCATTCTACACTGCGCGAGAAAGCAAACGGCATTCTGTATTACCCGGGATAACAGGATGGGCGCAGATTAATGGTCGAAGTCATTTAGATTGGGATGAAAAATTGGAATTAGATGTTTGGTATGTCGAAAATATAAGTTTCAAATTAGACTTCAAGATAGCGCTTCGGACAATTATCAATGTTTGGAAAGGTTCTGATATTGAATTGTTACCAGAAAGTCATGATTTAGACGTTATTAGAGGTGCAATAAACCGTCAAAATAAATAATAAATGATCAATATTCTATTCACATGTGCAGGTCGACGCACATACCTGCTAAAATATTTCAAAGAACAACTCGGAAACGACGGTCTGATTGTGGGCGCCGATATGCATCTTACCGCTCCAGCTCTAAGTGTTGCCGATATCAGGCAACAAGTTCCGTCTATTTATGATCGGACATATATCGACTCAATTTTAAACATATGCCGCCTTCAAAACATCAAAGCTTTAATCAGTCTTAACGATCTAGAACTCCCTATTCTGGCCCAAAATCGTCAACGGTTTGATGAGATCGGTGTCAAGGTAATAGTTTCCTCTCCTGAAGTGATTGAGATTTGTTTCGACAAATACCGCACAGCTAAATATCTTGAAAGCATCGGCATATCAACCCCCGCAACCTATATAAATTATGCCGAAGCCATCAAGGCACTCGAAATTCATTCACTCCATTTTCCTCTGGTACTAAAGCCCAGATGGGGCTCTGGTTCTATAGATATTGAATTTGTCAACAATCATGACGAGCTAACCGATGTCTATGCAATGCTTCTCAATAAAATCAAAAAAAGCATTTTAGCAACTGCATCTATTGGAGATGAATATATTTTGATACAACAAAAAATTGAAGGGCAAGAGTATGGAATGGATGTGATGAACGACCTTAAGGGAAATTATCGCGCGGTTTCTGTAAAGAAAAAACTTGCCATGAGAGCTGGAGAAACAGATAAAGCTAAAACCGTTGACAATGCCGAAATAAGAGCTATCGGTCGTATATTAGGCGAAAGTCTGGGGCATATCGGAAATCTAGATGTCGATATATTTGAAAAAGACGGCAAATACTACGTACTCGAACTCAACCCACGCTTTGGTGGGGGCTTTCCATTTAGTTATGAGGCAGGTGCTAATTATCCTAAAGCCATAATAGAATGGCTAAAAGGAAATGAAATAGACGATATCATTCTTAGGCCTAGATTTGGCGAAACATATGCAAAATGTGATTATCTTGTAAAAGTAAATTAATATCACCTGAATAGATGAATAACGAACGGATACTTCTTTGTCTGGCACACATGTCTGGCAAAGAACAGCATTTTATAAAGGAAGCTTTCGACCAGAACTGGGTCGTCCCTCTGGGGCCGAATGTCGACGGTTTTGAAAAGGATCTCGAAGCGTTTGTCAATCGACGTGAGAATGCGGAGCTGTTGCACAAGAAGGTAGTTGCGCTGTCCGCAGGTACTGCGGCGGTGCATCTTGCGCTGATTGCCTGCGGTGTCGGGCCGGGCGACGAGGTGCTGGTGCAATCGTTTACGTTCTGCGCCTCAAGTCATCCGGTAACATATCTCGGTGCGACTCCGATTTTTATCGATTCTGAGAAAGACACCTGGAATATGGCTCCTGAACTGCTCGAAGAAGCAATCAAAGACCGCATTGCCAAGACCGGAAAGAAACCAAAGGCTATCATTCCCGTTGCCCTCTACGGTATGCCCTATAAAATCGACCGAATTATGGAGATAGCCGATTCCTATGGCATTCCGGTTATTGAAGACGCTGCTGAAGGATTCGGTTCCCGGTTTAAGGGTCAGGTACTCGGAACTTTCGGACGTTATGGAGTGCTGTCGTTCAATGGCAACAAAATGATAACCACTTCTGGTGGCGGCGCACTTATTTGTCCGGATAAAGAAGAGGCTCGGGAAATTCTGTGGTATGCAACACAAGCCCGCGAATCATATCCCTACTATCAGCATGAAGCCATCGGATTCAACTACCGTATGTCGAACATCTGCGCGGGTATTGGCCGTGGCCAAATGACAATAGCAGACGAACACATTGCCCACCACCGTCATGTCCAAGCGCTTTATGAAGAACTTCTCAACGATGTAGAGGGCATTACCATGCACGTAAATCCCGAAGCAGGCTTCGACTCAAATTACTGGCTCTGCACGGCAACCATCGATCGGGATGTGAGAATAAAAGGTCAGGAAAAAGCCTACCGACAGTTAGTCAGCGGAGCCGTAGGAGGTGCAGCGGGAGTTACCCACGCTGCCTCGACAGCTATGACCGACTGCCAGCCTAATGACAATGTCGAGGCCCTCCGTATGGCTCTCGATGCAGCCAATATCGAATCCCGTCCACTCTGGAAGCCGATGCACAAACAGCCTGTATACCGAAATAATCCATCCTATATCAACGGAACTTCAGAATCTCTGTTCAAAACCGGAATATGTCTTCCTTCGGGGCCGTGGGTAACAGACGAACACATACGCTATATCGTAAAAAACATTAAAGACAGCATCGCAGAATAGTGTTATAAAAACAATAAGGGCGCCTGCAATCACAAAAAATCTCGCGAATAACATCGCGAGATTTTTTTATTAATGAATATTACTGTTCGCTAAACTTCAGCCGTGGCCGCTTTCGAAGTTTTTCGTCAAAATAGTTGCACGGGTCAAAAATTGTGTTTACCTTTGCGGCGTCAAAAGCCTATGGTACCATGGCCGAGTGGTTAGGCAACGGTCTGCAAAACCGTCTACAGCAGTTCGATTCTGCTTGGTACCTCAAATTTCCCCTAACATTTTCATAGCATTTATTACGATGGCCATGGTCGCGAGACCGGGGCCTTCGCTTTTTTTGCGCCCGCACTACTTTTGGGCTTTTCACGCAGAAGTTGTAATTTTGCATCCACTATGAACAGCGATAGAAATCAAAACGTCGACGAGTGGGATCGCGACCACTTATGGCACCCCTACACGTCGACCATCGACCCGCTTCCGACCTATAAGGTTGTCAGCGCCGAAGGGGTCAGGCTGCGTCTGGCCGACGGTACGGAGCTTATCGACGGAATGTCGTCGTGGTGGGCCGTCATCCACGGCTACAACAATCCTGACCTCAACGCCGCCGCAAAAGCCCAGATCGACAGGATGAGCCACGTCATGTTCGGCGGTCTCACCCACGAACCGGCCATAGAGCTCGGCAAAATGCTGCTTGAGATGGCGCCTCCGTCGATGAACAACATATTCTATGCCGACTCAGGCAGTGTGGCCACCGAAGTAGCCATGAAGATGGCTGTGCAGGCCGCCGTAGAACGCTCGGGAGGCAACCACGCCAAAAGCAACTTCGTCACTATCCGCTCCGGCTATCACGGCGACACCTGGAACGCCATGAGCGTCTGCGACCCGGTCACGGGAATGCACGGAGCTTTCGGCCCTGCTCTTCCCGTCCGATTCTTCGCCGATCAGCCGCGCTCGCGCTTCGGAGGCGAATGGAACAGCGCCGACACCGTCTCTCTCGAAAAAATCATACGGGAGCACCACAACGAACTCGCCGGAATGATTCTCGAACCGATTGTGCAGGGCGCCGGAGGAATGTGGTTTTACCATCCGCAGTATCTCCGTGAGACCCGACGTCTCTGCGACGAATACGGTCTTTATCTCATATTCGACGAGGTGGCCACTGGATTCTGGCGCACAGGCCGCGCATTCGCATGGGAACACGCCGGAGTCGAGCCTGACATAATGACCATAGGAAAAGGGCTCACGGGAGGCTACCTGACCTCATCGGCCGTGCTGACGACACGCGACGTCGCCGACACCATATCGCGTGGCGAAGCCGGAGTCATGATGCACGGCCCCACGTTCATGGCCAATCCACTCGCATGCGCCATCGCCATAGCGAGCCTCAGGCGACTCAAGGCTCAGGATATGCCGGCCGTCATAGGCCATCTCGAGGCAATGATGAAGAAATTGCTCGAACCGGCCCGGGAGTTCTCCAATGTGGCCGACGTGCGCGTTCTCGGCGCCATCGGTGTTGTCGAAATGAAAGAGCCTGTCGACGTCGGCTCGTTCCAGCGCGAATGTGTCAGCCGCGGAATCTGGGTGCGTCCCTTCGGCAGGAACGTCTACATAATGCCTCCATATATCATCGGCGACGACGACCTGACAGTCCTCGCCACCTCGATGCTCGACATTATCAGGCCATGAATCTTCAGGCAACTCTCTGTCAGCTCGAACGCGACGGCAACCTGAGGCGAATTCCCGCCGAGTCGCCGACGGGAATAGTCGACCTCTCGACCAACGACTATCTCGCCATCGGCGCTGACCGCGACATGCAGCGCCGGTTTCTCGAATCGGCAACGGAGTCGCTGACATCGTCGGCCTCACGGCTTCTAGCTTCCGACCAACATTCCTACACCCGACTCGAAAGCCTACTGAAAGAGCTGTCGGGCGGACGCGAGGCCCTGTTGTTCAACAGCGGTTACCACGCCAACACAGGCATCGTTGCCGCCATCTCCGACAGCCGGACGCTCATCGTTGCCGACAAGCTTGTCCACGCCAGCATAATAGACGGCATTCGCCTTGGAGGCGCCCACTTCGAGCGCTTCCGCCACAACAGTCTCCCCCATCTCGAAAAGATCCTCGCTGCGAAAGCCTCCGGCTACGAGACTGTGGTGGTCATCGTCGAGAGCATCTACAGCATGGACGGCGACAAGGCCGACCTCGAAAGCCTCGTCACGCTCAAACGCCGCTACCCCAACCTACTGCTATATGTTGATGAAGCCCATGCCGTCGGTGTCTGCGGCCCGAATGCCCTCGGACTCGCCGACAGCCTCGGACTCACCGGCGATATCGATATCATCGTCGGCACCTGCGGAAAAGCCCTCGCTTCATCGGGCGCCTTCGTGCTTTGCGACCCGACAATGAAGAGCTTCCTCATCAACCGTGCCCGAAGCCTGATCTTCTCGACGGCCCTTCCGCCGATCTGCGCCGAATGGACAGCCTGCGTCATGGAGCATCTCGTCTCTGACCACACCCGCGCCCACGCCCTTGGCGAGCGGGTCGCGCTCATGGACGAGCTTCTGGGTCGCTCAGGCGGCAGTCATATCGTGCCGATTCCCGTCGGAAATCCGCGCCGCGCCGTAGAGCTGTCACAGAAACTTCTCGAAAGCGGATTCAGAGTGTTTCCCATCCGCGTGCCCACAGTTCCGCCCGGAACCGACCGCCTGCGCCTCAGCCTGACTCCCGAAGTCACTCCCGACGACCTGCGGCGTTTCGTCATCACCCTAAAGAATCTGACCGCATGAAACAGACCATTACTCAACGAGGCTATGACCGCCTGCTCATCGTGTTTGCAGGCTGGGGCTGTGATGCTGCCGCTGTGGGCGAAATATCGGCCGAGGGCTACGACACACTCGTCGTCAGCGATTACCGCTCGCAGGAGTTCGACGACAGCCGCCTCGCGCCTTACAGCGAGATTGCCATCATCGCATGGTCGTTCGGCGTCATCGCTGCGGCCCGATTCCTTGCCGAACGCCCTGCATTGCCGCTGACGCTCGCTGCCGCCGTCAATGGCACACTCCATTCTGTCGACGACACGCTCGGCATTCCCCGCGCCATCTTCGACGGCACCCTCGACGCCCTCGACGAACGCAACCTCATGAAATTCTATCGACGCACAGGTTTTGGCGCCGAGTCGGCCGCCATTGCCGCCCGAATGGACATCGACGCACTACGCGACGAGCTCCGCGCCATCGACGGCCTGACAGGGCCGCTATTTGAAGCCTGGGATATTGCCTTCGTCAGCACTGACGACCGCATTATACCGACCGAAAATCAACGACGGGCATGGGAAATGACCTCTACACCCGTGGTCACGCTCGACACTCCGCATCTGCCGCCATTACAGGCCATCGCAAAAGATCTGCTCGTCGACAAGCGCCTTGTCAGGCAACGCTTCGGCTGTTCCGCCACGACATACAACGACAACGCCTCCGTTCAGCGGACTATCACAGAACATCTCTGCAAAAAATTACCCGACAGACCCCTCGGCGACATCCTTGAAGTCGGAAGCGGCTCGGGACTGCTCACCCGCGAGCTTCTCAAGCGCCGGCCGTCTTCATTCCTGGCCATCGACCTCAACGCAGCCGAAATCGACGGACAGCCGGTCGATGCCGCCGATGCCGAAGTGTTCATGACCCGACAGGCCCCTGAGCGGTTCGACACTATAGTATCAGCTTCGACCATGCAATGGTTCAACTCCCCACGGCGTTTCGCAGAGCGCGTCCGGCGCGCCTTGCGTCCCGGCGGGACAGCCGTTCTGTCGACATTCGGGCCCGACAACTTCGCCGAGCTCGACGGGCTTGCTCCCCGGCGCCGTTATCTATCGGCCGACAGGTGGTGCACCATATTGCCCGATGCCGTAATCGAAGAGGAACATATCGAACTCCTTTTCGAAACTCCCGCCGACGTTCTCCGCCATATAAAACTCACCGGCGTCAATGCCATACGTCAGGGAAGCCACGCCGAAGCACTCAGACTGCTTCGCAACTATCCCCGCCGTTCCGACGGGCGCTGCTCTCTGACCTATCACCCGATTTTCATCATTCTGCAAAAATGAGCAAAATATTCATCTCCGGCATCGACACCGACGCCGGTAAAAGCTACTGCACAGCCTGGTACGCCAACCGGCTGACTGCCGAAGGGCAGACCGTCATAACACAGAAATTCATACAGACCGGCAATGTCGGCCGCAGCGAAGACATCGAGCTTCACCGCGCGCTGACCGTCGGGCATCTTCTCGACGAAGACCGCGAAGGGCTGACAGCCCCCGTTATTTTCAGCTATCCGGCCTCGGCACAGCTCGCCGCCCGTATCGACGGGCGAGAAATAGACCTCGGCGTCATCGACCGCGCGTCCGACGAGCTCCAGCGTCGATTCGACACAGTCCTCATCGAAGGCGCCGGCGGACTCATGGTTCCTTTAACCGACGACTTCTTCGCCATAGACTATGTGGCATCACGGCGTCTGCCCCTGATCCTCGTAGTAAACGCCAAGCTCGGCTCGATAAACCACACCATCCTGTCGCTTGAAGCCATCAAGGCCCGCGGAATCCAACTCGCCGGAGTTCTCTACAATACCCACTTCGACAACGACGCTTCCATCGCCGCCGACACCCACGGCTTCATCGCCCGATACCTGAGCCGCCATTTCCCCGACGCCTTCTATCTCGACGTGCCCTCGATGCAGGCGCCCGAATGTGATTTTCGTTAATTACTTGGGACATTTGGCTATTATTGCCTACCTTTGTGCCATGAATTCTGAACAGGCCAAGCCCTACAACATATCCATAGCCAAAGAAACTATCCACGACTTCGACACCGTCACTTTCGACGGCACTATCTCCGTGATCGATACCGTCGAGGCCGCCGACAAAGCCATAGCCGAGCTTGAACGGGAGACAATCGTCGGGTTCGACACCGAAACAAAGCCCACTTTCCGCAAAGGGCCCGGTAATCCCGTGGCCCTCATGCAGATATCCACCGACACCCACGGCTACCTTTTCCGCCTCAACAAAATCGGATTTCCCGAATCGCTGCGCCGGTTCATCGAGAACAGCAATGTCAGGAAAATCGGTCTTTCGCTTAAAGACGACTTCTTCGTCATGCACCGTAACGGCCAGTTCGAACCGGCCGGATTCCTCGACCTGCAGAAATATGTCGGCAGGTTTAAGATTGCCGACTGTTCGCTCCAGCGCATCTACGCCATCCTTTTCAACCGCCGTATCTCGAAAGGCCAGCGCCTCAGCAACTGGGAAGCTTCGAAACTGACTTCCGCCCAGCAGGCCTACGCCGTAATCGATGCCTGGGCGTGTCTGAAAATCTACAACTACCTCGAAGAGGGACGTTTCAACCCCGAAACCTCCCCCTATAAAGTCTATCCCGAAGAACTGCCCGCCTGATGAAGCGCTACAATGTCATTCCGGCCATTCTTGCCGCATATCTGCTTGTGATGTGCTACATAGGCCGCGCTGAATTCTTCGCCGGGAACTACATCTATTACTTTGGCATAATCGGTGCAACCCTCGTCTGCATTATCGCCCTGCGATTCTTCCTCAAGCGCCGCGACAAACTGCGCCGCGAACGCGAAGACGACCTCCGCAACAACAAATAAATTCTCTTGTTACAAGGCAATGAAAAAGCCGGCGCTGAGCGTCGGCTTTTTCGTTGATGATAAATGAAGTGAGAGTTATCTGACAATTTTCAGAGATGCACTGTCGTTTGCCACAATGTAGATTCCGGCGGGAAGGTCGGCGAGGCTGACAGCGTCGCGGCCCTGACGGAGCAGCGAGCCGGCAGCATTATAGACGCTCAACAGGCTTCCCTCGCAGCGGGCAACATGGTTGACGTAGCTGATAACGGCAGTCCTGTCACCATTGATTTCGGTTATCGAGTTCTCGTTCCTGACAACGGTCAGCTGAGCCTCGGCCTGCTTGCCGTTAAGACCGAAAGTAATCTTCGTCGAACCCTCGGCGAGACCTTTGACAACGATATTGATTGCTTTTCCGTCGAACTCCATATCGCCGGCTTCGGCCACTGTCTCGTCAGCGATTTCGAAAGCGAAACCTTCGAGAAGTTCATCTGTCAGCTCAATTCCGTGGAGGCTGAGCGAGAACGTGATTTCGCTGCCCGCCTCGACCGTGGCAACAGCGGGTGTCACTGTCAGCAGTCCCCCTTCGAAATAGAGCTCGGGATGATTGGCGTCGCCGGTCTGATTCCACGGGTTATCGGCATCGTTGCCGTATTTCCAGCCCATAGTCGTGAAAAAGTCGACAGAGGTGTCTTCTGAAGCCACCGATTTACCTTCTGTAGATGTCAGGGCATCGTCGATTTTGTCGGACACACGGTTCAGCGAAGCGACAGCATAGTTGCCTTCGAGGCCTGCATCGGGTTCCCGGGGATCGCCGTAAACGGGATTATACTCACTGTCGTAGTCAATAACATCAGGTTCGGCATTTGCAACCGAAGCGCCGACGATGCGGTGCATGGTGTCATTCTGTCCGGGATATTGCTCGCTCGCCGAAGTCTGGCCGGTATAGCTCAGTGAGGTGAGATCAACATAGCAGTTCTTAACAGCGGGGCCTGCCGGTTCAGTCTGTTCGTTGTCGGGATTGAGAGCCGAATAATCGGGAGCGAGATTTCCTACAATACCGCCTGCTTTCGGGCCACCGCCCCAGCGGGGATTTTCCGTTGCCTCAATCGAGCCTTCGACATGGCAGTTCGCGATAAGAGCGCGGCCCGAATCGCCGGCTATACCGCCGATAGTATTCTTCGCCTTGATTGCTGCGTCGACATGACAGTCAGAGACTCCGGCAGCATTGGCATTCAGAGTCGCAACAATTCCGCCTACCTCCGAGCCGCCATTGATAGAGCCGCTTACAGCACAAGCTTTTATAGCCGAAGAGGTGACAAGGTTCAATGCGATACCACCGACTGAATTCTCAGTTGCATCGATAGAACCGTTGAACGAACACTCCGAAACAGTCGAATAGAGCGACACACGGCCGACAAGGCCCGCGACATCGCAATTATCAGAGGTCACTCTGGCGTCATAGACGTGGACATTGCTTATGGTGGCGCCGGTAAGGACAGAAGCAAGAATCGCCTGATCCTCGGCTGACGCTTCAAGAGTCGGATTGACAAAATTCAGATTGCGCACAACTCCGGCCTCGTAATCGGCGTCAGAGGGTTTCATGACAGTAGGAATGAGGGCGCGGTCAAGGTCGAGATTGCTAATGGTGTAGCCTTTTCCGTCAAGAACTCCCGTAAACTCATATTTGGAAGTTTTGAGAGTATGGCCCGAAGCATCAATATCACATCCGAGAACATAATAAGCATCGGGACTCGCACTGATATGCTGCAGACCGCCAACTGTGGTAATCACATAAGGACGTCCGCGCGAACCGCTTCCCTGCTCATAACCGACCAGCGGAAGCTGATGAGCCGCAAACGTGTAGCTGTAATCCTTGACATAACTTACAACCAGACGCGGATCATCACCGTCGAGATTCACAAAAGCGATATTGGCGATAGAGCCCATTTCCTCGTCGGGGCCGAGCTGGAGAAGAGGCTCTGCCTCGGGATCAGAGCTGACAACGAGCAGCTCTTCATGGTTGCCTTTTCCGTCATCATTTTTGCGCTTGACCAACGCCATATATTCACGATTGTCATCAAGATTGAAAATATATGGATCGAAGCCGTCGTAATAGCTGTAAATCTGGGCGAGATCGACATTCTTTCCTACGTTGATATAATCTATATGGTCGACCTGGCCGTCGCGGGTAATATAAGCCATCGCAGTGTAGACATCGCCGTTGTCCTGAGAAGCCCCGCGGGTCTGGGCCGCTGCGAAAACATAACCGTCGGCCGAAGGAATTCGCTCGGTATCGACTGTCAGATAAACATTTTCGGCTATCATATAGGGAAGCGACACCTCGGTCTCGCCCGTCACGAGGCTGACAAAATTGAACTTATATGAGTTGCCGTCCTCGACAATAAAGAGCACCTGCGGGTCGAAGCCCTTTATGTCCTGCATGAAATAGCCGCCAGTAACATTCTCGGCTATCGTGATTTTCTTTTCTCCGGCAGCAGTCTGAGACTTTCCAGCAGTCGAATAGACATAATAATCATAGGTATAGCTGTCGTTGCACGACGTATAATGCTGGCGGGTAATAATCAGCGAAGGAAGACCGTCGGCCGAATAGCGTCCGAACGACAGATCATTGTCGTAGCTGAAATCGCCGAGATAGAGGAACGACAGATCATCGATAGTAGCCGTCGAGGGAATAGTCGTTGTCGAATAGAGTTTGGCAACCGCATCCCATGACGACTCGAGAGTGTAGAGATCCACCATAAGCTCATTGTCGGGTGTGGGATTGTCGTTGTTAAAGTCGAAAGGATCTTCATACCAGCAATACTTCATGCGGTTGACCGCGAACCAGGGTTTGCCGTCGGATACGGTCGAGATAAAAGGCATTGCGTTTTCTCCGGCTACGGTTATCTGCGGCACGCGGACTGTCAGCGCCGGATCTCCCATTCCCGAATAGCCTGCCGATTTATAGGTATTGAACACCAGATCGACAACGTTGACAATGCCGTTGACCTCGGGAGTCGTGGTTTCTTCCTCGGTCATGAAGGTAACCCAGAATTTCTCGCTCCAGGCGTCAGTAGCGCTGTTGACAGCCGATGTGACATAACCCTGGAAGGTTGCCAGCGGCGTGTTGTTTCCTATGGAATAAACTACGGTGCGATAATGGTTTACAAACTTCGACGTATTGAAAGCGAGACCTACCATAATCTCATATTTGTCGTCGTAGTTAAAGAATTTCTTAGTGACAGTCGGTGTGATCTGGAGTTGAGCGAGATTGGTCTCGTCTTCAGCCATTGTCACAGCGTCTTCAACAGTGCCGACAATATCGAGTTTAGTATCGTAGACCGTCAGTTTGAACCCCTTGATAATAACTTCGGTATACGCTTCATGTTTGACGGTCTCCTTGTCATAAGCGACAGTATAATACCAGACTTCCCCGTTCGGCATATCGAGATAACCGAGATCGTCAGACGCGGGCAGTTTCTTAAGCGCCATAGTTGCAGGCGAGAGGGTCTCCACACGGGCAACATCGGCACTCGACCGGCTTACCTCAGACGGCCGTTGCGGATTGCCGGCAAAGTCCGTCACAGCCTTCGGTTCGGGCATATAACGGAATAGCGGAGCCTCGGAATGCGGAGCGGCAACCGGCGAAAGAGCAGATGCCACTGCCAAGGCTGTTAAAAAAGAATGCTTCATTTAGTTGATGTTTATTAAAAGTTTTGCAAAGAATTGTTAGAAATCTGTGCAAAGGAACTCTATTTCAACTTAACTGCCAAATTTTTAAGCATTTTTTACAATTGAATATAAATGACTGCGACAGGTGTCGAAAAGATTTTGTAACTTTGCATCGGTTTTAAAAACACTATCGTATAATGAGAAAGAAAATTGTTGCCGGCAACTGGAAAATGAACACCACCCTTCAGGAGGGCCTCCAGCTTGCCGAAGATGTCAATGTGGCTGTCAGCAACTACGACGCCAAATGTGACGTGATCATTTGTGTTCCTTTCACCCATCTCGCTCCAGTCAACGGCATAATCGACTCGAATAAGCTTGGCCTCGGCGCCGAGAACTGCGCCGATCACGCCAAAGGCGCCTATACCGGTGAAGTCAGCGCTGCCATGGTCGCTTCGACCGGAGCCAAATATGTAATTCTCGGCCACAGCGAACGCCGTCAGTACTATGGCGAGACCTCCGAGACTCTTCGCGAGAAAGTTGCTCTTGCGCTTGCCAACGGCCTGACTCCGATCTTCTGCATCGGTGAAGTTCTTGAAGAGCGTGAAAACGGTACTTTCAACGAAGTTGTGGCAAAACAGGTTGAAGAAGGTCTTTTCAACCTCTCGGCCGAAGATTTCGGTAAGATAATCCTTGCTTACGAACCCGTATGGGCCATCGGCACAGGCAAGACTGCCACCGACGAACAGGCTCAGGACATGCACGCCCACATCCGCAGCGTAATCGCCGGCAAATACGGCAAGGAAGTTGCCGAGAACACCTCGATTCTCTACGGCGGAAGCTGCAAACCCGGCAACGCCAAGGGTCTCTTCAGCCAGCCCGACATCGACGGCGGCCTTATCGGCGGTGCCTCGCTCGACGCAGCCTCTTTCATGGGCATTGTTGAAGCCTGGGGCTGATATCTTTCTTAAACCGATTATCACAACGGCGGACTGCCTCGGCGCAGTCCGCCGTTGCCTTGCCTTTGAACAACATAACTTAGTATCAATTTTCTCTTCGGATTTAACAATCAGATATTTGCGTAATTTGTTATAATCTTGTAACTTTGCATTCTAACTAAACTTGTTTCCGATATGGCTATGACAATCAACTCTTCGCCCGTATTGACAGGTGAATCCGCCCGGCTTTTTGTCGATGAGGCTGAGCGCAACGGCAAATTGCCTACGCCTTCCCTCTCCCCCGAAAGAGAAGCGCAGATCGCTGAATTTTTAAGAAAATCGCGTGAATTCATCTTTCCTCCAAAGAATCAGAAAAATGATTCTGAACAATAATTTTACGCTTGAGCAAGACGCTGTAATGTTGCCTTATACGACAGAGGTGGCAGCCTATTGCAAGCCTTTTTCATGCGACGACAGCGACCTCGATGAATTCTTTTCGAAAGATGCATTTCTGTATGAGGACGAGTTGTTAGGCAAAACTTATGCATGGATTAACACCGCTGCTCCCTATGAAATTTTAGGACTAATTACTTTAGCCAACGATAGCGTTAAAGCTCAGTTTATGGCCGGGGCAGCACGTAACCGCCTTCAGCGCAGCATTACAAATGCAAAACGCGGTATGAATTATCCGGCCGTACTCATCGGACGTTTAGGCGTGTCGTCGGAATATCGGGGTAAGGGGTTCAGCATCGGCAGTCAGATTCTTGATTTTATAAAAGGTTGGTTTCGCTCTTTCAATAATAAAACCGGATGCCGTTTTATTGTTGTCGACGCTTATAACAACGAGAAAACTTTGCATTTCTACAATAAAAATGGCTTCAGGATGCTTTACAGAACTGAACAAGAAGAACGTTCTTTTTTAGGATTAAAGGATGACGAGTCATTGGAAACACGCTTTATGTTCTTTGATTTAAAAATTAAGGATTGTTGATTACAAAAAGAAATTCCGGCCAATCCATATCGCAAATTAATACTCACAATTCATCAACAAAACGTCGGCACATCTGACGGATAATCAAACCGGCCGACCTACTTCGATTCTTTTTGAATCCCATGCACTATGCTTCTCGATATAATTCTTCTGACAGTCGCCATCGCAGCCATTATCGCAGCCGCTAAATTCTGGGGCGACAAACAGCGTCTGAAAGCTCTCATTCCGCGCGAGCGCGAAGCAGCCGACGACCATCTGCGCGTTGTGGCTGCCGAGGCCTTCGCCCGTAGCGGCCGTGAGCTCAACGCCGGACAGGAGCGACAGCTTCAGCAGCTTCTCGAACCGCTCCGCCGCGACATCGAGCAGTTCCGCCGACGCGTCGACGATTGCTATTCGGCCGAGGCACGCGAACGTTTCGCGCTGAAAGAACAGGTTTCGCGCCTCATCCGCGACAGCGCCGAGGTCGGCCGTTACGCCCGCGATCTCGCCGGAGCTCTCCGCGGCAACAACCGTGTTCAGGGACTATGGGGCGAAATGTTGCTCAGCTCTATCCTGGAGGCCTCGGGGCTGCGCGAAGGGCATGAGTTCAAGACTCAGGTTGCCGTTGAAGGGAAGCGTCCCGACGTGATCGTCTACTTTCCAGGTGACCGCTGTCTGGTGATCGACTCAAAGGTTTCGCTGACGAGTTATCTCGACCTCTGCAACGCGCCAGCCGACGCCGACATCGCAGCGCTCGAACGCGCTCACGCCGATTCGGTTTGGCGCCATGTCATGGAACTCGACCTCAAACGCTATCAGGCGCTTGTCGGAGAATCGACTCTCGACTTCGTAGTGATGTTCATCCCCAACGAACCGGCTTACATAGCCCTGATGCGCTCGCGTCCCGAAATATGGGAACGGGCGATGAAACGCGGTGTGCTCATAGCCTCGCCGACCCATTTGGTTACCGTTCTGCGCCTCGCTGCCGAGCTGTGGCGCCGTGAGGCTGCCGAGCAGAACGCCAAAGCTATCGCTCAGGAAGCCGGCCGGATGCTCGACAAATTCATCGACTTCTGCGCCGACATGACGAAAATGAGAAACTATCTCGACCGCGCGACCAACGCCTGCGATTCGGCCATGAACCGCCTGCGCGACGGCCGCGACAGCCTTGTGTCGCGCGCCCGCCGTGTGCGCGACATGGGCGTCCCCGCCAAAGCCGACCTCCCCGAAGCCTCCGACTCCTGCGACACAGCCCCCTTATGACCTGTGACGAAGCTATTGTAGGTGTTGAATAAATAAACTATCTTTGCGGAAATATCTATCACCATATTAAGCTCTATGAAACGGTCTTTCCTGATCACTTTGCTGCTAAGCGTGCTAATCCCTGTCGCCGCTCAGATCTATGACCCGGTAAGCTGGCGCACAAGCCTCAAGATGGACGACGAGACCCATGGCACCGTCGTCATGATGGGCCGCATACAACAAGGCTGGCATGTCTATGGCATGAACATAAGCCCGAACCTCGGCCCGACGCCCCTTTCCGTCACATTCTCGACTCTGAAAGGGGTGAAGCTCGATGGATCGCTGACACCCGACAAGGCTCCCACCGTTCACCACGACCCGGCTTTCAATGCTGATCTTCCCTGGTGGGAAAAAACGGTGAAACTCCGTCAGAAGTTCACCGTGACGGCCCGAGACTACACCATCGCCGGCACAATCCGCTACGGCGCCTGCAACGAAGAGACAAAAAAATGCACTCCGCCCGCGAAAGAGGCTTTCGAATTAAGCGGTACTGCGCCCTCAATGCCCGTTGAGAAAGTTCCCGAGCCCAAAGATGATAAAGGGAAAGAGAAAGATAAGGCAAAGGCTGATGAAGCGCCGACGGAATCATCTGACACTATCGCGGCCGATACCATCGCGACTGACAGTGTCGCCCCGGCCGTTGCCGGAGATCCCGACACCTGGGCTCCCGTTAAATTCGACAAATCCGATAATTCCGACGATATGTCGACATCGTCGCTGTGGTATATCTTCGCCATGTGTTTCCTCGGCGGACTGCTCGCCCTGTTCACACCCTGCGTGTGGCCGATGATACCGCTGACAGTAAGCTTCTTCCTTAAGAAGAGCGCCAACCGCGCCAAGGCTGTCGGAGACGCACTGACCTACGGAGCTTCGATTGTTGTCATATATGTCGTTCTCGGAATGGCAATCTCGATCATCTTCGGAGCCGACACCCTCAACGCCATGGCCACAAGCGCCGTATGCAACATTATATTCTTCCTGCTGCTCGTTGTGTTCGCCATTTCGTTCTTCGGTGCTTTCGAGATAAAACTTCCAGACAAATGGGGAAATTCGATGGACTCCCACGCCGAGAAGACAACCGGTCTGCTGAGCATTTTCTTCATGGCGTTCACTCTGGCCCTTGTCTCATTCTCATGCACAGGTCCCATTATTGGAACTCTGCTTGTCGAGGCGGCCACAACAGGCGATAAATTCGGGCCTGCCATCGGTATGCTGGGCTTCTCGCTCGCGCTGGCCATACCGTTCGCCCTGTTCGCGCTCTTCCCCGGCTGGCTTCAGCGCTCGCCGCGCTCCGGAGGCTGGATGAACACCATAAAGGTCGTTCTCGGCTTCCTCGAACTGGCTCTGTCGCTGAAATTCCTTTCGGTAGCCGATCTCGCCTACGGCTGGCATATCCTCGACCGCGAGACATTCCTCGCCCTCTGGATCGTCATCTTCGGTCTGCTTGGCTTCTACCTGCTCGGCCGATTCAACTTCAGCCACTACGGTGATGCCGAGGGGTCGGTCGGAGTGACGCGCTTCATGCTCGCTCTCGTTTCGCTTTCATTCACAGTTTATCTGATTCCGGGCCTATGGGGCGCACCACTGAAGAGCGTCAGCGCTTTCGTTCCCCCGCTCTACACTCAGGATCTCAACCTCTACGCCCGTGAACTTCAGAAATATGACGACTACGACGCCGCCATCGAAGCCTCGCGACGCGACGGCAAACCGATTTTCATTGACTTCTCGGGCTACGGATGTGTGAACTGCCGCAAAATGGAAGCTGCCGTTCTCGACCGCGACGAGGTTCACGCCATGTTGGGCGACAATTTCATAAACGTCACCCTCATGACCGACGACCGCACTCCCCTCAAAGAACCGGTCGAAGTCAACGAGAACGGCAAGAAAATCGTTCTTGAAACCGTCGGCGAGAAATGGAGCTACTTCCAGCGAGTCAAATTCAACACTAACGCCCAGCCTTATTACGTTGTAGTCGACGGAAACGGAAACCTTCTGTCGGGGCCCTTCGCATACGATGAAAATGCCGCCAAATTCGTAAGATTCCTCGAAGACGGCATTGAAAAATACAAAGCCGGTAAATGAAGGAACTGCTGAAAAGACTGACCGATGCCGATAGCAGTTTTGCCGCAGAGTGGCAAAAGATGCTGTCAGGAGAGATATATGAGGCCGCCAACCCAAAATTCGGGGAACTTCTGGCTGCTACCCGCCGCATTGTGAGGCGGTTCAACGATCTCGACCCGGGCGATTCGGATGAGATGGACTCCCTGCTACGCTCTATGTTAGGCTCTGCAGGCCGAAATATCCACGTCAACCAGCCTTTTCGGTGCGACTACGGATGTAACATCAGCGTCGGCGACAACTTTTTCGCAAATTTCAACCTGACGATACTCGACGAGGCCCGCGTCACTTTCGGCGATCGCGTTCTTATAGGCCCAAATGTCAGCATATACACCGCCTGCCATCCGCTTGACCCTCGGGCCCGGGCCACATTCGACGAATGGGCCGAGCCTGTGACGGTTGGCAACGACGTATGGATCGGCGGCAATGCTGTCATTCTTCCGGGTGTCACCATAGGAGACGGCGCAGTAATAGGCGCCGGCTCGGTTGTGACACACGACGTAGCTCCCGGCGCTATTGTCGCCGGTAATCCGGCGAAACCTCTGAACAAACCTTAATTTTTCAAATTTCTCCCTTACACAAGTATGAACGACATCACAGATCTATTTATCGACATATTATCTCAACATCGCAGCATCGACATCGCCGACGATGCGTTCAAGAAAATGCTTCCCGACGATCCCGAACTTCACGCGGCCTACCGCGAATGGTGCGCGTCTAACGGTTCGAGCGAGAAAAACGGCTTCATCGACTTCTGCGAAGAATATCTTGCCGAACAAGATTCAATATACGATTCTTTAAGTGACTACAATGACGAATAACCGCCGTCTGCCGGCCGAATGGGAAGACTGCTTCAGCTCAGTCATGATCGCGCGCCCTCACGCTGCCACCGACTGGGCCCCGATGCTCGATGAGGTGACGTCATGCTACGACAGCCTTGTCGCGGCAATTGCCGAAGCCGGAATGGAGATAATCGAGACCGGCGACAACACTAACGACACCTGGACTCGCGACTATGGCCCCATAACAGTGGAAGACGGCCCTGATCTGCGCCTCTTCGACTTCACTTTCAACGGTTGGGGGATGAAATTCGCCGCCGACAAAGACAATCTCGTCAACAGCCGCCTTTTCGCCGAAACAGTCAACCGCCGCGGGTTTGTGCTCGAAGGAGGCTCGATCGAAAGTGACGGCCGGGGCACACTGATGACGACTTCGCGATGCCTGCTGTCGCCAAACCGAAACGCCCAGCTTGGCCGCGACGACATCGAAGAATATCTGAAGGCCGAATTCGGACTGAAACAGGTTCTGTGGGTTGACCACGGCTTTCTCGAAGGTGACGATACCGACAGCCATATCGACACACTGGCACGCCTTGCGCCCCACGACACTATCTTATATTGCGGTGCCGGCAACGAGACGGGTGCCCAACATGATTCACTCGTGGCTATGGCCCGGCAGCTCCGCTCTTTCATGACTCCCGACGGACGCCCCTTCAACCTCATTGAACTGCCTCTGCCCGACCCTATTTTCGATGATGAAGGTGAACGCCTGCCCGCAACATACGCCAACTATCTCGCCACTCCGAAAGCAATACTGATGCCGACCTACGGCCAGCCGCGCAACGATCGCCTCGCGGCCGACACGCTGCGCATCGTCTACGGCGACCGCCGCATAATCACTGTCGACTGCCGCGCCCTCATTCGCCAGCACGGATCTCTCCACTGTGCCACAATGCAGCTGCCGAAAGTCAAGTTAAAACCGCAAAAATGAAACGACCTCTAAGGATAGGAATAATTCAACAGAGCAACACGACTGACCCTAATGAAAACCGCGGACGTCTGCTCGAAAAAATAGCGGAACTCGCCTCGAAAGGTGTCCGCCTCATAGTTCTTCAGGAGCTCCACGACAGCCTCTACTTCTGCCAGACCGAAGACACCGGCAATTTCGACCTCGCCGTTCCCGGCGAACAGTCGGGAGCAGCCCGGCTCTACAGCGAAGCAGCACGGCAATACGGAGTTGTCATCGTCACTTCGCTCTTCGAACGGCGCGCTGCCGGACTTTATCATAACACTGCCTACGTGTTCGATGCCGACGGATCGCTTGCCGGAAAATACCGCAAGATGCACATACCCGACGACCCCGCCTACTACGAGAAATTCTATTTCACGCCCGGCGACATCGGCTTCAGGCCTATCGATACGGCCGTGGGACGGCTCGGCGTGCTCGTCTGCTGGGATCAGTGGTATCCCGAAGCCGCGCGCCTGATGGCTCTCGCCGGAGCTGATATGCTTATCTATCCCACCGCCATAGGATGGGAAAGCAGCGACACGCCTGACGAACAGGCCCGCCAGCTCGACGCATGGATGACGGTTCAGCGCGGCCATGCCGTCGCTAACGGACTGCCGGTCATAACCGTGAACCGCGTGGGCCATGAACCTGACCCGTCGGGCGCAACAAACGGAATTCTCTTCTGGGGCAACAGCTTCGTAGCCGGCCCGCAGGGCGAGCTCATCTACCGCGCCCCGGCCGACGCCGAAGCCACTGTCACAGTCGACATCGACATGGCCCGAACTGAGAACGTGCGCCGCTGGTGGCCCTTCCTGCGCGACCGCCGCATCGACGCCTACGGCGACCTGACGAAACGCTATATCGATTCGAAATGATTTCTGTACGTAATATTACCGTCGAGTTCAACGCAACGAAACTTCTCGACGACATCTCGTATACCATAAACCGCCGCGACCGAATTGCTCTCGTTGGCAAAAACGGAGCAGGGAAGTCAACGATGCTGAAGATCATCGCCGGGCTCCAGAACCCGACTTCGGGAGCTGTTGCGGTTCCCAATGACACTACTATCGGCTACCTCCCCCAGCAGATGGAGGTCGCCGACTCGACGACGCTCGCCGACGAGGTTCGCAAAGCGTTCGGCCATATAGCCGACATGCACCGCCGCCTCGACGATATGAATGCCCGACTCTCCGAAAGAACCGACTACGAATCTGAGGCCTACGCCAAGCTGATCGACGAGGTCACGACTCTCTCGGAGCGCATAGCGATGGAAGAAAGCGAGAGCCACGAGGCCGAAATGGAGCGCACTCTCACCGGTCTCGGATTCCTTCGCACCGACTTCGACCGCCCCACCGCGGAGTTCTCCGGCGGATGGCGAATGCGCATCGAACTCGCCAAGCTTCTGCTGCGCCACCCCGACGTGCTCCTTCTCGACGAGCCGACGAATCATCTCGACATCGAGTCGATCCAATGGCTCGAAAATTTCCTGATGACGAAAGCCCAGGCCGTTGTCCTTGTCAGTCACGACCGTGCTTTTATCGACAATGTCACCAACCGCACCATCGAGATTTCGCTCGGCCACATCTACGACTACGCAGTCAACTATTCGAAGTTCCTCGAGCTGCGCAAAGAGCGCATAGAACAACAGCAACGCGCCTACGCCAACCAGCAGAAGATGATTCAGGACACTGAGGAATTCATCGAACGCTTCCGTTACAAGGCCACAAAAAGCGTTCAGGTTCAGAGCCGTATCAAGCAACTTGCCAAGATCGAGCGTATCGAGGTCGACGAAGTCGACACCTCCCATCTCAACCTCCGCTTCCCACCTGCTCCGCGCTCGGGCGATTATCCGCTCATTGTCGACAATGTCGGCAAAGCATTCGGTGACCATCAGGTATTCGACAACGCCACCTTCACGCTCAAACGAGGCGACAAAGTTGCCTTCGTCGGCAAGAACGGCGAGGGAAAGTCTACGTTGGTAAAGTGTATCATGGGGCAGCTCGAACACACTGGTGTGCTGAAAATAGGCCATAACGTCAAGATCGGCTATTTCGCCCAGAACCAGGCCCAGCTGCTCGACGGCGACCTGACGGTGTTCGACACGATAGACCGCGTTGCCGTCGGCGACATACGACTGAAAATCCGCGACATTCTCGGCGCCTTCATGTTCGGCGGCGAAGCTTCCGACAAGAAAGTGAAGGTGCTGTCGGGCGGCGAGAAAACACGTCTGGCAATGATTCGCCTTCTTCTCGAGCCGGTCAACTTCCTCATCCTCGATGAACCGACGAACCATCTCGACATACCGACGAAAGAGATTCTCAAACAGGCCGTCAAAGACTTCACCGGCACAGTGATAGTTGTCAGCCACGACCGTCAGTTCCTCGACGGACTCGTCGATAAGGTCTATGAGTTCGGCGGCGGCAAAGTTCGCGAATGTCTCGGCGGAATCTACGAATTTCTTGAAAAGAAGAAGCTGTCGAGTCTCAATGCTCTCAACAGCTCCGCGCCCTCGCGCGTTGCCGAACCGGAGAAGAAGCCTGTTGTAGCCAAAGCCGAACCTCAACCTCAGGCTCAGGAGTCAAAGACCCGATCCTACGCCGAACAGCGCGAACACGACAAGGCAGTGCGACGCGCCCGCAAGAAGGTCGAAGAGGCTGAAGCTGAAGTAGCCTCCCGCGAAGCTGCCGTTAAAGCCATTGAGGATGAGCTTGCCTCAGGCTCCCCCACCCCCGACGTATACGACCGCCATGCCGCAGCCGTCAAAGCCCTCGAAAACGCCATGAGCGTATGGGAGCTTGCCTCGCTCGACCTCGACGCCCTCACAAATTAGGAATTAGGAATGCAAAAAATTCCTAATTCCTAATTCCTAATTGCTAATTAGATTGAGGTAGCTTCGCAGCGTATCGACATAGTCCTCGAAAGCCCTGCGCCCTTTGTCGGTAACACGGCACACGGTGCGTGGTTTACGCCCTGCGAAACCTTTCTCGACGGTTATATATTCCGCGCGGGCAAGCTTGTCGAGCTGAACGCTGAGGTTGCCTGCTGTCGACTCTGTCTTTTCGCGCAGATAGACGAAATCGGCTTCTTCTACACTCATCAGTATCGACATCACGGCAAGCCTGAGCTGAGAATGAAGCAACGGATCTAATTCTTTCATTTCTCAGATTTTGCTTTATGATTCAGGATATGGCCGGGCACAATCATCATCGCTGCGAATGCCACTATGAACAACGGCAAAAACCAGTTTACGCCAAGAGGAATTCGACCGACAATGCAACATATCGTGATGAGTCCTATAGCGAAGCCGACTCCACCGCCGGCCACAAGCGACTTTTCCCTGATAACAATTCCCTGCGCTATTTCTGCGAACGGCACGATAATCAGAGCAAGCACAAACATAGCCGGCCAACTGTCGACTGCGAAGAACATCATCAGTGCGAGGCAGCAGAATGTCAGCCCAATCGCCGACCAACCGACTACCGACCAGATGCGCGAGGTTATATTGTCGGAATAGCTCTTCATCCCCTTATCAGCATACTGTTTTCGGGCCATTATCGGGGTGGCCGTGCCGCCTACAATCCAGATCAGAAACCAGAGGTAGTTCCACACCGGATTATGGGTCAGAGCAAGCATCACCCACACCAGGGCAGACACACAGACAGTGAGATAGCCCCACATAAGCATAATGTTGCCGTCGCCGATATAGCGCTCTTTCGTGCGGCTTATCATCTCGGTTATGAGCGCGAGGCTCTCTTTTTCGGTCATTGTTTCAGTTTTCATCTTGTTCAAGTTTTAATTTAGTTTATATCATAAACCATATCTCTCTAAAAAAAGCGGCACTCGCGATTACCGCTCTTCCATGCTGCAAATGTAAACAGGTTTATTTCATAAACCAAATTAATAACATTCCTTAACATTGCGTCTTCATCAAGGAAACTGCAATCACACAACCGAGGCCATTTCGTCGATCCGTCCCATGAACCCTTCGATAATTTCCTTAATCTGCCCGGCGTCGAATTTCTCCATACCCTTTTTGAAGACTGCCTTCTGCTCATTTTCCACAGGCACAAATTCGCGCAGCAAGCCTATAATACGATTGTAATTCAGATCATCAACGGTCGGCTTTAGTTCCAACACAAGTTCATTACTATCAGCAGCCCATCTGACATCTATCATAAGTTTCAGCTCCTTGTTCTCAAAAACGATACAGCTGTAAGTATACCAATAAACATAATACCAGATACCCCTGTTTAATTCAGCCAGAAGTATTGAGTTGCGGAGCCCTTATTTTCAAAAGATCCACCAAATCATTAAGAATATATATGCGATACCTCGACAGAGTATTTTATAGACGCTAATTTTTCAGCTTAGCCTCTTATGCGATGCCGATAAGTTGCTTGATGTTGTACTACTTACCCCAGAACGATGCACCATAAAATAAAGGAATGGGATAGTAAGTGCTATCCTCCTTCGGGATACGGCTGACTACGGAAAACTTGCGGCAGCGTTTGCCTTTGACGAGTTTGTCTTGCAGATCTCGCCACGGAGAAGCCAGGTCGAGCAGGTCGATTTCCTCTATATCTGCGCAAGAAGATATTGCTTTCGCCTTTGGCGTAAAGGGTTTTGGAAATACGACCGTGGGCGCCCGTCCGTATGAAACGGCAGTAACAGGCTTACTTTCTCAACAGACGGACGATGCGTGAGCCGTCCTCGTTGAGAAAATGCACTGAAACGGCGAAGCTGAAGTGCTTGAAGTTCTGGCACACGCCGAGGAAGTATGCGGCGAGGTCGTTGTCAAGGAGGAAATCATCGATAGCCGACTTGACCGATGCGAAGGCTTCGGTGGCGCAATATTGCAGCCCCGAACCGTAGTAGACCTTGGCGTTGAAACACTGGCAGGTGGCGATAGCATCGTCCTTTTCTACGAGGTAGAGGATGTCGAAAAGCATCTGATTGTCGCCGCCCCACGGGATATAGGAAAGGCTATCGTCTGCGATAGTCGGCACAATATCCACGCCCTCAATGAACACTGACGCGGAATAGACGGTGAACGCGGCGCGGGCCTGAAAGCCCGGCAGCGTCTCGACCTAGTTGTAGTTGAGTTCAGAAAACGAAAAGTCCATATCGATGCTGATTTTTCAGCAAAGATATGGACGATATGAGTTTAGCGAAAAGACGCGGAAACTTACAAATATTTATCCCACTCTTCCCTCGTTTTATACTGTTTTTGAGGGTTTCTACGCGAATTTATATAAGTTCTATTTTGGTCGTAAAACAACCAAAATTCCTGCAAAAAGAATGCCTTCGCTAAATCAGATTCTTTAGGGACAGATACTGGAGTAATAACCTTACCTGCTCTTGCTAACGAGATTTGTGTTCCGACATCTTCATTTTGAATAGAATTATGTTGGAAATATTCTTCCACCAAAGAGTCAAGTGAAACCTCTTTTTGATGCTCTGTTAAGATTATTGTAGGATGAAAACTTTCGATAACAATTATCTGACCGTTATTATATGCGTTTTCATGAAATTGGGAATCCTCCACTGAAAGCTCCTGCTGATTGTTCTCATTCTTTGAAGAACAAGAAACAAGGATGCTTAATAACAAAAACGCTAAAAATATTGAGTATTCTTTCCATAACACAAAATTACTCATTTTCGGCGAGGTATCAAAGAAATACTTCAAGGTCATTGACGCGTAAGATACAGCAGTCGCGTATCTTACGACACTCCCCTGAGGATAGTATTTTGACATTGCGCCAGCCTCCGTAGAAATTGTATCGGAGCTAGATACAATTTCGGAGTTCGAGGATAGAGCCGTCGGATTTCCACACGGAAATATCGACAGGGTCGCCGCTGTTGAGCATTGTTCGGGCGGTGGGTATGTGACTCGAACGAGCCATTAGGAGAATGTGGGATTGATTTTATCGTCGAAGATGCCGGGCGTGGTCAGCTTATTCATAGTCGGGGGTGTTGCAGAATCCGTAATTATTATCGGGGCGTAGGGATGCACGCTCGCGCATCCTCTGATAGTTAACACTTTAACGTCTGATGCTCCATGGAGCATCCCTACGCTTAGCCAGTTCTGCAACACCCCCACGCTGATAGTTGGGCACAAAGAAAGTTTTTCCTTTCTCAAGATACTCCCGAAGAGTTATAGTAGCGTTCATGACTTGATTAGAATCGGCTTATCATCGTAAAGATATGAAATAAACTTATAACGGCCACAATTTTAGCTGAGGGATTGCGCGGAATTTTGTAATTTTGCACTCTAATGAAAAAATGGATTCTGAGTTCGGTTTTCACCGCGTCAACGCTGTTGGCGAGTGCCACTGTCGACCTGCATTATGGCGGCGAGGCTCTTGTCGCAACCGGCACGGGCGATTTCGCGCCCTACTACACTTCGGCCCTCCGCCACGGACGACTGACGCAGTCGACCACACTGTTGGGCGAAGTCAGCGCGTGGGTGCCGATGCGCCTTGACCGCCGTTTCAGCTGGGGAGCCTGCGTCGACCTTGTCGCCGACTATGGATCGTCGGTAGAATATGCCCGATACAACCCGAACGGATGGTCGACCCACAAGGAGCATCCTGCGCCATTCTGGATTCAGCAGGCTTTTGCCGAGTTAAAATATCGCGGTGTGTTTCTCACCGTTGGAGCAAAAGAACACGGTTCGGCGCTGTTAAATCAGCTGCTCAGCTCAGGCGATCTCGTCGAGAGCGGAAACGCGCGTCCTATCCCTGAGGCACGAGCCGGCTTCGTCGATTTCCAGAATATACCGTTCACCAACGGCTGGGTGCAGATTCAGGGCGAGATCGGTTGGGGAAAGATGACCGATTCCGACTGGTGGGCCGACCGTTACAACAGATATAACTACCACATCGTCAGCGGCGAATGGTATAACTACAAACGCTGCTATTTCCGCACGAAACCTTCTCAGCCGCTAAGTGTCACCGTCGGTATGCAGGCGGCCGTCACCTTCGGCGGCACAGTAGAAACCTGGCGCGAAGGGGTAAGGATACGCTCTCGCAAACACGATGTCAACTTCAAATCGTTCCTCAACTCATGGCTGCCGATGCCGGGAGGCGAAGAATTCTATGAAGGCAACCATCTCGGATCATGGGACTTCGTGGCTCGCTATCGCTTCGCATCGGGCCAACAGCTGAGGGCCTACTTCCAGTGGCCGTGGGAAGACGGCTCTGGCATCGGGCGCCGCAACGGTTGGGACGGTCTGTGGGGTATCGAATGGACACGGCCCGACCGCAGCTGGATAACGGGCGCCGTAATCGAACTGCTTGAATTCACAAACCAGAGCGGCCCTCAGCACTTCGCACCCGGCGATCTGCCCGGAGGCACGATAACTTCCGAATCGACCGGTGCCGACGACTACTACAACAACGCCATGTATAACTCATACGCCTACTACGGCCTGTCGATCGGCACCCCGGCCCTTATGGCCCCGCTCTACAACCGCGACGGCTATCCGGCCTATATCGGCAACCGCCTGCGCGGATTCCACGCCGCCGCCACGGGCTTCATCACCGACGGTCTCAGCTGGCGTCTGCGCGCAGGCTACCGCAAGGCATGTGGCAACGGAATGCTGGCGCTTCCGAAGCCCGTTCACCTGACCTCGGTGAGCCTTGATGTCGACTGGCAGCTGCCACGCATAAAAGGCCTGTCGGTAAACGGCGCAATTGCCATAGACCGCGGCACTATGCCCTGCAATGCTTTCGGCATAACCGTAGGTGTAAAATATAACGGACTGATGAAGCTATGAGACACATCGCCTTTATTCCACTGCTCATTATAATGCTTCTCATCTCGGGCTGCACCCAGAACAACGGTGAGATCGACCCCTGGTTCGGCACATGGCGTCTCGAATCGCTCACCTGCGACGGCGAACCCTCAGATGATTATCACGGACAGATGACCTGGTCGTTCCAGAACAATATAATATGCCTCGTAACCGACCTCGGCCACCATTCCTACACACAAACATGGGGCACATGGGCCGCTCCCGAAGGCGAACGCAAGCTGCTGCTTGATTTCGACCAGCACGACGACATAAATGGCACCAATGTCTACACTCCCCCATCGTGGCTCGGATTCGACGGCCTGCAGCCCACACTGACAATCGTCTCGCAGAGTTCGCGCGAGATGACCCTCAAACTCGACAACACTACCGGCAGCTATCTCTACTGCCTGAAAAAAATATACTGACAAATGAACAAGAAAGTACTCGTCACCGGCGCTGACGGCTTCATAGGCTCGCATCTTACCGAGCTTCTTCTTTCGGAAGGCTATGATGTCCGCGCGCTTGCCCAATACAATTCCTTCAACTCCTGGGGATGGCTCGAAGAGGTGAGCCACCCTAACCTCGAAGTCGTCTGCGGTGATGTCCGCGATCCTAACTACTGCCGCCATATCTGCGAGGGGATAGACACCGTCTATCATCTTGCTGCCCTCATTGCGATTCCCTACAGCTATACGGCTCCCGACTCATATGTCGACACCAACATACGTGGAACCTTGAACATCTGTCAGGCCGCTCGCGACGCCGGTGTCGGCCGCATTGTCGTGACCTCCACAAGCGAAGTCTACGGAACAGCGCTTCAGGTGCCCATTCCCGAGACCCATCCCCGTCAGCCCCAGAGCCCCTATTCCGCCACGAAGATCGGCGCCGACGCCATAGCTATGAGCTTCTATAATGCCTTCGATCTGCCACTGGTCATTGCGCGCCCCTTCAACACCTACGGCCCGCGACAGAGTGCCCGCGCCATTATCCCGACGATAATCACCCAGATCGCCTCGGGCCACCGTCAGATAAAGGTCGGCGACCTCACCCCGACACGTGACTTCAACTTCGTTGGCGACACCGTCAGAGGTTTCCTTGCCCTCGGGACAACGCCAGGAATCGAAGGACGCGAAATCAACATTGCTACCGGAACCGAGGTCAGCATGGCCGACACTCTTAAGACAATAGCCCGCCTGATGAATGCCGACGTAGAATGGGTCACCGACCCGGCTCGCCTGCGCCCGTCGAAGAGCGAAGTAAGACGTCTCTGCGGCGACAATTCACTCATTACATCGCTGACATCATGGCGTCCGCAGCACACTCTCGAACAGGGACTGCAAAAAACAATCGACTGGTTCACCCGTCCGGGTACTCTCGACCGCTATAAACCCGACATCTACAATCAATGAACAAGCTGAATATACTCTTTCTCGGAGGCGCCAAACGTGTTTCCATGGCCTCGAAATTCATTGAGGCCGGACGCCGGGCAGGTTTCGAGACAGTCATCTACGGTTACGAGCTCTCGCGCCGCTGCGCTCTCGCGTCCGTTGCCGAAGAGATTGTCGAAGGGCGCCGGTGGAGCGATCCCGCGCTGCTCGACGATCTCCACGAAGTTGTCACTTCACGCAACATTTCGATAATGATTCCGTTTGTCGACCCTGCCATAGAGGTTGTGGCCCGCTATCGCGACAAATTCAGCGACATCTTCGCCCCGGTTGGCGACGCCGACACCTGCCGCCGCATGTTCGACAAGATATTTGCCGCCCAGGCTTTCGAAAAAGCCGGTATCACTGTTCCAGAGACCCTTTCGGGGGCCAGTCCGCGCTTCCCGCTGATCGCCAAACCGCGCAAAGGATCGGCCTCACAGGGAATATTGATAGTAGAGAACCGCGCTGACTGGGAAGCACTGTCGATTTTCCATCCCGACTATCTGATTCAGGAATATATCACCGACGCAATCGAATATACCGTCGACTGCTACCGCAGCGTAGGCAGCGGAGAGACTCTCGCCGTCAGCCCCCGTCAGCGGCTTGCCACTGCCGGAGGGGAGGTTATCTCGACCATTACCGTTGACGATGCCGACATAACGGAGCTCGCCCGCCTGACGCTCGAAAAGCTCGACCTTCGCGGCGCAGTAACCGTCCAGATGCTTCGCGACCCGTCGAGCCTGCGCGCTGTTGTCATGGAAGTCAATCCGCGCCTCGGCGGAGGTGCCGTAGCAGCCGTCTGCGCCGGTGCCGACATTCCTGCTCTCATCATAGCCGAAGCAACCGACCGCCCGTTAAAGCCGATGGAAGCCCGCAGCGGAATCCTTGTTCAGCGCTATCTCAACGAAATTTCATTCGACACCAATGAAAACCGATAACCACGTCATAATCATCGCCGAAGCAGGCGTTAACCACAACGGCAATCTCGAGCTTGCCCGCCGTATGGTCGACGAGGCGCGCCGAGCCGGAGCCGATTACGTCAAATTCCAGACGGCAGTGCCCGAACTGGTCATTTCCTCGATCGCTCCGAAAGCCGAATATCAGAAAGAAACAACCGGCAAAGAGCAGAGTCAGCTCGAAATGTGCCGCGCGATCCATCTGCCTCTCACCGACTATGCCGGACTCGCCGACCTCTGCCGCCGGAAAGGGATCGGCTTCATGAGCACACCATTCGATCTCGTGTCGATAGACACCCTCGCTCCGCTCGGCATGGACTACTGGAAAATTCCGTCGGGCGAAATCACCAACCTCCCGTATCTCAGAAAGATTGCCTCTAAAGGTGGGCGCGTCATTCTCTCTACTGGGATGTCGACTCTCGACGAGGTTGCCCGCGCCGTCGATATTCTCGAAAATGGAGGCATATCGCGCGCCGACATAAGCCTGCTCCACTGCAACACTCAGTACCCTACGCCCATGGACGATGTAAATCTGCGCGCCATGGAAACGCTCAGGAGTCTCGGCTGTGGTCGTGTCGGTTACAGCGACCATACGGTCGGCATCGAGGTGCCGGTAGCCGCTGTTGCCATGGGGGCGCAGATAATCGAGAAGCACTTCACCCTCGACAAGACTATGGAAGGCCCTGACCACCGAGCTTCGCTCGACCCCGCCGAGCTACGCGCCATGGTCAGCGCCATACGGAATATCGAGAAAGCGGTAGGCAGTCCTGAAAAGCGTGTCAGTCCGAGCGAAAGAGCAAATATCGAGGTGGCCCGCAAGAGTATTGTTGCCGCCCGCGACATCGCCGCCGGCGAGATATTCACCGAAGAGAACATCACCGTAAAACGGCCAGGCAACGGCCTGTCGCCGATGCTTTGGGATGACGTCATCGGACAGCGTGCCGCACGCGATTTCGCATACGATTCACTCATAACCCTCGGATGAGTCAGCGCAATACACTCGGTCTAAATCAGCAGCAGCGACAGCAGCAGACACTCTCGCCCCAACAGGTGAGATATTTCCGTATGCTCGAAATGAACCAGACTCAGGCCGAGGAAGAACTCAAACACGCTCTCGACGAGAATCCGGCTCTCGAAATTGCCGACACTTCCCCGTCAGAGATCGGTGAGAATGACTTCAACGAAACGGCTGAAGAGATGCAACTCGCCGACTATGCCGGAGAAGACGACATCCCGACATATCAGCTCCGGGCCAACAATCGGTCGGCCGACGATTCCGACTGGCATCCCGAAGCGATCGAGGAGGCGCCCACCCTGTTCGACATTATTGTCGAGCAGGCCCGTATGCTCGGACTCGACGACGACCGACTGGCTGCGCTGATATTCGTAGCCGGAAATCTCGACAACAACGGCTACCTGACGCGCTCGACAGCCGATATGGCCGCCGACATGACAATGGTTACGGGGCGCGACGTCAGCCAGGCCGAAATAAACGAGGCTCTGACAAAGCTTCGCACTCTCGATCCCGCCGGCATCGGCGCCTCTGATCTCCGGCAATGCCTGCTTCTTCAGCTGCGCCGGAAGAAACCGACCCCCGACATCGAAATGGCAATCGAGGTGATAGCCCACAATTTCGATCTGTTCAGCCACAAGCATTACGACCGGCTGGCGTCGGCTGTCGGCATCGACCGCGAGCGGCTGCGTCGGGTGCTCGACATAATCCGGTCGCTGAATCCCAAGCCGGGCAGCGAGGTTGAAAGTGTTCAGGCCGCCGACCGTCTGAGCCATATCACGCCCGATTTTGCCGTTGAGACTGACGGCGAGAGCCTGACAGTGACACTTCTCAACACCACGCCGGAATTGCAGGTCGAGGCTACGTTCGCCGCAGTCGACGATGGGAACAGCAGTTCATCAGCCGATGCATTCATCAGGCGCCAGCGCGACGAGGCCCTCGGATTCATATCCATCCTGAAGCTTCGCCAGCAGACTCTTTTCAGGGTGATGAATGCCATAGCCCGCTTCCAGCATAATTTTTTTCTCACCGGCGACGAATCGAAGCTCCGTCCGATGGTCCTCAAAGACATCAGTCAGTCAACCGGTTACGACACTTCTGTCGTAAGCCGTGCCACTCAGGGCAAATATGTTTTGACTCCATGGGGAATTTTCTCGCTGAAATTTTTCTTCAACGAGCGTTTTAATGATAGCGACGACACTTCCTCGCGCGAAATAATCGCCGCTCTGCGCGAAATTGTCGAAGGCGAAGACCGCCGGCATCCGCTCAACGACGATGCCGTAGCCGAACAGCTTAGCCGGAGAGGATTCAAAGTGGCACGCCGCACCGTAGCCAAATATCGCGAACAGGCAGGTATCCCCGTTGCACGCCTGCGCCGCGAACTCTAACAACAAAACCTGACAACTATGGATCCCAATTCACCTCTCTACAAAAAAATAAGTCAGATAGCACCGATAGAAACCGAAGCCCCGTCAGAATCTCCGACACCGGCTCCGCGAAAAAAACGCGAGCATAAGCCGCTTCCCGACTCGATCGCCCATATTCTGTCGCTGGTCTTCTCTCCCATGCTGACGCCGACCTACGGAGTCGCTATAGCTTTCTTCGCCAGTTACCTGGCTATTCTGCCATGGTCGGTCAGACTATCGGTAATCGGAATAGTGTTCATAATCACCGGCGTTATCCCGATGACAGCCATCTGGGCATTATGGCGGTTCGGATATGTCAAAGATCCGGGTCTGAACAACCGCAGTGAGCGAACAGTGCCATATATAGTCACCCTCGTCTGCTATCTGGTCTGCGCCTTCTATCTTTATAAAGCACATGCTCCCGAATGGCTCTGGAGCTTCCCCGCAGGAGGTGCGATAGCCATAGCGATATGCATGCCGGTCAACTTCCGCTGGAAAATCAGCGGCCACATGGCCGGAATGGGCGGAATCGTTGCTGTGGCCTTCCGCATCGCCGCCGGAAGCTATTATATCTCCGCGATATGGCCGTGGCTCGCAGCAACGGTGATCCTGGCGGGATGCATAGCCACATCGCGTATCATTCTCGGCCGCCACACGTTAATGCAGACAATCGCCGGATTCGCCGTCGGATTCTCCTGCGTCTACATATTGTCGGCAATCGTCTGACTCAGACGCGGGTCAGAACGTGCCCCGCATGAGCAAGCAAAAGCCCGACAGCGAAGCTCGCTACCGCATACACGAAGACTATCCAGAAGCGCGAATCGCTGAAAAGCAGATAGTTTTCGTGGGCGAAGGTCGAGAATGTCGTGAAACCGCCACAGAAACCTGTTATCAGCAGCGCACGCAGTTCGGGCGAGATGTCGACACCGCGCTCGATGAGCCCGAACAGAATCCCGATAAGAAGACATCCGACGATATTGACAACGAAAGTTCCCCACGGGAAACACCCCGCGGAGTGTTCCGTTATCACGTTACTCAACAGGTAGCGGCAACCACCGCCGACCGCGCTTCCGGCCATCACCCACAACAGATTAGCCCACATCTTCCCGTTATTTAATGATTCGCTTTGCGAGGCGACGCGCCTTAGCGCGGTCTCTGTCGGTCAACTCAGGATTGGCTGCCGTTCCGCCGCGCTGAATAGTTCCTCTTAGGGCAAAGCCCGAATATTTAAGAATCTCGCTAACGGCCCTCACTGTTCCCGAACTCTGTCGGAACAGGCGGTTAAAGGGCCAGCGTGTAGTACAGGCCGTTATTATCGCAGCACGCTTTCCTTTCATCAGAGGGCGCGGAAAACGCGAGGTCTCTTCCATCATGCCGTAGACAAGGCGGTCGAAAAGGAGTTTGAGAGTGCCCGGCATATTACCCCAGTAGGTGGGAGCGGCCACTACGACAGCATCGGCCCGGCGCATGGCTTCGAGCACCATAAGGGAATCGTCGGGCGGAAGAACACAGCTGTGAGTCGAGCGACACCGCATACATCCCGTGCACGGTGCTACTCTCAGCGGCCGGACATCGATTGTCTCGACCTCGGCGCCAAGACTCCGGGCCTCGGCCGAAAATTCGGCGGCGAGTGTAGAGACTATGCCCTTAGGGCGCGGAGATGCGTTTAGAACAAGTATTCTCATTTTAATTCTGTCAGAAGCGGGAGAGCCGGTGTCCCCGACGTGCGACGCGCAGAAAGGCGCACGCCCGAAATAGCATCTTTAGCCCCGGAATCGAGAGCATTGTCACGCACACGGCCCGAGCCGGCGTGGATGACACGTCCGTGACCGTCGCAGATCGCCACATGGTTTACGCGACCCGATCCTGAGCGGTCGAGAAAGAGAAGGTCTCCGGCCGAGAGAGCGTCGAGAGGTACCTCATCGCCGACCGAAGCCTGCTGCGAGGCATCGCGCGGCAGAATACGCCCCTGAAGCCAGTAGGCGACTCTGACAAGGCCGGAGCAGTCGACTGCCCAGGGCGACATTCCTCCCCAGAGATAAGGCGTTCCCATGAGCGCACGCGCGGTCTCGACGACTTTGCGCGGCGAGAATGTCTGGCTGCCCCACTCTTCAAGACTCATCATCGCCGCCGGATCAACGATACCGAGCCGTCCGTCAGGCAGACGGATCATGCCATGGCTTACCTCGACGATGGCCCCCGCCGGAAGCGGAGAGAGAACCGACCCGCGCTCATCGACCATCACGGTTGCGGGGAGCGCGGTTATGACCATACGCGGAGCCTTGAGCCACGAATCGCGATCGGCCTCGGCGAGCGAGCTTTCGGTCATATAGCCGTGATAGCCGTCGGGAGTTTCGACGCTCCACCATTCTCCGTTCTTGTCGAGAAGGCTGAGGGGAGTTCCCATGACAGCCTGCGAAACAAGCTCGGCGCTGTTTGACGGCTCTCCGCGCAGACACGCCACCGGAATTGCGACAAGTCCGAAACCGGCTGCCGCGATATTTAATGTTGCCGCAATGACGGCAACGAGAGTGAGGAAAAAGTTTTTCATTCTTGAAATTGGGTCAGTCATCGCTATAGTGCCGGAGCACACGACGGTAGGAATTGAATATCTTTGATTTCGACACGAACCCGACATATATGCCTTCACCGTCGACTACGGGCAGATTCCACGCTCCAGTGTCGTCGAAGGTATTCATGACCTGCTCCATGCTGTCGCCGAGGGTTATCTTTGCGGGAGGTGCGGTCATGAACTTAGCCACACGCATCCGGCGGTAGAGATCCGTGCGGAACATTATGTTGCGGATGTCGTCGAGGACAACGATACCGAGAAGCCGTCCGCGTTCATCAAGAACCGGAAACAGGTTTCGCGTCGAGCGCGCTATGGTGTCGACCATTTCTTTAAGGCACATATCCGGACTGACAGGCAGACAGTCGCGCTCTATGACATTGTCCATTTTCAACAGAGTCAGAACGGCTTTGTCCTTATGGTGGGTCAGCAGCTCGCCACGGCGGGCAAGTCGGGCCGTGTAGATGCTGTAAGGCATAAACATCTTGGTTGTGCCGTAACTGATACAGGCCACTATAAGCAGCGGAAGCAGCAGATCATAGCCGCCGGTCAGTTCGGCGGTGAGGAATATCGACATCAGAGGCGCATGCATGACACCGGCCATCACGCCTGCCATGCCCATGAGCGCAAAGTTTTTCAGCGACAGGTCAAGTCCGAAGAGTGTGTTGAGCAGGTAAGCGAAGAAGAAACCCGACAGACAGCCGACATAGAGCGACGGGGCGAAGGTGCCACCGACACCCCCTGAGCCGTTAGTAGCCGAGGTAGCGAATCCTTTCATCAGTATTATCGCACCGATAAAGAGCAGTATTATCCAGACATTCATTCGGTCGGGATAGAACAGACTTCGCTGCACGATTGTCGACGGATCGCCGTTGAGAAGCTGGACTATCGATTCATAGCCTTCGCCATAAAGCGGCGGGAAAAGGAACACCAGACACGAAAGGATAGCCCCGCCTACGGCAAACCGGGCCCAGGGCGATTTCATCCGCTTGAACATCGTCTCCATCATGCCCATGACCTTTGTGAAGTAGATCGACACCGCACAGCAGAAAAGTCCGAGAATAATCACGAATGGAATACGCTCCATCATGAACGGCTCGCTCTGCACAAAGAAAAACTCAAAATTCAGACCTGTGAAGGTATAGGCAATCGTAGCCGCCGCTATCGAAGATATCAGAAGAGGCATGACCGACATCGCCGTAAGATCAAGCATCAGAATCTCGAGGGTGAAAAGCATTCCCGCTATCGGAGCCTTGAAGATTCCGGCTATGCCCGCTGCCGCACCGCAGCCGACCAGAATCATAAGTATTCGCGGCGACATCCTGAACAGTGAGCCGAGATTCGAGCCTATCGCCGCGCCGGTATAGACGATCGGGCCTTCGGCTCCGACGCTGCCGCCAAAACCAATGGTTATCGACGATCCGACTATCGACGAGTAGATATTATGCCTCTTGAGGCGGCTCTTTTTCTGAGAGATGGCATAAAGGACACGGGTAACGCCATGGCTTATGTTATCGCGGACTACATAACGCACGTAAAGCGACGCCAGCAGCACACCGGCAACCGGGTAAATGAAAAACATGAAGTTTGCCTCGGTCAGGCTGTCGCCCGAAGTCAGCAGTCCTGAAATGAGATGGATGAGGCCTTTGAGCAGCACGGCGGCGAATCCGCCCGCTATGCCTGTCAGCAAGGCCAGAAAAAGCACAAACGTGCGTTCCGACAGATGCTTCTCGCGCCAAAGGAGCAGCTTCATGAATGAATCGTGAAATCTGATGCCTGCCATAACGGTTATATTCCGCGACCGGTTACGACGGTACGCACTGTATAGAAAAGTATCTTTATATCAATGCCTATTGACATATTCTCGAGATAAAGAAGATCATATTTCATACGCTCTATCATCTCGTCGACATTTGTGGCATAGCCGAATTTGACCATACCCCATGAGGTTATGCCGGGTCTGACGCTGTGGAGCAGAGCATAGTAAGGCTCGCGCTCAATCAGACGGCTTACGAAATACTCGCGTTCGGGACGCGGCCCGACGATCGACATATCGCCACGCACTACGTTCCAGAAGTTCGGCAGCTCGTCGAGGCGGTATTTGCGGATGAAACGGCCAACCGAAGTAATGCGGCTGTCGCCGGGGCCCGATGAGAGCGCCGGACCGGCAGCCTCGGCGTCGGTACGCATCGACCGGAACTTGATAATATCGAACGGACGGCGGTGATAGCCCAGCCGCCGCTGACGGTAGAACACCGGCCCGGGCGAATCAAGTTTCACGGCAAGGGCGACCGCAGCGAGAACCGGCGACAATACGACAAGCGCCAGCGAAGCAAAAAGCAGATCGCTGACACGCTTCACGTTGAGCATACCCGCCGAGAGATGGGGAGTTGAAATGTCAACTAGTGCCTCGCCCGACACATTGGTGAAACGCGGAATGCCAGCCACGCCGCGGCGCCCTATCTCAGGCCGCACTCTTACAGGCAGATCAAGCGCCATAAGGGTTCCGAGCAATCCGGGTGTGTCGAGAATGTCAGGGTCGTCACTGACGATGATGAGACTCTTTATTTTCTTTTCGCGAATAACTTCCGACAGAGCGTCAAGGGGCCACACAGGCCTGCGCCCCGGAGCCCGCTGACCGTCTCCGAGGTCGACGAAACCGCATATATCAAAGCCCATAGGCTTCGGCAGGCTGTCGAGGCGGCGTGCGAAAGAGCGGGCGGCGGAGGTGGCGCCGAGAATCAGCGTCGGCACAGTCCATAGGCGCTTCTGAATCAGCCGGGCGGTATATGTCGATATAATCAGGCGCCCGATGCTCATCGCAACACATACGAGGCCGAAAAGTATCGCCAGAAGCTCGTAGTTCCAGCGGCGGCGCGGTAGAGTGTCGTTGAGCATCGCCAGAAAAAAGAACACCAGAGTCGCTATCAGCGCTACCAGCGCCGAGTTGCCGATAGCCTTAAGGCGCGACATGAACATCGGCTCAGTGTAAAAGCCCGACAGCCACGACAGGCCGACAGCCATAGTCGGAAACAGAATGAGTTCGGCAAGTAGCGTCGGCGAAGTGATGAACCAGCTGAAAATCTGCAACTCGGGCTTCAGATAAGCCTGAAGATAAACGAAGCGGATATAGTTAAACAGAAAAAAAGCCGCGGCAACCGTCAGCCAGTCGGTGACGATATAGGTCAGACGTATGCGTGAGGCGACGGTCATTTCCTGATAAACACTAATTCGCCGCCGGCGGCTATTTTAACTATGCGCGAAGGGGCATGAGGCTCGGCTTCGTCGCGTCCATATCCGGCGACATAATCGACTGCGTCGAGTATTTCGCCTGAAATGTCGGAAAAACGGGCCGGAGTCGGCTCGCCGCTGACATTCGCCGATGTAGACACCAACGGACGTCCGAGCCGTCGGCAAAGCTGCTGCGAGAAAGGCTCGCGGGTCATCCTGATAGCGGCACTGCCGTCGGCGGCGAGCATCTCGGGAGCCAGCCCGCGCGGATGTTCGAAAATAACGGTTGTCGGGCGATCGGAGCGCACGAGCTCTCTGATCTCCGCCGACAGCGGGCCGACGACCGCCTCAAGCATCTCTTCGTCGGCAACGAGAGAGATCAGAGCCTTGGCGTCGCTGCGGCGTTTTATGGCGAATACCTTCTCTACAGAGCCGCTGTCAGACGAGTCGCAGCCGATACCCCACACCGTGTCGGTAGGATATGCGATGACACCGCCCCGACTGACGACGTCGGCACAGCGCAGCAGCTCATTTTCGAAAAAGGTCTTCCTATCCATATTCGCTACAAAGCTACAGAAAAAACCTGAGAAGTCCAACAGCCAGATTTGAACATAAGCGATATGCTCTATTGTTATCGAAGGCATGAAAACATCTGGACTGAAATCATGAAATTTACGTCGGTTCCGCATCTATGTGAAATAATTATCATATTTTTGTGTTGCAATTTATAAGAGCTATATGATTGAAACAGAAAGACTGATACTGCGTCCGTGGCAAGAATCAGAAGCAGAAATACTATACCGTTATGCGAGCGATCCGGCCATAGGGCCGGTCGCAGGATGGACACCGCATACTTCTGTGAAGAATAGTCTTGAAATAATCAGGACTGTGGTTGCCGCCCCGGAGACATACGCGGTCGTTCTGAAAGAAACCGGCGAACCGATAGGCAGTTGCGGCATCATGTTTGCCAACGGCCTTCATTCCGCCAACATGAACGATTGCGAGGCTGAGATCGGCTATTGGATCGGCAAGCCCTAATGGGGACAAGGCCTGATTCCTGAAGCAGTAAGGGCTTTGCTGTCGCGGAGTTTCAAAGAGCTACGACTCAACACTGTATGGTGTGGATATTACGACGGAAATATCAAGTCGAAACGTGTCTGTGAGAAGTGCGGATTTAAATATCACCATACTGACAGCGACATAGAATCGCCTCTCGGAGACAAACGCACCGAACATTTCTACAACATGACAAAGGAGGATTATAATACCCTGAACATGACGTTCATGATTCGTTAGTACCAACTCTCAGTTGCGGCGGCCGAACGAGGGGTTGACGCGGATGCGGTAGGCCACGGCTATGGTGGCGGCGCAACAGACCATTGTCCAGATGAAGAACCAGCGGTAGCCGATCTGCTCCTGAAGCCAACCGGCGCCCATGCCGGGCAACATCATGCCGAGCGCCATGAAGCCTGTGGCGATGGCATAGTGTGAGGTCTTGTATTCGCCCAGAGCATAGTAGATTAGATAGAGGGTATAGGCTGTCGAGCCGAAACCGTAGCCGAACTGTTCGACTGCCACACAGATATTGACCATGAGCAGCCCCGGCGAGTCGGCGTAGCTGAGATAGACAAACGCCAGACAGGTAAGCGACATGGCCCACGCCATCGGACGAATCCAGCGGCTTAGGCCGCCGCGCGCCGCAACGATGCCGCCGATAATTCCGCCGGCCATCAGACAGATTACGCCTACTGTTCCATAAGTCAAGCCGACCTGCGAAGTAGTCAGACCGAGGCCGCCGGCTTCGGGGCTGTCGAGCAGGAAGGGATTTATCAGTTTTACGAGCTGAGCTTCCGGCAGACGGTAAAGGAGCATAAACGCGAGGGCTATGCCGACATCGGGTTTGCGGAAGAATGTGACGAAGGCCTTCACAAAGTCACTGTCGAACGAGCCGCGCCGCTGACGGTCGGCGGCCGGACGCGGCAAAACTATGATGTGGTATATTGCTATGACTACGAAGAAAGCCGATAGCAGCCCCATGGCTGTAGCCCACGCGGCCGGAATGTCGCCCGTTGTCTTTTCAATATATCCGGCGACAATCACCAGTCCGCCCTGTCCCGCCACCATGGCAATACGGTAGAAGGTAGTGCGTATACCGACAAACAGCGACTGCCGTTGTTGCGTCAGCGCCAGCATATAGAAGCCGTCGGAGGCAATATCGTGAGTGGCCGAGGCGAAGCCGACAAGCCAGAATGCTGCCAGAGTTGTCTTGAAGAACGACGGCCCCGGCAACAGAAAAGCTATCGAGGCAAACGCCACTGCAAGAACAATCTCCATCGCCAGCGTCCAGAACCGCTTCGTCTTTACGATGTCGACAACGGGGCTCCAGAACGGTTTTATGACCCACGGCAGGTAAAGCCAGCCTGTATACAGAGCGATGTCGGCGTTGCCGACTCCGAGGCGCTTATACATTATCACCGCCACGGTCATGACAGCCACGTATGGCAATCCCTGCGCGAAATAAAGCGTCGGAACCCATGTCCATGGCGATTGCCTGATTGCGGCCATCAGTAACGTCGCTCTATCTCCGAGCCGGGATAATAGTGTGACAGAATCCTGCGGAACGGAATACCTTCGTTGGCCATCATGGCGGCGCCGATCTGACAGAGACCTACACCGTGGCCCCACCCTGCTCCATGGAATATGAAGCGGCCGTCGGCATCGCGGTCGACGATGAAGGCGCTGCTCTTAAGATGGCTTTCGCTGAGCCAGCGACGTATCTCAAGCTCTTTGCCGACAACGAGACTGCGGCGCGTGCCTGTTACGCGCAGTCTGACAATGCGGCCCGACTCTCCGCGCTGAAGCGGTTCTATGGCCGTTATCGTTCCGAAATCTATTCCCGACCGACGCCTGACAAGCTCCGAAAGCCCGTCGGCCTCATAACTGACGGTCCAGCGGAAGAAATCAGGCGTCTCGCGGTCGTAGGCGTTGAGGGCGGCATCGAGAGCCGGAATGTCGGCTGTATTGCAATAGGCATCCGGGCTGCCGAGAATCCAACGGCGCGCCTCTTCTTCACGCGTAAGGTCGGGGACATCAGTCTCATCGGCGCTGTCGCGAAGCGGACGCAGATAGTCGTAGTCGACAGGATTCCAACAGTTTGAGAACCGTTCGAAGACTCCGCCGCAACACTTGCTGAAACGTGCGTCGCAAAGCTTGCCGCCTGAGGTGAGCACCATTCCGCGCGTTGCCTCGACCGCCTCAACGGCAGCGGCGTTGCCAATGCGAGATAGGCCCTGATAACGCTGACAATGATCGTCGGCGCAGACATCGAAACGTGTATGCTGCGAGCGGTCATACCAGCGCACAATCTCTCCGTCGTCATCACGGCGATCGTCGGGGAGCGCCGGAGCACGGCCTGATTCGAGCTGCGCAAGCACCCAACTGCGCGAAATCACGGCATGAGCGCGAAGCAGCTGCGGATGGGCGTCGGCACTCATTTCGCTTGAAACCACACTTTTCAGATAATCTTCGACACTGACAACATTGATAGCGGTTATTCCGCCATTGCCGTCGCCGGCAATAGTCAGAGAGCCGGTGAATATCTGACGTTCTATGCGATGCCAGTGGAAATCTATGCCTATCGGCACTCTCGCAATGGCAAAACGAGATGGAAATCCGATCAGCGGTGTCAGCACCAGCGGCTCGGCTATCTCGGCGGCCTCGAAAGTGTGAGGGCCGCGGTAGAGCCGCCCCGAGAGATCGCGGAAAGGAGTTATGAAGTCGATGTCGAGTCTGGAAGCCGTCACTATTCCCACGCGCAGTGTCGGAGTCTCCACAACCGGACAGGTTTCCTGCAGAATACCTGCGAGTGTGGCGGAATCTATCCGTTCGAAGTCGGCTTTTACAGGTGTGATAACCGATCCTGCAAGATCGAGAGAGGCCGGACTGACACGCATCTCGGGATAGCATTTCGGACGATGGGCCGTGCGGCGGAACACAAGAAACTCAACATTTCCGTCGACACTGCGCGCCATGACGTTGAGCATCTCGTCATTTCCGATGGCAGCCACCCCTTCGGGAGTGGTCAGCCGCAGGGCGCGCGGCTGATAGCCCCAGTTGATGACAGCGTTCTTGACTATCTGGAAGTGGAAATGATCGGGGGCCGACGCACCGCAGCGAGCCCCGTTGAAGAACACAGTATAGCCCGGCAGCTGCGCGGCAAGTCGGGCCATCTGGCGTTCTCGGCCGCGAAGCCGTTGAGGCTGATGGCGTTTGGCGACGACAGTGAAATGCTGATGATGTATCGGAAACGGATTGACAAGCAGTTTCAGGTCTTCCCACAATAAAGCGGTCTGCTCGCCGGGACGGTTTTTGTCGCAGAGAAAACAGGGGCGCGCGGCAATCGCGGCCGCAGTCATAGACGCGCAGGTCGACCCCGCCCGTGAACGGTTATGATAGATGGTAAACACCTGTCCTCCGACGTCGAGAGTCTTTGTCTCGACAGCGGCAAGTGCCTCATAACGGGCGGCAGCGACAGGCCACACTGAAATCTGGCTGTCGAAAAAACGTGTCAGCCGCTCGGGCGACAGTTTGAGTCGTGAAAGCAATGCCTCGGTGCGCACCGAGTCTTTGTATGCGTTGTTTAGATTCACGATGTCGGGCGTAGGCGAGGCATCGCTGTTGCCGCTCCAGCGGCGACAAAGGTAGAGCGAATCAAAGATGCGCGCAATTCTGTGACGCCCGCTGATAGCGAGCGCGGCGGCATAGTCTTCGCCATAACTGACGTCGGGGAAGCCGAACCTGCGGATAACAGGGGTGAAAAACGCGCGCGGAGCTCCGAGTCCGTTGATGCGCAGGGCATTGTTGGGGCCATTGCCGTCGGTCCATTCGCTGTGGTCGATGAGACCGGGAGGTATCGTATTGAGATCGAAATCGGTCAGCGTGTATGAGCCGATAACCATTGCTGCGCCTGTCGCGCGAAAAGTATCGACAATCCGCTGCAGAGTGTCGGGCGAACTGTAGAGGTCATCGCTGTCGAGCTGGACGGCGAACCGACCGCAGAGGGGGCTGTCGACGGCGATATTCCAGCAACCGCCTATGCCATGCCCTTTCTCGGCAGGAACAATGTGGACAACCCGCGAATCAGCGGCGGCAATGCTTTCGATAAGCTCTGTCGTTCCATCGGTCGAATAGTTGTCGACCACGATGACATTGAACTGGAAACCGGTTTTCTGAGACAATGCCGAGCGAATGGCGTCGCCGACTGTCTTATGTCGGTTCCTGACGGGAATAACAACCGATGCCTCGACCCCAAAATCTCCCTCGTTGAGATCAACCGGGTCGAGAGCCGAAGTGTCGACAAGAGCACCAACTTCATCAAGATGCTCGGTGACAGCCTTTTCAAGTTCTATCTGAACCGAGCGATTACGCGGATCTACATAGTCGAACTGACTTTCCCGGCCGCAACCTGCGGCTTCAAGGCTGTAAAGAGGCTCGGCAATATGGACGATGCGTCCCTTCCGCGAGGCGGCGAGCACAAGCCGATAAATATCGACGCGCGAAGGACGTTCGGGAAATTCTCTGAGAAGCGAACTGTCGGCAGCGATCAGAGGCCCGAAATCGAAATCATCGCGCAAAGCGCCTTCTGCGCGGTCGATTAGGCGGACGCGGTTGCCTTCGGCATCGAGATAGTCGCTATAGAGCAATGCGACATCTGAAGCGGCACTGTCGGCGGCGGCGCGTAGGCGCGGCGAATCAGCCGGAGAGCCTGCTCCGACCGAAACGAGGGTCATACGGCCCACGCTCATTTTTCAAGCATTAGGAAAATCTCGGTCGGGAAGTGGTCGCTGTAGCCGTTGAGCCACACTCCGGCTGAAAATGTGCGGTGAGGCGAGCCCTGGCGCTGACCTTCGCGGGTAATGAGGAAGTCGAAATTATCGACACGACATTTCCAGTATTTCAGATGTCCGGGACGCGCTTTGTCGGCGAGATTTCCCGATATAATTATCTGATCGAAAAGATTCCAAGCCCCTTTATAGGCAAGTGTTCCTATTCCCTTGTCGATAAGCTTCCACCAGGGATTGTAGAAGCCGTGGGCTGCGGCATCTTTGGCTTCCTTTTTGCCACCGAGCACTTTTGCCGCCGATTTGTCGAACGGATCATCATTGAGGTCGCCCATGACAACAACGCCCTGATCGGGGTGGATGCGCCAGATCGAATCGGCAATCTGTTTCGACAGCGCCGCAGCTGCCTCGCGGAGGTAGCTGCTCTGTTCCTGACCGCCCAGACGCGAAGGCCAGTGGTTGACGATGATATTTATCGTGTCGGGGCCAAGCTGACCGGTCACACAGAGCTGATCGCGGGTCCGGAACGTCGGATAACCCTCGATAGTCAGCCGGTGGTTAGTGACATTGACAGGCTTGAACTGACGCGGGTCGTAAAGCAGTCCGACGTCGACACCGCGGCGATCGGGGCTGTCGTGGTGGATGATCTGATACATCCGACCTCTGACATCCCTGGCCTTGACAAGATCCTCGAGCACACTGCGGTTCTCTATCTCGCTGACTCCGATGACAGCCGGCCCGTTAGGGGTCGTCTTAGATGTCATATTGGCTATGGTATAGGCCAGATTATTGATTTTCGACCAATATTTGTCGCTGTTCCACTGTCGCTGTCCGCGCGGCGAGAACTCGAGGTCATATTTGCCGTTGTTGTTAATCGTGTCGAACAGGTTCTCAAGATTATAGAAAGCAAGCCCATAGATGCGGAACTGCTTCTTGGCGGGCTGCTGCGCGGCAACTCCGAGAGCTATCGCCAACGCCAGCGCTACTGACAGTAATTTCTTCATTATTCAGGGGTTGAGGATATAAGGTTATCTTTTTTGAGGGAATGATCAGCGGAATGTTACAAGGCGGTTAAACACGAAGTTGGCCACCGTATAAACTCCCATTCCTATAATTGTCGCCAGGCCATAGCCCGAAATCATTGTAAATCCGAGATTCCAGACGAGCATTCCGAACTGCATCGGGGTCGTCAGTGTCCACGTAACCAGAAACTGTATTCCGTAGCAGAGCAGGAAACCGACGGCGAACTTGAGTCCTTCGGCTGCCGCGCGGTTCCCCTTGACCCGAGAGTTGAAAACCCACAGTTTGTTCCAGACAAACGAGTTGATGAGCCCGGCGACGTAGCCGATGCCGTTGCTGACCCACTGGTTAACGCCCCACTGGCTCTTGCAGAGATATATGACCACGAGTGTCACAAGCGTATTCATGACACCGACAATCAGATATCGCAGGAACTGCCTGACGGCAGGGCGCCTAAGGTCAATTTTCATGATTTGTTGTTTTTTATGTAATACCGACATATCCTGACGAGGCCACACTCTCTGCACAATGGCCGACGGGCCTTGCAAGTGTAACGGCCGTGGAGAATAAGCCAGTGGTGGAACCGGCCGACAATCTCGGGAGGGAGGTGTCGCATCAGAGCCCGCTCAGTTGCCAGAGGCGTGGTACAGCCGGTGGTAAGACCTATGCGGTCGCTGACCCGGAATACATGTGTGTCGACGGGCATCGCCGCACGTCCGAACTCAACACAGAGAATGACGTTGGCCGTCTTGCGTCCAACGCCGGGAATCGTCAGCAGAGAATCGATGTCGGAAGGCACCTCGCCGCCGAAATCGCTGACGAGCTTGCGTGCCATACCAAGCAGCGAGTTTGTCTTATTATTCGGGTAAGAACACGATTTTATCAGTTCATAGACCTGTTCGGGAGTTGCCCCGGCAAGCGCCTCGGCCGTAGGGAATGCCTCGAAAAGAGCGGGTGTGATCATATTGACACGCTTGTCTGTGCATTGCGCCGACAATATGACAGCTACCAGAAGCTCGTAAGGCGTCTTGTAATGCAGCTCGGTCTGCGGTTCGGGCATCACTGCCTCGAACCACTCGCGCGCGCTTTCGTATCGCTCCTTTACGGTCATGGCCTGGCGTTAATGGGCGCTGCGGAACTGATTGAGGAATGTCGTATCGTTCTCGCTGAACATTCTGAGGTCTTTGACCTGATATTTCAGATTCGTGATACGCTCGATTCCCATTCCTAAGGCAAAGCCGGTATATTCCTTCGAGTCGATGCCACATGAGTCGAGTACGTTCGGATCGACCATACCGCAGCCGAGAATCTCGACCCAGCCGGTTCCCTTGCAGAACCCGCAGCCTTTTCCTCCGCAGAGGTTACATGAGATATCCATCTCGGCGCTCGGTTCGGTAAACGGGAAATAGCTTGGGCGCAGGCGTATGCGGGTCTCGGGGCCGAACATCTCGCGGGCGAAATAGAGAAGAGTCTGCTTCAGGTCGGCGAACGACACGTCGCGGTCGACATACAGAGCCTCGACCTGATGGAAGAAACAGTGGGCTCGCGCCGAAATAGCCTCGTTGCGGTAGACTCGGCCCGGGCAGATAATTCTGATAGGCGGTTTGGAGGTCTCCATCACGCGGCTCTGGACGCTCGAAGTGTGGGTGCGCAGCAGAACGTCGGGATTACGGCCGATAAAGAAGGTGTCCTGCATATCGCGTGCCGGATGGTCGGCGGCGAAGTTCAGCGACGAGAAAACGTGCCAGTCGTCCTCGATCTCGGGGCCTTCGGCAATCGAGAATCCGAGACGCGAGAAGATGCTAATAATCTCTTCGCGCACAAGGCTCAGCGGATGGCGCGAGCCTAACGGGAGCGAGGCAGCGGTGCGCGTCAGGTCGAGAGCGGCGGCTTCTTCTTTCGACGCGGCGGCGTTGACAGCGTCGCGCAGCGAGTTGATTTTATCTAACGCAACGGCCTTAAGGGCGTTGAGAGCCTGACCGGCAGCGCGTTTCTCTTCGGGCGAAAGACCGCGGAACTCATCGACAAGCGCCTGCACTTCACCTTTCTTGCTTATATATTTTATGCGCAGCTCCTCGACCTCGTCGAGAGTGGCGGCGGTCAGGCCCACTATACGGGCCTGCAATTCTTGAATTTTCTGGATCATTGCAATGGTTTATTGGCTGCAAAGTTAGCGAAAAAGGGTTGAATACGCAAAAATACGTTACAGCTCCAGACGCCCTGCGCCTTGCCTCAGAATCTCGGGCATCGACGAGTCGGTCAGATCGACAACGGTCGACGGTTCTGAGCCGCCTTCGCCTCCATCGAGCATAAGATCGGCCACCGACGCGTACTTTACGGCCACAGGTTCTGACCCCGGGCCATCTTCCTCTATCTCTTCAGGCGTCATCGCCGTCGTCGACAACAACGGGGCGCCCAGAGCCTCGGCCAATGCGCGCGGAATTGGATTGTCGGGCACTCTCACACCGACAACCTTACGCCCTTTGAAAACTTTCGGCAATGTCGTCGAAGCAGGCAGAAGCAGAGTGAACGGCCCGGGGAGCACGCGCTTCATAATCCCGAACGCGCGGTTGTCTATTCTGGCATATTCGCTGGCCTGCGAAATATCGGCACACACTATGCTGAGACTGTTGCGACGCGGGTCGATACCCTTCATGCGGCAGATTTTTTCGATGGCGCGGTTGTTTAGCGCATCGCATCCGAGCGCATACAGTCCGTCGGTGGGATATATAACCAGCCCTCCGTCGCGAAGCGTCTCGACGGCCTCAGCGATAGAACGCGAGTTAATGCTCGAAGGATAAATTCTCAGTATGTTCATGGCTTTAAATTCTGATTTATAATTTTTTATAAAAATAAATGAGAAATGTCTCGCGACATCTCTCACTCTTAAACCTTTATCTTAATCTAATACTATGAAAAACACACACTGCAAAGGTAAGCATATTTGTTAAATCTGCAATAGCATCACAGTATCGATTAACATAATTTCACTTAAATATCATTTATCGTTGCCCATGCCGGGATATGGGATAAAAGAGGCACGATGAAAAATGCAGGCTTACTTGCCGAAGAACCTGTTGCGGCGCGTCAGCCGCATTTGCCGGCGCTCGGACGCGTCAGGACACGCCGCCTCTTCGGCATATTCCTGATACCGCATATTCATCGACGATTTATAGGTGGCAAACATCTCGCGTGTCCCTTTTTCATCGTGGCTGAAGTTCATGCGGTTTTCAATTCCGACAGTATCGGCAATAGCGTCGACATCGATTTCCGAGCCGATAAGGTTCACCGTCCACCCCTGCTCTTTAAAATAGGAGATGAGTCGACGGACGTCATCGAGTCGATAATGGGTTGACGAATTCTCCATACCGTCGGTTATAATGGTTATGATGCCGGTGGCGTCTTCATGAGTGGCACTGACGGTTTTCAGCTCCGACAGCGTCGAACCGACGGCGTCGAGAAGCGGAGTGCCGCCGTTGGGACGGTAGTCTCCGGCAACAATTTCGCGAACCTTAGTGGCATCTTCGTTTTTGAGGATATAGCGCGAACGGTGACAGCCTGACGAGAACGCATAGACCGACACGAGCGAGCGGAGTTCCCCCTTATTGTCGAGAGCGCCGTTGCGCGCCACCTGAATGACTTCATTGCAGCCCGAGATTGTGCGTTTTTCGAGACCTGACATTGAGCCGCTTTCGTCAAGAATAATGAGGTTGAATACAGTGGTTTTCATAATGTTACGGGTTAGTTGTTGGTTAATGATTAAGAATGTAGAGAGTTTGTCGGCGCCCGTCGGGGCGTCGGCCGTTAAAGAGTGAGAGTTCTGAAAATCAGTCGGTCAGAAGTCGAAAGTTATATTACGGGTCGAGGAATCGCCGTCGTCCGACGAGACGTCTTTCTTCCTGCGTCTGACGAAAGAGAAAAGCTTCGAGGGCTTGCGTCCGGCGCGCGGAGCTTCTTCAGTCTCGCGGCAGTTGGCTTCCGGCATAATGTCGGGAGCAGCATTGCTGCATGGAGGTGCCGCGGATACCTCTTCGAGCAGACCTGTCTGGAGAGCCTTTCGCTGGAAGTTGCGGCGGTCATAGACCGTGCGGTTGATGACCTCATAGACCCGTTGCAGTTCGCCAAGCGAGAACACCTTGTTAAGGAGCTCGAAAGCCACAGGCCTGACACGCAATGTTTCTGACAGATAAGAGCGGGCGGCGTCGATTATTTCGGCATGGTCGAACGCCAATGGAGGCAGTGCGTTCTCATCGAACCAGAGGGCGTTGGCGGCATCATCGCCTGCAATGAGGCGATAGCTGTCGGGGCGCACAAGAGCAATAAAGGCGACCGTCACCACGCGCTCGCGAGGGTCGCGGTCGACTGTGCTGAAAACGCGGAACTGGTGGAGGTAGACGGCTGTCAGGCCCGTTTCCTCGCGCAACTCGCGGGCAGCGCAGTCTTCGACTGTTTCATCTATTCTGACAAATCCGCCCGGAAGAGCCCACATTCCGCGGAAGGGCTCGAACCGTCGCTCGACGAGCAGAATCTTAAGCCCCGTGCCGTCGAAGCCGTAGATCACGCTGTCGGTTGTCAGAGCCGGATGGGGATAGCGATAGCAGAAGCGTCCTTCCCTGTCGCTGCCGTCGGCCGGTTTACTGTTTTTGTCGTTTGTGTTCATCGCTTTTGTGTTATTCTGACGCAAAATTACAAATTGTGTCGGAACTACACAAATATTTTCGTGTAAAAATGACACAAATCTTCTAATTCATTGATTATAAGAATTATAAGATTTATAAATTTTATAAGATTTATAAGCTCCGCTTGAAATTCGGAAATAAATGTCTACCTTAGCGGGGATGAAAGGGTCAAAAGCGCTCATAGCAGTCATATTGTCGGTTGTCGCGCTGGCATCGTGCCGGGAGCGTCCTGCCGAGAATCCGTCGGTTATTTACAGTTGCGACGAATTCACGGTCTATCCCGACTCTGTTGTTGAAGACACGCTTGTTGTCCGCGCCGACAATCCCCTTCAGCTTTCGGGCGACAGACTTATCTGGCGCGCCCGAGCTGTCGACGGACGACATCCGCTATATCAGAGCAGCCAGAGCCTCGTCGATGCCCTATATAATAGAGGTGTCGCGCGCCTGACCGGACGCCGCACTGAATCGACAGTAGCCAACGCCTACGACATAGCCCTGTCAACGGCGATACTCGACCCCGGGCATTCGATGAAACTGCTTCGGCGACGCATCGAACGCGGGCGCATCGCTTCCGACAGCGCAGCCTGGCCTGTGGCGACCGACCGTATCGTATGGGCGGCCGCAGCGTGGGAGGTTTACCTGATGACAGGCGACCGCCAATGGCTCAGCGAGAGCCGGAAGGTGGTCAAGGCTACTCTCGACGACGATCTCGGCTTGCTCTATGACCGCCGCTCTGGTCTTTTCAGAGGACAGTCGACCGTTCCCTCGGAAGCCGCACGCAGTTTTCCCGGCTGGATGGAGCTTTCCGACAGATACGCATCTATGGGACTGACCGTCAATGTCCTGTATCTGCGGGCGCTCGAAATTCTCGAGATGATGAACAACGAAAGCGGCATCACCGACCCCGACATAACCGCTCTGCGGCAGCGTCTGGCTCCTGCCATCAACGACTGCCTGTGGATTCCGAATCTGAACCGTTACAGCCAGTATCTCTATTCCGAACCATATCCGATAGCCTCGCAGGCCTCAGACAATCTCGGACAGTCACTCGCCATAATCTACGGTGCGGCGACAGCTGAAATGGCCTCGGCCTTGGTCGGTAACAACCCGGTAACTACGCGGGGTATAGAGGCGCTCCACCCTACCCCTCATAACGCCGACAGCATCTACAGCGGGCCGTCGGCCATGGTTATGGGATGGTGGAATCTGGCCGCTCTTAAAGCCGGCAACGGCGATGCGCTGACCGCGGGTATCGGAGCCCTCTGCCGGTCGGCCGCACTGCGCGGTGACGGCGATGCCGCCATAGCGTCATTGCCACTGCGGATCATAGCCGGAATAGAGCTGACGACACGCGGAATCTCGTTTCATCCGTTCGTACCGCAGGCTTTCGGCGGAGTCAAACGGCTGACGGGAATCATCTACCGCGACTCTGAGATAGACATAACGGTGCGCGGAACCGGCTGTACCATCGATACTTTCCGACTCGACGGGCGCATCACGCCCGAACATATCGTTCCCGCCGGTATCGTGCCCGGCAGCCACCATGTAGAGATAGTGCTCGCCAACGATGTGCTGCCCGCCGGAAAAGTCAACATAGCCGACAAGGCGGTCATGCCTGCCACTCCCGATGTCAGATGGACTGGTCTGCGCGAGGCATTAATCCGCGAAGGCTCCGGCGACACCGACTTCGCCGTATATCTGAACGGAGACTTAGACGAAGAGATTATCAACCCTAAATATTCGCTTTACGAAGCGCCCGTTTTCACAGCGGTCAGCATAGCGCCTCTGCGCGACGAATCGGTATGGGGATATGCCGGCGCTCCATATTATTACTATCCCGACTCGTCGTTCGCCATGGTGATTCCTTTCAGCGAACGTGGCGCCGACGAAGAACTCGACATCGACGTGCCTCAGGCAGCGACATACTTTGCTTCGGTCAGTTTCGCGAACCGAACAGGAACCGAACTCCGTCAGAACCGGCCGGTTGCATTCGCAGCGGAAGTCAACGGACAGCCGGTCGGGCTGTTTGTCGGTCACCGCGTCGAACCTCCACTGCTGCGTGCATGGTCTAATATGCTCGCGCTGACTCTCCACAAAGGCAAAATAAAAATCAGAGTGCATCCGCTCAATTATATACATTCTTACAATCCTTTCATCGGCGATCAGCCCATAGAACTGCTCAGTCTCAGGCTTATTCGCTCCTAACTTAAAAGTTACCAATGAAAAAACTGATCATTTCGCTTTCACTGCTGGCTTCACTGGCAGCAACGGCCGCAAAACCGTCGTCACCTCAGATCAACAGCGTCGAACCGCCCTACTGGTGGACAGGCATGGCCAACGACACACTTCAGATCATGCTCTCAGGCCCGCGCATCGGCCTGACAGAGACTTCGATGAAACCTTATGAAGGGGTCAGTCTCATCGAAAGTGTCAGACTCGACTCGCCCAACTATCTGCTTCTGTATCTGACCGTCAGCGACACCGCCAAGCCGGGCGTTCTCGATTTCACGTTCAGCGACGGCAAGAAGAAAGCCGCTCTGCGCTACGAACTCAAAGAACGGTCGAAAGCCGTCAAGGCTCAGGGATTCGACGCCTCCGACGTGCTCTACCTCATTATGCCCGACAGATTCGCACGCGCCGGCGCCACGACCGATGCCGAAGCATCGCGCGGACTCGAATATGCCGTTGAGGTCGACCGAGCCGACCTCAACGCGCGCCACGGCGGCAATATAGCCGGCATGGAGCAACATCTCGGATATATCGACAGTCTCGGCGTTACGGCGATATGGGTCAACCCCGTGCTCGAAAACGACATGCCCGGCGGATCTTACCACGGCTACGCCACAACCGACTACTACCGCATCGACCCGCGTTTCGGCACCAACGGACAGTGGCGCGATTTCGTCGGCAAAGCCCACGACCGCGGAATAAAAGTTGTCATGGACATGATATTCAACCATTCCGGTTCGAACCATCCCTGGATGAAAGATATGCCCTCGCGCGACTGGTATAACTTCCCCGATTCGGCGGTAACCACAAACTTCCGCCTGTCGACACTCCACGACCCCTATGTCAGCGACTACGACAAGAAACGCACTGTCGACGGATGGTTCGTCACGGCAATGCCCGATCTCAACCAGCGCAATCCCCACCTCCGCAGATACCTATCGCAGAACTCGATATGGTGGATCGAAGACAGCGGCATCGACGGAATCCGCATGGACACCTACCCCTATGCCGACGAACGGGCCATGGCAAGCTGGATCGACGACGTCATGGCAGAATATCCCGGCTTCAATATCGTCGGTGAATGCTGGTATGCCAACGAGGGTGGCGAAGCCTACTGGCAGCGCGGTTCAAAGGTGAATCCCAACGGCGATCCGCGCCTGCCGACTGTCATGGACTTCGTGCTCAGCATAAAGGCCCGCGATGCCTTCAAAGGACAGACCGACCGCCTTGAGGGCCTCAACACAATCTACGACCATCTTGCCCTCGACTATCTTTTCCCCGACCCGACCCATATACTGACCTTCCTCGACAACCACGACACCGACCGTTTCCTGCTCGAAGAGCCTGATGACTTGGGTTGGTGGAAACAGGCCATCACATTCCTTCTGACAAGCCGCGGAATTCCGCAGATCTACTACGGCACCGAACTTCTTATGAACGGCACGCGTGCCGCCGGAGGCGACGGCAACGTGCGCCGCGATATGCCCGGCGGATTTCCGGGCGACAAAACCGATGCTTTCACAGCCGCCGGGCGCACCGACAAGCAGAACGAAGCCTTCGACTTCATTCAGAAGCTCCTTCAGTGGCGCCGCGGAAACGAAGCCATAGCCCGCGGCTCTCTGAAACATTTCATGCCCGAAAACGGTTTGTATGTATATCAGCGCCGCAGCGGCGACAAAGAGGTGACGGTTATTCTCAACGGCAACGACTCTCCCGTAACAACCACCATGAAGCGCACTCTCGAGATTCTGCCCTACGGATCGCAGCGCCGCGACATGCTGACGGGCGAAACCATAACCATAAGTCCCGAAATGACATTCTCTCCGCGCCAGATACTGATACTCGAAAATTGAAAAGAATAGGAATCCTGAGCGACACCCACTCCTATTGGGACGACCGCTATACCCGATACTTCGCCGACTGCCGGGAAATCTGGCATGCCGGTGATATCGGTGACTACACCATCATCGAACGCCTCGCCGAGATAGCGCCGGTCAGAGCCGTCAGCGGCAACATCGACAACGCGTATATGCGCAGCCGTGTTCCCGAGCGTGAAATCTTCGACTGCGAGGGAATGAGAGTGTGGCTCGGCCACATAGGAGGCTATCCTGGGCACTACAGCTCCGGAGTGAAGCGTTCGCTCATTGAGAACAGAATAACACTGATGGTAGCCGGCCACAGCCATATTCTGCGCGTGGTCAACGACAAGGCGCTCGGCCTGCTCCACATCAATCCCGGAGCGGCCGGCCCTTTCGGATGGCAAAAAGTCAGAACACTCGTGAAACTCGATATCGACGAGATTCCCCGAAATCTCGAAGTCATCGAGCTTCACTAACAATAAACCGAAAATGAGAAAACTGTTTTTCATAGCCGCGGCAGCCCTGCTGCTGGCCGGATGCAAAGCCAATCAGGCTGTCTACAAGAAAGTTTATGAATCGGCCGTGGCGACACGCGATTCAAACAGCGTCGACCCGACAATCTACGATCACTACCGCGAAATGGCGCGCCAGCGCGTCATAAAGCTCGGCGACGACTCATTGCCGCTTACCGTGGAATTTGTCAGCTTCACCCGTGAGCCTGAGGCCGATCCGTCGCTCATGCAGCGCTATAATGTTGTAGTGGCGAGCTTCAAACAGATTTTCAACGCCCGGCGCATGCGCGACCGACTCTCGACAATAGGCTATCAGACGCCGTTCATAGTCCAGACCCGCGAACCGCTCTACTATGTCGTCGCCTTGACGGCAAACTCGGCTCAGGCCGCCCTCGACGCACTGCGCCATGTAGAGGCCGACTCGAACCTCAGGCTTAAGAAACCGATGCCATTTGTGCTCATGCCTGCTCAGGCAGCCCGGTAGTGTTAATTCTGTTTAAAGATTTAACACTTATGTCAAATTATAGTGGAATTCTCGCTATCTTTGGCGTTGCGAACTTTAAAGGACGAAACGCGTTGAGATAATAAAGAGGGTTACCGTGCCCGCCGAGGCTATGTGACCTTTTTCAACTATTTTTCGGCAATTTTAATTGACTTTTCAGCATTATGAGCAACGAAAACCGCAACACGGGAACCCCGATGGTGATGCGCAACATCTTCGGCATCATCATGATCATCGTCTATATCGGAATGGGCGTCCTATTCTTCATAAATTTCTTCGGCTGGGGTTCGTCATGGAGCTGGGTGCGATGGGCTATAGGATCGCTCCTTGTAGCTTACGGTCTCTGGCGCGGATACCGCCAGTTTACCGGCATAGACTATCCCGACGACAACAAGAACGAATAAAGCCCGACATTCTTTTCGCATAACGATGAAAAAAAACAAGACAATCCGTTTTGCCGCAGCCCTCTCTCTGGCAGTCATTATGGCGGCTGTCACAGTCTCGTGTGACAAGAAGAGCCAGTCGACATCGACCAGCGGTCTGGCCCGCGTGGCCTGCGACCAGAGTTTCGAGAACATAATGCAGCAGGAGGTCGAGGTGTTTGAATATATCTATCCGAACGCAAGCATAATGCCCGCCTATCTCGACGAGCAGGCTTGCATCGACTCTCTGCTTAACATGGGGCGTGTCAACACCATCGTCGTCACCCGCCAGCTGACCGACAAAGAGAAAAAATACCTCAAAGACCATAAGAAGAACGTCAAGGAAAGCAAGATAGCCGTCGACGCCATAGCCCTTATCTCGAACCCTCAGAACGACATGGACGAGCCGCTGACACGCCGCGAGCTTGTCGACATTCTGACCGGCAAGATAACGCGCTGGGATCAGCTCGGGCCTTCGAAGATGGGCAAGATCGACGTCATCTTCGAGCACCAGAATTCCTCGACAGTGAAATACATGCGCGACTCACTGCTGCGCGGCGCGCAGTTCGGGCCTAACGTCTACGCCCAGAAAACGGCCCGCGACGTGTTCAAGGTCGTGTCGGAAAACCGCGACGCCCTCGGCGTTATCGGAGTCAGCTGGATTTCGGCCGACCTCAAGGGGCGCGAGCTCGACACCAAAGAGCTTGCCGCCAGCCTCGAGCAGAACGACACCACAGCGCGCGACTTCAACGAGGCCGTTAAAGTCATAGCCGTGCGCAACGACGACGCCCTTAAAGCCTACAAGCCCTATCAGGCATATATCTTCGACGGCAGCTATCCCCTCTACCGCTCGATCTACATGATAACGACCGCTCCCGGCGGGAGCCTCGGCCACGGCTTCTACAGCTTTGTCACCGGCTTCCAGGGGCAGAAGCTGATACAGATGACCGGCATTCTCCCCGCCACCGTGCGCCCGCGTATGGTCAATGTCAATTAAACCCGCAATAACTTCGACTGTCTAACGTTATAAAGAACAGAAACAATAAACCAGTCCATATGAAAATCTTCAAACCCCTTCTCTCGGTCATCCTCGGAGGCTTCGCCATCGCAGCGAGCGCCCAGGGCGGCTATCAGGACGGCGTCGACTACTACAACGCCGACCGTTTCGAACAGGCAAAAATCATTCTCGAGAAAACCCTCAGCGACCCCTCGACCAACAAAGGTGTGTCGTACTACTATCTCGGCGCAATCGAGATGCGCGAGAACAATCCCGCTGCCGCCAAGTCTTTCTTTGAGAAAGGTATCGCAGCTGACCCCAAGGTAGGTTACAACTATGTGGGCCTCGGCGAAATCGCCCTTAAGAGCGGCGACAAGAAAGCTGCCGAAGGCTATTTCGACGACGCGCTGAAGATGGACAAGAAAGACCCCGAGGTCAGCGCAGCCATCGCCCGCGCCTACTTCAACGTCGACCCCGTGGCCTACGCCAAGCAGATCGACAAGAACATCGCCAAGTCACTAAAAGACTCGAAAAACATGGCAACGGCCCCCTACGTGCTTCAGGGTGACATGGAGAGCGCCAAAGGCAATATCGGACAGGCAGCCTCTTACTATGAGCAGGCCATGCAGTTCGGCGAAGAGACAGGCCGCGTGAACCCCTGGGCCTACGTGAAATACGCCAACCTCTACAACAACACCACCGACAGCAACAACAAGCAGTATGCCATACGCATGCTCGAGACCCTGAGCCAGAAAGTCCCCAATTCGGCTCTTGCACAGCGCGAGCTCGCCGAAAAATACTACGACGCCGAGCTTTTCTCAAAAGCCGCTGCCGCCTACAAGAAGTATATGAGCAACCCCAATCACTTCCAGCAGGACGAACAGCGCCTCTGCCAGCTGCTCTACTTCGACAACAAGAACGACGAGTCGCTCGCCATAGCCAAGAACATCCTTGCCAAAGATCCTTCGAACCATTATATGTACCGTATGGTGATGGTCAACGACAAAGCTCTGGGCAACAACGCCGAAGCCGCTGAATACGGCAAGAAGCTTTTCGACGCCAAAGACGTGACACTCACCTCGAATGACTACAGCACCTATGCCGACGCCCTTGCCGCCAACGGCAACTACGCCGAAGCTGTCGCCATCTACGAGCAGGGCTACAACGCCAACCCCGAAAAGAACAAAGGCATGCTGGCCGATATATCGTCGGTCTACAACGATGCCCAGCAGTATGCCAAAGCCGCCGAATACCAGCAGAAATTCGTTGACCTCGGCGACTACAAGCTTCAGGATCTCTTCACTCTGGCCAACCGCTACCGCAACCTCGCCCTCAGCCTTCCCGAAGGATCGGCAGAGCGCACCGAGGCCGCCAAGAAGGGTATCGCCAATATCGACCTCGCTCTCGAAACAGCCGCCGACAGCTCGAAAGGCCCGCTTTACCGCAACCGCGCCGTTCTGCTTCAGCTTCGCGACGGACAGGAGCCGACCCAGGAAATCGTCGACACCTACCTTGAGATGATCAAATATTACGACCTCGCCGATCCCGAGAACCGCACCAAGAACCCCGATGTCTACAAGAGTGCATTCGGCAACCTTGCCCAGTTCTACACAATCAAAGGTCAGAAAGATGAAGCACGCCGCTGGTATGAAGAGCTCTACAAAATAGCTCCCGACACCCCCGGCCTTGCCGAATTCCTGAAGAAATAACCTCCGCGACCGCGGACAAGCATTCGACGCGCCTCCTGCGTTACTGACGCGGGGGGCGCGTTATAAATCTCACAAGGCATCTAACAGAACTATCAGCCTATGAACCAGCCATTGGCCGAGCGCCTCCGACCGACCACTCTCGACGACTATATCGGCCAGACCCATATAACCGGGCCCGAAGGAATCGTCAGGCGCATGATCTCGACAGGTCAGATAGCCTCGTTCATATTATGGGGCCCGCCCGGTGTCGGCAAAACCACACTGGCGCGCATAATCGCCAACACCCTCGATGCGCCGTTCTACACTCTGAGCGCCGTATCGGCCGGCGTGAAAGATGTGCGCGACGTCATCGACCGCTGCAAAGCAGATGCCGAAAGCATCTTCACCAAAGGGCGCCCCATTCTGTTTATCGACGAAATCCACCGCTTCAACAAGAGCCAGCAGGACAGTCTGCTCGGCGCAGTTGAAAACGGCACGGTGACACTCATCGGAGCCACAACCGAGAATCCGTCGTTCGAAGTCATCCGTCCGCTGCTGTCAAGGGCTCAGGTCTATACCCTCAAACCGCTCGACAACGACGAGCTGCGCCAGCTGCTCGACCGTGCGCTGACAAAAGACAAAATCCTCAGCAGCCGAAAGGTCGAGATTGTATCGACCGAGGCATTGTTCCGCTTCGCCGGCGGCGACGGACGCAAGCTTCTCAACATCATAGACCTGCTCGACAGTTCGACGCCTGCCGACAAGCCTATAGTCATCGACGACGCCACCGTCACCGAGCGGCTTCAGACCAACCCCGCCGCCTACGACAAAAACGGCGAAGTCCACTACGACATAATCTCGGCCTTCATAAAAAGTATCCGCGGAAGCGACCCCGATGCGGCCATCTACTGGCTCGCCCGCATGATTGAAGGGGGCGAAGATCCCGAATTCATCTGCCGTCGCCTCGTCATCAGCGCCTCGGAAGACATCGGACTTGCCAACCCTCAGGCCCTCGTAGTGGCCAACGCCGCCTTCGACACCCTACGCAAAATAGGCTGGCCCGAAGGACGCATTCCTCTTGCCGAAGCGACAATCTATCTGGCCACATCTCCCAAAAGCAACTCGGCATATATGGCTGTCGATACGGCTCTCGCCCTTGTCAGAGAAACGGGAAATCTTCCCGTGCCGCTTCATCTCCGCAACGCCCCGACGAAACTCATGAAGGCGCTTGGCTACGGAGCCGACTACAAATACGCCCACGCCTACGAAGGAAACTTCGTCAAACAGCAGTTCATGCCCAAAGAGCTTGGCTTTCACCGCTTCTGGACACCCGGCTCTAACGCCTCGGAATTCCGTATGGCCCAGCTTCAGAACGAGCGTTGGGGAAATTCAGAACCCGAACATAAAAAAACAGGCAACGAATGAACCGAAAACTACTCCTGACGGCTGTCGCAGCCATTCTGCTGACCGCCTGCCGACAGCCTACCGGTGTCAGCAGCGATTACAAGGCTGAACTGAAAAAAGAACTGACAGCTATTGCCGACAGCGCAAAAGGCGACGTCGGGATAGCCCTCATTTACGACGGCGACACTCTGACGGTCAACAACGACGCCATATATCCGATGATGAGCGTATTCAAGCTCCATCAGGCCGTTGCCTTGTGTCGGATGTTCGAAGAAAACGGGACTTCGCTCGATTCCGTGATGACTCTGCGGCGCTCGGAACTTGATCCCGACACATGGAGCCCGATGCTGAAAGACCATAGCGACGAAGAAATAAGTCTTCCGATGAGACGGCTGCTCGAATACACGCTGATCGAGAGCGACAACAACGCCAGCAACGAGATGTTTGTCCGCCTCATGTCACCTGCGGCATGCGACTCAGTGATTGCCGGAATAATCCCGCGCGGCTCATTCGAGATTCGCTTCAACGAAGCCGAGATGCAGGCCGATCATTCGCGGGCCTATTCCAACCGCACGTCACCACTCGGAGCCGCGATACTTATCGACCGGCTGTTCACCGACACCCTTGTCGGCAAGAGCTATCAGGACTTCATCAAGTCGGCTCTCCTGCGATGCCAGACGGGCCCCGACAAGATCTCAGCCGCGCTATCAGAGACAGAAGGCATAACAATCGGACATAAAACAGGCTCGGGCTACCGCGACGAAAACGGCCGGCTCACAGCCAGCAACGACGTTGCTTTTATCTCCCTTCCCGACAGGCGCCACTATGCACTGGCTGTATTCGTCAAAGACTTCGACGGCACCGACGCCGAAGCAGCCGCCACAATAGCGCGCATCTCAGCGGCCGTCATCAAGGCTCTTGAATAGACTGTCAGGCAACTCCCAGACTGCCGGAACTCGCGGAATAAGAAGATGTTCCGCCTCAAGATTCTCGTGATATTTGTCCCAGACAAAGGCTGTATATCCCGGCATGATATAATATACGGGCCTACCGTCGAACCTCAGGCCGTTAAGAAAGATAGTAATCTTATTGTCCTCGGTTTTTACCGATTCGCCCACATGAGTATGCGGAGTTATAGTTCCCCATTGCATGACGGTAATCACATGGCCTTTGCCGTCGGTCATGTCCATTGTCTGCATCGTATAATTATCGGGCCATTTTCCCGGAGCTTTCGCAAGCTCCGTTTTTTCGCTGCTGATTCGCCATCCTCTATTATAGAGAGCGACAATGAATCTGTTGTATGACTCATAGATAATTGTCACAGCAACATAATCTGTCTTCCCATCGAAGAATCGGAGCATTTCATCTTCCTGGTTCTTGAACTGCGCCTTAAGATTATGGATTGCAAACGGGTAAACGACGTTTCCTGACATCAGCATGATTTCGTCGGCCGTTCCGAACCATAGCCCTCCACCTATACCTGCCTGCGCCTCATATCCGGCAATACGGAATGAAAAAAGCCTGAGGCGAGGCACACGTTTTTTATCCTGAGGCAACAGCTCTTCATAAAGGTTTGTTTTCCAGACCGGCACAACGACATAGCATGTTTCGAACAGAAACACGACGACGGCAATGGCCATTTGGGCCGGACGGCGCCGACGCACACCTTCGACGATTCCGGCCACGGCATAAGAAGCTATACCGGCAGCGAAAGGAAGGGCATAGAGGAAGTGCTTGCCGGCACACCCCATTTTGATATAGACAAGATGCTCGGTGACGACCGGAAGCAACAGCACAGCGGCGAGCAACCACTCCTTGCGGCGGAACAGCATGACGAGGCCGGCAACAATAATCAGCATGCCGGGAATGGAATAGCATCCGACAACAGCCTTCACGCGGTCAACCGGCTCTATCATACCGTTCCAGAAAGCATAAGTGCCGAAATTATTGAGGATATTGCCACCCATGAGCCATAAGCCGACAGTGGCGACTGCGGCGACCGCCACAGCCATCAGTGCGGAGACGCCGAGACTCCGGCGCCAGTTCATGCCGAGGAAGCAGAAGAGAGGGAAAACAAGAGGATAAATACACATAATGTCCATGCGCAGCAGAGGGGCGATGCAGAGAACCGACGCTCCCCACAAATAGCGACGACGTGTCAATAGCCATATTCCAACCATCGCGACAGCCGTGGCCGCGACGGCCGAGTTGGCATACATTCCGCAGGCATACGACTCGGGCATAAGCCACCAGGCCAGCAGAATGACACAGCGCGACAGACCGGTAAGACGGTGAACTATACTGACAGTCACCCATGCGAGCCATACCATCGCAAGCCAGCAGATCAGGCAGTAACTCTCTTCAGGCCCGAGAGGCGTTATTCTGTCGACGGCCGCGATAAGCCAGTAAGTCAGCGGCTGATCGTCGTAGGCATAATAATGATCGGGGGCAAACTCGCCGCCGGCGAGCGTCGTCGTGATATTTCCGAGCACGGCATTACTGTCCCCTTCGTAGTTCACCAGGGGAAATGCCCCGACAGCCGTCCATGCCACAAACAGCAGAAACAGCGCCGGGTAAAGCCATTTCAGCGATTTTATTCCTTTTCCCATAAAACGACAAAATGTGACCGCAAAATTAATAAAAAGCTATCAGAATCATGTGGCCGCCCCATCTATAGTTAGTAATCGTTAAAAGCGCTCAAGTCTGTTAACAAATTTATACCTTTGCAGCAACATTGAACGAACTTCGGATATGTCAGCGCTCATCTCGATTATTCAGTTATGCCGCCCTAAAGAATGGGTCAAGAATCTTTTTGTGCTGCTGCCGCTGTTTTTCAGCGGGAACCTGTTCAATTTCCCGCTGCTCGCTGAATCGTTTGTTGCTCTGATATCGTTCTGCCTCGCTTCAGGCGCGATATATTGCCTCAACGACCTGATGGATGTCGAATCTGACCGCCGTCATCCCGCAAAGCGCCTCAGACCGCTGGCGTCGGGGAAGGTCGGAAGTCAGGCTTGCATAGTGACAATGGCGTTTCTGGGCATTTCGGCGGTAGCCGTTCTTCTGACGCTGCCTCCGGTGAAAGCCGCGATGACCACTATTGTCGTGGCTGCTTATCTCTTGCTGAACTCGGCCTATTGCCTGCGGCTCAAACGAATCGCATTGATCGACGTTGTCTGCGTCGCATTAGGTTTCGTGCTCAGAGTAGTGGCCGGAGGCGCCGCAACGGGCGTCTATGTCAGCCACTGGATAATAATAATGACATTTCTGCTGGCTCTGTTTCTATCGCTCTGCAAACGCCGAGACGACATCGTCATCTACAACACAACCGGCGAAATCATGCGCCACAATATAACAAGATACAATCTCGAATTCATAAATCAGGCGACAACGCTCGTTTCGACCGTAATGCTCGTCAGTTATGTCATGTATACGGTTTCAGCCGATGTCACGGCCCGTTTCAATTCAGGATATGTATATGTCACGTCGGTTTTCGTTCTTCAGGGATTGCTGAGATATATTCAGCTCACTGTCGTCGACGAGCGTTCGGGCAGTCCAACCCGCGTATTTCTCAACGACCGGTTCATTCAGGCTTGTGTCGCCGGATGGTTTCTGACATTTGCCGCCATAATCTATCTATAGACCGATGCGCGAAAATCTTGTTGTCTTTGATTTCGACGGCACGCTGACTACCTCCGACTCATTCGTCAGATTCGCACTCAGGTCTGTCGGAAAAAGCCGGTTCGCCGGCGCTGTTTTCCGCTGCGCCCCATATCTGGCGGCTTGGAAATGTCGGCTTATTTCCGGCGGACGTGCAAAAGAACGATTGTTTGCCGCGCTCTATGCCGGTCATTCTCGTGAATGGCTGCTGGAAAACGGAAGAGACTTTGCCCGAGATATAGCGCGCCTCGAACGTCCTGAAACAGTCAAAGCGCTCGAGAGGCATATCGCCGACGGCGACAATGTCTATATTGTATCGGCCAGCCTGAGCGAATGGATCGTCCCATGGGCAAACACCCGTTCCGTTCCCGCCGATCATGTCATAGCCACCATCTGCGAAATCAACGGCCGGGGCATATTAACCGGACGATTCGCCTCGAAAAATTGCTACGGCGCGGAAAAAGTCAGGCGCCTCAGGCAAGTGACAGGCGACCTTTCCAAATATCATATCACGGTTTACGGCGACTCGAAAGGCGATCGAGAGCTGTTTGCCATCGCACAGAATGCTATACAGATAAAAAGTTAACAATTGTTAATTCACTTTAACGGCATTAACTTTTTTATACCTTTGCGGCCAAGAAGACAAAACACAAAGATTTATCTATAAAACACATTTCATCTAACAGACATTCCCATCTATTTTTTGCCATCCCCCGAAGTCACCACTTCGGGGGAAACCTTTACAATGTCGGCAAACACGCAGACACCTTCAATCACAGTGCACAAAAAGACAGCAAACCACCCTGCAAACGCGCAATTATTCCATTTAAACAGGCCGAAAATAGATCTACAACGCCTAAACACAAGCAAATTGTCATTTTTGTGTTGTAGAACATCGAAAAAAACATGAATATTTTTTGGCCGCAAACACAAGCGACTCCGAAAAATTTGTATATTTGCCCCTGACTAACCATTCAATACCGTTAATCCCAATGAAGAAACACAATTTTTATGCCGGGCCTTCGATCCTGAGCCAGTACACCATCCGCAACACGGCGGACGCAGTGATTAACTTTGCCGAGACAGGTCTGTCACTTCTCGAAGTGAGCCACCGCAGCAAAGAATTTGTTGCCGTTATGGACGAGGCTCAGGCTCTGGTCAAAGAGCTGCTGAACGTGCCCGAAGGCTACAGCGTGCTCTTCCTCGGCGGCGGCGCAAGCCTCCAGTTCTGCATGGCCCCCTTCAACCTGTTGAAAACCAAGGCAGCATATCTCGACACCGGCACATGGGCCCACAAAGCCGTCAAAGAAGCCAAACTCTTCGGCGAAGTCGAAGTTGTTGGTTCGTCGGAAGCCGACAACTACACATATATTCCCAAATATACCGTGCCTGACGATGTCGACTATTTCCACTACACCACCAACAACACCATCTACGGTACGGAAATCCGCAAGGATCCCGACGTGAAAGTGCCTCTGGTAGCCGATATGTCGAGTGACATCTTCTCGCGTCCCGTCGATGTCAGCAAGTATGACCTCATCTACGCCGGCGCCCAGAAGAACCTCGCCCCGGCCGGAACAGTCGTCGTCATCGTCAAAGACAGCGCCCTCGGCCACGTCGACCGCGAGATTCCCACCATGCTCGACTACCGCACCCACATCAAGAAAGGCTCGATGTTCAACACCCCGCCGGTTCTCCCCGTCTACTCAGCTATGCTGACCCTGCGCTGGTATAAGGAGATGGGCGGCGTCGAGGCCATGGAGAAACTCGACCTCGAAAAAGCTGCCGTTCTCTACGACGCCATCGACAGCAGCAAGATGTTCCAGGGCACCGTCACCAATCCCGCCGACCGTTCGATCATGAACGTCTGCTTCGTGATGAAACCCGAATATAAGGAACTCGAAGGCGACTTCGTGAAGTTCTGCACCGAGCGCGGCATCGTCGGCATCAAAGGCCACCGCAGCGTAGGCGGCTTCCGCGCATCACTCTATAACGCCCTTCCCCTCGAGAGCGTCAAGTTCCTCGTAGAGGCTATGAACGACTTCGAAAAAAACCGTTAAGCCATGGCAAAGATACTGATCGCAACCGAAAAACCGTTCGCAGCAGCAGCCGTCAACGGCATCCGCGAAGTCATCGAAAGCTCCGGAATGGAGATGGTTCTTCTTGAAAAATACACCGAGAAAGCTGAACTTCTGAAAGCTGTCGCCGACGTCGAAGGTCTTATTATCCGCTCCGACAAAATCGACAACGAGGTATTCGACGCCGCCAAGAATCTCAAGATCGTTGTGCGCGCAGGCGCCGGCTACGACAATGTCGACCTCGCCGCTGCCACAGCCCATGGCGTAGTGGTTGAGAACACCCCCGGCCAGAACTCCAACGCCGTTGCCGAACTCGTGTTCGGTATGGCCGTCATGATGGCCCGCAACGGCTATAACGGCAAGAGCGGCAGCGAGCTCAAAGGCAAGAAGCTCGGCATCCACGCCTTCGGTCAGGTCGGCCGCAACGTCGCCCGCATCGCCAAAGGCTTCGGCATGAACGTGTCGGCCCTCGACCCCTATTGCCCGAAGGAGGTCATCGCCGAAGCAGGCGTTGAGCCGCTCGACGACATCAAAGAGCTCTACAAAGGCCATGAATACGTGTCGCTCCACATTCCCGCCACCGCCGAAACCCGCGGTTCGGTCGGCTACGACCTCGTCACTCTGATGCCCAAGGGAGGCGTGCTTATCAACACGGCCCGCAAGGAAGTCATCGACGAAGAAGGCCTGATGAAAGCTCTTCGCGAGCGTCCCGACCTCAAATATGTCAGCGACATCCGTCCCGACGCTGCCGACGCCATGATCGAAGAATTCGGCGAGCGCGTGTTCTTCACCCCGAAGAAGATGGGCGCCCAGACTGCCGAAGCCAATATCAACGCCGGTCTCGCAGCCGCCCGTCAGGTAGTGGCTTACCTCACCGACGGAACAGACCGCTTCCGCGTCAACTAAAATTATCGAGTCATCCTTAGAGGCGCTCCCGGCGGGGGCGCCTCTTTTGTTTATAAATCTCACAAAACTTATAAGACTTACATATTACATCATCTAATATTGGCCGATTTTTGGTAACTTTGCGGGAAATAGCAATGGAAATGACCGACGAGCAAAACGACATCAAACCCATCGACGGAGAGCTGGCCGACAACGGCGAGTTCAAACTCTCCGACAAAGGCAAGAAACTTCTGGCCATGGCCACCGTCAAAGACGCCGAAGACGCCTCTCACCGCCAGCTCTGCGGAATGTATCAGAGCTGGTTTCTCGAATACGCCTCCTACGTTATCCTCGAGCGCGCCGTGCCGCATATCGACGACGGCCTCAAACCCGTGCAGCGACGTATTCTCCACTCGATGAAAACACTCGACGACGGGCGCTTCAACAAAGTCGCCAACATCGTCGGCAACACCATGCAGTATCACCCCCACGGCGACGCCTCAATCTATGAGGCCCTCGTCGGTCTGGGCCAGAAGGAACTGCTCGTCGACACACAGGGAAACTGGGGCAACACACTGACAGGAACCTCGGCGGCCGCCGGCCGTTATATCGAGGCGCGCCTGTCGCAGTTCGCCCTCGACGTCGTGTTCAACCCTAAGGTGACACAGTGGACTCCGAGCTACGACGGCCGCAAGAACGAGCCGGTGACACTGCCGGTCAAGTTCCCCCTGCTGCTCGCCCAGGGAGTGGAAGGCATCGCCGTCGGTCTGTCGTCGAAGATACTTCCCCACAACTTCAACGAACTGCTCGACGCCGCAGCAGCATATCTGCGCGGCGAAGAATTCGAGCTTTATCCCGACTTCCCTACGGGAGGTTTCATCGACGTCAGCCGCTATAACGACGGCCGGCGCGGCGGCTCGCTGAAAATACGCGCCAAGATCGAAAAGATCGACAACAAGACGCTGGCCATAACCGAAATTCCCTACGGCAAGACCACCGGTACACTCATCGACTCGATAATAAAAGCATTCGAAGGGGGCAAGATAAAAATCCGCAAGGTCGACGACAACACGAGCCAGACGGCTATGATAGTAGTCCACCTTCTGCCCGGCACCTCGAGCGACAAGACTATCGACGCCCTCTATGCCTTCACTGACTGCGAGGTTTCGGTGTCGCCGAACTGCTGTGTAATCAGCGACAACAAACCCCATTTCCTCGGAGTAAGCGATGTTCTGAAGCATAACGCCGACCGCACACGTTCTATTCTCGGCCGCGAGCTCGAGATTCAGCGCGACGAGACCGCCGAAGCGCTCTTCTTCGCCTCGCTCGAGCGCATCTTCATCGAAGAGCGCATCTATAAAGACAAAGAGTATGAGCAGAGCCGGTCAAACGACGAGGCTATAGCACATATCCACCTCCGCCTCGAGCCGTGGAAGCCGAAACTGCTGCGCGAAGTGACCGACGACGACGTGCGGCGCCTGTTCGAGATCAAGATGGGACGCATTCTGCGCTTCAACGCCGACAAACAGGAAGAGCTCATCGCCGGCTACAAGGCACGCATAGCCGATCTCGAGGACAAGCTCGCCCATCTGACCTACTACACTATCTCATGGTTCGAGAACCTGAAGGAGCGCTACGGAGCCGCCTTCCCGCGCCACACGGTCATACGCGGCTTCGACTCCATTGCCGCCGCCACCGTGGCCGAGGCCAACGAAAAGCTCTATTTCAACCGCGACGAAGGATTCATCGGCACCGGTCTGAAGAAATATGACCCGATATGCAGTTGCTCGAGCCTCGACGATGTCGTCATCATCTACCGCGACGGCCGCTACAAGGTTGTGAAAGTCCAGGAAAAGCTGTTCGTAGGCAAGAACGTGCTCCATATCGGTGTATTCAAGCGCAACGACACACGCACGGTCTACAATGTCATCTATCAGAACGGCCGCGGCGGAGCCTTCTACATGAAGCGGTTCTCGATTACCGGCGTCAAGCGTGACCACGAATATAACCTGACTCCCGGACTTCCGGGCACGCGCATAGCCTGGTTCTCGGCCAACCATAACGGCGAGGCCGAGATTGTCCGCGTCACCCTGAAACCGCGTCCACGTCTGACCAAACTTCAGTTCGACGTCGACTTCGGCGCCCTCGCCATCAAAGGGAAAGGGGCGATGGGCAATCTCGTGACGAAAAACGAGGTTCACCGCTTCTCGCTGAAAGAGAAAGGAGTTTCGACACTCGGCGGACTGAAAGTCTGGTTCGACCCCGACGTGCTCCGCCTCAACACCGACGGCCGCGGCGAACTGCTCGGCGAGTTCCAGGGGCAGGACGAGCTGCTTGTCATTCTGAAAAACGGCGAGTTCTACACCTCGAGCTACGACCTCACCAACCACTACGAGGACAATATCCTGCGCATAGAGAAATACCGTCCCGGTCACGTCTGGACGGCGATCCTCAACGACGCCGACCAGGGAGGCTACCCATACCTGAAACGCTTCAAATTCGAGAGCACATCGCGCAAGCAGCGATGGCTCGGAGAGAGCGAGAAATCGACACTGGTTCTTCTGACCGACGAGCCGGGCGCCCGTTTCCTCGTCACTTTCGGAGAGGCTGACGCCTTCCGCGAGCCGATGGAAGTGTCAGCCCACGATTTTGTCGGGGTGAAATCGTTCAAAGCCAAAGGCAAGCGTCTGACAACATGGACGATCGACCATATCGAAGAGCTCGAGCCAGAGGCTGTCGACGACGCCATAGACTCGATAGAGACCGATGAAAGCGAAACCTCTGATGAAACCAATGCCGAACCTGACAAAAGCGACGATGAAGTGCGCGATGAGATTCTGGGTCAGCAGCGTATTTTTTAGTCTGCTCGCCCTGACGGGCATGTCTCAGGAGCGTCCGGTGACGTCGGCCTTCACTGTCGAAGCCGGCTCAGCCCGGCTATGCGACACTTATCTGACGCCGCTGCACTACCGGGGCTGGAACGCCGCGCTCGTCTACGAACGCTTTCAGGCCATGCGCTTCAGTCCCGAGAACTGGATAATGCGCCTCGACGGACGTCTCAGCGTTGACCATACCGAAAATCCGGCCCGCAACGCAACGATGTGGAACCTCGATCTGCGGATCGGATGGGGAATGATGCGCCGATGGCATCTGCCCTGCAATATCACCCTGGCAGCAGGTGGCTCGACATCTGTCGACGGAGGCGCCCGCTACCTCGCCCGCAACGGAAACAATCCCGTGTCGGCCAAAGGCGCCTGGAACGTAAGCCTGACAGGAATGGCCACTTGGAATGTCAGACTCGGGCGCCTGCCTGTGACGCTCCGCTACCAGCCCGAAATGCCGCTGGCCGGAATCTTCTTCTCCCCTCAATACGGCGAGCTGTATTATGAGATATGGCTCGGCAACCGCGACGGCCTCGTCCATTTCGCATGGCCCGTAAATTACTTTGTGCTCGACAATCTGCTGACGGCCGACCTCCGCTTCGGTGCGACCGCCCTGCGGATCGGCTACCGCGGCCGCGTCGCCTCATCCAAGGTCAACAATATCGTCACCCGCGAAATAACCAACGCCTTTGTTATCGGAGTGTCGGGCGAATGGCTCAGCCTTTCTCCCGGGCGTACCGCCATCGACGAAAAGATAATTTCAGCCTACTACTGATGAAACGATTTCATATATTCGCCCTGTTGGCGGCGCTCCTGCTGACGACTGCCTGCCACGAAGTCAGGGAATATGAGCCCGACCCGCGCGGAACCTTCGAACAGCTCTGGACAATTCTCGACACCCGCTACTGTTTCTTTGCCGAAAAAGGCATAGACTGGAACGATGTCCACGAACGCTACAGCGAAAAGATAAGCAACGAGATGACGGCCGAACAGCTCTTCAACGTCTGCGCCGACATGCTCGGAGAGCTCCGCGACGGCCACACCAACCTGTCGTCGACATTCAACACATCCTACTACCGCAAATGGTGGAGCGACTACCCCCAGAACTATTCGGCGCGACTCATCGAAGAACATTATTTCAATTTCAACTACCTCGTAGCATCAGGTCTCACCTACGGAATGCTGAGCCCCAATATAGGATATATACGCTACGCATCGTTCTCGCAACCTATAGGCGAGGGTAATCTCGACCAGGTTCTGGCCTATCTGGCCAGCGCCGACGGACTTGTCATCGACATCCGCGACAACGGCGGCGGCGACATGACCAACGTCGAGATTCTCGTGTCGCGCTTCATCGACAGCCCTACGCTTGTCGGCTATATCAGCCACAAGACCGGTCCGGGGCACGACGAATTCTCAGAGCCCCGACCCTACACCTATAAACCGGCCGCACCCGGGCGTATGCACTGGACGAAACCTGTGGCCGTGCTGACCAACCGCTCGACATTCAGCGCAGCCAACAATTTCGCCTCGATAATGAAACTGCTTCCGGGCGTCATGATTGTCGGAGCCACAACCGGAGGAGGTTCGGGCATGCCCTACTCCAGCGAACTGACCAACGGCTGGACAATCCGCTTCTCGGCCTGCTCGGTGCTCGACGCCGAGAGAAACACAACCGAATTCGGCGTAGAGCCTACAGAAGGCTGCGCCGTCGATCTCGACCCGCAGGCAGCCCTCGAGGGGCGCGACACGATGCTCGACCGCGCGATCGAACTGCTCAAAATGAAATAGGCAACGAAGCTGTCAGTCCTCTCCGAGGTCGTCGTAGGTCTGATAGAGGAAGTCGTTGTAGGGGAAGCGCGTCAGGTGGATCTCCTTGGCTTTCTCGTAAATCATATCTTTCAGTTCGGGGATGTTCAGCTCCTTCTTGGCCGATATGAAAACAGCGTCACCGCCGAGGCGGCTCATCCACGACTCTTTAAGTTCTTCGAGAGTTATGTTCTCACGCGTGCGCGGAGTAAGGTCATCAGCGTCCTTCTCGACATGGGTGTAGGCGTCGATTTTGTTGAACACCATAATCACAGGCTTCTCGCAGCCGCCGCAGATGTCGTTGAGCGTTTCGTTGACAACCTTTATCTGTTCCTCGAAATTCGGATGGGAGATGTCGACAACGTGAATCAGCAGATCGGCCTCGCGAACCTCGTCGAGGGTCGACTTGAACGACTCGACAAGATGGGTCGGCAACTTGCGGATAAACCCTACGGTATCGGTCAGAAGCATCGGCAGATTGTCTATGACGACCTTCCGGACAGTGGTGTCGAGCGTGGCGAAAAGCTTGTTCTCGGCAAACACGTCGCTCTTGCTCAGCAGGTTCATCAGCGTCGACTTGCCGACGTTGGTATATCCGACGAGGGCAACGCGCGTCAGCTTGCCGCGGTTCTTGCGCTGCACTGCCTTCTGGCGGTCGATGGCTCGCAGTTGCTCCTTAAGCCAGGCTATGCGCGTCAGGATTATGCGGCGGTCGGTCTCTATCTGGGTCTCGCCGGGGCCACGCATACCGATACCGCCGCGCTGGCGCTCGAGGTGAGTCCACATTCGCGTCAGGCGCGGCAGCAGATACTGATACTGAGCCAGCTCGACCTGAGTCTTGGCGTTTGCCGTCTGGGCGCGCCGCGCGAATATGTCAAGAATAAGACTCGTGCGGTCGAGAATCTTAACCTGAAGCTCCTTTTCGATATTTGCCACCTGTTTCGACGTCAGTTCATCGTCGAAAATCGCCAGACCTATATCGTTGGTCTCGACGAACTGCTTGATTTCCTCGAGTTTGCCCTTGCCTACAAACGTGCGCGGGTTGGCATAGGGAATCTTCTGCAGAAACTTCCTGACGCAGACCGCGCCGGCCGTGTCGGCCAGAAACTCAAGCTCGTCGAGATACTCCTTGGCCTGCGCCTCGTTCTGGTTTTCGGTTATAAGACCGACGAGCACCGCCCGCTCGGTCGTAGCTTCTGAAATTATCTGTTCTTTCATTTATTCATCCGCTTTTTAAGCTTCTCGACCTGCTCGGGCGTCAGTTTCAGCACCTTAAGTTCGAGCAGATCGTCGCGTGTGGCATAGTCACACGGAATCTCAAGCTCGCCCTTGGAATTGACAGCGCCGTAAAGTCCGTTCTTGCGCACAATGGCATAGCCCCAGTTGAAATCCTCGACTTCATCGAACTGAGGCTTGACAACGGTCTTGCCCTGAAGATCGATAAAGCCCCACTTGTTGCCGATCTGGACAGCCGCAAGCTCTTCGCGGAAAGGGCGCGCGTCGTCGAAGCGGGCGCGGATAACAACGCGGCCGTTGGGATTGACATAGCCGTAGCGGCCGTTCATCTGCTGTTGCGGAGTCAGAAAATCGGCCGAGGCCGTAAGGGTAGCGGCCACGATAACGAAGGCCGCGAACAAAAAGCGTAAGTAAGGTTTCATACGACAAAGATAACAATTTTCAGATAAAGTTTCTCCACTGCCATTTTTTAAGATACCGAAAAGCCCGAATTTTCATAAATCTTAGCTCGGCGACAGAAAAAAAATTGCACTGGAAACGCGTTTTTTTTTGGAAAAAACGAAGCAGCCCGCTATATTTGCGAACGAAAATATTGACAAAACCCAACTCCTTTTCTAAACCATAAAAACTAATTACCATGATCATCGGAATTCCGAAAGAGATCAAAAACAATGAAAACCGCGTGGCAGTTACCCCCGCGGGAGTGAAAGAACTCATTGGCCACGGCCACACCGTCTATGTCCAGCAAACCGCCGGAAACGGCAGCGGCTTCTCCGACAAGGAGTATACCGACGCCGGCGCACAGCTTCTCCCCACCATCGAAGACGTCTATGCCAAAGCCGAGATGATAATCAAGGTCAAAGAACCGATCGAACCCGAATACAAACTCATACGCAAGGGTCAGCTTCTGTTCACATATTTCCACTTCGCTTCTGACCGTCCTCTGACCGACGCTATGCTCGAATCAGGCGCAACCTGCATCGCCTATGAGACAGTCCGCCTCGCCGACCGCAGCCTTCCGCTGCTCGTGCCGATGAGCGAAGTTGCCGGACGTATGTCGATTCAGGAAGCCTGCCGCTTCATGGAGAAACCTCAGGGCGGACGCGGTGTGCTGATGGGAGGCGTTCCCGGAGTGCGTCCCGCACGAGTTCTCATTCTCGGCGGCGGTGTCGTAGGCCGTAATGCCGCCAAGATGGCCGCCGGCATGGGCGCCGACGTCGTCATAACCGATATCTCGCTGCCTACGCTGCGCTACATCAACGACACAATGCCGGCCAACGTCAAGACCGTTTATTCGTCGCGTCATAACATCGAACAGGAACTTCCGCAGGCCGACGTCGTTATCGGTTCAGTCCTCGTGCCCGGCGCCAAGACACCCCATCTCGTCACCCGCGACATGCTCAAGCTCATGCAGCCCGGTGCTCTGCTGGTCGACGTCGCCATCGACCAGGGCGGATGCTTCGAGACCTCGAAACCGACAACCCACTCCGAGCCCACCTATGAGCTCGACGGTATCGTCCACTACGCCGTAGCCAACATTCCCGGCGCAGTTCCTCGCACGTCGACTTTCGCTCTGACCAACGCCACACTGCCATACGCTATCCGCCTGGCAGATCTCGGCTGGAAAGAAGCCTGCCGCCGCGATCCGGCTCTGGCTCAGGGCGTGAATATCGTCGACGGCAAGGTTACCTATCCCGGCGTTGCCGAGGCTTTCGATCTTCCTCTGACTCCGCTCGATCTCAACTGATCACATTGAGCTATCACATATCAAGAGAGGCTGTGTCGTAATTAAGGTTTACGGCGCAGCCTCTGATTTTAGAGCCTTGAGGAGCAGATATTTTTCAGGCGACCGATTTTTTTGGATTTTTCCAAAATATCGGATTCTCAAACCGTAAAAATCTTGATATAATCATAAACAGACCAAAATGGGGTGTATTTCCCCCGTTTTTGGTCTGTTTGGCTATCTTTGAACACATTTTCTTGATATTGAATGCTATGGCGAAGAAGGCAAAGTCCATAGTGACCTTGTCTTTCCCGAAGTGGCGGAAGCGTCGGTATGCCATGTTGAACTTCATCTGTCCGAAGACAGCCTCCGGTTCTATACATCGTCGCCCTCTGTGTTTGAGCCCATCCTCCGATGTCAGCAGTTCCCGTGCCTTCTTTTTATATTTGTTGAGTCGATGGTTAACTTCGATTATGCGTCGGTCGCCTTTGGCCTTGTAGCACATACACCGCAGGGGGCAGCCTTTGCAGTTTTGAGCGCGGTATCGTGCGTTTTCGCTGCGGTAGCCGCTTGCGGTCTTTGAGTGGGCGGTGCCGATACGTGTCATGTGCTGCCCCATCGGACAGACGTAATAATCCTCGTCTGCGTTATAGTGGAAGTTATCGTGATGGAAAGGGTTGGGCTTGTAGCGAGGTCGCTGTTCGAGGTGGAAGCGGTTGTATTTTACGTAAGCCTCCATGCCGGCCTCATCCATGAAGCGGTAGTTTTCTTCGGAACCATAGCCGGAGTCGGCTACCGCCACCGATGGCAAGTGTCCGTAACGGTCAAGGAATGAGTTGAAGAACGGTATGAGAGTGAGTGTGTCGGTGGGATTGGGGAACAGGGCGAAGTCAGTAATAAACTGGTTTTCGGCCGAGATCTGCAGGTTATAGCCCGGTTTGGTCTGACCATTGTTCATGGCATCCTCTTTCATGCGCATGAACGTGGCGTCGGGATCGGTCTTTGACATTGAGTTGCGGTCGCCCATCTGTTCCAGGCGTCCGTCATATTCGTTGAGCTTGTCCCGGTGTTTTTCCAGCTCTTTTATCTGTTTCTTTTTCTCCCTCATTTGTTTCTTCTGCTCTTTACCGGAAGGTTCGGATTCCGCAGCCAGAGAGTCCTGAAGATCCGAGATGAGGGATGTCTGCGTTTCAGGAGTGAACTCCACCTTATCAGATTCCGCCGCCTTGTCCTGCGCGATAACATCGTCTATCCGGCCAAGAAGCACGCGTATCTTTTCCTGAAGCTTCGCACGGTTCTTCTCGACCGTCTTGCGCCAGACAAAAGTGTATTTGTTGGCCTTGGACTCGATCTTTGTACCATCGATATATTCTACATCGAGGGTGATGAATCCACGCTCGGCAAGCACAAGCACCGTCTGTGTGAAGATATTGTTGATTTCCGACTTGACGCGGTTGCGGAACCGGTTGATTGTAACGAAGTCTGGACGCTCCTGCGCCGCCAGCCATATATAATGGATGTCGCGCTGAACGGCCTTCTCTATCTTGCGGCAGGAATAGATGTTGTTCATGTAGGCGTAGAGGATGATCTTGAGCATCATCTTCGGATGGTAGGCACAGCGTCCTTTTTCACGGTATAGTTTTTTGAACTCACTCAGGTCAAGACTCTCTACAACGGCATCGACGATGCGCACAGGGTCGTTTTCCGATATATCTTCATTCGGATTCAGCAGAAAAAACAGCCTGTCGTTGTTATTGTAGGATTTTGTATCTAACTTTGTAGACATTTAAATTCTTTTAGGTCACTAAGTTACAAAAACTTTCTGACATGACAAAGCCCCGGCTTGAGAAAGTCAGGGCTTTGTTTTATGTTTTACTGCAGGTTACATAGGAGGCTGTGCCAATTTTGACACAGCCTCCTGTTAAGTTCGGATTTCTGCCCGGTCAGAACTTGAAGCCAAGCGAGAACACCAGCGAGTTCTGGGTATCTTTAAGCTTGGCGACGGTCGAGGGATTGTCGGCCGAAGCGGTGTAGGCATGCCAGTTGCTCGAGCGGTTGCGGTAGACGTATGCTGCGTCGATATAGAAGGCCTTGTAGTGATAGCCGATACCGGCGGTCACATAGTTGATCGAGCCGTCAGTTGTGAACGAGGGCTGGGTCTCGGTATCGTCGGGGCCGGTCGTATAGACATATCCGTCTTTTGCCGAAGCAGTTGCCGACGAACCCTGCCACGAATAGCCCAGACGAACACTGAAGTTCTGGGTAAGGCGGTATTCAGCACCCACACGAATTATATTGACGCCCGAATAGTCGTCTTTAATCTGAGAACTGATATCGCGGTATTCATATCCCATATCGTCCTTGACAACCATCTGGTTGAACGGACGATATTCATAGTCGACGCTGACGATGGCATTACGCCCTATCACGCCTGCAACACCGAGCATCATGCGCCACGGAGTGCGCATCTTAAACGAGAAATAATCGTCGCAGCCGGCGGTGTTCGTGTTGGGATAATATCCGTTGATTCCCGACGAATAGTCGAATTGAGTCTGCGCCCATCCGTCGTAGTTTATATTGTAGTAGGTCGGTGTGTGGAAGGCGAAGCCTATGCGGAGTTCGTTGATAGGTTTGGCGATGACGCCTATCTTGAAGTTGAAGCCGGATCCCGACATGTGTTTATAGCTTTCATAGCCATAGTCGGCTGAGCCGGTAGTGCGTCCGTTTCCTGAGGCCGATGGAATCGTGGCGTTGTCGAACGATTCGGTATAATAGGTATAGTTGGAATAGTTGATGTCGGTGATTCCGAACCCGATACCCCAGTAGATTGTGTTGAACACACTTCCGCCGAAGTTGATGTTATATTCATCGACATAGCCTGTCTCATCGACAGTGAAGGTCTTCCGGCCGGGAGTGCCGTTGTAAAGGCCCTCGTAGTCGGTTGAATTGTCGTTGGAGGGGTTCATTCCATAGGAGTTATACATCAGCACGCTCATCCAGGGCATACGTCCCTGCTGGAAAGGATCGTAAGACGGGTCGTAGCCGTTGAGGTCTTTCGACGCCATCCCTTCGGCCGAGCTGTAGCCGGCCACGTAGTTGGTCAGCGAACCGGCCGAATGGTCGCTGGCGCCACGATAGCGGCGGTCGAACGAGCCTACGCGCCCGTAGGTGAACCCCCAGTTGAAATATACCGACGACGAGCCGCTGCCGAATTTTGTCGAGCCGACATATCCGACATTGCTGCAGCCTACCTTTGTCTGGGAATCGCTGAGACTCGAAAAACCAAGGGTGCTTTTCACATTCTGCATATTGACGTCGAGAGTGGCGCCGACTTCACTGGTGCGGTATACGCCGAGGCCGGCGGGATTCTGCCCGAGAGTTGTCAGATCACCGCCGAGAGCGGTAAAGGCTCCGGCCATCGACACGAAGCGGGCGGTTCCGCGGAGGTCGGTCTGATTGAGCTGATAGGCGTCAGGAGCGCTTTGGGCAAAACCTGCGAGAGGCATAACCCCGACGATGCCGATAATTATTGTCTTTTTCATACTTGAAGAATGCGGTTTGTTGTTTACGTGAGAGTTAACGACAATCGCGCTAACGCTCTTTGGATATTATAACGTTGGCGCGATTATTGCGGTTTAGTGACGACCTCCGCCACCGCCGCCGTGGCGTCCGCCGCCGTAGCTTCCGCCACGGCTTCCGCCGCTGTAGCCTCCGCGGCCTGAGCCGCTGTTGTAGGAGGGAGTCGAGTTACGGTTGCTCGGACGGTAGCTGTTGTTGTTATTGTTACGGGTCGTTGTCTGGCGCTGAGGCTGATAATTGTTGCGCGTCGTTGTCTGCTGCTGATAGGTCTGGCGCGGTGTCGAGGTCGACGTCGATCCGGGGCGGTAGCCGCGGTTTGTTGTCGACGTGTTCGACGGGCGGTTGCCTACAGAAGAGCCGGTTGTGAATCCGTGACTTGTCGCGCCGGGACGCACTGTCGTCGTGTAGCGCTGGGTATTGGTATTGGTGATTGTCTGCTGCTGGGTTGGACGGTTGCTGATGTCGGTCGAGGGGCGCACAGTTGCAGATGTCGAGGGATTCGACGATGCGGTCTGTCCGGGACGGTTGCCGGAAGCACCCGGCCGAAGCGACGCCGAGCCTGAAGTTCCGTTGGCTGTCGGACGATTGCCGTTGCCGCCGTTCCAGCCGGCATTTGTCTGACCATGGTAACTGCTGCCGGTATTGACAGCGCCGGGGCGACGGCCTGACGATGCCGATTGTCCGCCACCGTAACCGGGACGGTTATGCGCGAGAGCACCGGGATGACGCGGGTTGTAGGGACGGCTCCAGCCCGGGCCCCATCCGGGGCCCCAACCGGGCCCCCAGTCCCATCCGGGGCCCCAACCCCAGCCGGGGCCCCAACCCCAGCTCCACGACGGGCCCCAGCCCCAGCCGGGCCCCCAGGCCCAGTTCCACGACGGGCCCCAGTAGGAGTTCCAGCCCCAATAGCTGCTGTAGCTCCAGCCCCAGGGGCTATAGGGTGAATAGTAAGGCCAGCCCCAGTCGTAATATCCGGGTGTATTGATAATTATATTGATGTTTGCCGGCTGGGAATAGTAGAGCTGGGCAAGATCAGCGTCTGACGAACCCACGACCACATCAGGATTATAGTATCGTTCAATCTGACGGGTACAGTTGAAATCTACAGCGGCGAGCGAGTCGGCGCGCTGCATGGCATCGCTGACGGTAGTGTCGGCCGGGGCAAAAATGCCGCGGCGGTTATATTCGTCGACACTGCGCGTCGATCCGCTGTCGAAATTATAGGTATCGGCGGCAGGATAGCTGGCCGGAGCTGTCGGCTGAGGCTTCGGCGCGCTTTTCTGCGGTTCGGAGCTGCCATAGATGTCGTCGTAGATATCCTGAGCAACGGCAGTCTGTGAGAATGTGCCGGCTCCGAGCAAACATAATGTTGCTTTGAAAATCAATTTGGCGTTCATCGTTTCGATATATTCGTTATTTGTTTCTTAGACAAGGAGCTGAGCCGTTGGTTTAACAGCCCGCTATCTCAATAACCACAAATGTAGCATTTTTCCTATTACAACAACTATTTTTCACCTTTAAATAATTATTTTTAACTTACCGCAATTATTATTGAAGGAAGAGAGAATCGTTTTCGGCCGATTTTTTGTAATTTTGCCGCGATTTAGATAACCCTTACAAGTATTAACCATTCGTTTCAAACATCAATTACATGTCTTTACTACACAAGATTTGCGCCGCGGCGGTCTGTCTCTTCGCCTCGGCAACCGCTAATGCCATTGAACCGTCGGGGACTCTGCCTGTCATGACGATCACAACGGAAAACTCCCAGGCCATAACCTCGAAAGAAGATTATGTCAGCGCTACCTATTCGATCGACCCCAAGGGAACCGACGTCGAGGCTTTCAGCGGCGACCTTCAGATTCGCGGCCGCGGCAACTATACATGGACAGGATTCGACAAAAAGCCCTACCGCATCAAGCTCGACAAGAAAGCCGGGCTGCTCGGAATGAAAAGCAACAAACACTTCGGACTGCTGGCCCATGCCGACGACTCGCGCGCTTTCCTGCGCAACCCGATAGGATTCTTCATCTCGAAAGCTGTAGGACTCGCATGGACGCCCGACATGCGCCCCGTCGAGGTTATTCTCAACGGTGACTATATCGGTCTCTATTTTCTGACCGAGCTGATCCGCGTCGACAAAGACCGCGTTGACATCTATGATCAGGAAGACGAAGAGGCCACCCCCGACCCTACCGGCGGATGGCTATGCGAAATCGACAACTACGAGGAAGCTCCCTCAGAGCAGATCACGATAACCGAGGGGGACGGCTCTCTGATGCGCATCACCCACAAAAGCCCCGAGATTCTCAACGCCGAACAGGAGAAATTCCTACGCGACCAATATGAGGCGATGAACACTGCCATCTACAATTCCGATCCGGCCAGCACCGCGTGGTCTGACCTCATCGATGTAGCCTCGGCAACCCGCTTCTATGTCACTCAGGAGATTACCGACAACTACGAGAGCTACCACGGAAGCTGCTATATGTTCCGCGACCGCGGCGAGGACAAGAAATGGAATTTCGGCCCCGTATGGGATTTCGGAAGCACGCTCGCTGACGAAAACAGCCGCCTCTTTATCTGGCAGGGACGCGAACACCATCAGCATTGGATCGAACAGATGAACAAGTTCACCAGTTTTCAGGAAGAGCGCAATGCCGTAATGGAAGATTTCGCAAAGAACCACTACGACGACCTTATGACTTATATCGACCAGTTCATCGCCCAAATCTCCGACGCCGCTGCCACCGACGCCCAGCGCTGGCCGAAATACGGCAACACCGACATCCCTTATCAGGTCGAATACGTCAAACGGTTCCTCAAAAACCGCGTCAGCTACCTTATGTATGCCTGGGGCATGAGCGAAGAGATGCCTGCCGACATATATCTTCGCGGCGAGTTCAACGGATGGGCAGCCGAACCGCGCTATCAGTTCCGTTCGACAGGCGACAATGTCTATCTTCTCGACGACGTAACGCTCGACGGCATTTTCAAAATCGGCTCATTCGACTGGACAACGGTAGATCTTGGAGGCTTCGAGGACAACAATACTCTGCAGCCCGACCAGCCGTACACTCTGAATCCAAAAGGCTGCAACCTGACCGCCACAGGCACATTCCCGAGCGTCAGACTCGTCTACGATCCGAAAGAGCCTGAAAAGGCCACACTCGAACTGCTGACCAAGAAGGCAGGGATCGATGACGTCACTACCGGCGCGGTTTTCGAAGTCAGCGGAACGACAATAGCCTCAGCCGAACCGTTCAGCATCTACGACCTCAGCGGACGCTGCGTGGCCCGCGACGTCACAGCCGCCACAATGGCTCCCGGACTCTATATCGTCAACGCCGGCGGCCATGTCGCCAAAATCGCCTTAGGCAGATAAGCGAACCGAATTTATTACTACAGAAAACAGCCCCGCCGGCATCAAGCCTGCGGGGCTGCTTATTGGTTGCTGAGCAATCAGCCGTTGTAGCTGCGGAGGATTCCGCGCTCGCTTGCGCGCACGAAATCGATTATGCGGTCGCGTATCTTGCTTTCGGGAACAACTTCACGGATTGTTTTCAGAGCGTCGCTGTTATTCATGCCGCTCATGAAAAGAAGATGATAGACATCCTGAATCTCACGGATCTCGTCGGTCGAGAATCCACGGCGGCGAAGCCCCACAATATTGATTCCGGCATAGGCGATAGGTTCGCGGGCAGCCTTGATATATGGGGGTATATCCTTGTTGATGAGCGCCCCGCCCTGAATCATAACGTAGGCTCCGATATGACAGAACTGGTGGATAAGCGATCCGCCGCCGATAACGGCGCATTCATCGACTTCGACCTCGCCGGCAAGCTGAGTGGCATTGCTCATTATGACCTGATCGTGGACGCGGCAGTCGTGGGCGACATGGCAGTAGGCCATTATAAGGCAGTCGTTGCCGACGACAGTAGTGCCTTTCGAGGCAGTGCCACGGTTTACGGTCACACACTCGCGAAGGATGCATCGGTCACCGACAACGGCAGTGGTCTTCTCGCCCTTGAACTTCAGGTCCTGAGGGATCGCACCGACAACCGATCCGGGAAAGAGCGTGCAGTCGGCGCCGATTGTAGCGCCGTCCATGACGTTGACATTGGAAATAAGGCGTGTGCGGTCGCCGATGGCAACGTCGCCCTGAATATTGCAGAAAGGGCCGATCTCGACATCCTCGCCCAAACGGGCCGCGGGGTCGACATAAGCCATGGGATGAATCTTAACCATCGTTATTTGTTTTTGATGACCTGAGCCATGAACTCACACTCACACACGATTGTCTCGCCGACAAAGGCATAGCCTTTCATTATGGCGCAGCCGCGGCGCAGGGGTGTCATGAACGACACGTGGAAAATCAGAGTGTCGCCCGGAACTACTTTCTGGCGGAATTTGACATTGTCGATCTTCATGAAGTAGGTCGAATAGCGCTCGGGATCGTCGACACACGAAAGGACGAGCAGACCGCCGGTCTGGGCCATGGCCTCGACCATCAGCACACCCGGCATGACAGGTTCCTGAGGGAAATGGCCGGTGAAGAAAGGTTCGTTGGTTGTCACATTCTTGACGCCGACGATATAGCCCTCCCCCATCTCGATGACCTTGTCGACAAGGAGCATCGGATAGCGGTGAGGCAGAAGAGTGCGTATCTTGACATTGTCGAACAGAGGCTCTTTGTTGGGGTTGTAGACGGGAGCCTGAATTTCCATGTGTTTGATTTCGCGACGCACTTTCTTGGCCAGTGTGGTGTTGATCGTGTGGCCGGGGCGCGTGGCGATGACTTTGCCGAGCAGCGGACGGCCAAGGAGAGCGAGGTCACCGACAAGGTCGAGCAGCTTGTGGCGCGCCGGTTCATTATCGTGGGTCAGAGGTCGGTTGTTGACATATCCGAACTCCTTGACATCTTTGTGGGGCACGTTCATCAGATCGGCCAGACGGTCGAGCTGTTCCTGACTCATCGGCGAATCGTAGATGACGATGGCGTTGTCGAGATCACCCCCCTTGATGAGATTGGCGTTGACAAGCGGCTCTACCTCGCGCACGAAGACGAAGGTGCGGCTCGAAGCAATCTCTTCGGCGAAGTCGTCGAGACTGTCGAGAGTTGCATACTGATTAGCGAGAACAGGCGAATCGAAGTTCACCATGACGTCTACGCTGAAATGGTCGTCGGGCAGAATAACGATCGACGAGCCTGATTCCTCGTCGCGCACCTCGATTTTCGACTTGACGCGATAATAGTCTTTTTCGGATTTCAGCTCCTGAAGGCCTGCCTCTTTGATTTTCTCCACATAGATTTCGGCACTTCCATCGAGAATAGGCATCTCGGGAGCGTCAACCTCGACAATGACATTATCGAGGCCCATGGCAAAAAGAGCGGCCATGGAATGTTCGATAGTCGAGACGCGCACATCGCCGCGGGCGATGACGGTGCCACGGTCGGTAGCCACGACATTCTCCGCCACGGCGGGTATTGCGGGCTGCCCTTCAAGATCGACGCGACGGAACTGATAGCCGTGGTTCTCGGGAGCCGGTTTGAAGGTCGCGGTGATATTGAGGCCGGTATGCAGACCTTTTCCGCTGACGGTAAATTCTTTTGCGAGTGTGAGCTGCTTCATTATGAGTTTATTTATTTGTTTTTCTTGAGTAGTTCGACGTCTTTGAAAAGGTCGGGAAGTTTCGAAAGATAGACCTGAAGACGCGCGTATTTCGGAAAATCAATAGCCGGCGAACCCATTATACGCCTGCGGGAGGCCACTTTGCCAGGCACTCCGCTTTGAGCGGCGATCTGGACTCCGTCGCCAATCTCGATATGTCCGGCAATGCCGACCTGTCCGCCGAACATACAGTTCGCTCCGACTTTCGTAGAGCCGGCTATACCTGTCTGCGACGCCATGACAGTGTCGTGGCCAACTTCGCAGTTATGGGCAATCTGGATGAGATTGTCGAGCTTGACACCGTGACTGATGCGGGTAGAACCCATCGTGGCGCGGTCGACGGTTGTGTTTGCACCGATCTCGACATCATCCTCCACGACAACATTGCCCATCTGTGGAATCTTGGCGTAAGAGCCGTCGGGCTGCGGAGCAAATCCGAATCCGTCGGCGCCTATGACGACACCTGAATGAAGAGTCACGCGGTTGCCGATGCGGCAGCCGGGATAGACTTTTACTCCCGGATAGAGAACTGTGTCTTCACCGACCGTGGCTCCATCGCCTACGTAGGTCTGCGGGTAGATCTGCGCCCGGCTCCCTATTTTCGCTCCCGGGCCGATATAGGCGAACGCGCCGATATAGGCGTCGGGCGACACCTCGGCGTCGGGCGACACAAACGACGGCTGCTCTACGCCGCTGCGGCGGTTCGAGGTCATGGCCGAGACCATGCGCATAAGCTCGGCCACGGCGCTGTAAGGGTCGGCGACACGAATCAGAGTGGCCTTGACCGGATGCTCGGCGACAAAACTGTCGGCTACGAGAACAACACTCGAACCGGTCTGATAGATATAATGGGTATATTTGGGGTTGGCAAGGAAAGAGATCGCACCTTCGTGCCCCTCTTCAATTTTGGCGAAGCTGTTGATAACAGCGTCTTTATCGCCTTCAACGCTCCCGTTTATAAGCTCGGCGATCTTGCCGGCGGTTATTTCCATTTTTATACAGTATAAATTGTTTGCAAAAATACGGCAAAAAATCCAATCGCCGAAATATACACACAAAAATCGGGACTATAAGACAATTCAGTCCTACGGGCCCGATAAAATTTACTGTGCGGCGGGACGCTGGTAGCCGTCCTTATTGCAGCGCTTTGTCATCTTCTCGATACGTTTTTTAGTATCGGGATGCGAAGAGAAAAGTTTCTGAACATAGGAAGGGGAAGCCTGACCGTCGCTCATCGAATTGAGTTTTTCGAAAGCCATGACCATTCCCCAGGGATTCCGGCCGTTGGCGACGAGGAAATCATAGCCGCAGTCGTCGGCTTCGCTTTCCTGCTTCTGAGAATATTTGGCATTGACAAGCGACTGAGTCAGAGAGCCGAGCTGCGACTCGGTCAGCGCGGCGGCTTTTCCGCCTGTCGAAGCGATTCCGTCTTTGAGCGCGCCGGTGAGAAGCTCGGTGCGGAATGCGTTCTTGGAATGATGTTTGAGCACATGGCCTATCTCGTGGCCGATAACGCCGAGAAGTTCGTCGTCGTTCATCTTGTCCATCAGGGCCGCGAACACTCTCACGCTCCCGTCGGGGCAAGCAAAGGCATTGAGATCAATTACGTTATAGACCTTGAAGTTCAAAGGAATGCCGTCAGCCTCGGTTATTCCGGCTGTCAGCTTGCGCAGTCTGACCGTGTAGGGATCGTTTTCGGGGAGCACGGGATTGTGCGTGTCCATCCAGTCGACCGATTCCTTGACGTATGCGGCCATCTGCTCGTCGGTAAGGGTCAGCGCTTTGCCGGCTTTCAGAGCTCCGCCTACGGCTTTGCCGAGATTGAACTGAGCCGTTGCCGGGCTGACTACAGCCGTAAACAACAGAAGAACGATAAGTTTACAAACGGATTTTCTCATAGTTACGTCTTTTCTATTTCTTATGATTATTCTGTTTCGTTCTGTTCACAATGCTTCCCCGGAAAACCACCTTCGCTCCCAGAGCGCCGGGTGCTACTGTAACTCTGAAACGGTCATCTTTGTGCGTGTCGAGCGCTTCTTTGCCATGAAGCTGAAGTGTTACCAAATGTCCGTCGGAGAGCCGCAGATCGGCGTAAGGGACATGATCGGTTCCGTTCGAGGTATAGACTCGCCGGCTTATCCGCTTTGTCCGCTGGCGCTCCTTGTAGTATTTCTTTTCTACAGCGGCCTCGATCACTTCCGACCGGCTCTTGTCGGCGCCGAGATAGTTGAGGCCATAGAACGCACCGTCGATCACAACCGTCAGCACACCGATCCATGCCACAATACGCAATGCCGGGCGCCGGAAATTCAGAACAAGCTTGTCTTTATTGGCAAAGACAACTCCCGGAGCCGCAGCCACGGCAAGCGAGCCCAGACCTATAAGCCAGGCATTTGCGAGGGTAAGACTGTGAAGCTAAGCGAAAGATAATATACCTGCGATGATGAAAAAGACGACGATTGTACGGCCAATAACCGTCTTGAACTTTGAATTCATACCGCAAAGTTACAAAATTTTTCCGCGAAAAGAGTACCTTTGCCGCCGATGACACTTATCGACAAATATTTCCCCGGACTGACCGAGACGCAGCGCGCCCGGTTCGCAGTAATGCTCAGGCTCTACCCCGAATGGAACGAGCGGATCAACGTTATCTCGCGCAAAGACATCGAGAATCTCGAAGAGCGCCATATTCTTCATTCGCTGTCTATCGCGAAGTTCCTGACGCCGGTTCCCGGCACCACTTTTCTCGACATGGGAACAGGAGGCGGATTTCCCGGAATACCGCTGGCGGCACTGTGGCCCGACTGCCGTTTCCATCTTATCGACCGGATCGGCAAAAAGCTGCGTGTGGCGCAGGCTGTGGCTGAAGAAGCCGGTCTGACCAACGTGACCTTCCAGCACGGCGATCTCGGCGAATGCCACGAACGCTTCGACTTCATCGTAAGCCGCGCCGTCATGTCGCTCGACAAGCTCGTGCCGCTCGTTCGCCGCAACATAGCTCCGGCTGACCGCAACGGCTTCCCCAACGGACTGATATGCCTCAAGGGGGGCGACCTCGGCTCAGAAACCTCGTCGGTCAAGGCGCCCGTAATAGTTGTTCCGCTTTCCGACTATTTCACCGAAACGTTTTTCTACACAAAAGCGTTAGTATATGTAGATCTAAGCAACAACCGCAAGATATGAAGATACGCCAGTTTGAATTCAATATGTTCGGGGTCAACACTTATGTGGCCTGGGACACCGCTACTCTTGATGCAGTTGTCATCGATCCGGGCATGATCGACGACAACGAATGCCGCCGGTTCGACAGTTTCATCGCCGAACGCGGTCTGAAACTCACCCGGATGCTGTTCACCCATCTCCACCTCGACCACACATTCGGCTCGGACTATATTGCCTCGCACTACGGACTGAAAGCTGAAGGACATGAGGCCGACGGATTTCTCGGCGAACAGCGCGCGAGTCAGGCCGCCATGTTTCATATCAGCCGCGAAATGACATCTCTCAAGCTCGACAGGTTTATCGACGAAGGTTCTATTGCCGTCGGCGACGACAGTCTTGAGGTTCTCCACGTTCCGGGTCACTCGCCGGGCAGTGTGGCTTACTACAACCGTTCGGGTGGATGGGTCGTCACGGGCGATGCTCTTTTCAAAGGCTCGATCGGGCGCACCGATCTTCCTGGCGGAAACCACAGCGAGCTTGTCGGAGCTATCCGCGAAAAGCTGCTGACGCTGCCCGAAGAGACAGTGGTTCTTCCCGGCCACGGCCCGGCGACGACCATCGCCGAAGAGCTGCGCTCTAATATTTTTATCAGGTAATCGGGCAGTTCAGAGGCCGAACGGATCGAAATCGTCGACGGGAGGAATCTCCGAGGCCTCAAGAGCGGCGATTATGTTGCACAGTCGCCGCTCAAGGCTGTCGGCCATGAGCTGTGCCTGCATAGGCGTAGCCGCCATTGCCATAAGGTCAGGCATATCGGGAATGTCGTTCAGAAACTCTTTTGCACGCACAAGAGCCTCGTCACGTCGGTCACAGCGCACGAGCGACATGACCAGAGCGAGGCGAGCCACAGGCAGATAGCTTTTGCTCTGAGCCTCGAGAACCTTGAATATACTTTCTATTGCCCCGAAGTGGCCCGAACGGTAGACTGCTTCAAAAAGGATGTCGACCCCGGCCGGAGTCGCGATATCGCGCGACGCCGCTTCGTTGAGAATTACCGCGGAGGCGTCAGGATCGGTCGTTATAAGGCTGAGCGCCCACGTATTCCATGGAATAGAATCCTTAATACCGTCGATATGAGGCTCGACAACCGACGTCAGACGCTTCTCGAACCGGTCACCGGCCCCCATGAGAGCCAGAGTGGTCAGCATAATCTGATCATCGGGATGCTTGTCGAGATAACGGCAGGTTTTGTCGATTATCGAATCAGGGGTCTCGTAGTCGGGCGCAACGACGTGATAGGCATGCATATAACGCGAATCCATATCGGGGCTGAAGCCGCGTTTGAGAAAGTCGTATGCCTCTTTCGAGCAGCCGTCGCGGCTGAAAAGCGCATAACCTTTCAGTCTCAGCGATTCAGGTGCCGACGGATCGACAGCGAGCGCATAGTCGGCGGCGGAGACTGCCTCGTCGTAGCGGCTCAGCTCCACGAGGATGGTGGCCTGAATCTCCCAGAACTCCACGTTGAAGGGTTCGAGCATCGTCAGCTCTTCGGCCATTTTAAGAGCAGTTGAGAAATCGTCGGCCTCTCTGGCATAATTGACGACCTCGAAAATAAACGTGACCGGCGAGTCGCAGCGGTCGGCAATGCGCCGGGCATTGCCCGTCATCCATGCGTAGCCTGAATCGTTCACCGAAGCCGTAGCGGCAATCTGAATAGCCTCTTCGTCAGTCAGCTTATCGGCGAGAGTGACGAGGAACCGTTCGAGCTTCGGAGCTATATCGGCGCCTGCGGCTCCCTCCATGCGAATTCTCAGCAACCGTCCCAGAGGCGACAGCTCGCTCTGGCTGCGGAGCCTCGATTCGACACCGCTGTCAATTCCGAGATAATAGTAGAAATAGTTGCGGCGGTCGGCCATCTCGACGCTGTCGGGGAACATCCTCGCCGCATACATGAGGGCTTCGAGACGAATGAAGTCGTCGTTATTGTCGGCTGCATAATCGTAGATGTCGATTATGTCGTCTTCGTCGAAATAGGCGCTTCCGGGCTTCGAAAGCGAAGCCCGGAAGTCGTTATAGAGTTTTTCGAGATTGTTGTCGTTCACTTTGTTACTTCTTGATTTTTTCCCAGGAATCTTTCAGTGCGATAGTGCGGTTGAATATAAGATGTCCGGGCTTGGAATCGAGGTCGGGAGTGAAATAGCCGATGCGCTGGAACTGGAACGGGCGGCCTGCAACCGCGTTTTCAGCCAGGAAAGGCTCGACTTTGACGCCCTCTTTAACCACGAGCGACTCGGGATTGAGAAGTTCGCGGAAATCCTTGTCGGAGGCCGACGGATCTTCAACAGCAAAGAGGCGGTCGTAGAGGTTCACGCGGGCATCGACGGCATGGGCGGCTGAAACCCAGTGGAGAGTGCCTTTCACCTTGCGCATACTGCCGGGCAATCCGCTGCGGGTTTCGGGATCGTAGGTGGCAAAGATAGTGGTTATGTTTCCGTCGGCATCTTTCTCGACTCCCGTACACTTTATTATATAGGCACCTTTGAGACGAACCTCACCGTCGGGAGCGAGGCGGAAGAATTTCTTCGGAGGATTCTCCATGAAATCTTCGCGCTCGATATAGAGTTCGCGCGAGAAGGGCATTTCGTGGGTGCCGGCCTGCGGATCTTCAGGATTGTTCTCCATCTCGACCATCTCAGTCTTGCCCTCGGGATAGTTGGTTATGACGAGTCTGACAGGATTCACAACAGCCATACCGCGCGTAGCCACACGGTTGAGATCGTCGCGCACGGCGTGCTCAAGCAGCGAGATCGAGTTCAGAGCCTCATATTTGGTATAGCCTATGAGGTCGACGAAATTGCGTATCGACCGGGGTGTGAAGCCACGGCGGCGCATACCCGAGATTGTCGGCATACGCGGATCGTCCCAACCGGCAACCAGACCCTCTTTGACGAGCTGTAGCAGCTTGCGCTTCGACATGACGGTATATGTCAGGTTCAGACGGTTGAACTCGATCTGTCGCGGGCAATAGCTCTCGTCGGCAAGCTCTTTGACGAAATATTCGTAGAGCGGACGATGGGGCACAAACTCCAGAGTGCATATCGAATGGGTGACCCCCTCGAAATAGTCGCTCTGACCATGGGCGAAGTCATACATCGGGTAGACCTGCCAGGTTGTTCCGGTGCGGTGGTGGGGTGTCTTGATGATGCGATACATTATGGGGTCGCGGAAGTGCATGTTGTCGCTGGCCATGTCGATCTTGGCGCGCAGCACGCGGCTCCCCTCGTCGAACTCTCCCTTGTTCATGCGCATGAAGAGATCGAGATTCTCTTCGGGAGTGCGGTCGCGATAGGGGCTGTTCCGACCCGGCGTTGTCGGCGTTCCCTTCTGGGCGGCAATCTCTTCGGATGTCTGGTCGTCGACGTATGCCTTGCCCTCCTTGATGAGGCGCACGGCAAGATCGAAAAGCTGGGGGAAGTAATCACTCGCATAATATTCGCGGTCGCCCCAGTCGAAGCCGAGCCAGTGGATATCGTCGCGGATAGAGTCGACATACTCGACATCCTCTTTGACGGGATTGGTATCGTCGAAACGGAGATTGCAGGTTCCCCCGAATTTCTCGGCAACACCGAAATCCATGCAGATGGCTTTGGCATGGCCTATGTGAAGGTAGCCGTTCGGTTCGGGCGGGAAACGCGTGTTGAGGCGTCCGCCGTTTTTGCCGGCGGCAAGGTCGTCGGCCACGATCTGTTCAACAAAGTTAAGGCCACGGCGCGGTTCTTCGGCTGTGGCGGCGGTATCTTTTTCCTGTGTCATAACGGTATAGGATCGTTGATTTCGAATTAAAGCGCAAAGTTAATCAAAATCTCGCAATGGCGACCTTCCCCTGCCCGAAAAAAATGCAATCAGTGGCGCATCAGACGACGGGCCAGACGGCGAAGCTTGACCCAGACGGATATCGGGGTGGAGGTGAAATCTGCCGACATCGCCGCAGCCATCGTAGCGTCGAGCTCGGGAGCGTCGCCGAACTGTTCGGGATAGATGACAACCAGATTATTGCGCGAGAAGTTACGCTGTAGAAACTCAGGCAGTTCCTCGAGCTCCGGACTGAACGAAACCGATGCGCGGCGGGCGTTGACAACCACAAACAAATCGTCGTCGAGAATCTTGTTCGACATCAGAACAAAGTCGTCCCAATCGTCAAGGCGCACATATTCGGCGCGTATGGCAAACCGGCCGCGGGCAATGACAGCCCGGACAAAACCTGTCGTAGCCGGGTGGCAATGGAAGATTATGCGGCAGCCGAGCTGCGAGGCTATCATGGCCATAGCCTCGACCCATCGCGGGAAGCCGGTCTCGAACTCGGCCTTCGGAGGCACAGCCACAACGATACGGGTGACCGTGTTCACGGGAATATAGCAGCGGCTGACAACAATCATGCGGTTTGTAGAACGCACAAGCTGCTCGATTTTCTGGCCGAAAAACGAGTCGGTAATACGTGTGCGGCCATGCAGACCTATTATTATTTCGCTTATGTCGCGTTCGGCCACGGTGTTCAATACCCCGGCAGTTATGCTGACATCGTAGCGCTCTATGGGGATGAGGGTCGAATCGACAGCCGCCGCGGCTTTTTCAGCCACCGACAAAGCATTGCGGCCGATAGCGCGCGAGGCATCGGAATGGTCGGAACCGCGGACATACAGGGCATATATCGGACTGTCGGGAGTGCTCTTCCCCCCTTGATGAATCATCATGGCAAGCTCGACAAGCGAGGGGGCAGTGATCGGATTGGCCACGGTTATCAGTGTGCGCGGAGGATGCTTCTCGAGATTTTCGGCAACATTGTCGGCGCCCGAACGCAACTGGCGCAGTTTGAGACGACGCGACGCCCGTTCGACACCGATCGACGACACCGTGCAGGTAGCCAGAATCATTACCACGGTTCCATTGAGAATTTCCTCGCCAAGCAGGTTCATGCGCAGGCCGATAGTCACCACAGCGAGCGCCACTGCCGTATGGGCATTGGAAAGCTGATAGAGAATCGACCGCTCGAGAGACGGCATTCCGAAGGTCTTCTGAGTGGCGAAGGCCGCGAGCCATTTCGCCGCCATGGCGGCGACCGACATTATGGCTGCCACGTAAAGCGTGCCCCAGCCACGGGTCAGAACGCCGAGGTCGATCATCATTCCTACGCCAATCAGAAAATAAGGGATAAACAGCGCATTGCCCACAAATTCTATCCTGACCATCAGCGCCGAACGCAACGGCACATATCTGTTAAGGACAAGGCCCGCGATAAAGGCTCCGAAAACGCCCTCGATACCCAGACGGATAGCTACGGTAGCCGCCAGAAAGACCATGACAAGTACATAGACAAACTGGGCGATAGTGTCGCTATAACGCTTGAAGAACCAGCGCGTCAGGCGCGGATAGACGAGAATGGTCACCAGGCAGAAAACAGCGATATAACCCGTCACCCTGAGAAGCGACAGCGCGCTGAACGAGCCTTTGTCGGCCACTTCGCCGACTATTGCCAGAACGACCAGAGAGCCGACCACAGTGAAAATAGTTCCGGCCACGGCAACGACAACAGCGTTATTTCGCGTCAGCCCGAAACGCGAGACTATCGGATATGCCAGAAGAGTGTGGGCCGCAAACATCGCCGCCAGCAGAAACGACGCTTTGACTCCGAGGCCCAGAAGACCGAGTCCCACGCCAAGACCGACAACGAGCGGAATGACAAAAGTATAGGCGCCGAAAAACAGGCCGCGGCGAAGATTGCGCCGCAGATGATACATATCTATCTCAAGGCCGGCCAGAAACATCAGGTAAAGTATTCCTACCTGACCGAAAACCTCGAAGCTCATGTCGCGCCCTACGATGTTGAATCCGTGGGGCCCGACAGCGACACCGGCCAGAATCAGGCCGATGACGTATGGCAGCTTAATGCGCTGAAGCAGCAGCGGAACAATCAGAATGATTGCCAACACAACCAGAAAGATAGTTACCGGATTGGTAACCATCGGCGCCTGGGCCTGAAGCAGCGTGGCGGCAATCATCCCCTGACGTCAGCTGTGGGAACGCGGCTCCCAGCCGTTGGCAAGCATATACTCGGCAATCTGCACGGCATTGAGGGCCGCTCCCTTTTTTATCTGATCGCTGACAGTCCAGAAACTCAGGCCGCAGGGATCTGCGAGATCTTCGCGCACGCGTCCTACATAGACCTCGTCTTTGCCGGCGATGTCGAGCGGCATGGGATAGCCGTTGGCTTCGCGACGATCAACAACGACAACGCCTTCGGCTTTCGACCACGCTTCGATAGCCCGTTCAACACCGACAGGCTGCTCGGTCTCGATCCAGGTGGCCTCGCTGTGGGCCCGCAGAACGGGAACACGCACACAGGTGGCGCTGACTCTTATATCCGGCGAATGCATGATCTTTCGCGTCTCGTTGAACATCTTCATCTCTTCCTTGGTATATCCGTTATCGGTGAAGACGTCGACATGGGGAATGACATTGAAAGCGAGCTGATGGACAAATTTCTCGACTTTCACTTCCCGGCCGGCGGCTATATCGGCGTGCTGCCCGACAAGCTCATCCATAGCGGCGGCTCCGGCACCGCTGGCAGCCTGATAAGTAGCCACTCTGACACGGCGTATCTTCGAGATGTCGTCAATGGGCTTAAGAGCCACAACCATCTGGATTGTCGTGCAGTTAGGATTGGCGATTATATTCCGAGGCGTCGTGAAAGCGTCGTCGCCGTTGACTTCGGGGACAACGAGAGGAACGTCGTCGTCCATGCGGAAGGCACTCGAATTATCTATCATCAGAGCGCCCCCCGATGTGATAATGTCGGCATACTCACGCGACGTGCCCGCACCGGCCGAGGCGAACACTATATCGACATCGGCAAACTCAGGTGCGCTGTCGCGGGTAAGCTCGCCGACGGTTATTTCTTTACCGTTAAATATATATTTGCGGCCGGCGCTCCGTTTCGATCCGAAGAGGCTCAGCCGGTCAATAGGAAAACGGCGCTCGGCAAGCACCTTCATAAACTCCTGGCCTACTGCGCCGCTGGCGCCAACAATTGCTACATTCATATCTTGGGAATTTGGGTGTGGAAAATTCATCGGCAAAAATAGCGAAAAAAAAGCAAACCCGTGCCACATTGATTATCTTTCACTACCTTTGCAATCGGATATGCACAGGATTCACCATAACAGCGGCACGGGCATCGATATGCTTCACGGGCCAATGGCCTGGAAAATATTCGTGTTCGCACTTCCCCTGATAGCCAGCGGAATTCTGCAACAGTCGTTCAACGCTGTCGACGTGGCTGTCATCGGACGCTATTCATCGGCACAGGCCATGGCGGCAGTCGGTTCCAACGGAGTCATAATCAACATTCTGGTCAACCTCTTTCTCGGTGTTGCCGTGGGCGCCAACGTCGTTATCGCCAACCATATCGGCCACGCCAACAAAGAAGGCGTCAGGCGATCGGTGGCTACGGTCGGAATCATCTCACTCATCAGCGGAGCTATACTGCTCGTGCTGGGAAGCGTGCTTGCCCGCCCAATCCTCGAAGCGATGGGCACTCCCGACGACGTCATCGAGCTTGCCACCGTCTACCTCCGTATTTACTTTCTCGGAATGCCTTTCATAATGGCCTATAACTTCGGCTCGGCCATATTGAGAAGCATCGGCGACACGCGCCGCCCATTCTACTCGCTGCTTGTTGCGACAGCCGTCAACGCTCTGCTCGACTGGCTGCTGGTGGCTGAGTTCGGAATGGGAGTCGACGGCGTGGCCATAGCCACGGTAATAGCCAACGGGGTCAATGCCGCTATAATAGCCGGCATTCTCATGCGCGAGCCAGATCCGTACACTCTTAATCCACGGCGGATGTATATCGACAGAGGCGATCTTAAGAAGATGCTCAAAATAGGAGTGCCGGCAGGATTGCAGGGGATGGTATTCTCTTTTTCGAACATCTTCATCCAGTCATCGATAAACCGCTTCGGCGCCGACGCCATCGCCGGCTCGGCGGCTGCTCTGACCTACGAGGCCTACTGCTACTACATAGTGTCGTCGTTCTGCGCCGCCACGATTGCATTTGTCGGCCAGAACTACGGCGCCGGCAATTTCGACCGCTGCAAGCGCGTGTTCAGGATATGTATGGCTATGGCGGCTGTCGGATGCGCGCTGGCCAACCTCACCGTTTTCTTCAACGGACGGGCCGCTTTAGGACTCTTCACCACCGACGAAGCCGTTATTCCGTTCGGTCTCAACCGTTTCCGCACAGTGCTCATATTTCAGTGTCTGGCATGTAGCTATGAGATCAGCGGCGCCTACATGCGCGGCCTCGGCTACTCGATGTGCCCGATGCTGCTGACCGTGTTCGGGACGTGCGTGCTGCGCCTCGTATGGGTCTTCACCGTAGCCGCCCGCACCCTCGACTTCTGCCTGCTGCTCGACATCTACCCCATTTCATGGGCCATAACCGGCATCCTCGTTGTGTCGGCCGCCCTGATTGTCCAGAAACGCGCCTTCACTTCCCCATGCCGCCGCGCCTGATTCCTACCGGCATAATGTCAGACTGAAGTTCCAGTAAAACGCATCAAACCTACTTGTTTTATAAATAGCCTTTTATTTATCGAAAGCTAACACAGCTTATCACCTGTCAATATTTCCCAATGGCCGCCTTTCTTTGAGCCGACATAGCGGACTATATCGGAGAGAGCGGCGAGTTCGCGCTCGATTGTTTTAGTCGCCACACCAATTGCAGTGGCAATCTCCGCTCTTGTAACCTGCGGGTTCTCGCTGATGATTGCTATGATTTTCTGTTGCCGCCCGGTTAAGTTTTTAGCGACATTTTTAGCGACATTTTTAGCGACATTTTTAGCGACATCCGACTTTTCCGCTTCGCGGGTCTGGAGGTCGAAGGTTACTTTGACAGAACTGATTGTTGTCTCGATGCGCATCGGGCGACCTGTTACTTTCTGCCACCTTTTGAGTTTACGAAGCCCGTAGCCGAGATTCTCTGACAGATGTGCCAGACGAAACAACTTTGCGATGACAGGATTGCGCGGCTGGGATTCAAACGAGCTTTCCATTACCTCCAAGGGCATTGGCATTCCACCTGGATTAAGGAACTCGATGCGGTCGTCAAAAACATGGATACAACTGCGTCGAGCACTGAAATGGTCGGCGTGCGCCATCTGGTTTGCCATCGCCTCACGCAATATGTCGTACTCTGAAAAATCCTCAACCGATTGTCCTCGCTCGTTGATACCAATCATCGGAGTATTGACGAGTGTGCGGAGGCGGCGGAGGATTACTCGGCTTGCTTCCCAAAGATTCTGTTGCTCCGGGATACGGTAAGCATAATTGTTAGTCATTGCCTCCATGCCGGTGCCCGGTATCTCGACGTAATCTGCACAGAATGTCGGGACGAAATTGAAGATGTAAGGGCTTTTACCAAGCATTATCAGGCCACCGTAGGTCAACCGGCCTGAATGGTCGGTGATTCCGACACCTTTACAAAAATCCTCATCGCTAACACTGTCAAGATGTGAGACCAAGCCCCAATGACGAACCTCGCCGCGAAAATCAGTGAGAGCCTCACGACTGAGCATATCGATGTTAGTGTCTGGAATAGATTTCTGAGACTGAATGCCAAAAGACTGGTCGCGAATTATCGACATTATTTCCTGCTGGGTGGCACGTTGATCACCGCTACCCATGCGGATAAAGGTGTTTTCGAGTGATCCGAAATAAACAGGCTTGATTTCTGATGATGGCAGATAGAACGCGATGACATTTTTGCCGTCTATCTCGTAGCGATGGAGCGTAGCAAAGAGAGGAATATTGAATTTCTTGGAGCGGAGAGTGCCGAAAAAGTCCTGTTCAAGTTTCTCGATGTTATCAACTCCAATAATCTCAAACAGGCGCCCGGACTGCTTCACGCCAAGTACAATCCAACCGCCCGAGCAATTTGAGAAAGCACTGACGGTCTCCCAAATATTCTTTGGCAGGTCAGACTTCGCGGCCTTGACCTCGAAATCGTCCCACTCTATGTCACGTAGCCGCGCTACAAGTTCTTCTTTTGTCATTCTAATTGCAAAGTTAATCATTTAATTGGATTTTCAGCAGTTTGAAATTCTGTGGGAGTTGGTAATTCGGAAAAATTTTGTAACTTTGTGGCCGAAAATCCCGCAATCTCTGGCATGACACGCAGCTTAGCCATATTGCGCATATTGTTAACAAATTCATTATCAACAAGAAATGGACCTGATTAAGATTGCCAACGAGGCATTTGCCACCGGCAAACAGCATCCCGAGTTCAACCCCGGTGACACTATCACCGTAGCCTATCGCATTAAAGAGGGTAACAAAGAGCGTATCCAGCAGTATCGCGGTGTCGTTATCCGCATTTCGGGCGACGGCGAGAAAAAGCGCTTCACCGTCCGCAAGATGAGCGACAACATCGGCGTAGAGCGTATCTTCCCTCTCGAATCGCCGTTCATCGACTCGATCACAGTCAACAAATACGGTAAAGTCCGTCGCGCCAAACTCTACTATCTGCGCGGCCTGACCGGCAAAAAAGCTCGTATCAAAGAGCGTCGCGTAGTCAAGAAAGACTAATTCCGACCGAACATATAACGAAGAGGCTGCGTCATTTCTCTGGCGCGGCCTTTTCTAACATTATACCGAATGGAAAACAGGCAAATATGGCTCAACGACATCGAGCCGGTCGAAGCTCTGAGCTTCGAGAAGATTGAAAGCCGTTATATAAAAGTGATCATGGCGCGGTTAGTTATCGTCTACTTTATTCTGATGGGCTGCGCGCTTTTCATTCTGATGCTCGACACCCCCTATGACACCGCTCTTCTCGTAGCGACAGAATGCCTGCTGGCGGCGGCGTTCGCCGTCAATGCCGCCCTCGTCCGCAAAATATATGACTTCAAGGGTTTTGCGCTGCGCAACAAAGACATATCTTATCGGTCAGGCATTTTTTTCGAGTCGGTTACTACGATCCCGTTCAACAAGATCCAGCAGGTCAGCACCCGCATGAACCTTGTCAGCCGATTCTTCAGCCTATATTATGTCGATGTCATAAACGGGTCGCAGGACGCCATGAGCCGCCTGACCATCCCCGGATTGTCGGCCGAGAAAGCCGAGCAGCTTAAATCATTGCTCATCAACAACTCCCGATGCGGCAATGAATGAGTTCTCGACACCCCGCCGAATGAGCCCCGGCGCATTCGTTATAATATTCGTGAAATCATTCCGGGAAATAGCCGGAGCTTCGATCGTCGCTTTTCTATACCTGATGTTCAGGTCAGACGACAGCGATTCGGCGGTTTCGGTTCTTATGAAAATAGCCCTGGCGATTGGCATCTTCATAGCGTTTTCCCTGCTTACCGCCTTCATTCGGTTCTATTTCGGGTCAGCGGATTTTCCCGGTGGGCACACGTTGTCTCGGAGTAGAGTGCTATC